>Ga0190265_10002295_pt1 | contig 12824 bp, 11 predicted proteins | sample Popmic124T_FD_133135 | JGI IMG/M metagenome (GOLD analysis project Ga0190265, IMG submission 133135) | Populus adjacent soil microbial communities from riparian zone of Indian Creek, Utah, USA - 124 T | ecosystem: Environmental > Terrestrial > Soil > Riparian zone | place: USA: Utah | collected... | reverse complement strand
TCCTCGGCGATCCGGGACAGGTCGACGGCGATCATGGCCAGCACGAACGCGGCCTCGGCGGCGAAGTCGCGGGACGCGGTGCCGTCGATCGAGTTGGCGGCCGCGGCGGCGAACCCGAGTTCGGCGGCCACCGCATCCGGGTCAAGACCGAGCGACGAGCCGGCCAGCGCCCCCGACCCGTACGGCGAGACCGCGGCCCGGCCGTCCCAGTCCTGCAGCCGGTCCACGTCGCGCAGCAGCGCGTGCGCGTGCGCGGCCAGGTGGTGGGCGAGCAGCACCGGCTGGGCGTGCTGCAGGTGGGTGCGGCCGGGCATCGGGGCCCCAGGGTGCGCGTCCGCCTGGGCGAGCAGCGCATCCACGACGTCCAGCACGCCCGACGCGACCCGGCGCGCGGCGTCGCGTAGCCACATCCGGAACAGGGTGGCCACCTGGTCGTTGCGGGACCGGCCGGCGCGCAGCTTGCCGCCCAGCTCCGGCCCGGCCCGCTCGATCAGGCCGCGCTCCAGCGCCGAGTGCACGTCCTCGTCGTCCGGGGCCGGGCCGAACGCGCCCGACTCCACGTCGGCGGCCAGCTTGGCCAGCGCGTCGAGCATCCCGGCCAGCTCGGCGTCGGTGAGCAGGCCGGCCCGGGCCAGCACCCGGGCATGGGCCTGGGAGCCGCGGATGTCGTACGGCGCCAGGCGCCAGTCGAACTGGGTCGACTTCGAGAGCGCGGCCAGGGCGTCCGCCGGCCCGGAGGCGAAGCGGCCGCCCCACAGCCCGCTCATGAACCCAGCCGCGGTTCCCGCCGCACGGCGATCTTGCTGGGCAGGCCCCAGAGCCGGTCCATTCGTCCTCCTCGCTGCGCTCGTCGGACCTGTGAGTGCTGAGCCGTGCTAGAACGCGGCGCACCACTCACAGGCGCCGGAGGCGCTCCACCAGCTCCGCGCCGGTACCGGGCTCGCGGGCGACCACCAGCAGGGTGTCGTCGCCGGCGATGGTGCCGACGACGTCGTGCAGGGCAGCGCGGTCCAGCGCGCTGGCCAGGTAGTGCGCGGCCCCGGGCGGAGTGCGCAGCACGGCAAGGTTGCCACTCGCGTCCGCGGACACCAGCAGCTCCCCCAGCAACCGGCTCAGCCGGGCGGTACCGCCCTCGATCCCGCGCACCGGGCTGCCGTCGTCCGGGATCACGTAGACCGGGATCCCGCCGTCGGCGCCGCGCAGCTTCACCGCACCCAGCTCGTCGAGATCGCGGGACAGGGTGGCCTGGGTGGAGCCGATGCCCTCGGCCTCCAGCAGGGCCAGCAGCTCGCTCTGGCTGTGCACCGTGTGCTGGGTGATCAGCTCGACGATGCGGGCCTGCCGGGCGGCCCGGGACCGGGTCGGGGCGGCCGTCACCGGGCGACCTCCGCGGCCCGCAGCAGCCAGCTCAGCAGCGCCTTCTGCACGTGCAGCCGGTTCTCCGCCTCGTCCCAGGCCGCGCTGGCCGGGCCGTCGAGCACGTCGTCGGTGATCTCGTGGCCGCGGTGCGCCGGCAGGCAGTGCAGCACGACGGCGTGCGGCGCGGCCCGGGCCAGCAGCGCCGCATTGAGCTGCAGCGGCCAGAACGCCTCGGCCCGGTCGTGCCCGTCGTGCTCCTGGCCCATGGACACCCAGGTGTCGGTGACCAGCACGTCGGCGCCGTCGGCGGCGGCGTGCGGGTCGGTCAGCAGCTCGACGCCACCGCCGGTGTCCGTCGCCCGGTTCTTGGCGTCCCGCACGACCTCCGGATCCGGGGTGAACCCGGCGGGCGCGCAGATCCGCACGTGCAACCCGGCGGTGGCCCCGCCGAGCAGCAGCGAGTGCGCCATGTTGTTCGCCCCGTCGCCCAGGTAGCTCAGGGTCAGCCCGGCCAGCCGGCCCAACCGCTCCCGGATCGTCTGCAGGTCGGCGAGCACCTGGCAGGGGTGGAACTGGTCGGTCAGCGCGTTGATCACCGGGACGGCCGACGCCGCGGCCAGCTCGACGATCCGGGCCTGGTCGCCGGTGCGCCAGACGATCGCGTCGACGTAGCGGGACAGCACCCGGGCCGTGTCGGAGATCGTCTCGCCGCGGCCGAGCTGGCTCTGCGCCGCGTCGATGATCAGCGGGTTGCCGCCGAGCTGGGCGATGCCCACCTCGAACGACACCCGGGTGCGGGTCGAGGACTTGTCGAACAGCACCGCCACCGAGCGCGGGCCGGCCAGCGGCCGGGACCCGAACGGGTCGGCCTTCATCGCGTCGGCCAGGTCGAGCACCGCGGCCTGCTCGGCCGGGCTCAGGTCGTCATCGCGCAACAGGTGCCGGATCACGGCTGTGTCGCAACCTGTCCGGCGTCCAGGTAGGACGGCAGCGCGGCGAGGAACTCGGCGGCCTGCGCCGTGCTCAGCACCAGCGGCGGGATCAGCCGCACCCGGTCCGGCACCGCGTTGTTGACCAGGAAGCCGCCGTCCCGGGCGGCCGCCGCGATCAGTGTCGACACCGGCTCGGCGAGCTCGATGCCGAGCAGCAGCCCGGCCCCGTCGACCCGCAGCACCAGCGGGTGGCCGAGCGACTCGACGCCGGTGACGATCTCCTTGCCGACCTGCGTGACGTGCTCCAGCAGGCCCTCGTCGGCGATGGTCCGCAGCACCGCCAGCGCCGCCGCGCAGCACACCGGGTTGCCGCCGAACGTGGTGCCGTGGTGACCCGGTTCGAACAGCTCGCCCGCGGCGCCGATGCCGATGCAGGCCCCGATGGGCAGCCCACCCCCGAGGCCCTTGGCCAGCGTGATCACGTCCGGCAGCACCCCGGCGCGCTGGAAGGCGAACCAGGAGCCGGTGCGCCCGATACCGGTCTGCACCTCGTCCAGCACCAGCAGCACGCCGCGGTCCGCGGTGATCTCGCGGGCCCCGGCCAGATACCCGGGTGGCGGGGTGACCGCGCCGGCCTCGCCGAGGATCGGCTCCAGGAACACCGCGGCGGTGTCGGTGTCGACGGCCGCGTCCAGCGCGGCCAGGTCGCCGTAGGGCACGTGCGTGACGCCCGGCGTCATCGGCTCGAACGGGGTCCGCTTCGGTTGCTGCCCGGTGAGCGCGAGCGCGCCCATGGTGCGCCCGTGGAAGGCGTTCTCGGCGGCGATGATGTGCGGTCGGCCGGTGCGGCGGGCGAGCTTGAACGCCGCCTCGTTGGCCTCCGCGCCGGAGTTGCAGAACAGCACCCGGCCCGGCGCGTCCACCAGTTCGAGCAGCCGCTCGGCCAGTGCGATCGGCGGCTCGGCCAGGTACAGGTTGGACACGTGCCCGAGCGTGCGCAGCTGGGTGGTCACGGCCTCGAGCACCGCCGGGTGCCCGTGCCCGAGCGCGTTCACCGCGATACCGGACACCAGGTCCAGGTAACGCCGCCCGTCGGCGTCCCAGACCTCGGCGCCGCTCCCCCGGACCAGGGCCAGCGGCGGCGTGCCGTAGTTGTTCATCAGCGCGGACTGCCAGCGCTGGGCGAGACCGGTCATCGACACTGACGTTTCGCTCGCAAGCTCGCTCATGGCACCACCATCGTTCCGACACCATCACTGGTGAACACTTCGAGCAGCACCGAGTGCGGCACCCGCCCGTCGATCACATGCGCCTGGCCCACCCCGCCGCGTACCGCGCGCAGGCAGGCCTCCATCTTCGGCGCCATCCCGCTCTCCAGCCGGGGCAGCATCGGCTCCAGCTGGTCGGCGGTGAGCTCGCTGATGATGGACTCCGGATCGGGATAGTTCGCGTACAGGCCCTCGACGTCGGTCAGCACCACCAGCTTGGCCGCGTCCAGTGCGGACGCCAGCGCGGCGGCCGCGCTGTCGGCGTTGATGTTGTAGACGGTGCCGTCCACGTCCGGGGCCACACCGGCCACCACCGGGATCCGGCCGGCGGCGATGATGTCCAGCACCGCATCCGGGTTCACCGCGGTCACGTCGCCGACCAGGCCGATGTCCACCGGCTCGCCGTCGACCAGCGCGGTGCGCTTCTCCGCGGTGAACAGCCCGGCGTCCTCACCGGAGAGACCGACCGCGAACGGCCCGTGAGAGTTGATCAGCCCGACCAGCTCCCGGCCGACCTGGCCGACCAGCACCATCCGGACCACGTCGATGGTCTCCGGTGTGGTGACCCGCAGGCCGCCCCGGAACTCGCCGGGCAACCCCAGCCGCTGCAGCATCGCGGTGATCTGCGGGCCGCCGCCGTGCACCACCACGGGGTGGATGCCGGCCAGCCGCAGGAACACCATGTCCTGCGCGAACGCCCGCTGCAGCTGCTCGTCGACCATCGCGTTGCCGCCGTACTTCACCACCACGACGCGGTCGTGGAAGCGCTGCAGCCAGGGCAGGGCCTCGGCGAGCACCCCGGCCTTCTCGGCCGCTCCCTTCAGCCGCTCGGCGGCCGAGATGTGCTCGTCGGGACGGGGCGGCTCAGGAGGAGTAGGCACTGTTCTCCTCCACATAGGCGTGCGACAGGTCGGTGGTGAGGATCTCCGCCGCGCCGTCGCCGAGGCCGAGCTCGACCTGCACCAGGATCTCCTTGCCGGACATGTCGGCGGCGTTCCGGTCGCCGGCCGCCGCGCCGCCGCGGCAGAGCAGCACGCCGTTGATGGTGACGTCCAGCCGCTCGGGGTCGAGGGCGGCGTCGGCGTACCCGGCGGCCGCGGCCACCCGGCCCCAGTTCGGGTCGGCGCCGAACAGGGCCGTCTTCACCAGGCTGTCGCGGGCGATGCTGCGCGCGACGACCACCGCATCGTCCTCACCGGCCGCGCCGCTGACCCGGACGGTGATCCGCTTGGTCACGCCCTCGGCGTCGGCCTGCATCTGCTGGGCCAGGTCCCGGCAGACGCCGGTCAGCGCGGCGGTGAACGCGGCTGGGTCGGGCACCACCGCGGCGGCACCGGAGGCCAGCAGCAGCACTGTGTCGTTGGTGGACATCGAGCCGTCGATGTCCAGCCGGTCGAAGCTCACCCGCACCGCGGCCCGCAGCGCGGTGTCCAACTCGGCCGGGTCCAGCACGGCATCGGTGGTGAGGACGGTCAGCATGGTGGCCATCGACGGGGCGATCATGCCGGCGCCCTTGGTGAACCCACCGACCGTCCAGCCGGTTGGGTCGAGGTGGACGGCCTGCTTGGGCACCGTGTCGGTGGTCATCACCGCGGTGGCCGCGGCCAGCCCGGCGGCGGCATCGGCCGCCAGCTCGACACCGGCCCGGGACACCCCCGCGAGCACCGCGTCCCGCGGCAGCTGGGCGCCGATCAGCCCGGTGGAGCACACCGCGACCTCGATCGCGCCGCACTCGGTACCCATCGAGGTCAGCATCTCGGCGGCCTGCTCCGCGGTGGCGTGCGCGGTCCGGAAGCCCTCCGGCCCGGTGCACGCGTTGGCGCCGCCCGAGTTCAGCACGACCGCCCGCAGCCGGCCGGTGCCGAGCACCTGCTGCGACCACAGCACCGGCGCGGCCTTGACCTTGTTCCGGGTGAACAGGCCGGCGGCCGCGTACCGGGGCCCGTCGTTGACGACCAGCGCCAGGTCGGGCCGACCGCTGCTCTTGATCCCGGCGGCGATGCCCGCCGCCCGGAATCCCCCCGGCGCCGTGATCGTCATGATGCCGCCTCCGCGGGACGACGTACGTCGGCGGTCACGGCGCCACCCCGGTCAGCGGCAGGCCGGTCGTCTCCGGCAGCCCCACGGCCAGGTTCATGCACTGCACGGCGCCTCCCGCGGTGCCCTTGGTCAGGTTGTCGATCGCGGCCACGACGATCAGCCGCCCCGCGTCGGGGTCCACCGCGACCTGCAGGTGGACGGTGTTCGAGCCGAGCGTGGCCGCGGTGCTGGGCCAGGTTCCTTCCGGCAGCAGCCGCACGAACGGCTCGTCGGCGAAGGCCTTGGCGTAGACCTCGCGGCTGTCGGCGCCGCCGTCGCGCAGCGGCGCCGAACAGCTGGCCAGGATGCCTCGCGGCAGCGGCGCCAGCACCGGGGTGAAGCTCACCGAGACCGGGGCGCCCGCGGCCGCGGACAGGTTCTGCGCGATCTCCGGGGTGTGCCGGTGCACCCCGCCCACCCCGTAGGCCGACAGCGCGCCCATCACCTCGGCCCCCAGCAGGTGCGGCTTCAGCGCCTTCCCGGCGCCGGAGGTGCCGGTCACCGCGGTGATCACGACCTCGGGGGCGACCAGCCGGGCGGCCAGCGCCGGGAACAGGGCCAGGCTGATGGCCGTGGGGTAGCAGCCGGGTACCGCCACCCGCTTCGCCCCGCGCAACCGGTCCCGGGCACCGGGCAGCTCCGGCAGCCCGTAGGGCCAGCTCCCGGCGTGGCTGCCGCCGTACCAGCGGGCCCAGGCGGCCCCATCGGCGAGCCGGTGATCGGCACCGCAGTCGATGACCACCACGTCGTCGCCGAGCCGCGCGGCCAGTTCCGCGGAGTGCCCGTGCGGCAACGCCAGGAACACGACGTCGTGACCGGCCAGCACCTGCGGGTCGGTGTCCTGCAGCACGCGGTCCGCCAGCGGCAGCAGGTGCGGCTGATGCGCCGCGAGCGGGCTGCCGGCACTGCCGCCGGCGGTCAGCGCTCCGATCTCCACCTCGGGGTGGCCGAGCAGCAACCGCAGCGCCTCGCCACCCGCGTACCCACTGGCCCCCGCCACCGCCACCCGAAGCATGCGGATGACTATGCACGTATCTGAAACTTCATGCAAGCGTGCTGGTCCGCGGTACGCCCCGAACGGCCGCCGGCGCACGAGTGGCCGCTCCGCAACCCGATCATCATGCCGGTCGGCGACGGAATGGGCACGTCCCTTCGACACGGACTTGTGTTCTCCGCAAAATTCGTGATGGATGTAGGCGTGACCACGAATCCCGTCCGGCCGGGTAGTGTCCCGGGCGGTTTCCGGCAGCCCGGGACTGTCGGCTCCGGCGGCAGCCCCGTTCCGGCGCAGCGGGTATCCGGTACGCCGGACCAGTTCGACGTGTCCCTGCGCGGGTACGACCGCCACCAGGTCGACGAGCGGTTCGCCGAGCTCGGCGGGCAGCTGGCCGCGGCCGCCGAGCAGAACCGATCACTGGCCGCCCAGCTGGCCGAGGAGCAGCGCCGGCGTGGTGCCGCCGAGCGCGCCCTGCGCGAGCTGCAGGCCAGCCAGGCCGCGACGGGTGGACAGGCCGTCGACGACAACTCCGGCGTGCAGGGCTTCGGCTACCGGGCCGAGCGGCTGCTGCGGATGGCCGAGGCCGAGGCCCACGAGGTCCGGCAGGGGGCGGCCAAGGAGGCGGCCGAGCTGATGGAGCGCGCCCGCGCCGATGCCGAGGCGCACCGGCACGAGATCGAGCAGAACCTGATCATGAGAGCTACCGCGTTGGACAAGAAGGCCAACGAGGTCTCGGCCTCGCTGCGCGAGCGCGAACAGGCGGTGGCCGCCGAGCTGACCTCGGCGCGATCCGAGGCGGAGTCGGTGCGCGCGGCCGCTCGGCAGGAGATGCAGAAGGCGCGCAGGAACGTCGAGATCGTCGCCCGCGACCTGCGGGCCCAGGCCGAGCGCTGGGCCGAGGAGCACCGGGCCAACGCCGACCGCGAGGTGGAGCGGCTGCTCGCGCTCAGGGAGTCCCTGCACGGCGAGCTCGAGGCGCTCTCGAAGAACCTGCTGGTCGGGCTGCAGGCGGCGGACGCCCAGACGACGGCCGATGCCGAGGACCGGGAGGAGGACTTCGGCGACGGCGACAGCGCGACCGAGAGGACGTCGCCGGGGCCGTCCCGGGCGCGCCGCGACACCTGACCGCCACCGCCGGCCGGGCAGCCGCAGTGGCGCCCGGCGGCGCGGCGGCTAGGCGCCGACCGGCTGCCCGTTGCGGGCCAGCTCGGTGGCGGTGCTCAACCGGATCAGGTACTTGAGCAGGTTGATCAGCACCGTCTTGCACGACTCGCGCTGCCGGACGTCGCAGAGGATGACCGGTACCAGCGGGTCCAGGTCGGCAGCCCCGCGGATCTCCTCGGGGTCGTAGCGCTCGGCCCCGTCGAAGCAGTTCACCGCGAGCACGAACGGGATGCCGCGCCGCTCGAAGAAGTCCACCGCGGGGAAGCAGGCGTCCAACCGGCGGGTGTCGGCCAGCACGACGGCACCCAGCGCGCCGTTGGCCAGCTCGTCCCACATGAACCAGAAGCGGTCCTGCCCCGGGGTGCCGAACAGGTAGACGATCACGTCGCTGCTCACCGTGATACGTCCGAAGTCGAGCGCAACCGTCGTGGAGCCCTTGCGCTCCACCCCGGTCAGATCGTCCACGTCGGCCCCGATGGCGGTGAGCACCTCCTCGGTCCGCAGTGGAGTGATCTCACTGATCGTCTCCACCAAGGTGGTCTTGCCGACGCCGAACCCCCCAGCGATGAGGATCTTGGTCGACTGTTGCCCGACCCCGGGACCAGCCACGGCGTCAGAGCTGTTCAATGCCATCGAGAACCACCTGAAGGAAGGAAGCATTCTGCAGATGCCGGGCCAGCACCGGAGAGCGGGACACGATGTAGCCTCGGTCGATCAGATCACTCAGCAGCACCTTGACCACCGTCAGCGGCAGGTCGAGCGCGGCCGCGACCTCGGCTACGGACTTCGGCGTCCGGCACAGCCGGAGGATCTCGTCGCGCTCCCACTCGAGCGCGACGTCGGAAGGCACGGCCACGGTCAGCACCAGCGTGATGATGTTCAGCTCGTGCTCACTGCCCCGGGTTCGGCCGCCGGTCATCGCGTACGGCCGTACCAGCGGGCCGGCGTCCTCGTCGAACCAGGCCCGGGGGCCGATGGCCGCCGGATCGCGGCCGTGCCCGCCGTTCATGGGCTGGAGACCCTTTCCGGCTCCTCCGCCTGGCGGGGCGCGGCGGAGAGCCGGGTGCCCACCTTGCGGACGAGCAGGTTGACCTCGTAGGCCACCATGCCGAGATCCGCGTCGGCGGTGGTCAGCACGGCAAGGCAGGCGCCGCGCCCGGCCGCCGTCACGAACAGGAAGGCCTCGTCCATCTCGACGACGGTCTGCCGCACCGCGCCACCGCCGAACTGGCGGCCGGTGCCCTTGGCCAGGCCCTGGAACGCCGACGCCACCGCGGCCAGCCGGTCCGCGTCGTCCTCGGTCAGGGAAGCGGAACGGCTCAGCAGCAGCCCGTCCGCGGAGAGCACGATCGCCCGATCCAACCCCGGCACCCGATCGACGAGATCGTCGAGCAGCCAGCGAAGGTCCGTGGTTGCCTGCGTCACTGTGATCAATCCTGTCCGGTCACGAGGTGGATGAGTCGGTGGTGTCGGCGCGGCCGCCCGCGGTTCCCCGCTGGAAGGCGGACATCCGCGAGCGGGCCTGCTTGGCCGCGACGTCGTCCTCGACGTTCACGGTGGACATCTCCATCGCGGAGGTCGCCACCGCGTCACCGCCGGGTTCCGGGTCGGGTATCTCCCGCAGCTCGGGGGCGACGTGCGCCTGGCGCCTGCGGGTCGGCAGGCCCGGCCGGCCCGGTGTCGGCTTCGCCGGAGCCTGCGCCGGCTCGGCGATCGCCGGCTCCCCCGCGCCGGGGCCGGAGCCGACGCCGGCGCCGTTCTCGGTGCCGACGCCCTCGGTCCTGCCGTTGCCGTTGCCGTTGCGCGTCGTGGGCGACTGCCGCGGCACCGGCTGCGGAGCCGCGGGTGCCTCCTGCTCGACGACCGTGGCATCGGCGGCGGCCTGCCCGTTGCGCGCATGCCGCGGGAACGGACGCGGGCGGTGCCCGCTCCCGTTCCCGTTCCCGTTCCCGTTGCCCATGCCGTTGCCCATGCCGTTGGTCGGGGAGGCCGGCGCGGTCAGCGCCAGATCCCCGCCACCACCGTCACCGTCGGCCTCCTCGACCGGCGCCTCGGTGAGCAACGACATCGGGATCAACGCGATGGCCCGCACCCCGCCGTAGGCCGACTCGACCAGCGTGACGTTGATCCCGTGCCGGCGCGCCAGCCGGCTGACCACGAACAGACCCAGCCGCCAGTCCTGCGACTTCGCGCTGGGGCCGATGTTCGAGTCGCTGCGCAGCATCTCGTTGAGCTGCTCCATGCGCTCCGGCTCGATGCCCAGGCCCTGGTCCTCGATCTCCAGCACGACACCCTTGCCCACCCGGTTGCCCCGGACGTCGATCCGGGCGTCCGGCGGGGAGAACGACGTGGCGTTGTCCAGCAGCTCCGCGATCAGGTGGATCAGGTCACCGACGGCTCGGCCGGCCACCAGCATCCGCGGCATCCGGCCGAGCGCCACCCGGGTGTACTGCTCGGTCTCGGAGGCAGCGCTGCGCACCAGCTCGAGCAGCGGCACCGGGTTGCGCCACTGCCGGCCCGGCTGTCCGCCACCCAGGATGATCAGGTTCTCGGCGTTGCGCCGCTCCCGGGTGGTCAGGTGGTCCAGCTGGAACAGCAGCCCGAGCTGGTCCGGGTCCTCCTCGGCCCGCTCGGCCTTGTCCAGCACCTGCAGCTGCCGGTGCACGATCGCCTGGCTGCGGTGGGCGATGTTCAGGAAGACCGCGTTGATGTCCTCGAGCGCCGCGGCCTGCTGGGCCGCCCGGGCCTCGTTGAGCCGGTGGGTGAGCTCCGCCCGCTCGTTCTGGTCGTCCTCGGTGATGCCCCAGAACGCCACCACGCCGGCGTACGCGACGAGCACCGCGACGCCGTGGATGGCCGACCACAGCCAGGGGTTGGACTGGCCCGCGACGTGGTTGAACATCAGGTTGGCCTGCAGCAGCGAGCCGAGGCCGTGGCTGACCACGGTCAGCCCGATGTTGAACCCGAGTGGCACCCAGTCCTGGTAGAGCGCGATCAGGCCGATCATGATGAAGAAGTGGAAGTGGGCCTCGATGGCGCCACCGGAGATGACGACGAGCGCAATCGAGCAGTAGGTCAGCCCGGTGGTGTTGAGCACCGCAGCCGACCGCCGCCAGCGCTTCAGCGATTCGCTGGTGACCAGCAGGACGATCGCCGGCACCATCAGGTAGGCCGAGAACACCAGCCCCCGACCGAGGGCGAGCCCCAGCACGAACAGCGCAGGGATGTGCAGTGCGAGAACCCACTGCAGCACCCGGTGCCGGCGCAGCCACTCACCTTCGTCGAGCGTGTTCCCGCGAGGGATGTGGCTCCACAGCGTCGTGGCGCGCTTGCTGGCGACACCCTGGTCCGGATCCCGGTCCCCGGTAGCCGAACTCTCCTGCACGAGTTCGGCTGGCGTTGGTGTCATCGACCCTCCGTTTTGTCTGTCCCTAGCCCACTTGGCCGATCTTCGAGGACAGAAGGTAGCCGTCGTCCACGGCCGGCCTCACACCGGTCCCCCTATCGAGTGAGAGTTGGACCGAGACGGTGACGGCCCGTGTGCAGAGCGCGGCGACAGCCCGCCACCTGCGGTGCAGCCCGCTCGCGGGCCAGAGCCGCCGGTCCCGCGGTGATCGTCACGGACGCGGCGCAGCGACGCCGCTACCGCCGGTCGACCACCCGGAGCGACCTCGATCGCCGACCGGTCGCAGCGGATCGACGACACGCAGCCTTTCCCGGCGCACCGCCGGTGGCGCTCAGCCGCGCAGCACGGCTCCGTGTCGCCGGGTGGCCATCGCGACCGCGGCGTCCCGGGCGGCGTTCGCCTCGTCGTTGGTCAGCGTCCGGTCCGGTGCCCGGAAGCGCAGCGAGAACGCCAGCGACCGCTTGCCCTCGCCGACCTGGTCGCCGGTGTACACGTCGAACAGGCGCAGCTCCTCCAGCAGCGCACCGCCCCCGTCGAGCAGCGCGTCGGCCAGCTCGGCCGCGGGCACGTCGGTGGTCGCGACCAGGGCGACGTCGACCGAGATCGGCGGATACGGCGAGACCCGCGGGGCCGGGCGGGCGTCGTCCAACGGGAGGGCATCGAGGTCCAGCTCCAGCGCGCAGGTGCGGGCCGGCAGCTCGAGCGCCTCGATCACCTTGGGGTGCAGCTCGCCGGCGTGCCCGACGATCCAGTCCCCCACCCGCAGGGCCGCGCAGCGGCCGGGGTGCCACGGCGGCAGGCTGGCCCGGGTGACGCGGAGCTGGTGCCCGGCGGCCTGCCCCACCAGCACCCCGGCCTGCACCGCGTCGGCCCAGCCCGCGGCCCGGCCCGCGCCCCACCAGCCGGGGCGCTCCCGGTTCCCGGCCAGCACCACGCCGACGTGCACGGGTTGCGCCGGCAGCGCCGCCTCGATCTGCGCGATCTCCGCATCGGACGGGCGCCGGTCGACCGCCGGGGTCGGCATCGGCTTCGGGATGTGGTGCGGCAGCACCACCTGCTCGATGGTGTAGAGCGCCAGGTCGCTCGCCCCGCGCGCGTGGTTGCGGGCCAGCGTGTCGAGCAGTCCGGGCAGCAGCGTGCTGGACAGCCGGGAGCGCTCGGCGTCGAGCGGGTTCAGCACCGCGACGGTGCGGCGCCGCACGTCGGCGGCCGGCAGCCCGAACGCGTCCCACACCCCGGGATCGACGAACGGGAACGGCAGCACCTCCACGTATCCGGCCTCGGCCAGCGCCCGGGAGACCACGCGGCGGCGCCGCTGGGCCGGGCTCAGACCGCGACCGGGCGGCGCCGACGGCAGCACCGACGGGATGACGTCGTAGCTCTCCAGCCGCAGCACCTCCTCGACCAGGTCGGCGGGCTGGGCGAGGTCCGGACGCCAGGACGGCGGGGTGGCCAGCACCTGGCCACGGCCGTCGGCACCGGTGGCCAGCTCCACCCCGCAGCCGATCTGGGTCAGCCGGCGCACCGTGGCCCCCGGGGGGTAGGTCACGCCGGCCACCCGGTCCGGGAGCTCCAGCGGCATCCGGACGGGGGCCAGCTCCGGCGCCGCGCCCTCGTCG
>Ga0190265_10002294_pt1 | contig 12829 bp, 11 predicted proteins | sample Popmic124T_FD_133135 | JGI IMG/M metagenome (GOLD analysis project Ga0190265, IMG submission 133135) | Populus adjacent soil microbial communities from riparian zone of Indian Creek, Utah, USA - 124 T | ecosystem: Environmental > Terrestrial > Soil > Riparian zone | place: USA: Utah | collected... | reverse complement strand
GGCAGCCTGGCCGCCTGGATTACAGTCTCGCAAGTAATGGACCTGGCGTTTACCTTTTCCGCGCGTGCCGCGGTGGAGGCGATATTCGTTGCGTTGGCGCTGGTTGCAGCGTTCGGCGGCTACGGTACCTGGCGCATCCTGAAGGCTCCGGCGGTGCCTTATTTGCGTGCCGAGTAGTAGTTCTACTACTTGTTTACAAGAAGTGGCGTACCTACCTCTCTAGGCAAGTTTAGGCGCGGTGTCAGGCTTGCAACAGCCGGGCGGCATCGCCATAATTACGGGGTCGAAGCACTGCTTCGCCCAAGTTGAAGGGAAGGATCACATGGCTCAGATCGACAACAGGTGGGCGCAACCTGAAACCATCGCGCACACCGACGTCGCAGTAGACGAGGGTTTGCGCGCATATATGTTGCGCGTCTACAACTACATGGCCGCGGGCATCGCCCTGACGGGTGTGGTTGCTTACATCATCTTCAACTACGCGGTCACGATGGACCCGGCGCTTGCGGCGAACGCTGGCGGGCGGATCATGCAGCTCCATCGCGGCATGTACCTGACGCCGTTCGGCCAGACCATGTTCACCACTCCGCTGGCCTACGTGGTGATGTTTGCGCCCCTGGCGTTCGTGTTCTTCCTCGCCTGGCGTGTCAACAGCATGAGCGCGAGCGCGGCACAGATCGCCTTCTGGCTGTTTGCGGCGGTCATGGGTGCGTCGCTGTCGAGCATCTTCCTGCGCTATACGGCGCAGTCCATCACGCAGGTATTCTTCGTGACGGCAGCGGCCTTCGGTGCGCTCAGCCTCTACGGCTACACGACCAAGAAGGACCTCTCCGGCTGGGGATCGTTCCTGATCATGGGCGTGTTCGGCATCATCATCGCCGCCATCGTCAATATCTTCCTGCAGTCGAGCGCGTTGCAGTTCGCCATCTCCGTGATCGGCGTGCTGGTGTTTGCGGGCCTGACCGCCTACGACACGCAACGCATCAAGGACGGCTACTATCAGCTGGCCGGCGATGCGGCGGCCATGACGAAGGGCGCGATCATGGGTGCTCTCAGCCTCTACCTCGACTTCATCAACATGTTCACCGCGCTGCTCTCGCTGTTCGGCAGCCGCGAATAGCCTCTGTTGAGAACTGAACTGAAAGAAGGGCCTCGCTTCGGCGGGGCCCTTTGCTTTTGGCCCAACGTGATGCTTTCTTGGGTGAGGTCAGGACTCAGCCTCGGATCGATCGATGACGACGCCCACGCTACGCGCGGCCACCCCGGCTGACATCGCCGCGATAGCTGCCATCTACGGAGCGGCCGTGCTGCACGGTACGGCGAGCTTCGAGCTCGATGCGCCCGATGAGACGGAGATGCTGCGGCGATACCAGGCCATCGTCGGGGCCGGCTATCCCTACTTCGTCGCAGAGATGGATGGGCGCATCGCCGGCTATGCCTACGCCAATGCCTACCGGACCCGGCCAGCCTATCGGTTCACGGTGGAAGACTCGGTCTACATCTCGCCCGATGCGCAGGGGAAGGGCATTGGCCGGCTGCTGCTGGCTGCCCTGATCGATGCGTCAACGGCCAAAGGGTATCGCCTGATGGTGGCGGTCATCGGTGACTCGCGCCAGTACGCGTCGATCGCCCTGCACCGCAACGCCGGCTTCACGTTCTGCGGCACCATTCACTCGGTCGGCTACAAGTTCGGCCGCTGGCTCGACAGCGTGATCATGGAGCTGCCGCTCGGCGAGGGTGACACGTCAGGGCCGGTCGAGACATAGGTTGGGTTGAGCGGCCGCGACGCTCTTCACCTGGTCGAACGCTATTTCCGCGCATAACCGAAAGATAACGCGATGGCAGATGGAATGTTGGGTTACGCGCGGATCGATGTCGCGTACTCGAACGCGGGTGGTGGCCGCGCTAACCCGACCTACGGGTAGAAAACGGGCTACCCCGTCGCCAACCGCAGGCCCTTCTCGAGCACCGCGATGACGTGCTTGAGGTCGCTGCCGCGCTTGAGGATCAGGCCGGTCGCCGTCACCACGCTGTAGGCGCCCTGGCGCCGGGCCAGCCTGGGGCACTTCTCGATCCGGTAGAGCGGCACCTCGCTGGCGCGGCGGAAGATCGAGAACACGGCCTTCTCGCGGCCGAAATCGAGGGCGTAGTCGCGCCATTCGCCGGCCGCGACCTTGCGGCCGTACAGCGCGAGGATCTCACGCAGCTCGCGGCGCTCAAAATAGACGGTCGGATTTGGGGGAAAGGGAAGGAGGGCAACGTTGGAAGTATTCTGGCCCGCGCGAGCGCGCGGGCTCGACTGTATCGGTTCGACTTCGCTCAACGGCGCCTCCCGATGTCATCTGCCCGACATGATCGACTCTTTGTCCGGTCATTGCAAGACCCGGGAGATCGCCTCAATCCACCGTCGAAGAAATCACCCGTTCGCCATGCGGCCACCGTCGCCGTGCCGCAAAAATTCCTACACTGGCGCAATCGGCACTCGTGCCCGGTCCAGCGCGCTCGGCTGTCCTAGATGTTTAGTCCCGGCAGAAGCGCCCAACCGTGGCATCCTTGATGGTGCGGTTCATCCTCTCGACCTGACCGTTGGTCCACGGATGCTTGACCCCATGAAGAACTTGGCCCATAGCGCATCCTTCGCTTCGCTCGAAAAGCGATGCCCCATCAAAGCCTGGGATCAAACAGCTAGTGCCCGAACAGGTGGAAGTTCGGCACGGCAACCGCCATCACCACGAAGAAGATGCCGATCCCGCCCAAGCCCAGCGCTCCCCAAAGAAGGTAGACCACGCCCGTGATCAGGTAAGACGAGGCGAGCACGATGCCGATCTGGAACGCGGCCGAGCCGTATTCGAAGTTGTGATACTTGGCCATCGCGACATCGCGCTTCTTCTCCGCTGAGATGGCGCGCGCGCTGAGTTCCCTGCGGCCCTCGCCCTTGCCATCCGCCTTCGGCTCCGACTCGTATCGTCCTGCCGTTGCACGCCACGTGTCGACGCGCTTCTTCAAGAGCGCCTTCGTGCTCTCGTCCTTGGCAAGCTGGAAGTCGATGTCCGTCTGTTCGGCCGCCGTCTCCAGCATCGTCTTGCGGATCGTCTTGGCCTGGAAGAAGGCCCAAAGGTTTGCCGCCTCGACGTTGTAGCTGATGCCATCGGTCTGCGCGCTCTTGCCCAGCGTTTCGGCGATGGCGAGACACAACGCGAGGATCGAGATCAGGATCGCGATCTTCTTGTTCACGCCCTCGACCAGCCCATGACCGTGTCCACCCCCGTGCGACATGGCATTCCTCGCGTTGCTGACGGAACCGTTGGTCTAGATGACTGCGACTTCGAGATCGCCGACACCGTCGACGTGCGCGCGCATCACGTCACCCTTCTTGATGGCCCCGACGCCCGCCGGCGTGCCTGTGAAGATCAGGTCGCCTGCCTTCAGCTCGAACAGGGTCGAGAGAAACGCGATCTGGTTGGGGATGTCCCAGATCATCTGGTTGAGATCGCCGGTCTGCTTGCGCTGGCCGTTGACGTCGAGCCAGATCGCCCCCTTGGTCGAGTCCTTCACGCTTTCGGCCGGCACCAGCGCCGTGCAGGGGGCGGCGTCCTCGAACGCCTTGGCCACCTCCCACGGACGCGCCAGCTTCTTGGCGACGTCCTGCAAGTCGCGGCGCGTCATGTCGATGCCGACGCCATAGCCGAACACGTGGCTCATCGCGGCTTCCGGCTTGATGTTCACGCCGCCCGACTTCAACGCGACGACCAGCTCCACCTCGAAATGCACATTGCTCGTGTTCGACGGGTAGGGGAACTTGCCATCACTGCGCGCGCTGTCGGCATTCTTCTGGAAGAAGAACGGGGGGTCCTTGGTGTCGCCACCCATCTCCTTGGTGTGCTCCGCGTAGTTGCGGCCAACGCAATAGATGCGATGGATCGGAAACAGCTTGTCGGTGCCTTTGACGGGCAGCGTGGGCAGCGGGGTTGGGGTGAACGCATAGGTCATGCAAATTAGCCTTTTGTGATGTGGCGGCGCCCTTCCTAGCAGAAACATTTGCGCCCGTCTGGCGGTCCGATAGTCGGCTTATGACCTCCGCTCGACCTGCGCACCACCAGATGACGGCCTAGTGGATCTCTGGCTCCGGCACGTCCGCGCCGTGCTCCAGGAAGTCGAAGTCGCAGCCATCGTCGGCTTGGCCGATGTGTTCCTGGAACATGCGGCCGTAGCCGCGCTCGTAGCGCGGCGCCGGAGCCACCCATGCTGCCTTGCGCTTTGCCAGTTCCTCGTCCGAGACGTGCAGGTGCAGGCGGCGCTGTGCGACGTCCACTTCGATCTCATCCCCGGTTTTCACCAGCGCGAGCGGGCCGCCGACGAAGCTCTCCGGCGAGACATGCAGGATGCAGGCACCGTAGCTAGTCCCTGACATGCGTCCGTCTGAAATGCGCAGCATGTCGCGCACGCCTGCGCGCACGAGCTTGCGCGGGATGGGCAGCATTCCCCACTCCGGCATGCCCGGCCCGCCCTTGGGGCCCGCGCTTTGCAGCACCAGCACGTGATCGGGAGTGACGTCCAGGTCGTCCCGCTCGATCTCGGCCGCCATGTGATTGTAATCGCGGAACACGACGGCCTTGCCGCGGTGCTGGCGCAGGCGCCGATCGGCGGCCGAAGGCTTCATCACGGCGCCGCGCGGCGCGAGGTTGCCTTTGAGTACGGCGGTGGCGCCTTCCGCGTAGATCGCCTGGTCGAGGCTGCGGATCACGTCGGGGTGGAACACCTCGGCCCGCGCGATGTTCTCCCCCAGCGTGCGGCCGTTTGCAGTCATCGCATTACCGTCGAGCTTGTCGACCAGCACCTTCATCAGCGCCGGCAGGCCGCCCGCGTAGAAGAAGTCCTCCATCAGGTGCGCACCCGATGGCCGCACGTTGGCGATCACCGGCACTTGGCGGGATAGGGCATCGAATTGCTCCAGCGACAGCGCGATACCTGCCCGCCGCGCCATGGCGACCACATGAATGATCGCATTGGTCGATCCGCCCATCGCCATGTGCACCTTGATGGCGTTCTCGAACGATGCGGGCGTGAGGATTTTCGCCGGCGTCAGGTCCTCCCACACCATGTCGACGATGCGCCGGCCGGCCACCGCGCACATGCGCGGGTGGCCCGCATCGGCCGCCGGCAGCGACGAGGCACCCGGCAACGTCAGTCCCAGGGCCTCGGCAATCGCCATCATGGTCGCGGCCGTGCCCATCGTCATGCAGGTGCCAAACGAGCGGGCGATGCCGTTCTCGATATCGGCCCAGTCCGCCTCGGTGATCTTGCCGGCGCGCTTCTCGTCCCAGTATTTCCAGACGTCGGACCCGGAGCCCAGCGTCTGCCCGCGCCAGTTGCCGCGCAGCATCGGCCCCGCCGGACAGAAGATCGCCGGCAGGCCCATGGAGATCGCGCCCATGATGAGCCCGGGCGTGGTCTTGTCGCAGCCGCCCAGCAGGATCGCGCCGTCGATCGGGTGCGAGCGCAGCAGTTCCTCCGTCTCCATGGCGAGGAAGTTGCGATAGAGCATGGTCGTCGGCTTGACGAACGGCTCGGCCAGCGAGATCGCCGGCAGCTCCAGCGGAAAGCCGCCGGCCTGCAGCACGCCGCGCTTCACATCTTCCGCGCGGGCGCGCAGGTGCGCGTGGCAGGCGTTGATGTCGCTCCAGGTATTGATGATGCCGATCACCGGCTTGCCGCGCCAGTCGTCGGCGTCGTAACCGATCTGGCGCATGCGCGAGCGATGCCCGAACGAGCGCAGGTCGTCGGCGCCGAACCAGCGGTGCGAGCGCAGGTCCTCCGGCTTCTTGCGTGCAGTCATGCGTTCCTGTCGGATTGCGGTTTGACGGCGGCCGCTCCAACCGACGCCGGTACCATCGACCGCGAGCTTAGGTACTGTATGGCGAGCAATCCACCGAGGATTCCAAGCCCCGCGATGTCCGCCCAGAACGCGGGCACCACGAGCAGGAATGCACCGCAGATGGAGATAGCCCTTTCCCAAACCGGCATCACGCGAAAAAGATAGCCATGCAGGCCCGCCGCCAGTAGGGCGATTCCCACGCACGACAGGATGAACCGCCAGATGATGTTGGGCCACTCGCCGATCATCAGCAGCGCCGGCTCATAAACAAACATAAACGGCACGATGAAGCCGGCAGCCCCGATCTTTATGGCGGCCCAGCCCGTTTTCCAGAGGTTCGATTTCGCGAGGCCGGCCGCCGCGTATACCGCCAACGCCACCGGCGGCGTGATCGCCGACAGTACCGCGAAGTAGAAGGCGAACATGTGTGCAGCCGGGCCGATGACCCCGAGCTTCACCAGCGCCGGCACCAGCAGCGCCACCATGATGATATAGGCGGGCGTGGTCGGCATGCCCATGCCGAGAATTATGCCCGCGGTCATCGTCAGAAGCAGCGCCAGCAGCCGCATATCCTGCGCGAGGCCTACCACCCACTGCGTGAACACGATGCCGAGGCCCGTCAGGATCACGATGCCGATGATGATGCCAGCGGCTGCGCAGGCCATCGCCACCGGAAGCGTGTTGCGCGCTCCGTCGATCAGGGCAGCGACGACCAGGCGCAGATCCGGCTTGAGCAGGATGATCTTGCCGCGAACCGACCACAGCCACAACGTGATCACGCCTGCGAAGATGATGGCCTCCGCGATGGGCCCCATGCCGATCACATCCGGAATCAAGACGGGGAACCCGGGGATGAGGATCGGCAGAATGAGAAGTACCGGCAGGATGTACAGGATTACGGGGCCGAACCACGCGACGGGGAAGCACAGCAGCGTGCCCGTCAGCGCAGCCAGCGGCGCGCTGTAGCCCGAATACATGACAAACAGGATCGAGGTGACCGGGATGAACAGATGTCCCCGCACGGTCAACACCTGTCGAAGCACCGGCAGCTCGGAGCGCGGCACGCCCAGCAGACCTTGCCGCTTTGCCTCGAAATGCACGGCTGCGAAGCACGCGACATAGTAGAGTACCGCAGGAATTGCGGCCCAGATGACGATCTGCGCATAGCTCACGCCCTGGAACTCGGCCATCACGAAGGCGGCCGCACCCATGATCGGCGGCATGATCTGACCGCCTGTCGAGGCGGTTGCCTCCACCGCCGCCGCGAAGTGCGGCTTGAAGCCGGTGCGCTTCATCAGCGGAATGGAGATTGGGCCGTCCACCATCACGTTCGCCACGGCCGAGCCGGAAATGGTGCCGAACAGGGAGGATGACACCACCGAGACCTTGCCGGGGCCGCCGGCGGTGTGCCCGGTGATGCCCATGGCAAAGTCCATGAAAAGCTGGCCCGTTCCCGTACGCTCCATAAAGGCGCCGAACAGTACGAAGATCATCACGTAGGAAGCGGAGACGGCGAGCGGTTGGCCGAAGATACCCTCGGTCGAGAGATAGAGCTGGTCGATGAAACGGATCGGCTCGATGCGTGTGAAGAAGTAGCCGTACAAGCCGAAGGCGATGCAGGTGATCGGCAACGCCGGGCCAAGCACGCGACGCGTGCCTTCGAGCACCAATAGGATGAGCGTGATGCTGAGGACGATGTCCGTCCACGCCATGTCATCGACGTAGATGATGCGGTCGATGATGTAGTCGTAGTAGACGAAGATGTAGCCGACCGAGGCGATGCTTGCCGCGATCAGCGCGAAATCCAGCAGCGACGGTGATTTTGCCTTGCTCTCGACCTCGGCGCGCTGCTCGGGGAGCAGCATCGCCAGCTCTTCGTCCGTGGGTGATCTGAGGCGGTAGTAGAGAAAGACGAGTACCAGCGCGAACAGCAGGTGGATGCCGCGGAAGATGTAGTCGGTCGGCGGGCCGCGGAACACCTCGCGCAGAGACGGCGAGATGAAGTCCAATGGCGGGATGATGACGTAGATATGATACAGCGCCATCGCCAGCGCGACGGCGGCTGCCAGCTTCCGCGTCAGGTCTCGCGTGCTTGCGCCGATGCTCATTCGAGCGTTCCCGTGTCTGCGGCCCTTGCAGTTGGGGCGGCGCTTACCGCCGCCCCTGGGCTTCTTTTGATTAGGACGAGGCTGAGAAGCCTATTTCACAGTGATGCCCTGCTCTTTGAACCACTTGGTCGCGCCAGGGTGGAACGGCACGCCGATGTCCTGCGCCATGACCTGGGGCGTCAACTTGGCCAGCTCTTTATAAACGGCGGCCATGTCGCCCTTCTTCGGCAGGATAGCCGCCGTCATCTTGTAGACGGTGTCCTCAGGCAGCGAGCAAGCAGCCACGACGTGCGTGTAGTAGCCGATCACCTGGACGTCCTTGTCCTGCTTCGGATAGGTGCCCTTGGGGATCGTGACCAGCTTGTAGGCCGGATTGATTTTGCGCATGGGCTCGTAGATGTCGGTCATGTCGATCAGCTTGATGTCGCGCGCGGACGCCAGGTCCATCAGCGAGCTGGCGGGGATGCCGGTGCCAAGCGCGAACGCATGCATCCGGTTGTCCTTCATCTGCTCGACGCTGTCGGTGTAGCTGTTGGTGAAGCTCGCCTTCACGTCGCTGTAGGTATACCCCGACACCTTGAGCACGTGACGTGCGATCAGTTCGCCAGTGTTGCCCTTGACCTGCGTGGCGAAGCCCTTGCCCTTCAGATCCTTCAGCGAGTTGATGCCGGCATCGGCATTCACGACGAGCTGAAAGTACTGCGGATAGAGCGTCGCAACATTGCAGACCTTGTCGTGCTTCTTGTCGAGCGGGGCCTCGCCCGTTCCCGCGACGGCGTCAGCCGTCGTGATCGTGTTGCCGAATCCGACCTCGGCCTTGCCTTCCTGGATGCCGCGAATATTGGCGATGCCTGCACCCGGCAGGGATTGGACCTTCAGATCAGGCGCCGCCTTCTCCCAGGCGTCCTTGAGCTGCCCGCCCAGCGGAACCCAGAAACCGGCCTGCGGGCCGGTCATGAAGCGGACTTCGGCGGCGGTGGCCGTTCCGGCAAAGCCGAGCATCGCGGCCAAAGCGGCAGCCGTCGTCAATCCTAGCCTTCGCATTCGCATCCTCCCTGGATTTTCAAGCTTAGTTCACGTCGTCCGCGCCTAGATTAACTGGTGCGCCCGTGACTTGCCAGCTCAATGCCGTCTCTCAACGTGGAGGGCGCTGCCCTCGCGCTTGTGCCCGGCAGGGGGCAGAAACGATCAACTTCATACGATTTCAAGTGCCTCGCCTCCGCCAGTAGGCCGAATACCGAAGCTCCCGGCCGCGCCGGTCGGCAACGACTTAGCGCAGGCGTGCGTTGATTCCGTCCAGCGCATTCGATCCAGGGCATAGTTCGGTCATCGGCAGCGCATTGAGGGGGCGTTTGTCGGTTGCCAGGATGTCGTGCATGTCCTGCTGCTCTGGGTCGATGTAGAGCAGGCCGGTGGCCACCGCGCCTTTGGCCGCGTTGGTGCGGATCGCCATCAGGGCGGCATCGGCGTCGCGCGGGTCGTGCTGGGAGTCGAGCTTGTTGAGAATCAGCCGCGAGCCGTCGTGCAGCTCGATGTCGGCCGTCGTGCCCTCGGCATAGTCGACGGTGATCTCCTCCTTGGGCTCCACATAGTCGAGGTGGTTCTCGGAGGCGAGGTTGTGCGCGCGAACGTATTCGTAGCTCTTGGTCGAGGTGGCGTGATTGTTGAACGTCACGCACGGGCTGATGACGTCGAGGAAGGCGAAGCCGTTGTAGCTGATCGCCGCCTGGATCAGCGGGGTGAGCTGGTTCTTGTCGCCGGAGAACGAGCGCGCCACGAAGCCGGCGCCGAGCTGGATCGCCAGCTGGCACAGGTCGATGGCATCGAACGGATTGGCCTCGCCCTTCTTGGACGGCGAGGTTTTGTCGTTGGTGGCGGAGAACTGGCCTTTGGTGAGGCCATAGCAGCCGTTGTTCATGACGATGTAGGTCATGTTCAGCCGCCGCCGCACGGCGTGGCAGAACTGGCCGAGGCCGATGGATGCCGTGTCGCCGTCGCCCGACACGCCGATGTAGACGAGATCGCGGTTGGCGATCGCCGCGCCGGTCGTCACGGAAGGCATGCGGCCGTGCACCGAGTTGAAGCCGTGGCTGCGGTTCATGAAGTATGTCGGCGCCTTGGACGAGCAGCCGATGCCCGACACCTTGGCGATGCGGTGCGCCGGCAGGTCCATCTCAAAGCAGGCTTCGATGATCGCCGCCGTGATCGAGTCGTGCCCGCACCCGGCGCACAGCGTCGACATGCTGCCTTCGTAGTCACGCCGCGTCAGCCCCAGCGCGTTGCGCGGCAGCTGGGGGTGATGGGCAACAGGTTTGGAGATGTAGCTCATCGGTCGATCACTCCGCCGCCACCTGGGCCGGCTTCAATTCCTTCAGGACGGCGCCGCGCACGAAGGCGGCCGTCATCGGCATGCCGTCGTAATTGAGCGCCGGTATCAGCTTGGTGCCGGGCACGTTGCCTTCCGTCATCAGCAGCGAGCGCATCTGCGCGTCCCGGTTCTGCTCGACGACGAAGATGCGGTCGTGCATGGCGCAAAACGACAGGACCTCGCGCGTGAACGGGAAGGCCCTGATGCGCAGCGCGTTGACCTGCACGCCGTCGCGCTCCAGCAGGTCGAGGGCCTCGTGCACAGCCGGCGTCGTCGCGCCGAAGTAGATCAGCCCGGTCTTGCCGCCCTTGTCGCGGATGGTGATCTCTGGCTTCGGCACCAGCGTCGCTGCCGTGTCGAACTTGCGCCGGATGCGGTCGATCACGCGGGCATGGATGTGGCCGTCCTCGGTGTAGCGGGCGTTCTCGTCGTGCGAAGTGCCGCGCGTGAAGAACGCGCCTTTGGTCGGATGCGTGCCGGGCAGCGTGCGGTAGGGGATGCCGTCGCCGTCGATGTCCTGGTAGCGGCCCCAGTCGCTGCCCGTGGCCTCCTTGAAACCTTCGAGCTGTTCGGCGTCGAGCACCTTGCCGCGATCGTGGACCTTGCTGTCGTCCCAGGCGAACGGATCGGTCACCCAGTCGTTCATGCCGATGTCGAGGTCGGACATGACCATGACAGGCGTCTGCAGCCGCTCGGCCAGGTCGAAGGCCTCCGCGCCGAGGGAGAAGCACTCGGTGGGGTCCTTGGGGAACAGCAACACGTGTTTGGTGTCGCCATGCGAGGCGTAGGCGCAAATCGTAATGTCGGATTGCTGCGTGCGCGTCGGCATGCCGGTCGAGGGGCCGCCGCGCTGGATGTTGAACAGCACCACGGGAACCTCGGCGAAGTAGGCGAGCCCAAGGAACTCGCTCATCAGCGAGATGCCGGGCCCTGAGGTTGCCGTGAACGATCGGGCACCGTTCCAGCCGCCGCCGATGGCGACGCCGATCGCCGCCAGCTCGTCCTCGGCCTGTACGATGCCGTAGAGCCGCCGGCCGTCCTTCGCCACGCGCATGCGCTTGGCATACTTCTCGTAGGCCTCCGCGAGCGAGGTCGACGGTGTGATGGGATACCAGGCGCACACCGTGGCGCCCGCGTAGATCGCACCCAGCCCCGCCGCATCGTTGCCCGACACCAGGATCTTGCCCTTGGCGCCCTCGGCGTGACGCAGATGTATCGGCAGCGGACATTGGAAATGCTGCGCCGCGTAGTCGCGACCCAGCGCTACCGCCTCCATGTTGGCGGCAACCAACTTCTCCTTGCCCTTGAGCTGGTCGCCGATCGTGGTCTCGAGAACCTTGAGGTCCATGTCGAGCAGCGCGGTGAGCGCGCCGACGTAGACCATGTTCTTGAACAGTTGGCGCTGGCGCGGATCGCTCCACTTCCTGGCGCACATCTCGGCAATGGGAACGCCGAGCACCGTAATGTCGGCGCGCGGCCAGATGCGCGGCAGCGTCGAGTCGTACAGCAGCCAGCCGCCGGGCACGATCTCCGCCAGGTCCTCTTTGTAGGACTGCGGATTCATCGCCACCATCAGGTCGATGCCGTCGCGCCGCGCCAGGTAGCCCGCTTCCGACACGCGTACTTCGTACCAGGTCGGCAGGCCCTGGATGTTGGAGGGGAAGATGTTCTTCGGGCTGACGGGGATGCCCATGCGGAACAGCGTCTTGGCGAAGATGCCGTTGGCGGACGCCGAGCCGGAGCCGTTGACGGTGGCAAACTTCACCACGAAGTCGTTGATGCCGCTCATTGCAGGATGAAGCCTCTCGTCGGCGCGGTGAACGGGGTCAGACCCCTTGCCATGCGCATCGTTGCAGTTGAGCTTCGTGCCGAGGGGTCTGACCCCATGTCATCCGACCCCATCTCATCCTCGTCAACGTAGGTAGGCGTTGTGGTGGGTCAGGCAAGCCTGCGACGCCTGAGCTTCCACGTACATGAACTTCTGCATGTCCCAGGCGCCCGTTGGGCACCGCTCGGCACACAACCCGCAGTGCAGGCATACGTCCTCGTCTTTGGCCATGATGCGGCCGGTCTTGAGGGGTTCCGAGACGTAGAGGTCCTGCGTCTTGTTGCGCGCCGGCACCCGCAGCTTCTCGCGCAGTGCAGGCTCGGCGTCGTTGTTCGTGAAGTTGATGCAGTCGACCGGGCAGATGTCCATGCACGCATCGCACTCGATGCACAGTGGCGCCGAGAAGACCGTCTGGATATCGCAGTTGAGACAGCGCTCGGCTTCCTTGAAGGCGAGCTTGTCGTCGTAGCCGAGCTCGACTTCGACCTTGAGGTTGCGCAGCGCCTGCGCCTTGTCGGCATGCGGCATCGCTACGCGTTTCAGCGGCGCATAGTCGTTCTTATAGGCCCACTCGTGGATGCCCATCTTCTGGCTGATGAGGTTGGCGCCCGGGGGCGGTCGCACCTCGATCCGCTTGCCTTGGCAATACT
>Ga0190265_10002293_pt1 | contig 12831 bp, 13 predicted proteins | sample Popmic124T_FD_133135 | JGI IMG/M metagenome (GOLD analysis project Ga0190265, IMG submission 133135) | Populus adjacent soil microbial communities from riparian zone of Indian Creek, Utah, USA - 124 T | ecosystem: Environmental > Terrestrial > Soil > Riparian zone | place: USA: Utah | collected... | reverse complement strand
GGATTCGAACCGACGACCTTGCGGTTAAAAGCCGCTTGCTCTAAGCCACTGAGCTCCGGGGGCCCGGGGAATGATGCCGGACCCCGCTCAGCGTGTCGATCTTGAAGTAGCCCCGGGGAGAATCGAACTCCCGCCTGCGGCGTGAAAGGCCGCTGTCCTAACCGTTAGACCACGGGGCCTGGAGGGATGTGGACCAGTCTAGAGCGCCCTTTGGAGCTATCCGCCGGTCTAGGCGGTCGCTCGGGCGTTGCGTTCGCGTTCGTCGAGTTCGGGGTCGTAGCCCCCACAGGACGCAGCGAAGACGAGCAAGCTGATCACAAGACCAACTGTATGCGATGTGACAAGGGCCACCAAGGCTCCCGCAACTCCACCGGCCAGCGCGGCGAACAGGACCAGGCCGGCGGGGATCGACAGGACGCGCCCGGTGACGAGCGAGCAGGAGATCCAGGCGACGGGGCCGGTGACCCAGCCGTAGTCCTTGAAGAAGTCGTCGCCGAGCGGCAGCGCGATCAACATCCCGAACACGATGCCGACGGCCAGCGCCTGCACCACCAGTGCACGTATGAACAGCCCCTTGTCCATTCGATCGATACTACGGCCTCGACCGAGGCGATAGTTTCAGGGAGCGAGGGCGGTTAGCTCAGTTGGTAGAGCACGTGCCTTACAAGCACGGGGTCGCTGGTTCGAACCCAGCACCGCCCATCGATGGTCTAATTCCGCGATGGCCGCGTTCAAGGGGTTCCCGGCGGAGGCGCTCGAGTTCCTGACCGAGCTCGAGGCGAACAACGACCGCAACTGGTTCAAGGCGAACCGGGCGCGCTACGACGAGTATCTCGTCGCTCCGGCGACGGCGCTCGGCGAGGACCTGTCGAGCTTCGGCCGGCCAAAGCTGTTCCGGCCGTGGACCGACACGCGCTTCCACGCGGCGCCGCCAATCAAGGAGCACGTCGGGTTGGCGATCGGCTACGAGGGCGCTGGCGGCTTCTACGTCGAGCTGTCGCTCGACGGGCTGCTCGTCGCCGGCGGTCTGCATAACCCGGCGTCGGATCAGGTCGAGCGGATGCGCGGCGCGATCGACAAGCCGCGAATCGCGGCCTCGCTCAACAAGGCGATCGGCGTTGCCGAGGCGGCTGGCCTGGAGCTCAACGAGCCGGATCTCGTCCGAGGTCCGCGCGGCTACCCCGCCAACCACCCGAGACACGATTTGTTGCGCCGGCGTCGACTGATCGTCGCCAAGCGCCATGACGTCGGAAGGTGGCTCGAGCGCCCTGCCGCCGGCAAGGGGCTCCGCGAGCAGATCGACGCGGCCGCCCCACTGGTGCGCTGGCTCCGCAGTCACGTCGGCCCCTCCGAGCGCGGGACGGCACGAGCCGGTTGAGCGCGGACCTGCGACGGCTGCGGCTGAAGCTCGCCGACGGTGCGCACACGACCGCCCACGTCGCGGTGTATCCGCTCGAGCGCTTCGCGCTCGGGGTCCACCTGTTGCCGGGGCCGACCCCGCTTGAAGCGTGGTGCCGGGCGGATGGAGTCGACGAGGCGATGGTCGGCGGCTTCTACGTCCGCTCGCTCCGAACGGGGGGAGGCGTGGCCGCTGCGGGCACTCCGCTCGGCGAGCTGCGCACCCACGGCGTGGTGCGTGAGTCGCTGCCCTTCAGCGCGCCGTGGGACGCGCGCCGGGCCTGCGTGCACGCACCGGCTCCCGGGCAGGTGCAGATCGCTCGGCGGGAGAACCTGTCCGTCGAGCCGGTCGGCGACCTGCTCCAGAGCGGTCCGCTGCTGGTCCGCGACGGCCGTGCGGTCGACCACGCCGACGAGGGCTTCTCCCTCGGCGCCAATCAGTTCGACTCCGACATCACCGTCGGCCGCTACCCGCGCGCCGCGCTCGGATGCGACGGCGAGCGGCTGATCGCGCTCGCCTGCGACGGCCGCGCCGACGACGAGGCTGGCTTGACGCTCGACGAGCTTGGGGCGGTGCTGATCCAGCTCGGCGCCCGCGACGCGCTCAACCTCGACGGCGGTGGATCGACGTCGCTCGTCAGCGGCGGGATCCTGCGCAATGTGCCGCGCGAGTCGCACGGCGTGCCGCTCACCGGGGGGCGGCCGATCGCGACCGCCCTAGTCTTCGCGTCGCGCTAGGGCCGGTTAGCCCAAACGCCGCGCGGGTACAGTGATTAGCCGTGATGCGAGTACTTTCAGGCCTGCTGTTCTTCCCTCGTGGAGGATCGGCGCAGGTCGCGAGAGCCCTCGCCGGTGAGCTGCCTGGCCACGGATGGGACGTCACCCTGCTCTCGGGATCACTTGGCGGCGGCCGCGGCGATGCGCGCGACTTCTACTCGGGACTCGACGTGCAGGCGGTCGACTTCGATGCGGGCGACGCGCCGATGCACCCCTCGTACGAGGATCGTCCGGGCGCGCCGGACGACTGCTTCGCGCACATCGACGATCGCGCCTATCGCGAGCACGTGACGGCATGGGCGCTGGCTCTGGAGCGTGCCGACGCGGCCTCCGCCGACGTGCTCCACCTTCACCACCTCACGCCGTTGAACGAGGCGGCGTCGATCGCCGCGCCCGGCGTGCCGATCGTCGGCCACCTGCACGGAACCGAGCTGCTGATGCTCGAGCGGATTGCGGCTGGCGCCCCCGCCTCATGGCGCCATGCCGATGCCTGGGCGCACAGGATGCGGTGCTGGGCAGACGGCTGCGAGCGGCTGATCCTGCTCGCCGAAAGTCAACTCGAGCGCGCGGTCACGGTCCTCGGCGTCGATCCCCGCGCGTGCGTGGTGATCGGCAACGGCTTCGACAGTGAGCGCTTCCGGCCCGCGCCGGTCGATCGGGCGGAGTTCTGGCACCGTCAGCTTGCCGAGCAACCGCGCGGCTGGCGGCCCGGTGGGGAAGCGGGCAGTGTTGCCTACAGCGCGGCACAGGCCGCCCGACTCGACGAGCGCGTGGTGCTCGTGGCGGTGGGACGGTTCACCGACGTCAAGCGGCTGCCGCTGCTCGTCGCGGCCTTCGAGCGCGCGCGGCGCGCGGCGCGCCGGCCCGCGGCTCTGGTCCTGATCGGCGGCTATCCGGGGGAGTGGGAGGGCGAGCACCCGCTCGAGTCGATCGAGCGCGTTGGCGCCCAGGATGTCTATCTCGCTGGCTGGCACGACCACGACGAGCTGCCGGAGTTCCTTAACGCCGCCGACGTCCAGGTGCTGGCGTCGGTGCGCGAGCAGTTCGGGCTCGTGCTCGTTGAGGGGATGGCGTGTGGGCTGCCGCCGATCGCAGTCGACCGCTTCGGCCCCGCGGAAATCATCGAGGACGGCGACACCGGCTGGCTCGTCCCGCCTGACGACGAGGCGGCGCTTGCCGAGGCGATGGAGGCGGCGATCGACGGCGGCGAGGAACGCGCACGGAGAGGCATCGCGGCTCGCCGGGCCGTGCGTGAGCGGTGGACCTGGCCGGCTCTGGCGGGAGAGGTATCGCAGGTATTCGAAGATGTCGCCGGCGTCAGAGGCGACCAGCCGGCCAGCATTTCCTCGCCGTAACCGCCCAACCCTAACTAGAGCTTGCCGGCCTCTGAGGCGGCTGCCTCGGCCGCCTCGAGCTGGCGCTCGATCAGGTCGAGCCCGGAGGACCAGAAGCCAGGGTCGGTCAGGTCGACGCCGACGATCTTGCCGAGCTCCTCGGGCGGCATCGAGCCGCCGGCCTTCAGCAGCTCGAGGTAGGAGGGGACGAACGAGTCGCCCTGCTCCTCGTAGCGGCGGTAGACCGACAGCGCGAGCAGGTTGCCGTACGCATAGGCGTAGACGTAGCCGGGCGTGTCGATGAAGTGGGGGACGTACGACCACCAGGTGCCGTAGTTCTCGGACGGCTCGACGGAGTCGCCGAGCAGGTCGGCCTGGGTGTCGAGCCAGGCCGCGTTGATGCTCTCGACCGACAGCTCGCCGGCGTCGCGACGCTCGTTGTGGACACGGTGCTCGAAGCGGTTCATCGCGACCTGGCGGAAGACCGCCGCGACCGCGCCGTCGAGCGACTCCGCGAGCAGCGACAGCCGCGCGGCGGCGTCGGGCGCCTGGGTCAACAGCCGCTCGAGGACGATTGTCTCGCCGACGATCGATGCGGTCTCCGCGACCGTCAGCGGGGTCGTGAACTCGAACACGCCGCGCGGGCGGGCGAGCGCCGCGTGGACGCCGTGGCCGAGCTCGTGGGCCATCGTCAGCGCGTCGCCGATCCGGCCGGTGTGGTTCAGCAGCACGTACGGGTGCGCTGACGGCACGGTGTAGGAGCAGAACGCGCCGCCGCGCTTGCCGGGCGCCGGCGGCGCGTCGATGTAGCTGCCGGTGAAGAACTCCTCGGCGACCGCGCCCATCTCGGGCGAGAAGCTGCGGTAGCAGTCGAGCACCAGCGCGCGCGCCTCCTCGTAGGAGACGCTCTGCTCGCTCTCGGCGACCGGAGCGGCGCGGTCGTAGTAGGCGAGCTTCTCGACACCGAGCAGCTTCGCCTTCAGCCGGTACCAGCGGCGCGCCAGCTCGTAACGCGACTGGACGGCGTCGATCAGCGCTTGGACCGACTCGTCACTCGCCTCGTTGGCGAGGTTGCGCGAGGCGAGCCAGTGCTCGTAGGAGCGCAGGCGGTCCTTGGTCGACTTGTCGGCCAGCAGCGTGTTGAAGATGAAAGCGCGTGTACGCAGGCCGGGCTGGAGCGCGGTGGTCACGCCCTCAGCGGCGGCACGGCGCAGCTCGCGATCGGGCCCCTGGAGCACGCTCAGTGCCTCCATCAGTTGGACCGGCTCGTCACTGTTCGGGAGGTCGACGGTCAGGCCGGCGACTTGCTCGGTGAACAGCCGTTTGAACGCGGCATTGCCGGTGACCGCCGTCTCTGTGAGAACCCGCTCCTCGGGCTCGGTCAGCTGGTGCGGGCGGTAGCGGCGCAGCGTGCGCAGGTAGTGGCGGCAGAACGCCAGCTCGCCGGAGTCGACCAGCCGCTCCGCCTGCTCGTCGGGCAGCTCGTTCCACTCGAGGTCGAAGAACAGCAGCGTCGTTTGGAGCGTCGCGCCGCGCTCCTGGGCCTCCTGCATCAGCGCGCCACGCGCCGGATCCTGGGTGTCGGTCGAGAAGTCGAGCCCCGCGTAGGAGCCGGCACGGCCGACCTTGTCGGAAAGGTCCTCCAGCGTGTGCAGCGCCTCGGCCAGCCCGGTCGCGTCCAGCTCGGCCACCTTGCCGCGGTAGCGCTCGGAGAAAGCGTCGGCCGCTTCCTGTGCCTCCGCCATCAACGCCAGCACGCCATCCGCGCCGCGGCCGTCGACCAGCGGTTGAAGGTCCCAACGCGCGGCCTCGAGGGCCTCGTCACGCGGCTCAGCGATCGCCTCAGTCATGCCGGCAGATTAGCCGTCGGTGGTAGACGCTCGGATGAGGGCGGCGACTTGGGCTGGGTCATCCCAGGTGGGGACGTGGCCGCAGCCGGTGAGGATGACCGTGCGGGTGACGGCCGGAGGGGTGGAGGGAGGGCGGACGAGGCGGTCGTACTCGCCCCAGGCGAGCGTGACGGGTACGGGGATCTCGTCAAAGCCGGTGAAGACGGAGGCGCGCAGCTCGGCGTTGGCGCGGTCGAAGCCGGGGCCGTTGGCGTAGGCGCGGATGCGGTGCAGCGCTTGGGCGGCGGTGATCTCGGTTGAATTAACCATCGTGCCGGTGAAGGCGAGCGTGCGTAGACGCTTCGAACGGACGATCAGCGGGAGCAACGGCAGCAGGGCGCGCGCGGCCTGACGGGCCCCGTTGCGGCGCGGGCCGAGTGGGCGGGACCAGAGTCCGGCGGCGCAGATTGCCGTTACCGACCGCGCACGCCCGGTCTTGCCGAGCTCGAGTGCGACCCAGCCGCCGAGCGAGATCCCAGCGACGTGCGCAGTCTCGATGCCGAGCGCGTCGAGCATGTCGACGACGCGGGCGGCGATCGCCGCCGCCGTGGCGGGGACATCGGCTGACAGCTGGGGCGACTCGCCGAAGCCGGGCATATCTACGGCGATGCAGTCGTAATCGGCGGACAGGTCGGGGAGGATTGGGTCCCAGACATGGCGGTCGCCGCCGAGCGGATGGATCATCACGAGCGGCTCGCCCGAGCCGTAGCGCGAGAAGGCGAGTTGAGGATGGTCCGTCAAGGCCCACGCATCGTGACGTATGCGGCTCGGCCGGCGCTGCGGCTCGCGGTGGGTGGGATAGATTGCTCGGACCCGGGGTACCAGTCACGAGGAGAGAGCGTTGGACGCCACCCGCTTGAAGTCGCTGCCGCTGTTCGAGTCCGTCTCCGATGAGGAGCTGGAGCGGATCGCCCCGTTCGTCAGCGAGGTGTCGGTCTCCGAGGGCAAGCACCTTGTCGACGAGGGCGACTACGCCTACACCTTCATGGCGATCGAGGAGGGGACCGCCGAGGTCCGGCGCGGAGACGAGGTCGTCGCCCAGCTCGGTCCCGGGGATTTCTTCGGCGAGGTCGGCCTGCTTGACACCGAGAAGCGGACCGCGACCGTCGTCGCGACCGCGCCGATGCGGCTGATCACACTCGACCGCTGGGACATGAAGCGGCTCGAGAAGTCGGTCCCATCCGCCGTCGAGCAGATTCGCGCAGCAGCCGCCGAGCGGCTGCCCGGCGCTTAGGGAGGAGACCGTGGCCGGCCGGATCGTTGTCTTCGGAGCGACCGGCTATACCGGGCGCCTGACCGCCGAGGCGCTCGTCGAGCACGGGCAACGTCCCGTCTTGGCTGGCCGCGACGCGGCTCGGCTGAAGGCGCTCGCCGACGAACTTGGCGGCGGTCTCGACACCGCTGTCGCCGACGTCGAGCGGCCGGAGAGTGTTGTCGCCTTGGTCGAGCGGGGCGACGTCCTGCTCGCGACCGTCGGGCCGTTCGCAAAATGGGGAGATGCCGCGGCTGAGGCGGCGATCGCGAAACGCGCCCACTACCTCGACTCGACCGGCGAGCCGCCTTTCATCCGGCGCGTCTTCGAGCACTACGGCCCGCTGGCCGAGGCCGCTGGCATCGGCATGGTCACCGCCTTCGGCTACGACTGGGTCCCGGGCAATCTCGCCGCGGCGCTTGCGCTGCGCGATGCCGGCGAGGAGGCGGTGCGCGTCGACGTTGGCTACTTCGTGACCGGCACCGGGGCCGCCGGGCCGGGCAGCTTCAGCGGCGGCACCAAGGCCTCGCTGGCCGGTGCCATCGCGGAGCCAGCGTTCGCCTTTCGTGACGGCGCGGTACGCACGGTGCGGACCGCCGACCGCTACCGGACCTTCGCGTTGCGGGGCCGTGAACTGCCTGCCGTCGCAGTCGGCGCCTCGGAGCACTTCGGCCTGTCGCCGACCTATCCGCGACTGACCGAGGTCAATGCGTACCTCGGCTGGTTCGGCCCGCTGTCGCGGCCCATTCAGGCGTTCTCGCTAGTCGGCGCCGGCATGGCGAAGATTCCGGGCGCCCGGGCACTGTCGGCCAACCTCGCCGGTCGGTTAGTGCGCGGCTCGACCGGCGGGCCGGAGCGCGAGCAGCGTGCACGGTCCGGTTCGTACATCGTCGCCGAGGCATCGAACGCCGGCGGCGCAAAGCTGGCCGAAATCCATTTGACCGGCGTCGACCCTTACACCTTCACCGCGGGCATGCTTGCCTGGGGCGCCCACTGTGCCGCAGTCGATGGCATGCTCGAAAGCGGTGCCCTCGGACCGGTCGGCGCCTTCGGCCTCGACGAGCTCGAGGCGGGCTGTCGTGAGGCCGGCTTGACTCGCGCCAGCTAGCGGCGGAGTCTTCCGAACCGCCGCTTCGCGCGTACGCGCTCCTCGCGGGCGTCGCTCTCACTGGCGGTCGGCTGGCGGACGCGCGCCAGAGTTCGCTCGGCAAGCTCCTTGTGGACCGAGCGGGTGCGGCCCTCGCGCCGCTTCCAACCGCCTTCCTGACCGAGGTCCCAGGCAAACGTGTCGTCGGCGAGACAGCGCTCGATGACCTCTTCGATCTCGGAGCGCAGCGCGATGTCCTTGACCGGCACCAGCAGCTCGACGCGCGTGTCGAGGTTGCGTGGCATCAAATCGGCCGAGCCGATGTAGCAGCGACGCTCGTCGCCGTGTTGGAAGGCGTAGACGCGCGAGTGCTCGAGAAAGCGGCCGACAACCGAGACGACGCGGATGTTGTCGCTGACGCCCTGGATCCCCGGGACCAGGCAGCAGATGCCACGGATGTTGAGGTCGATCGGGACACCCGCCTGCGACGCCTCGTAGAGCGCGCGGATACAGCGGCGATCGACGAGCGAGTTCATCTTCATCGCGATCCGCGTCTGTTGGCCGGCCTCGTGGGCCTCGATCGTGCGGCGGATCTCGTCGAGCAGTCCGTCGCGCATCCGCTCTGGCGCCACCAGCGCGGTGCGGTAGCCGGGCGGCCGTGCCGCGCCGGTCAGCGTGTTGAACAGCGCGGCGACGTCTGCGGTCACGTCGCGGTCGCAGGTGAAGAGGCCGAAGTCCTCGTAGAGGCGGGCGGTGCCGCGGTGGTAGTTGCCGGTGCCGACGTGGACGTAGTGGCGCACCCCGTCGCCCTCGCGACGCACGACCAGCAGCGCCTTGGCGTGCGTCTTCAGTCCCGGCAGGCCGTGGACGACGTGGGCGCCGGCCTCCTCCAGAGAGCGCGCCCAGCCGATGTTGCGCCGCTCGTCGAAACGGGCCTTCAGCTCGACCAGGCAGACAGCCTGCTTGCCGCGCTCGGCCGCCTTGATCAGCATCGGGACGAGCGCCGAGTCGTCGGACGTGCGGTACACCGTCATCTTGATCGCGAGGACGTCGGGGTCGTCGACGGCCTGCTGGACGAACCGCTCGACGCTGGCGGCGAACGAGTCGTAGGGATGGTGGACGAGCAGGTCGCCGGCGCGCATCGCGGCGAAGATGTCGGGCTTGCCGTCGTGGGTAGAGAAAGCGCCGGCGGCGACCGGGGTCCACGACTCTTCGCGGATCTCCTTGAAGCCCTCGAGCCCATGGATCTGCCAGAGGTCGGTGAGGTCGAGCATCCCTGCCGTGTCGACGACTTGGCGCTCCTCGATCTCGGTCTGGGCGATCAGGAAGGAGCGCATGTCGGGGTCCATGTCGGCGTCGACCTCGAGCTGGACGACCTCCCCGAAGCGGCGCCGGCGCAGCTCGGTCTCGACAGCGCGAACGAGGTCGTCGGCCTCGTCGGAGACGGTGAAGTCGGCGTCGCGAACGACGCGGAAGGCGGCGTGGCTGCGCACGTCCATTCCGGGGAAGAGGCTGTCGAGGTTGCGGGCGATCACGGCCTCGAGCGGGACGAAGGTGTTGTCGCCGATGTCGATCAGTCGCGGCAGCACCTCTTTCGGCACCTTCACGCGCGCGAACAGCTCGTCGTCGGTGACCGGGTCGGTCAACCAGACGCCGAGGCTCAGCGAGAGGTTCGAGATGTAGGGGAACGGCCGGCCTGGACCGACTGCCAGCGGCGTCAGCACCGGGAACACCTGCTCCTCGAAGATCCTGTCTAGCGTGCGCAGCTCGGCCGCGTCGCAGTCGGATGGGGCGATCACGCGGATGCCGTGCTCGGCGAGCGCCGGTCGCAGCTTCCGCTCCCACTGGTGCGAGTGGCGCTCGGCGAGCGCGCGGACGATGCCGACGATCCGCTCGATCGTCTCCGCCGGCGACAGGCCGTCGGCCTTGCGCGCGTCAATCCCGGCGTCGACCTGGTCGTGCAGGCCGGCGAGCCGGATCATCGTGAACTCGTCGAGGTTCGACGTGTAGATCGCGAGGAACTTGACCCGCTCGAGCAGCGGCGTCCGCTCGTCCTCGGCGAGCTCGAGCACGCGCTTGTTGAAGTCGAGCCACGACAGCTCGCGGTTCGCGTAGAGATCGGTCGAGTCGAGCGACGGCGGGGCGGGCGGTGTCGCGGCTGGCGGTGTGGTGGAGGTCTCCATCAGGTGCTTCTCTCGATTGTCACAGGCCACACGGCCTGTGTGTGAATATCTTTGCTGTCGATGATCTGGCTGCTGCGACACGCCCACGCCGAGTCCGGCTCGCCGGACTCCGAGCGGCCCTTGAGCGAGCGCGGCGAGCAGCAGGCACGTGTCGTCGGCGCCGCGTTGAAGGTTCTCGGCGTCGAGCTCGACGCCTGCCTGACCAGCCCGAAGCTGCGTGCTCGCGAGACCGCCCGCCTGGCCTGCGAGCCGCTCGGGATCGAGCCGTGGGAGGAGCGCGCGTTGCGCGGCGGTCCGTTCGACCCGACCGACGTTGCCGCCGGCCACGGCGACTCGGTGCTGCTGGTCGGCCACGAGCCCGACTTCTCGATGGCGATCCACGACGCGACCGGCGCCCAGCTGCGGCTGCCGAAGAGTGGCCTGGCGGCGATCGACCGTGGCGAGCTCAAGCTGTTGCTTCGCCCGCAGGAGCTGGGCAAGCTCGCACAGCTGGACTGAGCGCGGCGGCCGGCGCGCACCATCAGTTGTGCTTGACGGCGATGCCCTCAAGCACGTGCGCCACGCGATCGCAGGCGTCAACCGCCTGCTCGAGCCGGTCGATGACGTCCTTCCAACGGATCACGACCATCGGGTCGATCCCGCCGGCGAACAGCGCGACCAGCGCCTGGCGGCTGATCCGGTCGCCCTCGTCCTCGAGCTTGTCGACAGCGACGATGTGCGGTCCGAGCTGGTCGAGCGCCGTCATGTTCTGCAACGCCGTCGCCAGCTCGCGGCCACAGTCGCGCAGCACGCCCGTCAGCTCGACGCCCTGCTCCATCGGCGCCTCGATCTTGTACAGGCCGAGGAAGTCGGCGGCCTCCTCGGTCAGGTCGAGCGCGTCGTCGAGCGCCGAGGCCAGCGAGTGGATGTCCTCACGGTCGAGTGGGGTGACGGTCGTCGAGTAGAGCGCGTGGAGGATGTCGTGGGTGATCCGATCACCCTCCTCCTCGAGCGCCTTGATCTCGTCGCGCAGCCCGGGCTCGTCGGGCCAGGTGCGCATCAGCCGATCGAGCTTGCCGGTCGCCTCGGCAAGGTTGGTGCCGCCGGCTGCGAACAGCGCCTCGAACTTGCCGCGGTTCGGCGCGCTGGCGAAGAGCGGGAGACCCATCAGCTACCGGCGCCGGGCGTCAGCTCGGGGTGCGAGGCGTCCTCGAACTCGCGGAACAGGCCGGTCACGACGAACGCGGTCTGCTCGCCGATGTCGACGGCGTTGTCGCCGATCCGCTCGAGGCAGCGCGCGATCAGCATCATGTGCATCGCCCACTCACGCTGGTCGGCGTCGTCGCCGATCTCCAGCGCGCGGCGGAAGCACTCGCGGTTGAGCGTGTCGATGCCGTCGTCCTGGCGGACGAGGTCCTGGGCCAGATCGGCGTCGCGCCGCTCGAAGGCGAGCTTGCACTGCTGGACGAGCGAACGCGCGAGGTCGCCCATGCGGGCGATCTTCGCCAGCAGTTCGTCATCGGCCGGTGGCTCATGGCCGGCGAGCGGGACGAGCTTGGCCATGTTCACGCACTGGTCGCCCATTCGCTCGACGTGCTTGATCACGTGCAGCAGCGCCGCGACGAGACGGAGGTCGCCGGCCACGGGCGCCTGCAGCGCGAGCAGCGACAGGATCCCCTGGTGAACCTCGAGGTAGCGGCCGTCGATCCGGTCGTCGTCGGCGATCACCATGCTCGCCAACTCGACGTCGCGGTGCTGGACGACCTCGATCGCGCGGTCGAGCGCCTGGCAGACGAGGTCGAGTCCGCCGAGCGCCTGGCGCTCGAGCTGCGCGAGCTCGTCTTGGAACTGCTGTCTTGACGTCTCTGGCATCGCGTTCTCCTAGCCGACCTTGCCGGTGACGTAGGCCTCGGTACGCTCGTCATTCGGGTTGGTGAAGATCGTCTGGGTCTCGTCGAACTCGACCATCCGGCCGGTGCGGTGGCCGTCGTCCTCGAGCGCCACGGTGAAGAACGCGGTCATGTCCGAGACGCGCGCCGCCTGCTGCATGTTGTGGGTGACGATCACGATCGAGTAGCGCTCGCGCAGCTCGAGCATCAGGTCCTCGATCTTGCCAGTCGAGATCGGGTCGAGTGCGGAGCACGGCTCGTCCATCAGGATCACGTCGGGATCGGTGGCGAGCGTGCGGGCGATGCAGAGCCGCTGCTGCTGGCCGCCGGACATGCCGAAAGCGTTGGTCTTGAGCCGGTCCTTGACCTCGTCCCAGAGCGCGCCGCGGCGCAGCGCCCGCTCGACGATCTCGTCCATGTCGCCCTTCATGCCGAGCACGCGTGGGCCGAAGGCGATGTTGTCGTAGATCGACTTCGGGAACGGATTGGGCTTCTGGAAGACCATCCCGATCCGCTTGCGCACCTCGACCGGGTCAATTGTCGAGGCGTAGAGGTCCTGGCCGTGGTAATTGATCGTGCCGTCGACGGTCGCGCCGGGCACGAGATCGTTCATTCGGTTGAGGCAGCGCAGCAGGGTGCTCTTGCCGCAGCCCGAAGGCCCGATCAACGCGGTGATCTCGTTCATCGCGATGTCGAAGCCAATGTCGCGCACGGCGACCTTGCCGCTGTAGGCGACCTCGACGCCGGACAGCTCGAAGATCGGCTTGCGTGGCTTCGCCGGTTGGCTGCGCTTGCCCTCGAGCGTCGCGGCGCCGACGTCGAGCGACGTCTCGGCCGGTCCGGGGCGGGACGCCTGCCGCTCTTCCGGGCGGTCGTCCTCGCGCTGACGGTGCGGATCGGTCATCTGCTCAGCCACCTTTGGTCACCTACCACTTCTGCTCGAATCGATTGCGCAGCCAGATCGCGATGGCGTTCATGCCGAGCAGCAGCACCATCAGCACCACGATCGCCCCCGCGGCGAGCGAGGCGTAGTCGTTGACCGC
>Ga0190265_10002292_pt1 | contig 12831 bp, 13 predicted proteins | sample Popmic124T_FD_133135 | JGI IMG/M metagenome (GOLD analysis project Ga0190265, IMG submission 133135) | Populus adjacent soil microbial communities from riparian zone of Indian Creek, Utah, USA - 124 T | ecosystem: Environmental > Terrestrial > Soil > Riparian zone | place: USA: Utah | collected... | reverse complement strand
TCATCGTACGGCGTGGGTCTGCGCCTTGGCGTTTGCGCTTTGCCCTGCATTGGCCGGCGAGGCGCGCGCCCAGGAATGGGTCTATAAACCCTCGACTTCCACAGGCCCCACCATCGATGCCTATGTGAAGCAGGTCGGCCCAGAGGCGAACATCATCGCCCACGGCGATCTTCAGATCGACGGCAAATCGGTCAATTGCGGCAAGCGGCCGACCGTGATCAACCCAAATTTCGACAGTTGGGGCGGTGCTTTTCCGGGCTTTCTCATCCTCAACACCAACAAGATCGGCGGCCTCACCACCCAGGTGAAGCTCTATATCTATTCCCATGAATGCGGGCATCAGTTCGTCGGCGCCGACGAGATCCAGGCCGATCTCTTTGCTATCAGGCGCGGCGTGAAATGGGGCTGGCTCGACGCGCAAGGCATGGAGGACATCTGCACCTTCATCTCGCAGCTCAAGGGCGACTCGGTGCATCCGCCGGGGCCGAAACGCTGCGAGACCATGCGCAAGTATTACCGGCAGTTGATCGAGAACGACACGCGAACCTCGACCACGACGCCGGATGCGGGGGCTCACACATTAGGCCCCCCGCGATAGTCAAACGGCTGGAAAGGCCGCGCACGAGAGGCTAAATAACGCTCTCGTCTTTAACCGAAATCGTCATGCAGAAATTCACCACACTCACCGGCATCGCCGCCTATTTGCCGATGATCAATGTCGATACCGACATGATCATCCCCAAACAGTATCTGAAGACCATCAAGCGCACGGGGCTGGGCACGGGCCTGTTCGCCGAGCTGCGCTATGACGAGGCCGGACAGCCGCTTGCCGACTTCGTGCTGCACAAGCCGCCTTACGACAAGGCGGTGATCCTCATCACCGGCGAGAATTTCGGTTGCGGCTCGTCGCGCGAGCATGCGCCCTGGGCGCTGCTCGATTTCGGCATCAGCTGCATCGTCGCGCCGTCCTTCGCCGACATCTTTTACAACAACTGCTTCAAGAACGGCATCTTGCCCATCACCTTGCCGCAAGCGGAGATCGACAAACTGAGCGACGACGCCTCGCGCGGCGCCAACGCCGTGCTTACCGTCGATCTCGAAACGCAGGAGATCAGAGGGCCGGATGGCGGCGCCATTCATTTCGATATCGATCCGTTCCGCAAGCGCTGCCTGATGGAAGGGCTCGACGATATCGGGCTGACGATGGAGAAAGCCGACGCCATCGCCGCGTTCGAGCAGGCGTCGCGCGTGCAGCGCCCCTGGGCCTAGGCAGAAGCCTCAATCGAATACGAGCGGCTTCGTGGTTTCACTGATGGCCGGCTTGCCGTCGCGCGTGACCGTGACCGTTCCGGAATAGGACCCCTTGGGCCAACCGCCCTGCGGCGTCTTCTTGCCGGCGAACAGCATGTATTGCGCCTTGTTGCGGTCGAGCGTCACCGTATTGTCGGCCACGACCTCATCACCGCGCTTGAGCTTGAGCTCGATGACGTCGCCCCCGCGCAGATTGATCGCCCACATATAGGCCACGAGCGGCGCATCGCGCGCGGGTGGTGCAAGCTTTTCGCCGGTCTCCAGCGCCGCGAGTTCGATGACTTGGCCGGCCAATCCGAGATCGAGCAACTGCCCCGCCCGATAGGGTAACGCTGCCTTGGCCTCTCCCGACCAGAGCATAGGGCCGTCTTCACCGCACGCGACGTTCGTCTCGGCGAGAAACGGATCGATAGTCTTCCCGTCTTTGCTGACGGCGAGATGGACATGGGGAAAGGCTGCGTCACCCGAATAGCCGATTTCGCCGAGTCTATCCCCGGTCTTGACCGCGCCGCCCTTCTTCACCGTCACGGAGCCTTTGCGCAGGTGACAATATTGCGTCACCCAACCATCGCCGTGCTCGATGCGGATACCGTTGCCGCATTCGCGATCGGCGACCGCGGCGCGATCCTCATCGCTGCGAACGAGACGGTCCGGCTCGCCGTCGCGCACGCCGACGACGGTGCCGGGAGCTGCGGCAAGCACGGCGACGCCCTTGGCGACATCGGCAATGGAGCGCAATCGGATGTCGGTGCCGTCGTGCCCATCATAGGTCTCGGCGCCGCAGGCATAGTCGCGCAGGTCCGGTCCGGCATCGCGATCGACATATTGCTGGATGAAGCAGTCGGTGCCCGGCGTGCAGGCGACCGGCAGATCGAGCTCGAAGGCGAAGGTCGGTCCCGCCGTCAGAACAAGAACTGAGAAAGCCCTTGTCAGCATGTCACGCCCGTCTGCGTCTCACTCGAAGACCGTCGGCGGGGATTTCTCCTCGATCAGGGTCTTGCCGTCGCGCGTGACCTTGACCGCGGCGAGATAGGTCCACTCCGGCGGCCAGCCTCCCGCGGGTACGCCTCGCTTCCCAGCTTGCAGCAAGACCTTCGACCTATCCTCATCAAACGTCACGCTGTTGCTGTGCAATGGCCCCTTGTCGTTGTTGAACGTGATCTCGACGACATCGCCTTTCTTGACGTTGGCGACCAAGGCATAGGCAATGCCCGGAGTGTTGAATTTAGGCATGGGAAGAGCCTTCCCCTCCGCAAACTCGGTTTCGGTCACCTCGTGGTCGGCAAGTCCAAGCGCCAGAAGCTTGGGTTCCTCCGCGCTCGCCATCACAGGCAATGCGAGCAATCCGCCCAGCAACATCAAAACCAAAAGCGCCCTTGTCAGCATTTCCTACTCCCTTTAGGCAAGCGGCAGGATTTAGCACAGAACGGCCGCGACATGACCCCTTACAAGCTCCTGCTGCTCCCAGGCGATGGTATCGGCCCCGAAGTCATGGGCGAGGTGGAGCGCCTGGTCGCCTGGGTCAATGTGCAAGGCCTGGCCAAGATCGAGACCGAAACGGACCTGGTCGGCGGCTGCGGCTATGACGCGCATGGCGAGGCGATTTCCGACGCCACCATGGTGCGCGCGCTTGCCGCCGACGCGGTGATGCTGGGCGCCGTGGGCGGCCCCAAATGGGACGGCGTTGCTTACGACCAGCGCCCCGAGGCGGGACTCCTGCGCCTCCGCAAGGACCTCGAGCTGTTCGCCAATCTGCGTCCCGCGATCTGCTATCCGGCGCTGGCTGATGCTTCCTCGCTGAAGCGCGAGCTGGTCGACGGGCTCGATATCATGATCGTGCGCGAGCTGACCGGCGGCGTCTATTTCGGCGAGCCTAAGGAGATCACCGATCTCGGCAACGGACAGAAGCGCGCCGTGGATACACAGGTGTACGACACCTACGAGATCGAGCGCATCGCCGCGGTCGCCTTCGAGCTCGCGCGCAAGCGCCGCAACCTCGTGCATTCCGCCGAGAAGCGCAACGTGATGAAGACGGGCGTGCTGTGGCATGAAGTGGTCACGCGCGTGCATAAAGAGCGCTACGCCGACGTGACGCTCCAGCACATCCTCGCCGACAATTGCGCCATGCAGCTCGTGCGTCAGCCCAAGCAGTTCGACGTCATCGTCACCGACAATCTGTTCGGCGACATGCTCTCGGACGAGGCGGCGATGGCCACCGGCTCGCTCGGCATGCTGCCATCGGCATCGCTCGGCGCGCCAGACGCGCACGGACGGCGCCGCGCGCTGTACGAGCCGGTGCACGGTTCGGCGCCCGACATCGCCGGCAAAGGCATCGCCAATCCCATCGCCACCATGGCGAGCTTCGCCATGTGCCTGCGCTATTCCTTCGATCTCGGCGACGCCGCCGGCCGCATCGAGCGCGCTATAGCCGATGTGCTCGACCAGGGCCTGCGCACCGCCGACATCAAGCAGGAGGGCTGCCGGACCGTCGGCACGCGCGAGATTGGCGAAGCCATCCTTGCTGCCCTCGACCGCCAAGCTTAGCTGGAGTGAGGCACAAGCCATGAAGGTCACTTTGCTTGCAGGGCTGATCGTTCTCCTGACCTTGGGCCAGACAGCCAGCGCCCAAGATCAGACACTGGAGGTGCAGGCCGAGAAGGAAGCGCGTAAGGCCTGCGAAGCAAAAATCTGCGACATCATCGCCACTAGGGACCCGGCCGGCGAGGACGTCACTTGCGACATCGTCAAAACCTGGCGCGCGGCCGACCTCGTCAAGATGCTCGGCGGCCGGATCAATTGGCCCTGGGGCGGCGCCATGTGCCAATCGAAGGTCACGCTCGAGCGCGGGCCTTTGGCCAAGGCCATGCGCGAACCCACTTATGAGATGTCCATGCCGACGCAGACAGCGCGCTGCACGCTCGCCCAGAAAGAGGGTGGCGATCCTTACGTGGTCGAAATCTCGGTGGCGCCGAAGGTGAAGTTCGAAAACGGCAAGGCTGTCGAGGGACAGGTCAATTGGGGTACGGCTTCGGCCCCGATGGCGATCTACCCCCTGATCTATGCGGGTACGGCGCTCGACAATTCCGCCAATGTGCTTGGGCCCGAGCTGGTGCGGCTGGTGAACGCGTTCACCGCCAAGAAATGCGCCCAGGTAAAGACCGAGCTGCCAAGCAGTACGCCGGATTAGACCTCATCCCCGACTCAGGGTTTAATGACGGTGTTGTTGAACCACCGTCATATTGCCGGCTTAAGGAAGCGTGGGGGGTGAGTCCGGCCGAGTATCGACGCCGCCAGGACAGGCCTTTGCAAACGCCGACCACGGAAATAACGCCAATTCTCGAGGATGAACCGCCCCGCGGAGCCGATCGCGCCTCTCTGGCTGCCGCGGACCGCGCGCCGTCTTTGCCGCCACAAGGAGAGACGACCAGCCGGCGTACCTCGATGCTGTTGCGCGAGTTCCTCGCCACGCAGACCGGTCCGCGCGTGAAATTCGGCGATCTGCGCGACGCGCTTGAGGATCGCGGCTTCGGCGTCCTGCTCTTCATCTTCGCCTTCCCGAATTTGATCGCGGCGAACATTCCACTGCTGTCCTCGGTCCTTGGCTTTCCGCTGGTGCTGCTGGCGGCGCAGCTCACTTACGGTCGGCACAAGCCGTGGTTTCCCCACTGGCTCACCGCGCAGACCTTTCCGCGCGAGAAATTCACCGCCATCACGCTACGCGCGTTGCCTTATCTCGAGCGCGCCGAGATGCTGTTCCGCCCGCGCCTCACCTTCATGCTGTCCTGGACCGCCGAACGCCTGATCGGGGTCGCTCTCCTCATCCTCGCGGCGATCCTCGCTTTGCCGATTCCATTCGGCAATTGGCTCCCGGCGCTTTCCATGTCGATCATCGGGCTTGCCATGGTGGAGAAGGACGGGCTCGCCCTCCTGACCGGGCTCGGGCTCGGCGTAGCGGCCCTGATCGTGGTCGCGGCCGTCATCACCGGCCTGATCAAGGCGCTCCTCCTGCTGTTCTCAGGCCTCGCTGGCTGAGCAACTCCCGTGTGTGTGCGAGGCACGGGACGTAGCGATCCCTGATCGCGACTTGCCCTCCAGATCATTGCGCCGCGGTCTGCGCGGTCGGTGTCACCCGCCACACCGTGTTGCCGACATCGTCAGCGACGAGCAGCGCGCCGGCGCGGTCGATGACGACGCCCACCGGCCTGCCCCGTGCCTCTCCCTCGTCATTGAGGAAGTGGGTGAGCACGTCGACCGGCGCGCCGTTCGGGCGCCCATCGGCGAAGGGCACGAAGATGACTTTGTAGCCGCTCAAGGGCTCGCGGTTCCAAGACCCGTGCAGCCCGACAAACGCGCCGCTCTTGAATTGCTGAGGCAGCGCTGTTCCTTCGGCAAAGGTCAGCCCGAGCGGCGCCACATGGTTGCCAAGGGCATAGTCGGGCACGATGGCCTTGGCCACGAGCTCCGGCTTCTTAGGCTCGACACGATCGTCCACATGCTGGCCCCAATAGCTGTATGGCCAACCATAGAAGCCGCCTTCCTTGACCGAGGTCAGATAATCCGGGACGAGATCGCTACCGAGCTCGTCGCGCTCGTTGACCACGGCCCACAATACGTCGCCCTTCTCGAACGCGACACCGATCGGATTGCGCAAGCCTGTCGCAAAGATTCGTGAGGTTCCCGTCTTCGCGTCGATCTCATGGATCGCGGCCCGGCCCTCCTCCTTCTCCATTCCGTTCTCGGCCACATTGCTGTTCGAGCCGACGCCCACATAGAGCCGCGAGCCGTCAGGGCTTGCGGCCAGACTCTTGGTCCAGTGATGGTTGAGCGGGCCTGCGGGCAAATCGGCAACCTTCTCGCCCTTGCCGGTTAGTTCCGTCGCGCCCTCCTGGTAGTCGAAATGAACCACCGCATCGGTGTTGGCCACGTAGAATTTGTCGCCTACGAGCGCCATGCCGAAGGGCGAGTTGAGGTCCTTAAGAAACACGGATTTGGCTTCGGCGACGCCGTCTCCGTCGGCATCGCGGAGCAGCGTGATACGATTTGCACTCGGCACATCGGCGCCGGCCTGCTTTTGCGCCAAAAGAAAGATCATGCCCTTGATGCCCTTGCCTTCCTCGGGCCGCGGCGGCGCGTTGGTCTCGGCGACGAGCACGTCGCCGTTCGGCAACATGTAGAGCCAGCGCGGATGGTCTAGACCGGTGGCGAAGGCGTTGACCGCAAGCCCCTCTGCGGGCTTTGGCGTCTCGCCCGCCGGCCACCCTTTGGCCGGGGCGACGTTGACGGTGGGTATGAGCGCCTGGCTTGGCTCCGGAATGGGCGGTTGCGGACCCTGCGCCTGCTTTTCCGGCACCTCCGCCGCATCGCAGGCAGCAAGAGCCACCACCGCGATGAGCGCCACAAACGCCTTGCTCGGTTGCATCTTGGAATGCTCCATTGCCCGGTCCGCCGATAGGGCAACGCCCGCCGCCCTAATCGGTTTCCTCGAACGGCGGCTTTACTTTGCCCCGGCCCTCGCCTAAATCGGCCGCAAAGGCGCGCGATGCGTTGCGGGCGCAGTCTGAGTTGGAGATGGCACATGGGCTACAAGGTCGCCGTGATCGGCGCCACCGGCAATGTCGGCCGCGAAATGCTCAACATCCTGGCCGAGCGGGAATTTCCCGCCGACGAGGTGTTCGCGCTCGCGTCGCGCCGCTCCATGGGCGTCGAGGTCTCATTCGGCGACAAGCGGCTGAAATGCCGGGACCTCGAGACTTTCGATTTCCGCGGTGTCGATTTCGCCCTGATGTCGGCGGGCTCCGCCGTCGCCAAGGAATGGGCGCCGAAGATCGGTGCGCAAGGCTGCGTGGTGATCGACAATTCCTCCTGCTGGCGCTACGACCCCGACGTTCCCCTCATCGTGCCAGAGGTCAATGCCGACGCCGTCACCGGCTTTGCCAAGAAGAACATCGTCGCCAATCCGAATTGCTCGACCGCCCAGCTCGTCGTGGTGCTGAAGCCGCTGCACGACGCGGCTCGCATCAAGCGCGTGGTGGTGGCGACCTACCAGTCGGTTTCCGGCGCCGGTAAGGAGGCCATGGACGAGCTGTGGAACCAGACCAAGGGCATCTTTGCCACCGCTCCGACCGGACCCAAGACTTTCACCAAGCAGATCGCCTTCAACGTCATTCCGCATATCGACGTCTTCATGGAGGACGGCCAGACCAAAGAGGAATGGAAGATGGCGGTCGAGACCAAGAAGATTCTCGATCCCAAGATCAAGCTCACCGCCACCTGCGTGCGCGTGCCGGTATTCGTCGGCCATTCGGAAGCGGTCAATGTCGAGTTCGAGGAGCCGATCACCGCGGACGAGGCGCGCAAGATCCTGCGCGAGGCGCCCGGCGTGCTCGTGGTCGACAAGCGCGAGCCGGGCGGCTATGTGACGCCGATCGAATGCGTCGGCGACTACGCGACCTATGTCAGCCGCATCCGCGAAGACCAGACGCTCGACAACGGCCTGTCCTTCTGGATCGTGTCGGACAATCTGCGCAAGGGCGCCGCGCTCAACACGGTGCAGATCGCGGAAACCATCATCAACCGCAAGCTGCTCGACCGCGCCGCTTAAGAAGCGCCGCGCTAGCGCGGCTTCCGCAACATCGGTGTGATTGGCGGCGACGCTCCCAGCTGGATCGTGCCGATGGCCTCGAAACCGTGCCGGCGATAGAACGGCACGTTCCGCGCGCTCGTCGCCTCGAGATAGGCTGGCATCCTGTCGGCATCGCAGATGGAGAGAGTGTGGCGGAGCAGCGCCGAGCCGTGGCCTCTGCCTTGCAGCGCGGGGTCGGTTCCGATGAGTGGCAAATACCAATGCGGCACTTCGGGATGGAATCTGCCCATCTCCTCAAACACGCCGAATACCGTCTCCTGGCCGCTCTCCGGAACCGTGCTTTGGAGGAGGGAGATGAGCGCCTCCTCATCGGGCTCGACACCCGGCGGTAACCAGAACGCCGCAGCCGATCCCTTGACGAGATGGGCCGAGCCATGGGTGAAGGCACGACCGCCGAACGCCTTCACGAAGCGGGGAAAGTTCGCAAGATAGGCACGCGAGTCGGGATAGAGCCAGCGCGCCGCGGGATCCGCGACGAAGGCGAGCGAAATAAGTGCCACGCATTCGTCGATCTCCGCGTCCGTCGCTGTGGCGATAGTCTGTTCGGCCATGTCCACTCCTCCAGTTCGACCAGGCGCATCGGATTCCGTCTAGGACTCGGGCAGGGCGACGAAATGATCGCCCCCTCCGTCGAGCGCCAGCAGCTCCCCGCTGGCGATGTCGAAATAGAGGCCGTGCAGAGCGAGGCGTTCTGTCGCCTCGCTGTCGCGAATGACCGGGAAGGTGCGCAGATTTGCCAGCGACTGGCGGATCGCGGCCAATTCGAAGGCCGCTTCCTGACCGTATTCGAAAATTTCGTTTTCCTTGACGTCGAGACCGTCAAGCAGCGTCAGCCAGGGGCCGATAAAGGTGGTGTCGTCGGGCTTGCCCTTCAGTCCCTCCCGGTAGGCCTGGACGCCGCCGCAATGCGAATGACCAAGCACGATGATATGCGGCACTTTGAGCACGAGCGCCGCGTATTCGATCGCCGCGCTGGTGCCGTGATATTTCCCGGTTGGCTCGTAAGGCGGCACGAGATTGGCGACATTGCGCATGATGAACAAATCGCCGGCCTCGGCGCTGAAAATGGCCGAAACATCGACCCGCGCGTCGCAGCAGGCAATCACCATGGCGATCGGCGCCTGCCCCCGCTTGGCAAGGCCAGCATAATGCTCGCGGTCGGCCGCATGGACGGCGCGGCGGAAGCGCCAATGCCCGTCGATCAAGCTTTTCGGTAGACGCAAAGCAGAACCCCCAAGCTGACGCAACAATTCCAGCCAGTTGCGCGTTTGTCCAGTCGCAGCCGTCGATAGGTGAGCCCTATCGACCGTTTGCATACGCCTACTTGATCATGAAGACGGATGGTTTGAAGGTCCACCCCGCCGGTCGCCCCCAAGAAGCGCGTTCAACCGCGCCTGACCGGCATGAGGAAAGCCGAGGATGAGGCAAGCGTTCCCAACGCCGAGCCTTGATCCCGTTCAATACAGCGACATGGCGACAGGTCGTTGCTGGGCCGTTTCGCGCGTTTCGCGCGGGCTCGCGATCTTTTGCGTCCATGTCGATCCATGACATGAAGGAGTGCCATCATGGCTAAGGTAGTTTGTGTGCTTTATGACGACCCGGTAACGGGCTATCCGAAGAAATACGCCCGGGACGACATTCCCAAGATCACCAAATATCCCGATGGGCAGACGGCGCCGACTCCGAGCGCCATCGACTTCAAGCCGGGCGAACTGCTTGGCAGCGTCTCCGGCGAGCTGGGCTTGCGCAAGTTCCTTGAGAAGAACGGCCACACGCTGGTCGTGACCTCGAGCAAGGACGGCGCGGATTCCGTCTTGGACAAGGAACTGCCGGATGCGGAGATCGTGATCTCGCAGCCCTTCTGGCCGGCCTATATGACGCGCGAGCGCATCGAAAAGGCGAAGAAGCTCAAGCTCATCATCACCGCGGGCATCGGCTCGGATCACACCGATCTGCAAGCCGCCATGGACAAGGGCGTCACCGTCGCCGAGGTCACCTATTGCAACTCGATCAGCGTGGCCGAGCACATCGTCATGATGATCCTGGCGCTGGTGCGCAATTACATCCCGTCTTACGGATGGGTTGTCAGAGGCGGCTGGAACATCGCCGATTGCGTCGAGCGCTCCTACGACCTCGAAGGCATGAATGTCGGCACCGTCGCCGCCGGCCGCATCGGCCTCGCGGCGTTGCGCCGGCTGAAGCCGTTCGACGTGAAGCTGCACTATTACGACAAGCACCGGCTGCCGAAGGCGGTCGAGGAAGAACTCGGGCTCACCTTCCATCCAAACGTCGAATCGCTGGTCAAGGTCTGCGACGTGATCACCATCAACACGCCGCTGCATCCGGAGACCGAGCATATGTTCAACGACGAGCTGATCTCGAAGATGAAGCGCGGCAGCTACATCGTGAACACGGCGCGCGGCAAGATTTGCGACCGCGATGCCATCGTCCGGGCGCTGGAAAGCGGCCAGCTCGCGGGTTATGCGGGCGACGTGTGGTTCCCGCAGCCTGCACCGAAGGACCACCCCTGGCGCACCATGCCGCATCACGGCATGACGCCGCATATTTCGGGAAGTTCGCTCTCGGCTCAAGCACGCTATGCCGCCGGCACGCGCGAGATTCTCGAGAGCTATTTCGCCAATAAGCCCATCCGCACCGAATATCTGGTGGTGGACAAGGGCAAGCTCGCCGGCGTCGGCGCTCATTCCTATACCGCGGGCGACGCCACCAAAGGCTCCGAGGAAGCTGCGAAGTTCAAGAAGGAACCCATCAAGGCGTAGGAGACCACCCTTCGCCAAGCAGACCACGTGCCGCCGTTTCCGCCCATTTATCGGGCCGGGACGGCGGCTTTTTTTGTGCAGTGTCGGGCAAATTCATTCTCACTTAAGTTCCGCTAAACTCTTGCGATTGCGGTGAGGCAGGGCCTACTGTCGGCCCTAAATAACAAGACACCTTGGGGGGAGACCGACGTGACGAGCACCGAAGGAACTTTGGCCGCAAGCGATATCGGCTTGCTCGACAAGGCGCGCATCATCGCGCCTCCCGGCTATAACCGCTGGCTCGTTCCCCCCGCTGCGCTCGCCATCCATCTCTGCATCGGCATGGCTTACGGCTTCAGCGTGTTCTGGCTGCCGCTGAGCCAGGCGATCGGTATCGATCATTCCGTCACCTGCCCCGACATGTCTTTGTTCAGGGCATTGTTCACCCGGAGCTGCGACTGGCGCATCGCCGATCTTGGCTGGATGTACACGCTGTTCTTCGTCCTGCTCGGTGCCTCGGCTGCCATCTGGGGCGGCTGGCTCGAGCGTGTCGGTCCGCGCAGGGCCGGCGTGGTTTCGGCGTTATGCTGGTGCGGCGGACTGATGATCTCCGCCATGGGGGTCTATCTGCATCAGTTGTGGATGTTGTGGCTTGGCTCCGGTTTCATCGGCGGCATTGGCCTCGGTCTCGGCTACATCTCGCCCGTTTCCACGCTCATCAAATGGTTCCCCGACCGGCGCGGCATGGCCACCGGCATGGCCATCATGGGCTTCGGCGGCGGCGCCATGATCGGCAGCCCGCTTGCCGAGATCCTGATGACCAACTACCGCACGGCGACCTCTGTCGGCGTGTGGGAAACCTTCGTCACGCTCGGCCTCATCTATTTCGTGTTCATGCTGTGCGGCGCCTTCGGCTATCGCCTGCCACGCCCCGGATGGAAGCCGGAGGGCTGGACACCGCCGCAAAATTCCCATGCGATGATCGCCACCGGTCATGTGCATCTCAAGGATGCGCACAAGACGCCGCAATTCTGGCTGCTCTGGGCGGTGCTCTGTCTCAACGTCTCCGCCGGCATCGGCATTATCGGCATCGCCTCGCCGATGCTTCAGGAGATCTTCGGCGGCGCCCTGGTCGGTCAACCCGATCTAGGCTTCGAACAGGTGCAGGCCGAATCGGGTCTGAAATCGTCAGCGGCGCTGGTGGCGGCCGGTTTCGTCGGTTTGTTCTCGCTGTTCAACATCGCCGGCCGCTTCTTCTGGGCGTCACTGTCCGACAAGATCGGGCGCAAGCTCACCTACTACACGTTCTTCACGCTCGGCTTCATCTGCTATGCGTCGGCGCCGACACTCGCCAATCTCGGCCTGCTGGCGATGTTTGCCGCCGCCTTCTGCCTGATCGCCTCGATGTATGGCGGCGGTTTCGCCACCATCCCGGCCTATCTTGCCGACGTATTCGGCACGCAATTCGTGGGCGCCATTCACGGCCGCCTGCTTACCGCCTGGTCGACCGCGGGCATCGTCGGTCCGGTGATCGTCAATTACATGCGTGAGGCGAGGCTGGCCGCGGGCGTGCCGCGCGATCAGCTTTACGACCCGATCTTCTACGTGCTGTCCGGGCTCCTGGTGGCGGGTTTCATCGCCAACCTCCTGATCAGGCCGCTGCACAAAAAGTGGTTCATGAAGGAGGAGGAGGTCGCCGCTTTACAGGCGGTCGACCGCAAGGCTGCCGAGCGCGTCAAGGCAGCCGCGCCCACGAGAGGCGGGGAGAAGTTCGATATCAGAGCGGTTCTGGCCTGGGCCGCGGTCGGCATCCCGCTTGCCTGGGGCGTTTGGATCACCCTGGAAAAGGCCTTGGTCCTGTTCCATTAGCCTGAAAATGGCCTATTTCTAGGGTTTGCGGGGTTTTTGTCATAATTTGTTAATGTGACGTTCAGTCCGTTTTCATGGACGCGTCATGCGGCTCTCATGCCCCTTCCCCATTATCTAACCTTGAAGTTCACCGAAGGAGACGACCATGAAAGAGTGGCTGAAACCCGAGATCACCGAGTCCGAGGCTGGCATGGAAGTTACCAGCTACCTCCCGGCCGAGCTCGACCGCGCTTAATCACGCGACGATCT
>Ga0190265_10002291_pt1 | contig 12836 bp, 12 predicted proteins | sample Popmic124T_FD_133135 | JGI IMG/M metagenome (GOLD analysis project Ga0190265, IMG submission 133135) | Populus adjacent soil microbial communities from riparian zone of Indian Creek, Utah, USA - 124 T | ecosystem: Environmental > Terrestrial > Soil > Riparian zone | place: USA: Utah | collected... | reverse complement strand
GTCATTCTCGTCCGCGACGAAGCCGTCCACCGACACCGAGCTGTACATGACCACCGTGCCCACGGGGCTCTCCTTTGCTTCGGGATGCCCCCAGATTGGCGGCGTGACTTGTCGCTCTCGAAAGAAAACAATCGGCCGGCAACGGCCAGCCGTCCAGCGCGTGGCCGGGATGTCCGCGCATGAACCGCCGCCGGACTTCGACGTACCGGGTCGGCGTGAGCCCGGTGAACGCCCGGAACTCGTCGCCGAAGTGGGCCTGGTCGAAGGAGCCTGCGCCAGGCGGCCTGGTACACCGGCCAGGCCGCTGCTCGAAGATGACGTAGAACCAGACCTCGGCGTTCGGCAGCTAGGAAGTGTCTCCTATGTCCCGCGTTGAGTAGACGATGTGCGTCGCGTTCGGCGACTCGTGCACCTCGATCGGCTTCAGCCGGAGATTGACGAGGCCGGCGAACGGCGACTCGCCGCCGCCGAGCACGATCGGCGCGTGGCTGAGCATGATCTCGTCGATCACGCCCGCCTCGAAGCCCTGCCGGACCGCACTCGCTCCTCCGGCGATGGTGACCGTGTCATCACCCGCCGCCTCGAGTGCGCGCCCGATCGCCTCCTCGAAGCCAGTGACGAAGTAGAAGGTGGTGCCGCCGTCCATCTCGACCGGGTCGTGCGGGTAGTGGGTCAGCACGAAAACCGGCGCGTGGTACGGCGGGTCCTCGCCCCACCAGCCGCGCCACATCTGCCCTCCGGCGGCGTCGGCCCACTCGCCCCGATCGGGGGCGTACATGTTGCGACCCATCACGTAGGCGCCGCGCGGCGCGAGGACCCGCGCAGTCATGGCTCGGTCGACGTCGTTGTCGGTCTGGCCGAGATGCCACAGGTGCAGGTCCTCGCCGAGAACGCCGAGCGGCTCCTCCCGGGTCTGGTGGGGGCCGGCGACGTAGCCGTCGAGCGAGATGGACAGGTGTGCGGTGACCTTGGGCATGGGGGTCTGACTCGTGCTGTTGCTGCGACTCATCGGTCACCCCATCAGGGACCGAACGAGCAGGACAACGGCCGAAGCCGAGCTCACGGCGAGCACGGCCGCCAAGACGAAGTCGGCCGGGAGGTATCGGCGCGGCAAAGCACCGACGACCACCCGGGCAGCAGGGCGGCCTTGGTCGTCACGAGCGAATCGTCCCTAAGGCGGCCTTCTGTCCCTGAACGAGCCGCCCACTAAGGGACACCCGGCCGCGACGTCCTTTCGTCTTCTCGAGCGGCCGGACAATGTGCGCTGATCAGCAGTTTCTCGCCGGAAATCTGCTCATCCGCGCACAACTTTCCGGGGCACGCTGTCTCGTAAGCCGCCTCGAGGGGCAGTCCCGGCTCCGTGCGGACGCAAGCGTTCCAAGACGCCGTGATCGTTTGGGGTAGTCCGATGGGCTGCCCCGCGGCTCTGATCTGCGGTCCCCGGGAGTCGAATCTGGGCGTCGTCAGGTCGACGCGATGCGGTCCAGGATCGCGCGGGCCAGCTGCTCGGGGGCCTGCTCCGGGATCCAGTGCGTGATGCCGGCCAGCTCCACGAACCGGTAGTCGCCGGTCACGTAGTTGGCGCACGCCTCGGCGGCGGTCCGCCCGATGGCGGCGTCGCCGTCGCTCCACACGTACGTCGTCGGCACCGCGATCGGGTCCACCCGGGTGCTCGAGCTCATCGCGCGGTACCAGTTCAGCGCGGCGGTCAGCGCGCCCGGCGCCGACAGCACCGCGACGTACTCCTCGATCGCCTCCTCCGGCACCCCGGTGGCGTGCTCGCTGCCCGAGAGCATGCGGCGCAGCCGCCGGGCGTCGTCGGCGAGCAGCACGTCCTCCGCCTTGCCCGCCTGCCAGAACAGCCGGATGTAGCCCGAGCGCTCCTTCTGCTCCGGGTCGGTCCGGTACGCCACCGTGTACGCGGCCGGGTGCGGCACCGACACCGCTGTGAGCGACCGGATCCGGTCGGAGTGCCAGGCGGCGAGCGTCCACGCGACGTTCGCGCCCCAGTCGTGCCCGGCCACGTCGGCCACCGGGATCTCCAGCGCGGTCATCAGGTCGGCCGTCACCTGGGCGAGGTTCTGCGCCGAGTAGGCCTCCACCTCGTCCGGGCGGGCGCCGGGGGAGTAGCCGAGCTGGTCCGGCGCGTACGTCCGCAGGCCGGCCTGCGCCAGCAGCGGGGACACCGCGGCCCACGACGCCGACGTCTGGGGGAAGCCGTGCAGCAGCAGCACCGGCCGCCCGTCCTCGGGACCGTCGACGCGGACGTCGAAGGTCAGGTCGCCGACGTCGGTCCGCAGCAGCTCTCCGCCCATGCCCCGGACGCTAGCCGGGCGTGGACGCGCCCGCCGACGGCACTACCGTCCAGCGACGTGAACGAGCTTGCGACATCACGCATGTGCAGAGCAGCGCCGCGAACGCGGTCGACGAGCGCCAGCGAGGAGAACTCGTGAGCAGCCCCGAACGCGACTTCGTGCGCGACCACGTCGACGACCTGCATGCCGACCTCGAGGCCTGGGTGCGCATCCCGTCGATCTCCGCCGATCCGGCGCACGCGCCCGACGTCGCCGACAGCGCGACCTGGCTCGCCGACGCGCTGCGCCGCACGGGGTTCCCCACCGTCGAGATCTGGCCGACGCCGGGCGCCCCCGCCGTCTTCGCCGAGTGGCCGTCGGCCGACGACGACGCGCCCGTCGCGCTCGTCTACGGGCACCACGACGTCCAGCCGGTCGACCCGCCGGAGCTGTGGGTGCACCCGCCGTTCGAGCCCACGCGGGTCGACGGCCCGGACGGCCCCGAGCTGCACGGCCGGGGCGCGAGCGACGACAAGGGCGTCCTCGTCGTGCACCTGCTCGGGCTGCGCGCGCACCTGGCCGCCACCGGCCGCGACACCCCGGCGGTCACGGTCAAGGTGCTGATCGAGGGCGAGGAGGAGTCCGGGTCGCCGCACTTCGCCGCCCTGCTCGAGGAGCGCAAGGACCGGCTCGGCTGCGACGTGGTCGTCGTCAGCGACACCGGCATGGCCGCCCCCGACGTCCCGAGCGCGGTGACCGCGATGCGCGGGCTGGCCGACGCCGAGATCACGCTGCGCGGGCCGGCCGTCGACCTGCACTCGGGATCCTTCGGCGGCGCCGTCCCCAACCCGCTGCACGCGCTCGCCGAGCTGCTCGCGAAGCTGCACGACGACCTGGGCCGCGTCACGCTGCCCGGCTTCTACGACAAGGTCCGCCCGCTCGGCGACCGCGAGCGGGAGCTGATGAGCCGGGTGCCGTTCGACGAGCAGGCCTGGCTGGCCGGGCCGGCGGCGTCCCGGGCCACCTACGGTGAGGCCGGCTTCAGCACACTGGAGCGCACCGGCGCCCGGCCGACCGCCGAGGTCAACGGCATGTGGGGCGGCTACACCGGCCCCGGCCACAAGACGATCATCCCGGCGGAGGCGCACGCCAAGCTCACGTTCCGGCTGGTCTCCGACCAGGTACCTGCGGACGTCGGACCGCAGTTGCGCGCCTGGGTCGAGGCCAACGTTCCGGCCGGCATCGAGGCCGAGGTGCACACCCCGCCCGGCGGCGTCTCGCCGTGCGCCAGCGACCTCGACTCACCCGGGATGGGCGCGCTCGTCCGCGCCATCGGGCAGGCCTTCGACACCGAGCCCGACGACGTCCTCTTCACCCGCGAGGGCGGCAGCGGACCGGAGGCCGACCTCGTCGAGGTGCTCGGCGCGCCGCTGCTCTTCCTCGGCGCCGCGCTGCCCACCGACCGCATCCACTCGCCGAACGAGCGCGTCCTCCTGCCGATGCTGCACCGCGGAGCGGAGGCGGCGGCCCACCTGTGGCGGGAGCTGGCCGCGCTCCCGCGGAGCGGTCGGTGAGCACGCCCTCCGAGGAGACCTTCGGCCCGTACCGGGTGCTCGGGGTCCTCGGCAACGGCGGCATGGGCCGGGTCCTCCGCGCCCACGACGCCGAGCACGAGCGCGACGTGGCGCTCAAGGTCCTGCACCCGCAGTGGGCGCAGGACGAGAGCTACCGCGGCCGGTTCCGGCGCGAGGCGCAGATCGCCGCTCGGCTCAACGAGCCGCACGTCATCCCGATCCACCGCTACGGCGAGATCGACGGGCAGCTCTTCCTGGACATGCGGCTGGTCGAGGGGGAGGACCTCGACTCGCTGCTGCGCCGGGGCGGCCCGATGGACCCCGCGCGCGCCGTCGACCTGGTCGGCCAGGTGGCCCGTGCCCTCGACGCCGCGCACTTCGGCGGCCTCGTGCACCGCGACGTGAAGCCCTCCAACGTGCTCCTCGTCCGGCGTGCGGACGGCGCCGACCTCGTCACCTCGGCCGCCGGTGAGGACTTCGCCTACCTCGCCGACTTCGGCATCGCCCGCGTGGCCGACGAGGGCACCGGGCCCGCGCTCACCGCCTCCGGGACGGCCGTCGGGAGCACCGAGTACATGGCCCCCGAGCGGTTCGGGGCCAACCCGCCCGACGCCCGGTCCGACGTCTACTCGCTGGCCTGCGTCCTGTTCGAGCTCCTCACCGGACGGCGTCCCTTCCTGGCCGGCGAGCCCCTCGCCGTGATGTACGCGCACCTGCACGAGGAACCGGTGCCGCCGTCGCGGCTGCTCCCGACCCTGCCGGCCGCGCTGGACGGCGTCGTCCTCCGCGGTCTGGCCAAGGACCCCGCGGAGCGCTGGCAGACCGCCGGGCAGCTGGCCGCGGCCGCCCGCGCCGCGCTGGCGGCAAGCGGCGTCCCGCTCCCACCGGCGGACCACGTCCCGACCACGGTCGGCCCGGCCGGGGGCGACGTCGGCCGCGCGCCCACCCGGCACGCGGACGTCGGGACGGCGACCCCTCCCGCCGGTGCGACCGGTGGCGACGGAACGGGACGGCGCGCGCTGGCGTCCCGCGCGCCCTGGCTGGTCGCCGCGGCGGCGCTGGCCGCGGTCGTGCTGCTGGCCGTCGTCCTCGTGGTCCTGGACGGTCGCGTGGACGACGCCCGCGACGGCCGGGCGGAGGCCGCGGAGCGGCTCGTGAACTTCGCCCTTCCTGCCGACCTCGACCGGAACGCCTGCAGCACCGAGCCACCCGCCGAGGGCGAGCTGTACGCGCTGGACTGCCCCGCGGCCGGGCAACCCGAGGGCTTCCCTACGGCCACCTACACCGTGCACGCCGGCGACGGTGCCGAGGAGGCCGTGGCGGCGGTCGTCCGGGACCTCGAGCTGCCCGAGCTCGACGCCGTCTTCTCCTGCGGTCGTTCCGACGCTCCGGAGGGGTGGGTGCAGCTGTCGGACGTCGACGACGAGACGGTCGGCCGGCTCGCCTGCAGCATCGACGCCGACGGCGACCCCCAGCTCCGCTGGTACTGGGAGGACATCGGCGTCCTCGGCTTCGCGGAACTGCGCGGCGGCGGCGCGGAGGCGCTCTCGGACCTGCAGTCGTGGTGGACGGACAACGCCGACCGGGGCTTCTGACCCTTTCAGCCGCCCTGGAGGGTCCCCACGACGACGGTCGCCCCGATCTCGTCGTCGCTCACCACGCGCGGGACGAGTCCGCCCCCGGCGACGAACTCGGTCGCCGCTGGGACCTGGGCCTCCCCGACCTCGAACAGCAGCGAACCGCCGGGCGCCAGCCACCCCGGCGCCCCGGCGACCACGCGGCGGGCGACGTCCAGCCCGTCGCCGCCACCGTCCAGGGCGGTTCGCGGTTCGTGGTCCCGCGCCTCGGGCGGCATCAGCGCGACGGCGTCGCTCGGGACGTACGGCACGTTCGCCACGAGGACGTCGACCCGGCCACGAAGGTCGGGCGGCAGGGCGGCGAACAGGTCGCCGGTGTGCACCGACCCGGCCGGCACGTTCCGGCGCGCGCAGGCCACCGCCGCGGGGTCGACGTCGGAGGCGTGCACCTCGGGCTCGCCGAGGACGGCGGTCAGCGCCGCGGCCACCGCCCCCGAGCCGCAGCAGAGGTCGACGACGACGGGCCGCGGCGGCGCCAGCGCGGCGGCCTCCCGGACGAGCAGCTCCGAGCGGCGCCGCGGGACGAACACCCCGGGCGCCACCGCGACGCGCAGGCCGCAGAACTCGGCCCAGCCCAGCAGGTGCTCCAGGGGCTCGCCGGCGGCGCGGCGGCGCACCAGCTCGTCGAGCCGGGCGGGCGTCGACGCCTCCGCGGTGAGGAGGCGGGCCTCGTCCTCGGCGAACACGCACCCCGCCGCGCGCAACCGGGCCACGACGGCGGCCTCGACCTCCGCGGGTGCAGCAGCGGGCACGGCGCCTCCCCGGGTTGAGGCCGGAACCGTACCCGTCGCCCTAGGCTGGGCGCCGTGACCGGACCCTCGCAGCCGGCGCCCGGCTGGTACCCCGACCCCGACGGGACGCCGGGGCTCGTGCGCTGGTGGAACGGCGTGAGCTGGTCCGAGGTCGCCACGCCGAGCGGTCCCGGCGTCGCCGTGCAGTCGTCGCCGGTCCTGGCCCCGCCGTCGCCCCCGATGTCCCCGGTACCGCCGGCCGAGGAACCGTCGTCCGGCGGCGGGTCGCGGACGGCGCTGGTCGTCGGGGTGTCGCTGCTCGTGCTCGTCGCGGTCGTCGTCGGCGCGGTGTTTCTGGGCCGGCCGTCGTCCGACCCGGTCGCGGAGGCGCCGCTGTCGTCGGCCGTGCCGCTGCCGCCGCCGGGACCGGAGTTCCCGCCGGGGACGGTGCGGATCATCGACGAGGTCTCGGGGATCTCCTACCCCTACCTCGGGGACAACTGGTACGAGTTCGACCTCGGCATGCAGGCCGAGGTCACCGCCATCGCGGGGCAGTACTTCGTCACCCAGGACGTGACCCCCGAGGGCAGCACGTTCATCGCCCAGTGCACCTCCGGGCCGCTGTCCGAGGGACTGGGCTGGGCGGGGCCGTCGACGCTGCAGTCGACGACCCTGGCGGTGGCCGACAGTGTGCGCTTCAACTACTACCCGCGGCCCAACGAGCGGACGGTGCTGCGCGACGAGGCGCGGACCGTCGACGGCCACCAGGCGCACCTGTACGAGTTCCAGCTGGCCTGGGACGCGCCCGGCTACGACGCGAGCGGGGAGCGGGCCGCGCTGCTGCTGATCGACGTCGGCCGGCCGGCGCCGGCGCTGCTGTACCTCTCGATCCCGAACACCCACGCCGAGCTGTACGGCGTCATCGACCGGGTGATCGAGGCCGTCGACGTGCTGTGAGCGCCGGGATGATCAGGAGACCTGATCATCCCGGGTCCTGGCTCACCGTCCACCGTGAGCCAGGACCCGGTGTGGTGAGCCAGGACGCACCGGCGGGCTCCCCGGGCCAAGGATTACTGTCGCTCGCGTGACAGCAGCCGGGACCGAACTGACCCTGCGGCACCCGGTGGAGCGGTTCACGCTCGACAACGGGCTGCGCGTGGTCCTTGCCCCTGACCGGAGCGTCCCGGTGGTGGCGGTGAGCGTCTTCTACGACGTCGGGATGCGCAACGAGCCCGAGGGGCGCACCGGCTTCGCCCACCTCTTCGAGCACATGATGTTCCAGGGCTCGGCCAACGTCCCGAAGATGGAGCACGCCCGGCTGGTGCAGGCCGCCGGCGGCACGTTCAACGGCTCGACGCACCAGGACTACACGAACTACTTCGAGGCGCTACCGGCCGAGGCGCTGGAGCGCGCGCTGTTCCTCGAGGCCGACCGCATGGCCGCGCCGGCGATCACGGAGGAGAACCTCCGCAACCAGATCGACGTCGTGAAGGAGGAGATCCGGGTCAACGTGCTCAACCGGCCCTACGGCGCCTTCCCCTGGCTGCAGCTGCCGCAGATCGCCTTCGAGAGCTTCGCCAACACCCACGACGGCTACGGGTCCTTCGTCGACCTGGAGTCCTCGACCGTCGACGACGCCGCCGACTTCTTCTCCCGCTACTACGCCCCCGGCAACGCCGTCCTCTGCATCGGCGGTGACCTCGACGTCGCCGAGACCGAGCGGCTGGTGCAGCGCTGGTTCGGCCCGGTCGCCGCCCGCCCGGTGCCGCCGCTCCCGCCGACCGGTGAGCCGCTGCCCACCACCGTGCGGACGGCGGTCGTCGAGGACGCGCTGGCGCCCGCCCCGGCCCTGGCCATCGGCTGGCGGGTGCCCGACCCGATCGGCGACTTCGACCGCTACCTGGGCACCGTGCTGCTGGGCGAGGTGCTCAGCGAGGGCGACGCGTCGCGGCTCGAGCGCCGGCTCGTGCACGACGACCGCATCGCCATCGCGCAGAGCAGCTACGTCGGCCTGTTCGGCGACCCGTTCGACGTCCGCGACGCCACCCTGCTCACCACCCAGGTGCACCACCCGGCCTCGGTCGCGCCGGAGAAGGTGCAGGCCGCGGTGCACGAGGAGGTGTGGCGGATCGCCGAGGACGGCGTCCCCGCCGACGAGCTGCAGCGGGTGCAGGCCCGCACGGAGGCGCAGCTGCTCCGCCAGGCCGACTCGGTGCTGGGCCGCACGCTCGGGTTCGCCGCGGCCGAGCTGGTGCACGGCCGCGCCGAGCTGGCCGGCGAGCTCGCCGCCCGCCTCGCCGCCGTGACCCCCGACCAGGTCCAGGCCGCCGCCCGCGACCTGGATCCGGGCACCGCCGCCGTCCTCGAGCTGCGCGCCACGGGAGGACGACGGTGACCGAGCTCGCGAGGGCACCCATCAACACAGCAGCCAGGCGAACGCCGACGACGAGCGCCAGCGAGGAGGACTCGTGAGCCTCGACCTGTCCCTGATCCCGCCGCTGGGCGAGCCGCGGCCGCAGCCGGTGCCCGCGGCCGTCGAGTCGACCCTGCCCGGCGGGCTGCGCCTGGTCGTGGTGCCGCGGCCCGGCGTGCCGCTGATCGAGCTGCGCCTGCGGGTGCCCTTCGCCGCGACCACCGCCGCCGACGCCGGGTTGCACACCGCCCGCGGGTCGGTGCTCTCCGGTGCGGTGCTGCTGGGCACGGCGGAGCACGACCAGACCGGCATCGCGCAGCTGCTGCAGGGCCACGGCGCCGAGCTCTCGGTCTCCAGCGACCCCGACCGGCTGCTGTTCGCTACCACGCTGCTGCCCGACGGCCTCGCCCCGGTCCTCGGGGTGCTGGCCGAGCTGCTCACCGGCGCGACCTACCCTGACGACAAGGTCGAGGGCGAGCGGGACCGCGTCGCGGAGCGGATCGCCATCGCGCTCTCGCAGCCCGGTGTCATCGCCCGCAGCGCGCTCGCCGCCCGGCGGTACGGCGACCACCCCTACGCGATCACGCTGCCCGACCCCGCCCTGGTCACCGCGGTCGACGGCGCGGCGCTGCGCGACCTCCACCGGGCAAGGGTGCTGCCCGCGGGCAGCACGCTCGTCCTGGTCGGCGACCTGGACCCGGTCGCGGCCGCGGACGCCGTGGCCACGGCGCTGGGGGAGTGGGCCGGCACCGGGCACGCCGTCGAGGCGCCCCCGGCCCCCGACCTGCACGGCGCCGGCATCCAGGTCGTGGACCGGCCGGGGGCGGTGCAGTCGAACATCCGCCTGGGCGGGCCGGCCCCGGGTCGCACCGACCCCGACCTCGCGGCCGTGCGGCTGGCCAACATGATCTACGGCGGATACTTCTCGTCCCGCCTGGTCGAGAACATCCGGGAGAACAAGGGCTACACCTACAGCCCGCGCAGTTCCGTGGACCACCAGGCGGCCGGCTCGTCGTTCCTCGTCGAGGCCGACGTCGCCACGGAGGTCACCGGACCCGCCCTGCTCGAGACCTGGTACGAGCTGGGCCGCATGGCCCTCCTGCCGGTGACCGACGCCGAGCTGGACGCGGCGCGGCGCTACATCCTGGGCAGCATGGCCCTGTCCACCGCCACGCATGCCGGCCTGGCCAGCACGCTGTCCGCGCTGGTGGGCGCCGGGCTGCCGCCGGGCTGGCTGGCCGAGCACCAGCAGGCCCTCGCCGAGGTGACCGTCGAGCAGGTCCGGGAGGCCTCAGCCACGTACATGGCGGCCACCGCGCTGACCGCCGTCGTGGTGGGCGACGCCGAGCGGATCTCCGGACCCCTCGGTGCGCTGGCCCCCGTCAGCGTGCGGGCGGGCACCGGGGCATGACGGTCCCCGCCTCGGCCTGGCCGGAGGGCACGGGCCCGTCGAGCGGCGAGGTCCCCGTGCTCTCGCGTGTCGCGCACGACCGCGCCCACCTCAGCCGCGCCCTGCCCGACCCGACGGGTGGCCGGCCGGTCCGCGTGCTGACCGTCGACCCCCAGCGCTCGGTGCCGGTGGCCGAGGGCGCCAAGGGCCCGGAGCTGATCTGGGACGAGCAGCCCGAGCTCCCGCTGGGCGCCGTCTACCTGGGCGAGGCGGACGGCGTTCACTTCGCCGCCGTCCGCGGCGAGCGCTCGCTCACGATCAATGGGCGGCCGGTCGACAGCTGGTCCGGGCTGCGCGAGCTCGGCGCCGAGCTCCCGGACCTGGACGCCGGCCTGCTCGTGCAGGCCATCGGGATCCTCGAGTGGCACGACCGCCACCGGTTCAGCCCGCTGACCGGCAACGCGACGACGGTGGAGCGGGCCGGCTGGGTCCAGCGCGACCCCGAGACCGGCACGCAGTTCTTCCCGCGCACCGACCCGGCCGTGATCATGCTCGTCCACGACGGCGCGGACCGGGTGCTGCTCGGCCGCCAGGCGGTCTGGCCGCCGGGCCGCTTCTCGATCCTGGCCGGGTTCGTCGAGCCGGGGGAGTCCGCCGAGGCGGCCGTCGCCCGGGAGGTGGCCGAGGAGGTCGGCGTCGCGGTCACCGACGTCCGGTACGTCGGCAGCCAGCCCTGGCCGTTCCCGCAGTCGCTGATGCTCGGCTTCGTGGCGCGGGTGGACGGCAGCGACGACCTCGTCCTCGACCCCACGGAGATCGAGGAGGCCCGCTGGTTCACGCGGGACGAGCTCGTCCGCGGGGAGGGCCCGGCCGCGCTGCCGCCGCCGGTGTCGATCGCCCGGCACATCCTCGACCGCTGGCTGGCCGGCGAGTTCAGATGACGAAGGACCCCCTCCTCCCCACCCCTCGCGAGCTCGGGGCGGTGCCCGGGAGGGGGCCGGAGCGGACTCAGGAGGCGAATCTCCCGCCGAGCACGAGTGCGGGCCGGTCCGGGTGGTCGGCGAGCACGACGGCGTCGGCCAGCGCGGCGGGGTCGACCTCGTCGTCGTAGCGGTCGAAGGCCGGTAGCTCCCACGCCTGCTCCGGCGGGGTCAGCCGGCGCCGCGCCGCCGGCGACATCCGCAGGTGCACCACGACGTCGAACGGCAGCCCGATGCCCTGCAGCAGCGCGCCGGGGACCAGGACCACGCCGCCCGGGGGGCCCGGCCGTGGTCGCACCCGCGCCGCGCGGTCGCGGACGACGTCCCACAGCACCGGCAGGTAGTCGCCGGAGCCACCCGGCCCCACGGGGCCCAGCACCTCGCGGGTCAGCGCGCCGGCGTCGAGCCAGTCGGTGTACCGGGCGTCGGGGTCGGTGCGGCCGTGCTCCAGCCGGAGCGACGCCGGCCGGTAGAAGCCGGCGGCCGGCACCACGACGGCCGGGCGGCCCAGCGTCGGCAGCCGATCGGCCAGCGCGGCGGCCAGGCGGTCGGGCCCGGCCGCGTCCGGGCCGTCGACGGCGACGCGCACCGCGACGGCGCCCGGCTCGGGCGGCAGCGGGACGAGGAGATCGGCCAGTCGCTCGGCCAGGGCCGCCGGGGTGAGCGGCTGCGGACGGGTCAGGAAACGCCGTCCGCAGCGGCGACCGCCGGAGGAGCGGACGGTATCCGGGGCGCGGGCGCGGCCACCGCGGCGACGACCGCCTCGGGGCGCAGGCCGGGCGCGGCGAGCGAGCGGCCGGCGCGCCGGGAGCCGGCGTCGTCGGCCGGGGCGTGGTCGACCATCCCGTCGAGCACCTCGCGTGCCAGCTCGGCCACGGGCCGGCCCTGGGAACGGGCGTCCCGGCGCATCGCTTCGAAGGCGTCACGGGCGCTGGTGCCGTGCCGCTCGGCGAGGACGCCGATCGCGCGCTCGGTGGAGACGCGGGCGGCCAGGGCGTGCTCGAGCTGCGCGACGGTGCGCTCCAGCTCGGCCACCCGGGCCTGGAGCGGGTCCACCGGTCCGTCGTCCGGGCCGGCATGGCCGCGGGCCGACCGGCGGGCGGTGCGGTCGGGCTCGACCAGGGCGCCGAACTCCTCGGCCACGAGGTCGGCGAGCGACAGCCCCTCGACCAGGTCGGCCGCGGGCTCCGCACCGGCGAGGGAGTGCACCGACCAGCCGCGCGCCGTGCGCGTGAGCGCGACCGGCGGAGGTGGGCAGGCCCCCGACGCGGCGGGGGACTCGGGTCCCGAGCTCACCACGGGGGCCTCCGTGAGCGTGGCCGGCGAGGGGTGCCGGAGGACGTCGGTGCCGCGGTCGCGGCCCGCTCCAGGGCGATTGTGCCCTGTCGAGGGCCGGGGACCGGGGATCACCGGGAGATCATGCCTCGGCAGCCGAGCCCAGCTGGGATTTGACCTGGTCGATCGTCGGATTCGTCAGGGCGACGCCGTCCGCGAAGAGGAGCGTCGGCACCGTGCGGTTGCCACCGTTCGCCTGCATGACCAGCTCCGCCGCCTGGGCGTCGTGCTCGATGTTGACCTCGGCGAACAGGATCCCCTCGCGCTGCATCAGCTTCTTCAGCCGCACGCAGTAACCGCACCAATCGGTGGTGTACATGGTCACGGGGGCCGTGGGGGTCGAGGTCATCGAGGGGGATCCTCCCTGGAGTCGGGGTGGGCGGCACGGTGATCTCCGGCCGCCGCAGGGGGAACGCCGCGCCCCTGGGGATCCTTCCCCGCTGCGTCCGTGCCTCCTGGGAGGATGGGTCGGCCATCGGAGG
>Ga0190265_10002290_pt1 | contig 12836 bp, 12 predicted proteins | sample Popmic124T_FD_133135 | JGI IMG/M metagenome (GOLD analysis project Ga0190265, IMG submission 133135) | Populus adjacent soil microbial communities from riparian zone of Indian Creek, Utah, USA - 124 T | ecosystem: Environmental > Terrestrial > Soil > Riparian zone | place: USA: Utah | collected... | reverse complement strand
TCGGCTCGGTCGGCAATCTCTTGTCCTCGGACGGCCGCTACCGGATCAACGCGACGACCGGGGTGATCACGACCGAGGTCGCGCTCAACTTCGAGACGATGGCGCCGGGCGGTCCCTATACGGTGGTCGCCGCCGACAATCAGGGCCTGGCCGGCTACACCCAGTCGACCGCGCAGGTGTCGATCGCGATCAACAACGTCAACGAGCAGAATGCGCTGGCTGCGATCCCGGCGATGTCGGTCAACGAGAATGTCGGCGTCGGCACCGTGATCGGCACCGTCACCCAGGCCACCGACCCGGATAGTGCGTCGCACGCTTTCGGTCAGCAGCGTTACTATTTCGGCAGCGTCGGCAATCTCTTGTCCTCGGACGGCCGCTATCGGATCAACGCCGTGACCGGGGTGATCACGACCGAGGTCGCGCTCAACTTCGAGACGATGGCGCCAAGCGGTCCTTACACCGTGGTCGCGGCCGACAATCAGGCCCAGGCCGGCTACACCCAGTCGACGGCCCAGGTGTCGATCACGATCAACAATTTGAACGAGCAGAACGCGCTCGCTGCGATCGCGGCGATGTCGGTTTACGAAAACGTCGCGCTCGGCACGTTGGTCGGCACGGTTCCGGCGGCGACCGATCCCGACAGCGCGTCGCATGCCTTCGGCCAGCAGCGCTATTCCTTCTGGTACAATGGCGGAGCGTACGAATATTCGGCGGACGGCCGCTATCGGATCGATGCCGGTACCGGCCAGATCATCACCGCCGCGCCGCTCAATTTCGAAGCGGGGTCGACGAGCGTCGGCTACGACGTCGTGGCGCGCGACAATCAGGGCCAGGCCGGTTACACCCAGTCGGTCTCGCAGGTCACGATCGCGATCCAGGACCAGAACGAGCCGCACAGCCTCGCGCCCGTGCTGTTCGACGTCAATGAGTCCAACATCCCCCTGGGTCCGCTGATCCCGCTCACCGCCACCGGCGGCGCGACGATCAACGTCCGCACGGCGATGCTTTCCGATCCCGAAAACAGGAACATGACCTGGCGGTTCAACAACGGCTCGACCGTTCTGGGGCCGTGGCAGCTCGAGCAGGACGGCACCCTGCGCATGGTCGGCTCGACCGACTATGAAGCGATGACCGAGATGTACGACTATGTCGTCGTCGGCTGGGACCAGTGGGGCGAGCCGATCTACGAATGGAGCTATATCGGCAGCGATCCCAATCTCGCCGTGTTCAACCTCGGCGTCCAGGCGGTCGACAACGAGACCGGCCTCGTCCAGGAAGCCAATCTGACGCTTCGGGTCACCGACGTGAACGAAGCGCCGATGGTGTCGAGCTATTCCGTCTACAGCTCGCACGGCAATCTTTACCGCCAGAGCAACACCGAATATTGGGTGAGCGTCGAGCGCCGCAACGGCGCGATCGTCAACCTCTACGCCACCGATCCCGAGCACCAATACGGCTTCACCTATACGATCAGCGGGCTCACCGTGACCGATCTCAACGCGACCAGCGGCGGCAGCAGCGACATCGACAACGGCTATCCGACGATTTCGGTGGGCGCCAACGGCGTGATCAGCTTCAACGTCGCCGGCGACGACGAATGGGAAGGCGGGGTCCGCATCGGCGGGGTCCGGCGCACTTTGAGCGCGGTCTACGACTTCACGCTGACCGTCACCGACGCCGGCGGGGTCTCGACGTCGACGCCGTTCAAGATCGTCTTCCTGCGCCGCGGCTCCTCGGTGCCGCCGATCGTGCTCGATCTCGATGGGGACGGGCTCGAGCTGGTCGCCTTCGACGGCTCCACCGTCGAGTTCGACATGGATCAGGACGGCGTCAAGGACCGGACCGGCTGGGTCGGCGCCGATGACGGCCTGCTGGCGCTGGACCGCAACCAGAACGGAACGATCGACGACATTTCGGAAATCTCGTTCGTCGCCGACGCGGCGGGTGCCGATTCGGACCTCGAGGGCCTGCGCGCCTTCGACAGCAACGCGAACGGCTTCCTGGATGCGGGCGACGCGCGCTTCGGCGAGTTCCGGGTGTGGCGCGATGCCAACCAGGACGGCACCAGCCAGGCGGAGGAGCTGCTGTCGCTCTCCGACGCCGGCGTGGTTTCGATCAATCTGTCCCTGTCGCTGACCGGCGAGCAGCCGGGCGGCCCCGACAACGTCATATTCGGGACGACCGAATATCTGACGACCAGCGGCGTGCGGCGGCAGGTCGGCGACGTGTTCTTCGCCTTCGAGCCGTCAAATTATGACGACATCGCCGCACCGGTCGTGTTCGATTATGATGCCGACGGCGCCGGCCTCGTGTCGCGGGAGGACAGCAGAGCCTTGTTCGACATGAACGGCGACGGCGTCGCCGATCGGACCGGCTGGATCGAGGCGGGAGACGCGCTGCTCGCGCTCGACCGCAACAATGACGGGATGATCACGCAAATCTCGGAGATTTCCTTCGTCGGCGATCTCCCCGGCGCCAAGACCGACCTCGAAGGTCTGGTCGCGTTCGACTCGAACGGCGATCATGTGCTGAGTGCGCTCGATGCGCGATTCGCCGAATTCCGGCTGTGGTTCGACAATGACGGAAACGGCGTCCAGGCGGCCGGGGAGCTGCTCAGCCTCGCCCAGGCCGGCATCACCGAGATCAGCCTGACGCGCACCCTTCTCCCCAATGGCGAGCAGGGCGGCAACATCGTCTATGCGAACGGCTCCTTCACGCGGAGCGATGGAAACACGGGCACCATGCTCGATGCCGGGCTCGGCTATGCCTCCGGAAGGGCCGAGGATACGGCCGCGCAGCTGGATGTGACCGTGCAGCGGCTCGAAGCCAAGGCTGGCAAGTACAGCCTCGCCGCCCGGGGCGGGCAGCTCTACGCCGACCTGAAGGACGCGCGCGCCACGCTCGATCCGCGCGCCGGGCTCGTCGGACCGGCCTCGCTGCTCTCCTTCTCGAACATGTCGATCGGGATGCTTTCGGCGATCATCCTCGACCTCGATGGGGATGGGGTCGAAACCAAGAAGCGCACGTCCGCCAAGGCGCGGTTCGACATGGACGGCAACGGCGCTGCCGACGATTCCGGATGGGTCGGAAAAGGGGATGGGTTCCTGGTCATCGATGCGGACGGCGACGGTCGCATCTCGAGCGGCGCGGAACTGTCCCTGCTCGGCGAGAAGGCAGGAGCGAAAAGCAGCTTCGATGCGCTCGCCACGCTCGATTCCAACCGGGACGGAAAGATCGACGCGCAAGACACCCGGTTCGGGGAGCTCAAGGTGTGGGCCGACCGCAACGGCAACGGCGTTACCGACGCGGGCGAGCTGACGTCGCTCGCCGACAACGACATCGCATCGGTGAATCTGGCGGCCCAGTCGAGCGACTATGTGCAGAAGGTCGGCGGCAACCTGCTGCTGTCGACGACGACGTTCACGCGCTCGGACGGCTCGACCGGCATCGCCGGCGATGTCGCCTTGGCCTACAGGCCCTCGGCAGGGTCAGGTCTGGGCGGCGCTCGAGGCCCGGCGGCGGCAAGTCCGCTTGACGCGCTGCGCCGCGCCCTCGATCCCACGGCCGCGCGGTGGGGCGCGTTCGAGGCCCCCGGGCTCGATGTTGCACTGCCGGCTTTGGCCGACGAAAAGGACGGCTTGCTCGCCCAAATGGCCGGCCGCAGCGCCGAAGCGCCCCAATCCGATGGCTCGCCGACATCGACAGCGCTATCGGAAGCCGCGCGTCTGGCGTATCTCGTGCAGCAAATGGCGGGATTTGGAGCCCATGGCGGTGGCGTCGAGACGCGGGAACGCGGGGCAACGCCACAGCATTATGACTATTTCGCAGGCTAGAGAACTCAGGTCAGGATATTTCGAGTGTTGAAAAGCGATCCGCCGGCGGGCAAGCCGGCCACGGCTGGCCCCGTCACCATCAGCCATCTTCTGGGAGAAATGACCTGGCTGCTGACCCAGTCGCCGCTCCATCGCGCCTTTCAGATCGGCGACCTGGAGTGGCTGGTGATGCCGGCCCTGATTCATCAGCAATTCTATATCTTCCGGGATGGCGACCGCCCGATCGGGCTGGCGCTGTGGGCGAAGTGCAACGCCGCGGCCGAGGCCAAGCTCGATCGGGGCATGATCGAGCCCGAGAACAGGCTGACGCCCGAGGAATGGAATTCGGGCGAGGCGATCTGGCTGGTCGATCTCGTCGCCCCGTTCGCCAACGCCGCCAACCGGCACCGCGAAATCATGATTGCCGATCTGATTTCAGGTCCGCTCGCCGGCCAGCAATTCAAGTTCCACCAGACCGATCCGGTCACCGGACAGCGCACGGTGAAAACCGTCGACGCGGATACTGGCGAGAAGCTCCGCCAGGCGATCGAAGCGGCGATGGACCTGAAAGACTAGGTCGCTAGCCAGCGAATCGCAGGTGATGGGGCGATCGTCGCGGCGAAACCGCGAGGCCGGGAAATGCTGGAGGCCCGAGCCGGAATCGAACCGGCGTGCAAGGATTTGCAGTCCTCTGCGTAACCACTCCGCCATCGGGCCGCCGCCGGCGAAATGGGCGGGATTGGCTTGGCTGTCAACCGGCGCCGGTCTAGCTTGGGCCGATGTACGCCGTCACAACGCTGGCGCATCGCGCGCTGAGGCCGATCCTCGATTTCGCGCTGCCGCCGCGCTGTCCCGGTTGCGGCGCGGTGACGTCGGAGCCGCACTTTTTCTGCCTCGACTGCTGGTCGGCCCTGACCTTCCTCGGGGAGCCGTGCTGCGCCTGCTGCGCGCTGCCGTTCGATTATGGCGCGGACGCCGAAATGCTGTGCGGGCGCTGCATGGCCGAGCCGCCCGCCTTCGACCGGCTGCGCGCCGCCGTCGCTTATGGCGCGATTTCGCGCAGGGTCGCGCTCAAGCTCAAATATGGCGGCCGCCCCGGCGTCGCCGCGACGATCGCGCGCTTCATGCAGCGCCATCTCGACACGGAGGGGGAGGCGATCCTCGCCCCGGTCCCGCTCCACCGCTGGCGGATTTGGCGGCGCGGCTACAACCAGTCGGCGCTGATCGCCGACGCGCTCGCCCGGCGGACCGGGCTGGAGACGCGGCTCGACCTGCTTGAGCGGGTCAAGGCGACGCCGCCGCTGCGCGGCATGGGCCCGAGCGAGCGCAGGGACGCGGTGCGCGGGGCGTTTCGGGTCAACCGCAAGCGCAAGGCCGGGGTGCGCGGCAGGACCGTGATCCTCGTCGACGACGTCTATACGAGCGGCGCCACCGCCAATGCCTGCGCCAAGGCGCTCAAGCGCGCGGGCGCGATCCAGGTGAACATCCTGTGCTGGGCACGCGTTGTCCGCGGCGGTGACGATTGACATCAGGAGGGGAGACTCGCACTCCCCGGGCTCGGAGGATCGCATGGTGCGCGTCGAGATCTACACCAAGATATTCTGCGGCTATTGCGCCAGCGCCAAGCGGCTGCTCGGCGCCAAGGAGGTGGCGTTCGAGGAATATGACATCACCATGGGCGGGCCGCAGCGGGCCGAGATGATCCAGCGCGCCAACGGCCGCACCACCGTGCCGCAGATCTTCATCGACGGCGTCCATGTCGGCGGCTGCGACGATCTCCACGCGCTCGACCGCGATGGCCGGCTCGATCCGATGCTTAGCCAGTGAAGATCGCCTTGTTCCAGGCGCGGACGGGGATCGATCCCGCCGCCAATGCCCGGGAGCTGACAGGGCGCGTGCGCGAAGCCGCCGCGGGCGGAGCGGCGATGCTGTTCACGCCCGAGATGAGCGGCCTCCTCGATCGCGACCGGGAACGGGCGGAGCGCCATTTGCGCGGCGAGGCCGAGGATCCCGTTCTGGCCGCGGTGCGCGAAGCGGCGGCCGAGGCGGGGATCTGGGTCCATATCGGCTCGCTGGCGCTCATCGCCGAGCGCGGCGGCAAGCTCGCCAATCGCGGCTTCGTGATCGACGATGCGGGCGCCGTCCGCGCCCGTTACGACAAGATCCACCTGTTCGACGTCGACCTGCCGACTGGCGAAAGCTGGCGCGAATCGGCCGCTTATCGCGGCGGCGACCGCGCCGTCGTCGTCGACACGCCGGTCGGCGCGCTCGGCCTCTCGATCTGCTACGATCTGCGCTTCGCCGACCTCTATTCGGCGCTCGGCAATGAAGGCGCGACCGTGTTCAGCATCCCGGCCGCCTTCACCGTGCCGACCGGGGAGGCGCATTGGCACGTGCTGATGCGCGCCCGGGCGATCGAATCGGGGGCGTTCGTCGTCGCCGCCGCGCAGGTCGGGCAGCACGAGGACGGGCGGGCGACCTACGGCCATTCGCTGGTCGTCGATCCCTGGGGCCAGGTTCTGCTCGACATGGGCGGTGCGGAGCCCGGGCTCGGCTTCGAGGAGATCGACCCAGCCGCGGTCGAGGAGGTGCGCGGGCGGCTGCCGGCGATCTGGCACCGCCGGCCGATCCCGCCGCCGGATCATATCCGGATATGATTATCTTCGATCTCAGGTGCGTGGCCCAGGGCCATGTCTTCGAAGCGTGGTTCGGCTCGAGCGGGGATTATGAGGCGCAGCGGGCCCGGGGGCTCGTCGCCTGCCCGATCTGCGGCGCGCCCGAGGTCGACAAGGCGCCCATGGCGCCGGGCGTCCCGGCCAAAGGCAATCAAGGCGGGATGGCGGCCGAGACGGTGAAGGCGATGCTCGCGGACATGGCCGCGGCGCAGAAGAAGATGCTGACCAACAGCGAGCATGTCGGCGACCGCTTTCCCGAGGAGGCGCGCGCCATCCATCTCGGCGAGGCCGAGGCGCGCGCGATCCACGGCCGCGCCAGCCCCGGCGACGCCGATTCGCTGCGCGACGAAGGCATCCCGATCGCCCCCTTGCCTTTTCCCGTACCGGATCCGGGCGAGGAGAATTGACGGGCGCGGCCGTCGCCGATTCCCGACCGGCGCGACAGGCCGCCTAATTGAGGATGCGCCGCAAGTCGTTCTTGGCCTCCTGCGTGTTTCGCCACAATAATGATCTCAAATAGATTGGGTGGCGCGCCAGTCATTAACATGGTAATTCCGTTGGGCGTTTCCGCCGATTTGGAGGAGGAGCAAGGCTGATGTTCGGACTCGTCGGGCACCTCACCCCCAGGCTTGGCGCGACCGGCGCCAAGATCGTCGTCTACGGCATCGTCGTTCTGCTCCTTCTTCTCGGCATCTGGTATTACGGTCATACCCGCTACGAGCTGGGCGTCCGCGAGACCGACGCCAAATGGCAGGAAGCCGGGCGGGTCCTTCAGCGGCGTGCTCAGCAATCGGCGACGAAGGCCGACGATGCGGCGGCGGTGAGAGCGGCCGAGCACGACACCCGGGTCGCACGGGAACGGGAGGCAATCGAACATGCGCAAGCTAACAATGCTAGCACTTTCGACGTGCTGTTTAGGTAGCGCCGCCTGCGAGACCACGCGGACGGTCGCTCCGCTGAGGCCGGACCTGACCAACCCCGAGCGCTTCGTCTGCGAGCCGGCCGGGGAGCGTCCCCAGATCCCGCCCGAGCACGTCATCGACTGGGCCCGGGTGACGACGGTTCCGCAGGCCCATTCCCAGCACGACGCCTATGTCGCCTCGATACGGGCGCGGGAAGGGATGATCGCCGGCTATATCGTCGCGATCGAGGGCAAGCTCTTCGCCTGCTCGAACAACGCGGCGTGGCTGCGCGATTTCTACGCGCGGCTGCCGGCGCCCCCGTCCAATTGAGGCGAACCTTGACCGGCGCGGCGCGGAAACCTTAGGGACTTTCGCCAAGGGCCCCGTAGCTCAGCAGGATAGAGCGACTGATTCCTAATCAGTAGGCCACAGGTTCGAATCCTGTCGGGGTCACCAGCTTGCGCGCGCGCCGGCCGGCGATGCGCGCCATCGCGGCGATGCCGAGCGCGACCAAGGCGAGCTCGGCGAGGATCGCGCCGCCCGAGCCCTGCGCGACCAGCCCGGCCGCGATCAGGTTCCACAGCAGGTGATCGAAGGCGAGCGCGAGGATCGCGCCGAGGGCGAAGACGCGCAACGAGCGCCGCCCGAGCCGGCAGAGCAGGCCGTCCGGATCGGCGCGGTGAAACAGCCGCACGAACGGCGCCTCCTTGAGCGCCATGAACGCATAAGCGAGCGCCGCCAGATAGAGCAGGCGAAGCGGCGACTGGTAGGACTTGCTGATGCCGGTCCAGAAGGCGTCGTTGCGTGCTTCCAGCCAGAGCCGGGCGTCGGGCGAAACCTGCGGCCCGATCACCAGCAGCGCGGTGCCCGCCACGACGACCGCCGCGGCCGCCACGACCAGCCAGCGCGGCCGCGGCAACGCGACATTCTGGACGATCGCCGCGCCGAGCGCGACTCCGGCGGCGAAGACGAGCTGCCAGGGCAGGACGGTCATCGACAGAAGGGTGCCGGTGAGGCTGTCGCTCTCGGCGAGCAGGAAATGGCCGCCGGCCAGCCAGAGCAGGCCCGCGGGGACGAGCGGGTACCAGTAGCGCTTCGCCGCCAGCCAGACGTAAAAGGGCGCGGCGATCATCAGCACGACATAGAGCCGCAGCACCATCGAATAGCCGATCGACTGCTGCATCGTCAGCGCGTGCCACCAATAGGAGACGGCGCCGGCCGATTCGATCAGCGCGCCCGGCATTTGATCCGGCGCGGGCGGCGGCGCGCCGGTCTCGCCGACCCGAAGGATCAGGAACGAGGCGGCGATCACGACGAGGTTGGCGAGATAGAGGATGAGCGCCCGCCGCCACATCCGCGCCCGCGCCTCCTCCCAGACCCAGCCTTCGCGCCGGGGCCCGTAAGCCAGGAAGGTCGAGATGCCGGCGAGGAGGACGAAGATGTCGGCCGAATCGCAGAAGGCGATCTTCGAGGGCGACAGCTCGAGCAGAACGCCCAGGGTGATGTGGTTGACGAAGATGTTGACGAGGCAAAGGCCCCGCACCGCGTCGATGGAAGAGATGCGCTGAGTCATGATCGAGCCGGTTCCGCGCCCGATCCTAGCGGCGAGGGCTTCGCAGACGGTTAACGCCCGTGTATCGCCCGCTCCAGGAGGCGAAGATGAGCGAGCACGGCTTGGACCCGGAGGATGGCGACCTGGTGTGCGAGCCGCGCAGAGTCGCGGTCCCGGACGAGGTTCGGGAAGCGGTCCGGACCCTGATCCGCTGGGCCGGCGACGATCCGGACCGCGAGGGGCTGCTCGACACGCCGGCGCGGGTGGCGCGCGCCTGGAAGGAATATGCCCGCGGCTATGCCGAAGATCCGGCACACCATCTCGCGCGCACCTTCGAGGAGGTCGGCGGCTATGACGAGATCGTCCTCCTCAAGGACATCCCGTTCCAGTCGCATTGCGAGCATCATCTCGCGCCGATCATCGGCAAGGCGGCGATCGCCTATCTGCCGCGCAACCGGGTCGTCGGCATTTCCAAGCTCGCTCGCGTCCTGCACGGCTTCGCGCGGCGGCTGCAGGTCCAGGAACGGCTGACCGCGCAGGTCGCCGACTGCATCTGCGAGCATCTGCAGCCGCTCGGCGTCGCGGTGGTGATCGAGGCGAGCCATGCCTGCATGAGCGCGCGCGGCGTCGCCACGCCCGGCGTGATGATGACCACCAGCCGGATGATGGGCGTGTTCCGCGAGGATGAGCGAAGCCGCCGCGAAGTGCTGGCGCTGATGGGCTATTGATGCGGGCGCCGGCCCTGGCCCTTTTCCTGCTCGCCGGCTGCGGCGCCGATGCGGTCGGCGAAGGCAATGCTTCGGCCAACCAGATCGAGCGATTGTCGAGTCCCGAGCCGGAGCAGGCGACGGACCCGAACGCCTCGGCGCGGCTGCAGCCGATCGGTGCCGGCGACGTCGCCCATGAAGGTCTCGGCGGGCCCGGCTGCGCGTTCAGCAGCGGCGCAACCATGCTTCTCGCCGCGTCGGCCCAGGATGCGATCGCCCGGATCGGCGGGACGCTGCGCCATTTCACCCATTCGGCGCCGGTCGGGCCGAGCGGCGCCTTCTTCGAGGACCGGCAGACGAGCATCAGCATCGGGCGAACCGATGGTGCGGGCGGACCGGCTGGCGCGTCCGGGTGGCCGGCACGGATTACCGTGACCAACCGCCGCACCGGGGCGCAGGTCGAACAGCAAGGTATGTGGCGCTGCGGCGCCTGAACGAAAGGACAGGGGTTGGAGCAAGTTCAGAAGACGCCGCTCCGGCGTGTGGTGATGGCGAGCCTGATCGGCACGACCATCGAATGGTATGATTTCTTCCTTTACGGTTCGGCCGCGGCTTTGGTGTTCAACCGGCTGTTCTTCCCCAGCTTCGACCCGCTGACCGGCACCTTGCTCGCGTTCGCGACCTATGCGCTCGGCTTCGTCGCGCGGCCGGTCGGGGGAGTCGTGTTCGGCCATTATGGCGACCGGATCGGGCGCAAGCGCCTGCTCATGCTGAGCCTGATTCTGATGGGCGTCGCCACCGTGCTGATCGGCCTTCTGCCGACCTATCATCAGATCGGCATCTGGGCGCCGGTCGCGCTGATCGCGCTGCGTCTCGTCCAGGGCTTCGCGGTCGGCGGCGAATGGGGTGGGGCGGTGCTGATGGCGGCCGAGCATGGCGACGCCGCCCGGCGCGGCTTCTGGGCGAGCTGGCCGCAGGCCGGCGTCGCCGCCGGCAACCTGCTGGCGGCGGGCGTGCTGGCTCTGCTCGCGGGCCTCCAGGACGAGGCGGACTTCCTCGCCTGGGGCTGGAGGATCCCGTTCCTGCTCTCGATCGTGCTGGTGATCGTCGGCTGGTACATCCGCAACCGCGTCGCCGAGAGCGATACGTTCGAGAAGGCGCTGGCCGAGGCCGAAGCGCCGCCGAAGCTGCCGGCGCTCGACGTGCTGCGCGAGCGGCCCAAGGCGCTCGTGCTCGGCGCCGGCCTGCGCGTCGGCGAGAACATCTCTTATTACATCCTCACCGTCTTCTCGCTGACCTTCCTGGTCGACGTCGCGGCGGAGAGCCGGAGCCTCGCGCTCAACGCGCTGCTGATCGGTGCGGCGGTGCAGTTCTTCGCCATCCCCTTCTTCGCCATCATTTCCGACCGGATCGGGCGGCGCCCCGTTTATGCGTTCGGCGGGCTCGGCCTGGCGGCGTGGAGCTTCGCTTTGTTTCCGCTGCTGGCGAGCGGCGACAATCGCGCGGTCGTGCTGGCGCTCGTCGTCGGGCTGGTCCTGCACGGCGCGATGTACGGGCCGCAGGCGGCGATGATCGCCGAATTGTTCCCGACCCGGATCCGCTATTCGGGCGCGTCGATCGCCTATCAGCTGACCTCGATCGTCGCCGGCTCGCTGGCGCCGATCATCGCCTTGTGGCTCTACAGGAGCTACGATTCGGCGCTGCCGGTGGCGATCTACGTCGGCACCGCCTGCGCGATCAGCGGCCTCAGCGCCCTGCTTGCCCGCGAGACGAGGGGCATCGAGCTCGACTCGATCCGTTAGGTGATCATACGTCCGTAGGAAGCGCTGCCATATGCCAGGGGAGCCCAGCGGCCCGCGCGGCGAAGGAAGATCCAGAACCGCACGTCGCCGCCCGGGCGCTCGCCAGCGCCTTGTTCGTCAGCGAAGACGAACGCCATGTCGCCGTCGAACAAGGGCGTGTAGAGGGTCCAGCGCACTTCGCAGGTCGGCGTTGAACCCGGATCCGGCACGATTCGAAATCGAGGGTGCGCAGCTTCCCGTGGAAGTCGGATGCGATCTGATCGAAGAGGCGCGGCCCGGTTCCATCTTTCAGCGACGTGTTCGAACCTTTCATCGCCGGGCCAGGCGAGACGCCCGTCGCCGAAGGAAAGCGAGTCAGCCCAGGATCCGGGTCTCTGCGACACGAAAGTGGCGGATGCGAGACATGTGTTTGGTGGCGGTATGTCGGCGAGGACGTGGCCCAGCAATTGGGCCTCCGCGGCGGTCGGGGCTGAAATCGCCTGATCGGGCGACGAGGCAGGCTCCGTTCCGGAGCCGCACGCGCAGAGCAACGTAGCGAGCGGCACGGCAAGTTTGGATCGAGTGGACGGCCGTCCCATGTCGACCGGATAGCACAGCGCACGCCAATGATATAGTATATCTGCAGCTGCCGGCCGCCTGGTGGATTGCCAAAAGAAAAGGCCGCCGGCTCTGGCGAGCGGGCGGCCTTTCTTGTTTGGGTCGGAAGGTCAGGCCTGTTCGGCCGTCTCGTCCTCTTCGCCGGTCTCGGTGGCGTCGGCGGTCTCCTCGGTGGGAGCCTCCTCGGCAACCTCCTCGGCGGGAGCGGCGTCTTGCGCGCTCGCCTCGGGGGCGATCTCGCCCGGCTCCAGGCTTTCGTCGCGCTCCTCGATGAAGCCCGAAACGTCCTTCTCGAACATCTCGGCCATCACGTCCTTGCCCGCCGCCTGCAGCTCGGCCTCTTCGGGCGAGCGGGCGACGTTGACGGAGATCGTCACCGACACTTCGGGGTGGAGCGCGATCTTCACTTCCTGCAGGCCGATCGCCTTGATCGGCCGGTCGAGCACGATCTGGTTCTTGGCGATCTTGTGGCCCTGGGCCTCCAGCGCCTCGGCGAGGTCGCGGGCGCTGACCGAGCCGTAGAGATGGCCGGCGTTCGAAGCCTGGCGGATCAGCTGGATCTTGGCGCCGTCGACCTTCTTCGATTCGGTCTCGGCCGCGCCGCGGCGCTCGGCGTTCGTCGCCTCGATCTTCTCGCGATTGGCTTCGAAGACCTTGCGGTTCGATTCGTTGGCGCGCAGCGCCTTGCCGCGGGGAAGGAGGAAGTTGCGGGCATAGCCGTTCTTCACCTTCACCACGTCGCCGATCGAACCAAGCTTCTCGATGCGCTCGAGCAGAATGACGTCCATC
>Ga0190265_10002289_pt1 | contig 12838 bp, 7 predicted proteins | sample Popmic124T_FD_133135 | JGI IMG/M metagenome (GOLD analysis project Ga0190265, IMG submission 133135) | Populus adjacent soil microbial communities from riparian zone of Indian Creek, Utah, USA - 124 T | ecosystem: Environmental > Terrestrial > Soil > Riparian zone | place: USA: Utah | collected... | reverse complement strand
TTTCCGAGGACGAGCTGCGCGGCGTCCTCGCCCACGAGCTCGCCCACATCCAGCATCGCGACATCCTGATCCAGTCGGTCGCCGCGGCGATCGGCGCCGCGATCACCTACCTCGCCTACATGATGATGTGGTTCGGCGGCGACGACGAGTCGCCGCTCAGCCTCGTCGCCTCGCTGGCGATGGTCCTGCTGGCGCCGATCGCGGCGACGATCATCCAGCTCTCGATCTCGCGCCAGCGCGAGTACGCGGCCGACGCCGGCGGCGCGGCGATCTGCGGCAACCCCGAGTCGCTCGCCAGCGCCCTGCTGCGCCTCGAGCAGGGGGCGGAAGCGATCCCGATGCGGGTCAACCAGGCGGCCGAGCCGCTCTACATCGTCAAGCCCTTCAAGGCGGGCGGCATCGCCGGCCTCTTCTCCACCCACCCGCCGATCGAAGAGCGCGTGAAAAGGCTGCGCCAGATGCGGCCGAGCCTCGGCTGAGCGTACGGCGGTCGTTGACCGGCACGGCATTTGAGAACTACACTGTGCCTTTGACGGGCACAGGGTAGTTCCGAATGGCAAGGGCCAGCGCAAGTTCCAAAGCAGCCGGGCCACGCCGCCTCCCGCGCGGCCGGCACGCGCTCGCGCCCGATGACGTGCGGCGCGACCAGCGGGAGCGGTTGATCGACGCCGTTCCGGGTGTGGTTGCGGCGAGCGGCTACGCGGCGATGTCGGTCGCCGACATCGTCAAGGCGGCCGCTGTCTCCCGCAATGCGTTCTACGAGAACTTCGCCGATAAGGAAGAGTGCTTCGCGGTCGCTCACGACGCTGGCCACGAGCGCCTCTTCGAGGTTCTCTCGCAGCTGTGCGAAGCGGGGGGGACGATCGAGGAGAGGATGGAAGCTTCGCTGACCGCGGGTTTCGCTGCACTGGCCGGCGAGCCCGACCTGGCCCGCATGCTCTTCGTTGAGGCGCCGGCGGCGGGCGAGGCGATCGCCCTGCGCTACCACGAGTGGCTACGGCGCTACGGCGAACTGCTGCGCGCTGCTGCGAACGGCTTTTCGGCTAGGGCGAAGCCTGAGCCTGAGGTCGAGCCTGTGATCGTCGGCGGTATCGCCTCGCGCATCGCCGGCGAGATTCTGGCGGGACGGGCGCGGGGCCTGCCCGAGTTGATCGCGCCGGTACAGGAGTACGTGCTCGCTTTCTACGCCGTCAGCGAGCCAGCCGCGAAGACCTCTTCGACGGCGCGTTCCCAAAGGCGAACGGCCGCTTAACCGGGAACTCTCGGAGTTTTCGGTTCAAGGCTGCGACCGTAAGTCCCTGCAAATTACGCACTTTCTCATGAATACCATGTGCGTATCTTGACAACTCCGAACCAGCCTGTTTACATCCAGTCACGTCTTTCGTTGGGAACGAAGACGGTATAGCCAGAGAAGTACCAAACGCAGGGAACAGGGACAAGGAGAAGAGATCTAGATGCTCTCGCCACTACGCAACCGCTTCGGCATCCCGGGCGTGATCTCGGTGATCGCCCTCGTCTTCGCCATGCTCGGCGGCGCCTACGCAGCTTCAGATAACAGCGGCTCAGGCAACGCGACCGCTTCGGCCAAAGGCAAGAAAGGCCCTCCCGGCAAGCGGGGCAAGCCAGGTCCCCCCGGACCCGCAGGACCAGCCGGACCGGCAGGTCCTGCGGGCGCCAAGGGTGATGCCGGCGCCAAGGGTGACAATGGAGATACCGGCAACACCGGCGCACCCGGCACCAGCGCGACTGTGGCCTCCTTTGTCGGCTCCAAAGGAACGTGCACCAGTGGCCAAGGTGGACTGGAAGTGAAATCAGCCAGCCCGGCCGCCTTCGTCTGCAACGGCAAAAACGGTGAAACCGGCTTCACCGAAACGCTGCCGCCAGGCAAAACCGAGACGGGAACCTGGGGCATCGCGCTACCAACGAACTCACTCGAATTCCAGATCCCGATCTCCTTCCCGATCCCGCTCGAAAAAGACGGCGAAGCCTTCTTCTTTGACACCGAAGAAGTGGCAAACCAAGAATTCGGCACGACCGGCTGTAAATGGGAACTTGAAAACCCGGAAGCAAAACCTGAATCGACCACTCCCGGGACGCTCTGCGTCTTCCAGGAGCTAGGCGAACTGAACGTTTCGTTTGGCCCGGCTTTCCGGACGCCTGGAGTCGGTGGATTCTCAGAAGGCTATGGCCCAAGCGGAACGTACATGTGGTTTAACGGGCAAGGCGAACCGATTACGGCAGTCGGCACCTGGGCAGTAACTGCGGGATGACCACGCTTCTGCCGCCATTCGGCAACTCGGATACGCCATTCGGCAACTCGGATGGCGGCAGACGATCTCTCTTGGACGGGGCAAGGATGGAACAGGCCGAAACCAACGAGAGCCTTGGTGGACTCAGAGTAGCTCTCGCCGCGGTGATATCAGCGCTGCTCTGCTCCTGGGCGCTAGCGGCCACCTCGGCCGAGGCGGGGTTTGAGGGCGTTGGCCACTTCGCCGGCAGCCCCACCCCGGTTCAAAACGAAGAATTCGACGAAGAGGTGCAGCTGGCGGGTGTCGGCGGTATGGCGGTGAACGTGGACGGGGCCGGCGGGGTTCCGGCGGGGACGGTGTATGCGGCGACCTTCACGCCGAGCGGAGGGGTCTGGACCGCGATGTATGAGCCCGATCCCGGCGGGGGTCTTAAGTTCGGCGAGGCATGGGAAGTAAAAACTTTGGAAGCACCCTACAAACGCTGCGGCCCCCTTTTGGGGGAAGAAGGAGGCAAAGCCAAAGAGCCGTGCACGCCGCGGGTGAAATCCTCAACGGGGAGAGTCGACGTCGACGTCGACCAGAGCACCGGGAACGTCTACGTGTTCAATGCCGAGGTCAACGACGCCGGCAACACGATGATCACCGCCTACACCCCGGACGGATCGGAAGTGCTCGCGCGCTTCGGGGAGAAAGCTCCGGGGGGCCCGACGACGGCAGAAACTCCGGACAAAATCCACCAATCGAACTTTCCGGGCGGGATGGCGGTGAACGAGGCGGGAGAGGTCTACGTCTTCGATCTCAACGGCCTCAGCGGCAACTACACGCGGCTGATGAAGTTCGATCCGAAAGTAGCGGGCCAATACGACGAGTACGAGTACGCGGGGACCTCAGAAGACGTTGGCGCGGGGGTCATCGGGGAAGTCAGAGCGCCGATGGCGCCGATCCTCGACGCAGAGGGCGACATCTACGTTGCCTCTGACGAGACGCACGTCGAAAAGTACAACCCGGAGAAATCGAAAGACACGCCGGTCTGCCGGTTCGACTACCCCAAAGGGGGAATCACGTCGCTGACGGTCAATCCCGAGAGCGGCGAGGCCTTCTTCTACAGCAGCAAAGCGCCGAAGCGGATCCACCAGTTGGGACCTTGCGATGAGGCAAGTGGCAAATTCAAAGAGATCGGCCTGATCGAAGTAAAACCCGAACGCGACGACGTCTCAGGCCTCGCCTTTGACCCCGTCCGCCAGTTCTCCCTGGCGCGGGCGCCGGGGACGCTCTACGCCGGCGCGCCGGGGCCGAAACTAAGCGATCCCACGCAGAGCTCGCTCGGCTACATATTCGCGGCGCTGGAAGAAAACCCGCCAGTCGTGGAAGCGCAGTCGGCCTCGGGGGTGAGAGCTAGCAGCGCGCAACTGAACGCGACGATCGGCCCCAAAGGCAACCAAACCGACTACGTCTTCCAGCTCATGACCGAGGCCGCCTACCAGGAAGCCGGAGAAACTTTCGCAGGGGCAGCTGAAGCACCGCTGGGCGGAGCGCCCGCGGGAGAAGGAGGAGTCCCGATCGCGGTGGCGGCGACGCTAAGCGGCCTCTCGCCCGACACCGAGTACCGCTACCGGGCGATCGCCACCAGCAACTGCTCAGAAGAAGAGCCGGAAAAGGTCTGCGAAGGCATCGGAGCGCCAGAGCGCTTTCGCACCTACCCGCTGGCGGCGGGCCTGCCCGACAACCGCGCCTATGAGCTGGTCTCCCCGGCGCAGAAGAACGGCGGGCAGGTTATGCCGGCGCAGCCAGCGATTAGCAGCTGCGGCTCTGAAGCAAAATGCAAGCCGGGGATCAACGGCGACCGCTTCCCGATGCAGAGCGCTCCGGACGGAGACGCGGTCGCCTATCAGGGCACCGGCTTCGCGCCGGGGGTGGGGGCGCTCGAAAACCAGTACGTCGCTAGGCGCACCGCCTCTGGCTGGCAGAGCGCCAGCCCGACCCCGCAGCTTCTGAACAGAGGAGAAGGCAACGGCTATAAGGCCCTCGACGAGGAACTGGGGGAAGCGGTGCTCAGACAGCTGAGCCCTTCGCTCAGCCCCGAGGCGCCGAGCGAATACGACAACCTCTACGCCCAGCCGACGAGGAGCCCCTTCGCGCTCTCGCCGCTGCTGAGCGCAGAACCGCCCAATCGTCCCGCGCTCGGCAGCGGCAGCTTTACGGTCCGCTACGTCGGCGCCTCGGCCGATCTCTCGCGGGTCTTCTTCGAAGCCAACGACGCCTTGACCGAAGAAGTCCCCGGCATCGCGCCGACGGCTGAAGACGGCGGCAGCGCCAAATTCAACCTCTACGAATGGGAGCGGGCGAGCGGACAGCTGCGCCTGGTCAACGTCGAGCCCGGCAACACCGAAACCGAAGCGGGCGCCTCCTTCGGCATCGGCAGCGCCCACACGATCTCCGAGGACGGCTCAAGGGTCTTTTGGTCAGACGGCGCCGGGCAGGCATACGCGCGCGAAGGCGCCGAGGCCACCCGGGAGATCCCCGACCCCGGCAAATTCCTCAGCGCCGCCTTCGACGGCTCCAGGGTCCTGCTCACCAACGGCCATCTCTACGACCTGGAAAGCGAAAGCACCACCGACCTGACCGAAGGCAAAGGCGGCTTCAAAGGCCTCGTCGGCCAAAGCGAGGACCTCTCCCGCGTCTACTTCGTCGACACCGAGGTGCTGAGCGGCGAAGAAGAGAACAGCGAGGGCGACAAAGCCGAAGCGACGAAATTCAACCTCTACGCCTGGAGCGAGGGGACGACGCGCTTCGTGGCGACGCTGGTCGCGGGCGACAACGGCGGCGGCAGCCTCGACCTCGCCCGCGATTGGGCGCCCGCACCGTCGGACCGCACCGCGGAGGCGAGCCCCGCCGGGCGCTACCTTGCCTTCCTCTCGCAAGCCCCGCTGACCGGATACGACAACACCGGCCTCTGCGAAACCGACCATGCTGGCGGCTTCGTCGATGCCCCCTGCCCGCAGGTCTTCCTCTATGACCTGGCGAGCGGCGAGCTCAGCTGCGCATCCTGTAGCCCGACCGGCACCAGGCCCCTCGGCTACAGCGTGCTGCGATTGATCCAGGGGCCGAACTACCTGCCCCAGGCCCGCTACCTGACCGACTCCGGGCGCCTTTACTTCGACAGCCAGGACTCGCTTTCCCTTGCCGACACCAACGAAGGGGTCGAAGACGTCTACCAGCACGAGCCTGAGGGGGTGGGGGACTGCAAACGCGAAGACGGCTGCCTCTCTTTGATCTCGGCCGGGCGCGAAGCGGTCGACTCCAACTTCCTCGCCGCGGATGAGACCGGCAAGAACGTCTTCTTCACCAGCCGCGACCGGCTGGTTCAGCGCGACAAAGACGAATTGATCGACCTCTACGTCGCCAGGGAAGGCGGCGGCATCGCGGCTGAAACCGAAACGACTCGGAGCGAATGCCAAGGCGAAGCCTGCCAGCCGGCTGCGTTCGCCCCGAGCGATCCCACCCCGGGCTCCTCGAGCTTCACTGGGCCGGGCAACGTCAAGCAAAGCGCTTCAAAGCCGCGCTGCCCCAAGGGCCGCAGGCTGGCGCAGCGCAAAGGCAAGCCGCGCTGCGTCAAGCGCAAGCGCGCCCGAGTCGCCAACCGCAACCGTGGAGGTGCGAAGTGATCCCCCACAAGGCAATCGCACTCGCGACCACGTTGCTCGCCCTAATCACGCCCGTCGGCGCCCAAGCGGAGTTTGGCTTCGTGCCCGGCTCGACCGCGATGACGGCGCTAAACAAAGACGGCACGATCGCCACCCAGGCGGGCTCCCACCCATATGAATTCAAGGTCCACTTCAAGCTGAAGACCGACGAAAGCGGCAGGACCGAAGGCGGGGAAATGCGTGACACCCTCGCCGACCTGCCCCCGGGCCTCTTCGGCAACCTCGAGGCCGTGCCGGCTTGTCCGCTCCAGAGCTTCGAAGGCCCGGCGCCCAAATGCGCGCCGAGCACCCAGGTGGGGATGCTGCGGGCAATACTGCCAGGTCTTGCAACCGAGGCCTTCGGCCCCCTCTACAACATCGCCCCCCCACCGGGGGTCGCGGCTCAGCTCGGCTTCAGCACGCTCAGCTTCACCGCCCTGATCTTCGCCTCCGTCAACAGCGAAGAGGGCTACGGCGTCCACGCCGAAGCCCCCAACCTGCCGACCGAAGCAAGCGAGGTGACGGCGACGATCTGGGGCACGCCGGCCGATCCCGGCCACACCCCAGAACGCGGTCCCACCGTCGAAACGGGGATCCCCTCCGATGCGCCGCTCCTGCCTTTCCTCACCCTGCCGACTACATGCGATTCTCCGCCCGAGCTGACGGTGAGAGCGGACTCCAAACTGGCCCCCGGCGTCTTCGCCTCTGAAACCGCGCAGATGCTCGACCCCGCCGGAGAGCCGCTCTCGCTGACGGGCTGTGAAGCGGTGCCGTTCTCGCCGAAGATCGCCGCCTCGCCAAGCTCGAAACTGGCCGAGAGCTCCAGTGGCCTCGACTTCGAATTGCAGCTGCCAAACCAGGGCCTGCTCAGCCCCGGCGGGGTGAACGAAAGCCAGCCCGAGAAGGTAGAGGTCGCCCTGCCCGAGGGAGTGACAGTGAACCCCTCCGCAGCAGAGGGCATCGGCGTCTGCACCCAGGCCCAATACAAAGCCGAGCAGATCGACACGGGACCGGGGCAGGGTTGCCCGGAGGCCTCCAAGCTCGGCTCGTTGACGGCCCACACGCCACTGCTGAAAGAACCAGTGGAAGGCTCGCTCTTCCTGGCAAAGCCCTACGAGAACCCGACGGGCAACCTCATAGCCCTCTATATAGTCGCCCGCGCTCCCGAACGAGGAGTGCTGATCAAGCAGGCCGGCAAGGTCGAGCCCGACCCTGTGACCGGACAGCTGATCACCACCTTCGAGGGCCTGCCGCCGCTGCCCTACTCCGACTTCAAGCTGCACTTCCGCGAAGGCGGGCGGGCGCCGCTGGTCACGCCCTCGCGCTGCGGCCGATACACCACCACCGCCAAGCTCTATCCCTTCTCCAACCCGGGCCAACCGGCTACGGCGACGGCGAGCTTTCAGATCGAGCGCGGAGTCGACGGCGGCAGCTGCCCAAGCGGGAACGCCCCCTTCAACCCTGGCTTCGAAGCAGGCACCCTGAACAACAGCGCCGGCTCCTACTCCCCCTTCTACATGCGCCTGACCCGCAAAGACGGCGACCAGGACATGACCAAGTTCTCCGCCAAGCTGCCGCCGGGGATGGTGGCGAAGCTGGCTGGGACGACTGAGTGCTCCGATGCCTCAATCGCGAGTGCAAAGGTAAAGACCGGCATCCAAGAGCAGCAAAGCCCCAGCTGCCCAGCCTCATCTCAGATCGGCAGGGTGCTCGGCGGGGCAGGCGTCGGCTCGGTCCTCACCTACGTTCCCGGCAAGATCTACCTTGCGGGTCCCTACCTAGGAGCCCCGCTCTCGGTAGTCGCGATCGTCCCCGCAGTCGCAGGGCCCTTCGACGTCGGCAACGTGGTCGTAAGACAAGCGCTTCGCATCGACCCGAGGACCGCGGAAGTCACCGCAGACGGAGCCTCTTCAGACCCACTGCCACACATCCTCGCCGGCATCCCGTTGAAAGTGAGGGACGTCAGGGTCTATGTGGACAAAGACAAGTTCACCCTGAACCCGACCTCGTGCGATCCGTTTGCCACCAACGCCACCCTCTGGGGCGGAGGGGCTGACGTCTTCGGCGCGGGCGATGACTCGCCGTTTGGCGCCTCGGCTCGCTTCCAGGCAGCCGACTGCGCTTCGCTCGGCTTCAAGCCACGCCTTTCCATGAAGCTGAAAGGCGGCACCAAACGAGGCGCGCACCCGGCCCTCACCGGAACCTTCAAACCACGCGAAGGTGACGCAAACCTCAAAGGCCTCGTCTTGCGCCTGCCGCGCTTTGCCTTCCTCGACCAGGCCCACATCCGCACGATCTGCACCCGCGTACAGTTCAACGCCAACGGAGGCAACGGAGGCGGCTGCCCCGCGGGAGCGATCTACGGCAAAGCCACCGCCTACACCCCGATCCTCGAGCAGCCCCTCACGGGACCGGTCTACCTCAGATCCTCAAACCACAACCTACCCGACTTCGTCGCCGCTCTGCACGGCACGATCGACGTCGAAGCGGTTGCAAGGATCGACTCCAAGAACGGCGGCATCAGAGCCACCTTCGAGGACACCCCCGATGCGCCGCTGTCCAAAGTCGTGGTGCAGATGCAGGGCGGAAAGAAGGGCTTGATCGTCAACAGCCGCAATCTCTGTGGAGCCGCCTCGAAGGCCAACGCCGAATTCAGTGGGCACAACGGCAAGCAGCTGAACACGAAGCCTGTGGTCGAGGCCGATTGTGGGAAGAAGCGGAAGGGCAAGAAGCGCAACTGAGGCGGTAGGGGATGAGGCAGGCAAGCCGCGAGCAGGGGAGCGGTGTAGTTGTCGCGAAGCGCCTGCGCGAGCGCCGCGAGGAGATTGAGGGGGCGATCCTGACCCGGATTTACGCCGTCTCCGAACCCCCGGCCACGGGCGGCCCCGAGTATGCCGAGGGCCTGCGCGCTGCCGCCTCGGCCGCGCTGGACTACGGGATTGAAGGGATCGAGCGGGGCGAGCAGAGCTCCCCGGCCGTTCCCGACGTCCTCATCTCCCAGGCTCGCCTCGCCGCCCGCTCGGGCGTAAGCCTCGACACGGTCCTGCGCCGCTACTTCGCCGGCTACACGCTGCTCGAGGACTTCATGGCCCAGGAGGCCGAACGTGAGATCGGCCCCGCCGCCTTGAAGCGCCTGCTGCGCTCCCAGGCCTCGATCGTGGACAGATTGCTGGCAGCGGTCTCAGGGGCCTATGCCGAGGAGGCGGGGCGAAAGCCGCAGGGTGCCGAGCGGCGAAAGGCGGAGCTGGTCGAGCGGCTGGTGGCCGGCGAGTCGCTGAGCGCCTCTGGGCTCGGCTATGAGCTCGAGGGACGCCACCTTGGCATCGTCGCCTCAGGGCAAGGCGCGTTGGAGCAGATCGGGGCGTTTGCCAAGGCCCTTGATAGCCGCCTGCTCGCCGTCCAGCGAGAGGAAGGGATCCTCTGGGCCTGGCTCGGATCGAGGCGCGGGCTCGACCCGGGGGAGATCCTGGAGAGGCTCCCACCCGATCTCCCACCGGGCATCGCGCTCGCGATCGGCGAGCCGGGAGAGGGGATTGTGGGCTGGCGGCTCACCCACTGCCAGGCCCGCGCGGCGCTCGCGGTGGCGCTGCGGAGCGAGCAGACGCTGGTCCGCTACGCCGACGTGGCGCTCCTCGCCTCGGCGCTGCAAGACGATCTGCTGCTCGCCTCCTTGCGCCATCTCTACGTCCAGCCGCTCGAGCAAGAACGCGACGAGGGCGCGGTCGCAAGAGAGACCCTGCTCGCCTATTTCGCCAACAGCCGCAGCGTCTCCACGACGGCAGCTGTCCTGGGGGTGGCGCGGCAGACCGTGACCAAGCGCCTGCACGCCATCGAGAGCAGAATCGGCCGTCCATTGGTCACCTGTGGCACAGAGATGGAAGTCGCTCTTCGCCTGGAGCAGATGACGTTCCGTCCGGTAGTCGCCCCCCGCGGTTAGTTGTCATATGACAGCTCGAGGACGTGTCCACGTTGGGAGGATCGAATGCATATGGCACCCGATGCTCCAGGGTGGACAAAAGAACGGAAGGACTAAGGGAAACGATGATCAGAAGATCGAGATCTCACAGGGGGGTTGGAGTCTCGGCAGGCCTCGTGCTTGCAGCCGCGCTCCTGCTCATGGCACTGGGCGGTACCGCCTTCGGCGCACCGCCCCAAAGCATGTCTCTACCGACTATCTCACCGAGTACACCGCACGTCACCAGCCCGGCTACGGCTTCGACCGGAACGTGGAAAAGCGAAGCCGCGGCGCACTGGTTCGAAGGGGAATCGACGCAACTCAAAGAAGGCGAAAAAGTCAACGTAACGGCGCAGGGCAGCTCGATTTCGATTGGAGCCACGCTCAGCGGCATCAAAGGCTCGGTCGCCTGCGAAACCTCGGTGACAGCCGCCTCGCTTGAAAACCCCAGCGGCGGCGCCGCGGGAGTCGGCAACGCCACAATCGAATACAAAAATTGCAAAGCCGAAGGAGGATGGGCAGCCTGCAAAGCCGGCTTCGGGGCGCCGGCATCGGTCAAATTGCAGCTGAGCACGACCGAAGGCAAACCGAAGATTGCTTTGTCGCCGACGGGTGCCGACCTCGGCACACTCACCCTTTCAGGGTGTCTCGACAAATCTCTCGAAGGCAGCCACAAACTGCTCGGCGTCATCAACGGCTTCTACTCGAACGCCGGCTCACTGATCGAATTCAACGCCGAAACGAGCGGCACCGGTGCGCTGCGCTTTAAATCGACCGAAGGGCCCAAAGCGACCGCCACCGGCTCGATCGGCCTCAAAACGAGCGAAGCGGTCAATATCACGGCTGGCTCGCTCACCTACGGCTACGCCTGGAAGCGCTGCTCCGGCGGATGCGAAGTTATCTCCGGAGCGACCGGCAACACCTACGTCCCGGTCGCCGCCGACCACGGCAAGAATCTCAGAGTCACGGTGACGGCCACCGACTCGAGCGGCAGCACGATCGCCGAATCGTCGTACAGCGGCGCGGTGACCGCCAGCCTCAGCTGGTACGCCAACACCGGCGCGAGCTGGCAGCGGCTGACGAGCCCGACCTCGTTCACCGCCAGCAACGTCCTGAGCGGCGAAGAACCGAAAACGGTCATCACCTGGACCTGGAGCGGGGTGCCGTTCGAAATCAGCTGCACGGGCAGCTCGGGCAGCGGCACGCTGAGCAGCTCGGAAACGCAGGCCAAAGTCGACAGCTACTCGCTGACCCTGACCGGCTGCACCGTTCCGAAACCGTCGACCTGCGGAATCGAAGGCAGCAAACTGACCTTCAAAACGCTCTCGGCGACCTCACCGACCGAATCGGCGAGCAAACTCAAACCGGAACTGAAATTCGTCCCGCACGCCGGCGGCGTTCTCGCCGAATTCACGTTCACCGGCTGCGGGTTGGGCCACTACTCGTTCACCGGCTACTTCCCGGCCCTGGTGGACAACGCGGGGTCGAACCTGACGACCACCGTCGCCGAAGTCGGCGCCAGCAAAGGGATGAGGTTCGAGGGGATCACCGGGCCCGTCGTCAGCATGACGAGCACGAACAGGATCCTGAGCGAAGGGGTCAACCCCCTCAAGCTCGACATCGAGCCATAGGACCGATCTAGCTCGACGATGCGCTGCGGCACAGTTCTGGCCGCAGCGCATCGTCGCCGCGCTGCTCGACCTGCTCGGCGCGCATTATGTGGCAACTGGGCAGCAATACTTTGAGCTTTGAAACGCTAAATGCCAGCTCGCCCGGAAATCAGCGACGGCGCTCAAACCAGAACTGAAATTCGTGCCCGCTTCTGGCAGCGTCTTGGCTGAATTCACGCTTACTGGAGTTCAGCTGCGGGCAACGACTCCTTCACCGGGGTGGTTCCCTGCACTCTTCAACAATGAAGGGAGCTACTACATCTCCACCACAAGCCGGTCAAGCTCGACATCGCGCCGTTGCTCTCTATCGAGCTAGTCGCCCCTTGAGCTCGCGTGCACCTCTGCAATCAGGCTTGTGCATACCATGTGCGTATCTTGACAAATACGAACTGAGATGTTTGTATCGGCCGGTGTCTACGGCTGAGAACGCAGGGGGTTCCGCAGGCATTAGGCAGGGGATGGGTGGGCTGGAGCGGTTTGCCGCAGAGGTTGGGCAGGCCGCTGGGCGCGAGGGCGATTGGAGTGCATCCGTGTCGTCAGGCTTGCGCGCCGGGCTCGAGTTCCTCGCCGCCGACCCGCAACTCGCTCGTCTGCTCCTGGTTGAGTCCCTCGATCCCGCCGGCCCTGGGCGAAGCGAATACGAGGACGCGTTGAGGCGTCTAGCGGAAGCACTGCGGCCGCCGGCTGGTCTGGTGGATGGCAAAGCGGTTTCCGACGAGACCCTGCGGCTTCTCGCGGGCGGCCTGGTCTCCCATGCCACGGGCCGCGTGCTCGCGGGTGAAGCGGAGCGGTTGCCGGAGGACCATGATCTTCTCCTTGAATTCCTCGCTCGCTATACTTTTTGAAGTAAAGCCGGATCGGAATTCGGGTATTTCGCCCTTTTAGCTCTAGGAGAGGCATGGCGCCCACGGATGTAAAGCAGCAGGTCGAGGAGATCGAGCCGTTCGAGGCATCGCAGGAGATCGAGGGCGGCAATGTCGTCCTGGTCGACACCCGCGAGCCGCACGAGTACCAGGAGGCGCACCTCGAGAACGGCAAGCTGGCGCCGCCGGGCTTGCTCGCCGACGAGATCGGCGCCGCCGCGCCCGACAAGTCCGCCCGCACGATCCTCTACTGCCGCAGCGGCAACCGGTCCTACAAGGCGGCCGAGCAGCTTGAAGCGCTCGGCTACGAGGACGTCGCCTCGATGGCGGGCGGGATTCTCGCCTGGCAGGAGCAGGGGCTGCCGGTCATCGCCGCCAGCGGCATGACCGCCGAGCAGCGCGACCGCTACTCGCGCCA
>Ga0190265_10002288_pt1 | contig 12840 bp, 13 predicted proteins | sample Popmic124T_FD_133135 | JGI IMG/M metagenome (GOLD analysis project Ga0190265, IMG submission 133135) | Populus adjacent soil microbial communities from riparian zone of Indian Creek, Utah, USA - 124 T | ecosystem: Environmental > Terrestrial > Soil > Riparian zone | place: USA: Utah | collected... | reverse complement strand
CGCGCCTTCAGCATGGCGGCGGTGTCGGCGGCGAAGCGGTCCTCCTCGAGCTGGTGGAAATCGACCTCCTCCATCGATCCGCCGCGGCCGTCCATGGTCTTCATCGATTGGCCCGCCGTGTCGCTGGCCTGCTCGTGATGGGCGGGATTGGGATGCACCTCCTTCTCCTCGAGGGCGAGATTGGGGAAATCGGCGTCGCCCTGGTTGCGGAAGAACAGGGATTTGCGCCCGTCGGCGACAAGGACGAAGCTGTTGTGGGGGACCTGCATCGCGCGCTCCATGCTGTTTGGCCCGAAGAACGCGAGAGGCGCGAACTTGGTTGCCGCATCCGGCCCGCGCCGCCATAGCTCGCTCGATGCGCATCCTCCTCACCAACGACGACGGCGTGAACGCCACCGGGCTCAAGGTCCTCGAAAAGATCGCCCGCGCCTTTTCCGACGACATCTGGATCGTCGCTCCGACCGAGGAGCAATCGGGCTCCGGCCATTCGCTGACGCTCACCGTGCCGGTTCGCCTGCGCAAATTGGGAGAGCGCCGCTTCTGCGTCACCGGCACGCCGACCGACGCGGTGATGATGGGCCTCGCCCACATCATGAAGGAGATGAGGCCCGACCTCATTCTCTCCGGCGTCAACCGCGGCGCCAACCTGGGCGAGGACGTCACTTATTCGGGCACCGTCTCGGCGGCGATGGAGGGCGCGCTCGCCGGCATCCCCTCGATCGCGCTCAGTCAGAGCTATGCCAAGGAGGGGATGGGCGACACGGTCCCGTTCGGCGCAGCCGAAGCCTGGGCGGAACAAGTCCTTCGCCCGCTGATTGCAACACCAATGGCGCCGCGCACCTTGGTCAACGTCAATTTCCCTGCGCTTCCGCCCGGCGAGGTCAAGGGCGTGCGAGTCGTCCGCCAGGGCCTGCGCGATTACGGCCGGCTCAAAATCGTCCAGCGGACCGACACGCGCGGCTACGATTATTACTGGTTCGGCCTGGGGCCGATGATCCACACGCCCGGCCACGCGACCGACCTCGAAGCGATCGCGGACGGCTATGTCGCAGTCACGCCGCTCCACCTCGATCTGACCCACGAGGCTTCGCTCGAGCGCCTGACCGGGCTCTATCCCTGATGCGCCCCCGGCCGCGCGGACCCGACATTTTCACACTGCGGCGCAAGAGCCCGCTGCCGGTCTGGGCGCAGATCGGCTGGCGCCTGGTCCTGGTGCTCGGCCTCCTCTTCTTCGCGATCGCCGTCCACTGGTTCGAGCGCGACGGGCTGCGCGATCATCTCGATGGCCACGTCAGCTTCGCCGACGTCATCTATTTCACCATGATCAGCATCACCACGACCGGCTATGGCGACGTCGTGCCGGTCACCGACACGACCCGCATGTTCGACGCTCTGGTGGTGACTCCGATCCGGGTCTTCTTCGTGCTGATCTTCATCGGCACAGCCTACACTTTCATCTTCCGCCGGACATGGGACAAATGGCGTATGGCAAAGCTTCAAAAAACGCTTGGCAACCACATCGTCGTTGCCGGCTTCGGAACCAGCGGCTCCGAAGCGGTCGACGAGCTGATCGCGCGCGGCACGCGGGCGCAGGACATCGTCGTCATCGATTGCACCGAAGAGGCGCTGGAACGCGCCGAATCGCTCGGCTGCGCCATCCTCAACGCCGACGCCACCCGCGACAAGACGCTGCAGGCGGTCCATATCGACCGGGCCAGGGCGATGATCGTCTCGGCCGGCCGCGACGACACCTCGATCCTGATCACGCTGACCGCGCGCCACCTCGCGCCCGTGCTCAAGATCAGCATCGCGGTCCGCAACGAGGATAATGAGCTGCCCGCCCGCCAGGCCGGCGCCACCACCGTGATCAACCCGGTCAGCTTCGCCGGCCTTTTGCTCGCGGGCTCGACCGAGGGCGCCCATATCGCCGACTATATCGCCGACCTCGCCTCCTCGAGCGGCCGAGTCCAGCTTAACGAGCGCGAAGTGACCGGCGAGGAATGCGGCAAGCCTCTCTCGGCGATCGCCAGGGGCCTTGGCGTCCGAGTCTATCGCGACGGCATGCCCTACGGCTTCTGGGAGCCCGAGGCCGGGGCGCTGATCCCGGGCGACTGCATCGTCGAGATATTGCCGACCTGCGCGACGGAAGAGGAGCTGGGGTGAAGAGCCATCATTCCCTCCCTGAAAGGAGGGACCGGGGGCGGATGGCGGCAAGCGCAAGTCCTCAGGAAGCCTAATCGGGATCGGTGGGCAGCCGCCAGCTAATCGATTGCGTCTGGCCCCGGCAGGCGCGCGGCGCATTCGCCGACTCGGCCGGACGATAGCGGATCGTCGGCGCCCGGGCCGTCATCGCCCCGTCGAAGATGAAGGGCGGCGCGGCCATGACGATGCGGATGTCCTCGGGCGCGCCGCTCCGATTCGCGGTGAAATCGACGGCGAGCAGGCCGTCCTGCTCCGCCCACATTGCGTCCAACGGATAATCCTCCGAGCGAATGTCGGACGATAGATAGGCCGGCGGCGCCTCGGCCAGGACGCATAGGTTGCGGGCAATGCCGACGTCCCGCTCGAGCGCCGCCGCCGCGCTTTCGTTGCCCGCGTCGCGCTGCAGGCGAATCAGACGGGCTGCGATGCCTCGTCTTCGCGGGTCGCCTGCGCCGCCGCCTCCGCTCATCCTCTCCAGCGCTTGGGAGTAAAGGGCGATCTTGAGCCCAGGGGCGATGGCGGTTTCGTCTGGCACGAAGTCGACCATCAGCAGCAGCGCCTCGATGGTGAGCGCCGCATTCGCTGCCGTAGTCTCGACCGCCGTGCGAACCGCGCGCAGAGCTGCCCGCTGGGATTGCTGGACGGCGAACGAGTTCAGAACGGCGATCGCCAACGTCACCGGCATGCGCGCATCGGCGGGCGCGCTCTGGGCGGCAAGCATCGCGTCCAGCCGCCGCGCACTGGCCAGCGAGCGCTCGGCCTCACCCGGCGATAAGAAGCTTGAACGCGCTTCGGCATGAAAGAGGATTTGCGCGAGCAGCGGAATGAGGAATGGGGAATCGGCTCCGAGCTGCGTTTCGCGCGCGGCCAACTCGGCACGCAAGGCTTCCCGCGATCCTCGTTCGAAGGAAATCGTCGGATAGGCGCCCCGGCTCGCCGCCCATTCGAGAATCGAATTGTCCCATGCCCGCGCGATGCCGGCGCGCGGCGCCGCACCGCATCGGAGCAGGACCGACATCGCCTGTCCCCGCGGAGGCACCAAAGGCGACCGGCCGGCAATGGCGAGGAACGCTCCCGCGATCTCCGGACGGCTGGCGTGGATCAATCCCAATCGCGGGCGCCCGTGGCCACGCGTCGCCAGCTCGAGCACGACGAGATCGTCAGGCCGGACCCCGGCTAACCCGCATTCCGGCAGGAGCGAGAGGAACTGGCGTGCAGCCTCTCCCGGATCGCCGCCCCGATTGAGCGCGGCCATGGCGGCCAGCGCTGCCCGATTTCCCGACAGGCCGGCGACCACACCGCGGTCGAGCGCGACCCGGGCAATTGCGGCATCGTTCACCGGCGCGATCCATGCGAGGCGAGACGCCTCCTCCAACCAGCGCTCGGCGTCCGCGGACAGGCCGAGGATGCGGGCGGCGCGCGCCGCAATCAGCGCCGCCTCCCAGCGGCTGGCGCCGCCGGGCTCTTGGCTCAGTCGCGCCACGGCCGTCGCCATCGCCTCGCGCGGGCGATCGATCAGCAACAACCGGGCGAGGCCGACGGCCGCCGCGTCGTGGCTTGCGGCCAAAGCGGGGTCGCCGAGCAGGCGCCGGTAGACCGCTTCGGCGGCGGCGTTGTCGCCCAGCGTTTCGTCCGCGATGGCGAGCAGCAGCGTATAGCGGCCGAGGTCGCGGGTCGAGCGATCGGCGATCGCTCGCTCGAGCAGCAGATGGGCGCTGGCCGGCGAGCTGGAGGCGCCTATTTCGCCGATCAGGCGGTCCAGCGTCGGGTCCGGTCGCAGCGTCGACACGGTCGCAACATGCGCGTCGGTCAGCCTGTCGATAAGCTGGGCCGCTTCGAACCAGTCCCCAACGTCGATCAGCCGCCGGATCGACTCCTCGCTGGGCAGGACCGTGGGCTGCGCCGCCGCTGCGCCGAGCACCAAGCTGGCGAAAATAATGCCGAACGCTCCCGCAAAGCTCTTCATGAAATGCTCCCCAGCCCGCACAATAAGGCTCGCCCCGCCAGTTTTGCGAGCCATTTCATTTACGGGGGACGGACCCTATCCGCACCGTCCCGCGAACGCCCTAGGAAATTCGGCCAATTCGCACTATGTGGCGCTCTCCCATGGAAACGCTCGAACTCCCCTCCCCGCCCAAGGTCGGCATGGTCTCGCTCGGCTGCCCCAAGGCGCTGGTCGATTCCGAGCGGATCCTGACCAAGCTGCGCGCCGACGGCTACCAGATGTCGCCCGATTATGCCGGCGCCGACGTCGTCCTGGTCAACACCTGCGGCTTCCTCGATTCGGCCAAGGAGGAAAGCCTTTCGGCGATCGGCGAGGCGATCGCCGAGAACGGCCGAGTGATCGTCACCGGCTGCATGGGCAAGGAAGCGGAAATGATCCGCGCCCGCTTCCCTCAGGTGCTCGCGATCACCGGCGCCGCCCAGTATGAGGAGGTGGTCGGCGCGGTCCACGTCGCCGCCCCGATCCCGCCCTCGGCCTATCTGAACCTGGTCCCGGATGCCGGCATCAAGCTGACCCCGCGCCACTACAGCTATTTGAAGATTTCGGAGGGCTGCAACCACCGCTGCGCCTTCTGCATCATCCCGAGCCTGCGCGGCGAGCTGGTCAGCCGCCGCCCCGACGCGATCCTGCGCGAGGCCGAGAAGCTGATCGCGGCGGGGACGAAGGAATTGCTGGTCATCAGCCAGGACACGTCGGCTTATGGCGTCGACCTCAGGCACGCCACATACCCTCTCAGGGGCGGCGGTGAAGTTCGCGCCCACATGACCGACCTCGCCCGCGAGCTCGGGCGCCTGGGCGCCTGGGTGCGCCTCCATTACGTCTACCCCTATCCCCACGTCGACAAGGTCGTGCCCTTGATGGCCGAGGGGCTGGTCCTCCCCTATCTCGACATCCCCTTCCAGCATGCCAGCCCGACGGTGCTGAAGGCGATGAAGCGGCCGGCCAACGAAGCCAAAGTGCTGGAGCGGATCCGCGGCTGGCGGGAGATCTGCCCGGACATCGCGATCCGCTCGACCTTCATCCTTGGCTTTCCCGGCGAGACGGAGGAGGATTTCGACTATCTCCTGCAATGGCTCGACGAGGCCCAGCTCGACCGGGTCGGTGCGTTCCGCTTCGAGCCGGTGAGCGGCGCGGCCGCTAACGCGCTTCCCGGCATCGTCCCCGAGGAGGTCAAGGAGGAGCGCTACGCCCGCTTCATGGCGAAGAGCGCCGCCATCTCAGCCGCAAAGCTCCGCGCCAAGGTCGGCCGCACGATCGACGTCATCATCGACTTGGTCGATCCGGAAGGCGGCGCCACCGGCCGTTCGAAGGCCGACGCGCCCGAAATCGACGGCGAGGTCCATTTGCGCGACGCCGGGCATCTCGTGCCGGGCGCGATCACTTCGGTACGAGTCGAGGACGCCGACGAGCACGATCTTTACGGCATTCCGGTCGGCCTCTGACCCATCAGCGTCTCGCGCTTGCGCCGGTTGTGCCGGACGATCAGAACGATGATTCCGACGATCAGCAGCAGGACGAAGATCAGCCCGCCCCAGATCCAGGGGACGGCCTTGTCCATCGCCTTGAGCACGGCGAGCTCGGGCGGCTCGCTGGTGTGCGGAACGACGCTCCACTGGACGACGCGCGCCGGCGCGCCGCCCGTCCCCTGGGTCCTGAAGCTGGTCACAGCCCAGCGGCCGCCGCCCTCGGTCACCAGGGTGAATTCCTGAGTTCTTTGGGCCGACGAGCTGCCGATATTGTTGCTGTTGACGCTGTAGCTGACCAGCTCGGTGGGCCCCGGCACCGAGGGGTAGAGCGCGGGCACCTCGCCGAGCTGCTTGCCGCTCTGCGCCCACAGGTCCGGATCGAAACGCTGCTCGAGCCAGGACTGGTTGTTGCTCTTGAGATTGTCGACCATCGCCTGGGCGAAGGCGCGGTCCTCGGGGCTGGTCATCGCGTTCATCGCGCTGCGGAGCGAACAGGCGCCAAGGACAATGACGAGAATCAGGACGGCGAAGCGCCGCGCGAACATGTCCATTCGATATCCCCCTCGCAAATCCCGAAAAAGCCATGCCAGAAATTCGCGCCATGCTCCACCCCGGCCGCTTGGGCATCGCAGGCGTGGCCCGGCGCGCCCGGTTCGGCTAAGGCGCGTCCATGACCGGCCTCCAATCCCTGCTGAAGCCCGACAAGGGCCAGACCGCCACCGCCCTCCAGCTCGTCGACCAGGCGCGATATGAAGACTGGCTGAAGGCGCAGCCGGCGCGGGTCCGCGACGCCGCGGGAGCGCAGGGGTTCAAGGGCGAGGGCTATCAGCTCGCGATCCTGCCCGGCGAGCGCGATTCATGGTCCGCCGTTCTGGGCGTCGCCAATGTCGACGAATTGAGCCCTTGGTGCCTCGCCAAGGCGGCGGAGAGCCTGCCCGAAGGCACCTATCGGGTCGCCGGGCGCGGGCCCGGCCCGGCGGTCCTGGGCTGGCTGCTCGGCCAGTACCGGTTCGACCGCTACAAGAAAGAGGAGGGCGGCAAGGGCAAGCGGGTCCTGCTCACCGACGAGCCGGCGCGGATCGACGAGGCGGTGCTGCTCGCCGAAGCGACCGTCCTGGTCCGCGACCTCGTCAACATTCCCGCCGGCGACCTCGGCCCCGCCGAGCTGGAGGCGGCGGTTCAGGCCGTCGCCGACGAGTGCGGCGCCAAGGTCAGCGTCACCGCCGGCAAGGATCTGGACGAAGGCTATCCGATGATCGCCGCCGTCGGCGCCGCCGCCGCGCCGGGCCGCGAGCCGCGGCTGATCGAGCTCGAATGGGGCGACCAGCGCCATCCCAGGATCGCCGTGGTCGGCAAGGGCGTCTGCTTCGATTCGGGCGGGCTCGACCTCAAGCCGGCCTCGGGCATGCGCCTGATGAAGAAGGACATGGGCGGCGCCGCGCACGCGCTCGCTTTGGCCCGGCTGATCATGAAGAACGGCCTGCCGGTCCGGCTCCACCTCCTCGTCCCGGCGGTCGAAAATTCGGTCTCCGCCGCCGCCTTCCGGCCCGGCGACGTGCTGAAGAGCCGCGCCGGCCTCACCGTTGAGATCGGCAATACCGACGCCGAGGGACGCCTGATCCTCGGCGACGCGCTGACCCGCGCGGCCGAGCGGAAGCCTGAATTGATCGTCGATTTCGCGACCCTGACCGGGGCCGCCCGGGTGGCGCTCGGCCCCGACCTTCCGGCCCTGTTCGCCAATGACGACGCGCTGGCGGACGCGCTGCTGGCCGGCGGGTCGCGAGTCTCCGACCCGCTCTGGCGGATGCCCTTGTGGAAGCATTATGACGAGATGCTCTCTTCCGACGTCGCCGACATCGCGAACATGTCGGAAGCGCCGCTTGCGGGCGCGGTCACCGCAGCGCTTTTCCTTCAGAAATTCGTGCCAGAGGGGATTGCCTGGGCCCATCTCGACACCTTCGCCTGGCGGCCGGCGGCCAAACCGGGTCGCCCCAAGGGCGGCGACGCGCTCGGCCTTCGCGCCGCATGGGAAATGCTCCGCGGCCGCTACCAAGCCTGACCGGACGGGCTGTTTTTGCGACAAGGGGGCAACGAAAGCGCCGCTGACTGGTTTTACTTCCGAAACGTCGTAACCAATCGATCTGGAGCAAAGCCTTGTCGGACCACGTCCTCGGCAGCTGGATGCACACGCTGATCAACTATGTGCGGTCGGGCGCGCCCGATCTCACCAATCGGCAGATGGCGCTCCTCCTGCTCGTCTACCTCACCCCCGGCCCCCATACGGTGCGGGGCCTCGCCCACCAGCTCGGCGTGTCGAAGCCGGTGATCACGCGCGCCTTGAACACGCTCGGCTCGCTCGGCTATCTGCGGCGCGTTCGCGACGAAAGCGATCGGCGCAACGTTTTCGTCGCCAGGACAGGCAGTGGGCAGGAATTCCTTGAAGGGTTCGGACGCAACCTCGAACACGACTCGCCCCCAAGAAGGGAGCGAACCGAGCGGGGATTCATCCTCCAAAACGGATGACCGGTTCCGGTTGACCGGCCCGTCGCTGACGCTCGATCCGCATATCCACGCCTATCGCAAGGACATCGCCGACATCGGCCTCGCCGGGCAGATTTTCGCGCCCCATTACGCCCGGCCGCTGATCCGCGAATGCGGGGCGGAGCCCGCGCCGGTACGGGCGATTCCGGCTTCCGACTCCGAAGCGATCGCCGAACTCGCCCCGGGGGATGCGTTCGCCGTGCTCGAATATGCCGGCGGCTGGGCCTGGGGCTACGTCCTTGCCGGCCACCGGGTCGGCTACGTCCCGGCGGGCGCGCTGGTCGATCCTGCCTAGTTGCATTCCGTGTCCGAAACGAGCAGTCTTTCCGTCCGATTTACTGGGGAGGGCCTGACTATGAACGAAGCGATTGGGGCAAGGCCGCCGGGCTGGTTCCGCATCGTCGCGTTGCTTGCCGTGCTTTGGAATCTCATCGGCGTGTGGACCTATTTGTCGAAGGTGGGCGTGGCGCCGGAGATGATGGAGATGACCGCGCAGGAGACGGCGCTCGCCGCGACCATGCCGACCTGGGCGACCGCCGCCTTCGCCATCGCCGTGTTCGGCGGGTTGCTCGGCAGCCTGGGCCTCCTCCTGGGCAAGGCCTGGGCTCGCCTGCTCCTGATCCTGTCGTTGCTCGGCATGCTCGGCCAGTTCGGCTGGTGGCTGCTGATGAGCGACGCGATGGCGCAGATAGGCGCGTCGAGCGCGGCCATGCCCGCCGTCGTCGTGCTGATCGGGCTCCTGCTCGTCTGGCTGGCCAGCACCGGCGTGAAGAAGGGCTGGCTGACCTAGGGTCCGTACTCAATACCCGCAATGGTCGGGATCGCCCGGAGAAGGTCACCGGCAAGGAGGGCGGTGCAGGCCGGGCTGGTTGCCCGGACAAGCCGCTCGACACGGCCGGTGGCCTTCTCCGGGCGACCGCGAAGCGGCGGGCATGGACATGGTCGCCATGCCCCCCGGGCATGGCTGCGGATGTCCGGGGGACATCCGCACCTGTCCATTTTGAGCCAGGGCCGCGTTGCTCGTCGGTCACGATGCGACAGCATCGCTCCCTCCTCGCGCCTTGCCCTGGCTCAAAATCGGCTCCGTCACGGCCGTTGCGGGTATTGAGTACGGACCCCTGGAACCCTACATCTCGCCGCGGCCGCGGCGGATGGCGTACCAGCGCGCGACGTTCGCATTGTGCTGCTGAAGCGTGTCCGCGAAGATGTGCCCGCCCGTCCCGTCGGCGACGAAGAAGAGCGCTTCGGTCCGCTCCGGATTGAGCACGGCGGCGATCGACGCGCGTCCCGGATTGGCGATCGGCCCGGCCGGAAGCCCGGCGCGGGCATAGGTGTTGTAGCCGTTGTCGGCGTTCAATTCGGAGCGGAGGATCCGGCGTCCAAGCGGACGGCCGCGGGTGACCGGATAGATGACGGTCGGATCGGCCTGGAGCGGGATCCCCTGGCGCAGGCGGTTGGTATAGACCCCGGCCACCAACCGCCGCTCGGAGGGCTTGGCGGTTTCCTTCTCGACGATCGAGGCGAGGATGACGGCCTGCTCCGGGCTGGATACGGCGATGCCGGGCCGGCGGGCCGCCCACAGCCTGGCGAGCTCGCTCCGCATCGCCGCCTGCATCCGGCCGACCAAAGCGGCGCGCATCTCCCCGCGCTGGTAGGAATAGGAATTGGGTAGCAGCGAACCCTCCCCGGGCACCGGAATCGCGCCGGTCAGATAGGGAATGCGCATCAAGCGCTCGTGGACGAGCACCGAAGGCATGCCTTCGGGGATGGTGACCAGCCGCTGGACCGGCCGGCCGTGCTGGAGCAGGTTCAATATGCCGTCGGCGCTCAGCCCCGCCGGAATCAGGAACTCGCCGGCCTGGACCGGATCGGAGGAGCCCAGCACCCTGGCGAAGGCGCGGAACGACCCAGCGCCGCCGCGAATTGCGCCCGCTTGCTCGAGCTGGCCGGCGACTCGGGCGAGGCTCGATCCCTGGGCGACGATGATCGTCTTCGGCTCGGACGTCGGCCCGGGGCCGATCCAGAACGCCCACAGGGCGATGCCCGCCGCGAGTATCGCGACGCCGGGGACGAGGATCAGCAGCAGCCGCTTCATGGGCGTGGCGATCGTCAGGGCCTAGACAGCCTTCATTACCAGGCTGGCGTTGGTGCCGCCGAAGCCGAAGCTGTTGTTGAGCACGGCCTTTACGGGTCGCTCCTTGGCGACATGGGGGACGAGGTCGACTCCGACGCAGCCCTCGCTCGGATTGTCGAGGTTGAGCGTCGGCGGAACGATCTGGTCGCGCAGCGCCAGGATGCAGAAGATCGATTCGACCGCGCCCGCCCCGCCGAGCAAATGGCCGATCGCCGATTTGGTCGAGCTCATCGACATCTTGCCGATCGCATTGCCGAAGAGCCTGCGCACCGCGCCGAGCTCGAGCTCGTCGCCGAGCGGAGTCGAGGTGCCGTGTGCGTTCACATAGTCGATGTCGGCGAGCTCGAGGCCGGACTTCCTCATCGCCATCTGCATCGCGCGATAGGCGCCGGACCCTTCGGGATGCGGCGCGGTGACGTGATAGGCGTCGCCCGACAGGCCGTAGCCGACGACCTCGGCGTAGATCTTCGCGCCGCGCTTCTTGGCGTGCTCATATTCCTCGAGCACGACCACGCCCGCGCCCTCGCCCATGACGAAGCCGTCGCGGTCGACGTCATAGGGGCGGCTGGCGCGCTCGGGCGTGTCGTTGAAATTGGTCGAAAGCGCGCGCGCCTGGGCGAAGCCGGCGATTCCGATCGGGCAGATCGCCGATTCGGCGCCGCCGGCGAGCATCACGTCGGCATCGTCCATCGCGATCATCCGCGCCGCGTCGCCGATCGAATGGGCGCCGGTCGAGCAGGCGGTGACGACCGCGTGGTTGGGGCCCATCAGCCCGTATTTGATCGAAACCTGGCCCGAGATCAGGTTGATCAGCCGGCCATGGACGAAATGCGGGCTGACCCGGCGCGGCCCCTTTTCGGCCAGGACCAGCGATTCCTTTTCTATCCCCGGCAGGCCGCCGATGCCCGAGCCGATCGAGACTCCGGCGCGGAAGCGCTCCTCCTCGCTCATCTCGGTCAGGCCGGCATCCTCGATCGCCTGCCCGGCCGCGTCGATGCCCAAGATGATGAACGGATCGACCTGGCGCTGGACCTTGTGATCGACGCGCTTGTTGGGATCGAAGCCATATTCATGCTCTGGCGGCTTGACCTCGCAGGCGATCTTGCAGGCATAATCCTCGGCATCGAAGCTCGTGATCCGTCCGGCGCCGCTCTTCGAGGCGAGAATGTTCTTCCAGCTGGTCTCCACGTCGCCGCCGAGCGGCGTTACGAGCCCGAGACCGGTGACGACGACACGGCGCATGCTTCGCTACTCCCTAACGACGAACGGCTCCCCGACCTAGGACGGGGAGCCGCATATTCAATGGACCGGCTCGCTCACCGCCGGGCGGCGGACGTCCTTCGAAAGCTCAGGCCTTGTTCTGGTCGATATAGTCGATCGCGTCCTTGACGGTGGTGATCTTCTCGGCGGCGTCGTCGGGAATCTCGACCCCGAACTCCTCCTCGAAGGCCATGACCAGCTCGACGATGTCGAGGCTGTCCGCGCCGAGATCGTCGATGAAGCTTGCTTCCTCGGTGACCTTGTCGGCTTCGACACCCAGATGCTCGACGACGATCTTCTTAACGCGGTCGGAAGTCTCGCTCATAGTCCACCTTTCCCTAGCGGTGCTTATTCGTTGGCAAACGCCCTAGCCGCTCGCACCCGCCACTGGCAAGTGGGACGGCGCGATCAGATCATCGCCATGCCGCCGTTGACGTGCAGCGTCTGCCCCGTCACGTAGCCTGCCTCGCGGCTCGCCAAATAGATTGCGGCTGCGGCGATGTCCTCGCCGCCGCCCAGGTCGCCGATCGGGATTCGGCCGAGCAGCGCCTGCGTCTGGGCGTCGGGCAGAGCGTCGGTCATCGCCGAGCGGATGAAGCCGGGCGCGGTGCAATTGACGGTGATGCCCCGGCTCGCCAGCTCCTGCGCGAGCGCCTTGGACATGCCGACCAAACCGGCCTTGGAGGCGGCGTAATTCACCTGGCCCGGATTGCCGGTCGCGCCGACCACGGAGGTGATCGAGATGATGCGGCCGAAGCGCGCCTTCATCATCGGCCGCGCCGCCGCGCGGGCGAGGCGGAACGCCGCCTCGAGATTGACACGGATGACGTCGGACCATTCCTCGTCCTTCATCCGCATCGCCAGATTGTCGCGGGTGACGCCGGCATTGTTGACGAGAATGTCGAGCTTGCCGAGCCCCTCGACCGCCTGCGGCACCAGCGCGTCCACCGCCGCGCCGTCGGAGAGATTGCATTGCAGCGCGACATGATCGCCGCCCAGCTCGGCGCGAAACGCTTCGAGCTTGTCCGCATTGGAGCCCGAGACGGCAAGCCGTGCGCCCTGCGCGGCCAGCCCCTTCGCAATCGCGGAGCCAATGCCGCCCGAAGCCCCCGTCACGAGCGCGGTCATTCCGGTCAGATCGAACATGCTCAAATCTCCTTCACGAGCGCGTCGAGGTCTTCCATCGTCACGACGCTCGTCACCCGGGCATCGGGGGCGATGCGCTTGACCAT
>Ga0190265_10002287_pt1 | contig 12840 bp, 13 predicted proteins | sample Popmic124T_FD_133135 | JGI IMG/M metagenome (GOLD analysis project Ga0190265, IMG submission 133135) | Populus adjacent soil microbial communities from riparian zone of Indian Creek, Utah, USA - 124 T | ecosystem: Environmental > Terrestrial > Soil > Riparian zone | place: USA: Utah | collected... | reverse complement strand
GGTGAGCTCGGCGCGCAGGACGGTGACGCCCATCCGCTCAGACACGATCTTCGGGCGGAACCGGCGGAGCACGACAGCCGCGTCGGTCGGCTTGCGATTGAAGCGGCGCGCCACCGACTGGACGTAGGCACGCGTCGTGTCGCCGTTGATGAGGACGGTCAACCCCACCTCGTCCCCGGGCTGTGCGTTACCGGCCCGCTCGACTGCCTGCTCGATGCGAGCCGTGGCGCCGAGCACGTACGGCGAAGGGGCGAGTCGGCGGCGGCCGTTGAAGATCAGCGGCAGGCCCTCCTCGAACCGCTCCTGGACGGTGAACATCGCCGAGTCTGGCGAGAGGCCGCCGACAGCGATGCCGCCGATCGTCACGCCGGGTGGGATCAGAGCGGGCGGAGTCGGCTCGGTGGTCGAGCCCGTCGTCGCGACGCCCTGAGCGCCTACGCCGGCCGTCATGACAAACGCGAAAAAGACGCCTGCGAGAGCGCAGGCGGCGAGGGCCGCGAGTACTGAGCCGGAGCGTCTCACGCCTGGAATATAGCCCGGAAAACAGACGGATCGTCGGTAATCACCCCGTCGACCCCAAGCGCGTCCAGCGTGGCCACCAGAGCGGCATCGTTGACCGTCCAGACGAACACGGCGGCGCCCAGCTCGTGGCACCGCTCGACGACCGCCCGGGTCACGACGCGGTAGTTGAGGGTCGCTGCCGCGGCCTCCGCTCGTAGAACTAGGTTGCCGATCCGACGGGGCAGCACCCGGGGTACACGCCGCAGTGCCGCTGCCCGCCCCCGGTTGCGCGGGAAGGTGAGGCTTCTCTTCAAACCCGGCTCGAGCCGCTTGACTTCCCGCAAGATGCTCAGCTCCATGGTGCTGACGAGCGAGCGATCGACCAGCCCGTGGCGGCGGATCGCGTCGACCAGCTCCCGCTCGTAGCCCGCGTTCTTGACATCCGCGAGCACGCCCACGGCAGCCTGCTCGGCCAGGAATGCGAGTGCCTCGTCCAGAGGAAGCGGATCCTGGTCGACGTCGCGACTCGAATGCGAGAGAACGAGCCCGCGGCCGGGCAGGCCGAGGACGTCGATCTCCACGAGGTCGACTCCAGCCTCCAGCGCAAGCTCGAGCGCGCGGAGCGAGTTCGGCGGAGCCAGAGCGGCGGCCCCACGGTGGCCGATCCGTAGCAGCGGGCCGCCGTCGCGTCGGAGTCTCACGGCGCGGTCGGGAGCGGGAACTCCTCGAAGCTCCCTCCGCCCGCTGCGAACTCGACGATCATCCGGTCGGTGATCCATTCGACCGGCGCACGGTCGTCCGTCCAGGCGTTGCCTCGAAGGCGGCTCTCGCGCAGCCCCTGTGCGAGCAGCAGGCCGAGCGGTCGAATCTCCCCGTGAGCGCGCCGCGCGCGTGCCCGAAGGATCGCCGTCGGCGTGACCCGATCGAGCCCGATCACGATCTGGTTGAAGCGAAGCGGTTGCCAGGTCACGACCTGTGGGAACTCGCTGCGAAGCGTGCGGGCGATCCCCTCCGCGAGCCGGTGGTCTTTGGGGACGGTGGCCACATTCAGCGCAATCATCCCGCCCGGATTCAGTCGGTCACGGGCGAGCGCGAAGAACTCACGAGTTGCCAGATAGAACGGCACGTACGGTGGCCTGTACGCGTCGACGACGATCAGGTCGTAACGCTCGTCGGTCCGCCGCAGGAACGGGCGCGCGTCCGCGGTGTGCACCTCGAGACGTGGATTGTCACCGAGCCCAAAGTAGCGCCGGCCGACCTTCGACACCGCCCCGTCGAGCTCCACGCCGTCGATGCGCGTGTCGGGGTAGAAGCGTCCGAAGGCGCGAGCGGTGGTGCCGCCCGCATTCCCGAGAATTGCGACTCGCTCAGCCGGCCGGCCGAGCAGCGGAGGAAGCGCGAGGAACGTGTCCCACACGCCGCCCGTGAGGAGCTCGTCCGCGCGCCAGACCGAGTGCACCGCGATGCCCTCGTTGAGGTAGAGCCTGTGCGCGTCGCCGCGCTCGACGACCTGGATGTACTGGTAGAGCGACTCGTCCTCGTGCAGGAGCCCCGCGTGAGGCTTGATGGCTCCGGTCGGGACTGCAAGTAGAGCGGCGATCCCCACGGGCACCAGCAGCCAGCGCCGGCTGAGGAGGAAGCTGCCGGCGAGCGCGACGATCGCAGCGCTGACGAGGAGCGTGCGCTGGGTGCCGATCAGCGGGATCAAGACGAGCGCCGAGAGAAAGGTGCCCAGCAGGCTCCCGATCGTCGAAAGGGCGTACAGACGCCCCGCGACGGAGCCGGCGTCGGCGACCGTCGAGATCGCCAGACGGATCGCGAACGGCGCGACCATGCCGAGGAGGGTCACGGGTGGTGCGAAGAGCAGGAGGACGGCGAAGAAGGAGCCGATCACCGCTCCCGCCGACAACTGGTCTAAACCCTCGACGGAAATGTCCAACAGGGGTCTGGCGACGAACGTCACGACCGCAATCAGGACCGCGGCGGCGAGCACGATCGCACCCAGCAACCTCGGGCTCGGGCGCTGATCGGCGAGCCTGCCTCCCAACCAGTAACCCAGCGACAGCGAGGCGAGCACGAGCCCGATCACGTTCGCCCACACGACTGTCGACGAGCCGTAGTACGGAGCGAGCAGGCGCGCGGCCGCGATCTCGGTTGCCAGCGAGCCTGCGCCCGCGCAGAAGACCAGAGCGTTGAGACGCATCAGCGGCGGCGGATGACCACGATCGCGCAGTCGTCGACGAGCTCGCCCCCGCCGAACGCCCGGCAGTCGGCGACGACCTGCTCGGCGAGCTCCTGTGCCGAGAGGTCGCGCCCCGCGGCCAGCGCCGCGTCGAGCCGTGCATCGCCGTACTGCTCGTCACCGGCACGCGCTTCCACGAGCCCGTCCGTGTAGATGCAGACGGTCGTCCCCGGCAGGAACGGCTCCCTGAGCTCGTCGTAGAGTTGTTCCGCGGCGACCCCGAGCGGGAGACCCTGCGGCGCGAGCTGCGAGACCTTGCCGGCGGAGTCGATCAGCCGCGCCGGGGGATGTCCGGCGCGGGCTACGGCGACCTCGTTGCGCTCCGGATCGAGGGCGAGGTAAAGCATGGTGATGAACTTGCCGCCGATCAGTTCCTCGTGAGCGACCTCGTTCGCATGCGCGAGGAAGTCGCCCGGCTCGGGATGCTCGCGTGCCAGCGAGCGAAAGACGAACTTGGCCAGGGCCATATCGGCGGCCGCCTCGATCCCGTGGCCCGCGACGTCGCCGAGCACGGCCGCCAAGCGACCGTCGGGAAGCACGAGGAAGTCGTAGACGTCGCCGCCGACGTCGACCCGCGCCGACGATTCGTACACCGCGCCGACTTCGAGGCCGCTCACCTCCGGGAGCTTCTGGGGCAAGAGCGAGCGCTGCATGGTGTCCGAGAAGCGCTTCTGCTGCTGGTACAGACGCGCGTTGTCGATCGCGAGCGCTGCCTGTTGGGCAACTACGAGAGCCGTCTCGATCGCCTCGCCCCCGATCCGTCGCGCAGGATCGAGCGAAACGACCGTGAGCGTCGCTAGTAGCTCCGTGGGGATCGCGATCGGGATCACGACGGCGGTCGAGCCCTGCTCGAGGAACGGAACGAGCAGCTCGTACGATGCACCCAGCCGCCGCGCGCTCTCCGAATCGAGCACCAGCGGCTTGCCCGCACGGAAGAGACGGCGGCCCGGCAGGCCCTCGAGCTGTTGCGGACGCTCGAGCAGCGGCAGCAGCGCGTCGGCCAGACGAGGATCAGACACGTGGGCGGCCCGCGCGACGAGCTGGTCGCCGCGCTCCCCGGGAACGCGGATCACGGCCGCATCGACCTCGAGCATGTCGACCGCCGCGTGCACGACGGCCTCGAGAGTGGCGTCGAGCGAGAGACTGGTCGCGAACGAGCTCGTGATCTCGTGCAGCGCGCTCAGCTGGCGGGTCCGTGCTGCTCCGGCCTCGAGGGCGCGTTCCCGCTCCGCGGCCAGGCGCTTCACGTCCTCGTGGAGACGAGCGTTCTGTACCGCGACGGCAAGCTGGCTGGCAAGCGCCGCCAGCAACTTCGACTCGCTCGGCGAAGGTACGTGGCCAATCGGCAGGTAGACGGCCACGATGCCGATCAGCTCCTCGCGGACGAGCAGCGGGGCGGCAGCCACGCCCTCGATCCCCGCTTCCAGGACGGCATCCCGGACTGCAGCCAGCCGCAGGTCGGCAGCAGCGTCGGTCACGTGAAGCACGCCCTGCGCGCGGGAGGGGCCGAGCGAGAGCTCGAGCAATCGCTCGGCAACGGATTCGTGCGGCCCGATGAGCCCCCGCTCGTAGGCAGCGTGTAGTCGTCCCTGGTCTCGCAGGTAGACCGCAATGCGGTCGACCCGGAGCAACTCGGTGATCCGATCGGCGACGGTGCCCAGCGTGTGCGTAAGAGAGAGGTGGGCAATCGCCTGGCCGACGACAGCCAGGAGGGCCTCGGTGCGCTCGAGGTCGGCGGACATCTCGGTCGCGCGCTCGCCCGCCCGCAAGGCATGAGCGGCTCGCACGCCGAAGCTCCCGAGGCGGTCGAGCACCGGCTTCGACGGCGGCGTTTGGGTGGAGAAGAAGAGCTGGAGGACACCGAGCGGCGGATTCCCGAGCCGAACGGTGACCAGCGTGGGCGCCTCCTGGAGCGTCTCGTCGCCCCCCACAGCGACGGCGGACTGGCCCTCGAGCACGCGCCGGGCGGCCCGTGTAACCGTCTCGCCGGCCTGCCCGATACCCAGCGCTCCGGTGGAGACGACCGGAACGAGCTCGCCCTCGTCCGTCACGCGCCAGAGTTGTGCCGCCTGGGCACCGGTCGCCTCTGCGGCAAGGTGCGTGATCTGGTTGGCAACCCGTGTCTCGTCGTGGCCGGCAGCCAGGGCCTCGCCGGCAATTCCAAGTGCGTGCTCGGGCGAGGCGTGCGCCAGTTCGGAGCCGTTTCCGGCCCCGAACGCAACCAGCGCCAGCGAGAGCTGGGCCGCAACGACCCGCGCCAGGGTGAGCTCCTCGAGGCCGAAGGCCTCACCGGCGCGCATCACCTCGAGGCTGGCGGCGGGGCGCCCGGCGATCCACACCGGCAGCAGGCACACCGTGTTGGCGTGCACGCGGCCGGCGGCGGCGCGCACGGCCAAAGGAAGCGCCTCCAGCTCGGAGACTTCTTCACGCGGGAGCTCGGCGGCTGCGAACCGCGAGCCCTGGAGCTCGGCTCCCACGGCTTCCGAGCGGGCGGCGACGGCGCGCAGGCGTAGGTCTCCACCTGGGTCGGCGACGCGAATGACGGCGATGTCGGCCCCCGCCGCCGAGGCTGCCGCGTCGGCAACGGCGCTCAAGGCTCCGTCCAGCCCCGATTCGCCCGCGATGCGGCGGCCGGCCGTGGCCAGCGCCCCGAGCGCTTGATGCGCGAGGACGTCCATCCTTCCTACCAAGTATCGCGGTCGACGTCCTAAGCAGTGCCTTAGACTCACCGTATGGCCCAGCCGGCGCGACGACTGGATCCGGAAGACGCGCTGCAGCTCGACCCTGCTGCCGTGCAGCAGGCGTACCGGCTGCACCGCGCGCGGCGCCGAGCGCACCGGGAGCGCGCGCGCGAAGTCTCGCGCGCCCGGCTCCGGTTCTGGCTCGTCCTGATCGTGCTCGTCGGCCTCAGCCTCTGGCTGACGGTGGTCGTCTGGCGCCAGATCGAACGGCTCTTCGGTCTTTAGGCTTTACGCCTTTAGACTCCCGCTCCGTGGAAACGCCTGAGCCATTCGCACCCGAGCCCGGCCCACCTCCGCCGCAGGAGCGCGACGTGCTCGTCCCCTTGCCCGCGGGCATCTGGGGAGCCGGGGAGCGCATCACCACTCTGGCCGGGCTCACGCTCGCCCTTTCAGCCTTCATGAGCTGGTACGCAGGCTCGGGAGAGGGCCTGACGATCGCGGTCATCGGTTGGCACACGGGCGTCCTCGGCAAGCTCGTGTTCCTACTAGGGCTCGCTGTCGTGGCTCTCGGAGTGCTGCGGGAACTGGGCATCGAGCTGCCGCCCACGATCCCCGAGAGCCTCGTCGTGATCGTCTTCGGCTCGCTCGCGACGATTCTCGTGCTGATCAGGCTGATCGCCGTGCCAGACCGTTTCTTCCCCTACGACGGACGCGGGATCGGGATTTGGATCGCGTTAGTCGCTTCGCTGGCGCTGATCGTCGGCGGCCTCTTGAGAGCAGGCGAAGAGCTTTAGCTCGAGCCGGCGCTAAGAGGTCGGCAGAAGCTGCTTCGTCGACTCGATCAGTTGCTGGGGGTTGAACGGTTTCCCGATGAAGCCCTGCGCACCCCGCTGAGCCGCGCCTTTCAAGTCCTGCTCGTCGACCTTGCCGCTGAACATGATCACGGGAATCGACCCGACGCCGTGACGCTCCTGGACGCGGCGGAGCATCTCCCAGCCGTCCACCTGAGGCATCATCACGTCGAGCAGGATCAGATCCGGCGACTCCTCGTCGAGCGCCGCGAGGCCTTCTTCGGCGCTCGCCGCCTCACGGACGGCGTAGCCCTCCATCTCGAGATTGACCCGCACGAACTCACGGATGCGGGGGTCGTCGTCGACGATCAGGATCGTCCTGGGGCGGCCGCCGTTGGCTACGCGAGGCTGTGTCCCACCACCCGACTTCGCGAGGAACGAGTCGAGGTCGCCCCGCCGGTAGCGCCTATGACCTCCAGGGGTGTAGAACGCCGGCACGCGCCCGCTGTCAGACCACTTCCTGATCGTGCTCTGCGCAACGCCGAGGTGCCTGGCCGCCTGGCCAAGCGTCAACCAGTCGGGCTCATTGGCCGGGACCGGCCTGCGATTGTTGTTGTCCCCCTCTGCCATGGCGTTGTGAATCTAGCTAAATATGCTCTTTCCTCATAGCTTAGCTTCATAAACGTTCAGGGGGAGGTCACCGTTACGGTCACCGTTTGAGCAGGCAGAGTCTCGGGCTCCAGCGTTCGAATCGACGTGCTCGTCTCGCCCCCGCGTCGGTTCTCCTCGAGCGCCTGGCCGAGCGCCACCCCGATCGCGAACAGGACGATCGCGGCCGCGATCGGAGCGCCCCATCTGATGAGCGACGGCCGGCGCCGCTGCCTGGTTCGCCGCTGACCGTTGCTCAAGGCACGTAGTCGACGGCGCCGCGGGCGTAGAGATGGAAGGCGGCATCCTCGACGGTCGCCAGGTCTTCGGGCCGAGCCGTCTCGGGCGCACCGGCAAAGGCTGCGTCTCGGCTCCAGCGCTCGGCGCCGGCGTAGACGATCGCCAGTTGCTCGAGGGTGAAGGTCTGCCCCACGCGTTTCCGGAGCTCGTCCAGGAGCGAATCGACCTGCGCATGCAACCGCTCATAGACGGGACGGTCGCGCGCGCGAGATTCGAGCCTGCGCAGACCTTCCTCCCACTGCTGCCGCGCGTGCTCGACCGCCGCCGAGGAGATGGCCGACCGGGACGTCACACCGGGACCCCGCGAGCGCTCATGCAACAGGTTTCCGGCCAGAGGGAGCCGATTTCCGCCAGAACGCTCTCGCCCAGCTCGTAGCCCGGGCGTGCGAGGGCGAACGCCGCGTGGGCGTGGAGGCACTTGAGCCGCTCGGGGCGGCGGGCACCGCCGATTCCGAGCTCGAGCGACGACCCGCCGTCCCGTCCGGTCTTGCTGCCGGCGAGCTCTCTCCGCACTTCGCGCTGCTCGCGCGTCGCCCGCTGCAGGCTCTCGGCCAGAGCCGGGTCGGTAGCGACTCGCTCGCTCCAGCGCTCGACGCCACCGGCCGCCTCGAGCCGAGAGATCGCGGCCACGAGGTGCGGGCACGTGATGTAGTACGTCGTCGGGAACGGCTCGTCCGAGTCGTCGTAGGGGGTCTGCTCGGTGACGGCAGGCATGCCGAAGGGGCACCGGACCACGACGCGGTGAAACGCGCGTGGCGGCCGGCCGAGCTGGCGCTCGACGATTGCGCGGTCCTCCATGGGGCCGCTGATGCTAGCGGCGGTCTGTCTGTTTGGCCTTCAGCGCCTGAGCGCGCCGCCAGGCGTCGATGCCCTTGACGATGAAGAGCCGCTCCCCCGGCTTCACGTAGCCGAGACGGCGAGCCTCGCGCGCGAGCGCGTCCGGCGTGTCCGCCTCGACGAGCCGGCGCTCGAGGGAGCGTTTCTCCGCGCGAAGCGACTCCACCTCGGCGGAGCGCTGCTCGAGCGCGTCATGCGTGTCGAGGTAGCTCCGCAGTGGTTGGTAGTAGAGAAAGGCGACGAACGCGAACACGGCCAGAATCAGCCAGCGGACGAGAAACCGCCCGCGCGGGATGCGTTTGCGCTGCTTGATGCGCCGCTTGGCCATCTCGCCGATATCGTTCGCGCCCAAGGGCCGGCGTTCCTGCCCGCTAGCAGCGAGCGCAGCGAAGCCGAGCTACGCCGTATCTACCTTGATCACGTTGGTCGAGCCCGGCATGTTCACCGCCGTGCCGGCCGTGATCACGACCAGGTCCCCGGGCTCGACGAGCCCACCTTGGCGGGCTGCGTTCAGCGACTCCGTCCAGAGATCCTCGACGTCGACGCATTCGCGAATCAGGATCGGCGTCACTCCCCACTCGATCGCCAACTGGGATACCGACCTGACGTGGTGCGTCAAAGCGACGATCGGCCTGTGGGGTCGCAGCCGGGCGACCGCAGATGCCGTGCCTCCCGTGAAGGTCGGGACGAGGAGCGCCTTGGCGCCGAGCGCCTCGGCGAGGTCGCACGCCGCGTTCGACATCGCCTGTCCTACGGTCGGATTGTCGCCCGGCTCCGGGAGTTGGTGCCTGTAGCCGAGGGCAGGCTCTACGGCCTGCGAAATCTGGTGCATGTAAGAGACGGCCTCGACGGGGTACTCACCGACAGCCGTCTCCCCCGAGAGCATCAGCGCCGAGGTACCGTCGAGGATCGCGTTGGCCACGTCACTCGCCTCGGCCCGTGTCGGCTCGGGCTGGTGCACCATCGACTCCAGCATCTGCGTAGCGGTGATCACGGGCTTTGCGCGCTGGAGGCTCGCCAGGATGATCCGCTTCTGGATGAGCGGGAGCGTCGCGACGCCGATTTCGACACCAAGGTCACCGCGCGCGACCATCACGGCATCGGTCTCGATCAGAATCGCATCCAGTGAATCGACCGCTTCGGCCTTCTCGATCTTCGCGATCACATGGGCCTCTGAGCCGGCCTGATCGATGAGCGACCGGAGATCGCGTACGTCGGCGGCAGAGCGCACGAACGACAGCGCCACGAAGTCGACGCCGAGATCGAGCGCGAACTCGAGGTCGTCCACGTCCTTTCTGGTCAGCGACGGGATCGCCACGGGGACCCCGGGGACGTTCACACCCTTGTGTGTGGTCACGAGCCCACCGTTCACGATGAGACAAGTGGCACGGCCTAGTTCGACTTCCTCGACCTGAAGTCGGATCTTGCCGTCGTCGATCAGCACCTCGTGCCCGACCTGCAGCACTTCTCCGATCGCCTCCGGCGCGATCGGCAACTCTCCGTCGCGGCAGTCGTTGTCGAACGCGACGACGACGTTGTCCCCGCGTATGAGCATCACCGGCTCCTCGAGGTCCCCGACCCGCAGCTTCGGGCCCTGAAGATCGGCGATGAGAGCGAGCGGACGACCGATCTCCAGCTGTACGTCCCGGACGATCCGAACGCTTTCCGCGTGCTCCTCGTGGGTCCCGTGCGAGAAGTTGAGGCGCGCGGCGTCCATCCCGGCCCGAGCAAGCGCGAGCACGCTCTCCCGCGTCGACGTCACGGGTCCGAGCGTCGCGACGATCTTCGTGCGGCGTGGGCTCACAGCCGCCATGGTCTCAGCGTACCGCGCACCTCGAACGTCAGACTGCCGTGATGGACCTCCAGGATGCCTGGGAGCGAAACGCTGCCGACTGGGTGCGCTGGGCGCGGAAGCCCGGACACGACAGCTACTGGCGGTTTCATCGCGACCGTTTCCTCGACCTCGTCCCCGCTCCCGGCCGCCTGACTATCGACGTCGGCTGCGGCGAGGGACGGGTGACACGCGACCTGAAGGAACTCGGTCACCGCGCCGTCGGGCTCGACGCGTCAGAGACGATGATCGCGGCTGCGCGGGAAGCGGACCCGAGCGGCGAGTACCTGATTGCGAACGCCGCCGAGCTGCCTTTCCCCGACGGCCATGCCGATCTCGCGATCGCCTTCATGTCGCTGATGGACGTCGACGACATGGACGTCGCCGTACGCGAGCTCGCCCGCGTGCTCGAGCCTCGTGGGACTCTCGTTCTGGCCGTCGTGCATCCGATCAACTCGGCCCACGACGTCGACCGCGAGCATCCCGACGACCGCCTCGTGCTGACGGAGAACTACTTCGACCGGCGGCGCTACAGCGATTTCATCGAGCGCGACGACGTGAAGATGACCTTCGAGAGCCGCCACTACACGCTGCAGGACTACTTCGAGGCACTGCTCGGCGCCGGCTTCAAGATCGAGGACCTACGAGAGATCGGTGACCCGCAGCATCCGCGCTGGTCGCGGTACCCGCTCTTCCTGCATGTGCTTGCTCGTGTCCGCTAAGGGAACAACGTTATTTGCAGGGGAATTTCTTGTACGTGGATCCGCGACCCGTCCTCGGCTGAGAGCTCGAACACGACGAGCGAGCCCGGCCCCTCGCGCGTGATCTTGAACGGCACCTCGGCGTCGAACGTCCCCCGGGTTCCCGACCCCGAGGTCGCCGTTACGAACCGTTTGCCGAGCACTTTGCCCTCCTGGTCGAGGAGCTCGACGTTGAACGTCGCCTCGAAGGTGTTCGCCGTTCCAGTGATACGCAAGGGGGTGTGAACCGCCTGGCCGGGAACCGGTGATTCGACGAGAACGGACGGCGTGAAGTCCTCCAACTCGCCGCGACCGATGGGCTCGCCGCCGCCGATCGAAACCCGGCGAACCGTGTCGAATTGCGTCAGCGTGTAGACAACCTGGGCTTCCGCACTAGGGTCGAGTGCCTCCGAGAGCTCGACCGTTGCCACGCCACCGCTGATCGAGATCGCCTCCAACTTCGATCCGGTCGAGATGGCGGTGCGCAGCCCTGCTGCACGTTCCGGCGTCGCCGGCCCTTCGAGTAGCTCCATGATCGCCGCGCGCCCAACCCCGGTGCCCGTGATTTCGCGGTGGACGGGCCCGACTTTGCCATCGCGCAGGAAGTAGACATCCACGATTGCGGGGGCCGGCAGTGGCTCGCTGACCGTGGGGGTCGACTCGACGGGCTCCGCAGCCTCATCGTTGCCGCTGCCGCAGCCAACGAGGAGCAGCAGCGCCAGGCAGCTAGCGGCGAGTGCGCGGAAAGGCATCCCAGCCTGGATACGCCGCTTCGGCACCCAACTCCTCCTCGATGCGAAGCAGTTGATTGTACTTGGCAACACGATCGCTCCGCGATGGCGCGCCCGTCTTGATCTGGCCGACGTTCGTGGCCACGGCGAGGTCGGCGATCGTCGTGTCCTCGGTCTCGCCCGAGCGGTGGGACATGACCGACCCGTAGCCGTGCGAGCGCGCGAGCGCGATCGTGTCGAGCGTCTCGGTCAGCGTCCCGATCTGGTTTACCTTGATCAGAATCGAGTTCGCTACCCCCTTCTCGATGCCCTGGTCGAGACGCTCCACGTTGGTGACGAAGAGATCGTCGCCCACCAGTTGGACCCGATCGCCGAGCCGCTCCGTGAGCGTCTTCCACCCCGCCCAATCGTCCTCGGCCGCGCCGTCCTCGATCGACACGATGGGATAACGCTCCGCGAGATCGGCCCAGTAGTCGGGGAGCTCCTCAGGCGCCACTTCGCGGCCCTCGAAGACGTACCGGCCGTCTTCTCGAACCAACTCCGTCATCGCGGGGTCGAGCGCGATCGCGATCCGGTCGCCGTGACCCGCCCGCTCGGCTGCGGCCATGATCAGGTCGAGCGCGGCCTCGCTGGAGGGCAGGTCCGGCGCGAAGCCGCCTTCGTCGCCGACCGCCGTCACGAGCCCCTGCTCCTCGAGCAGCGACTTCAGCGTGTGGAAGGTCTCGACCGCGATACGGAGACCGTCGCTGAACCTGTCCGCGCCGCCGGGAACGATCATGAACTCCTGGAGGTCGAGCGAGTTCTTCGCGTGCGCCCCTCCGTTGATCACGTTCATCATCGGCACCGGCAGGACGTGGGCCTCGGCGCCTCCGATCCACCGATAGAGGGGCATTCCGGCCTGGGCGGCGGCCGCCTTGGCCGACGCGAGCGACACCCCGAGGACCGCGTTGGCTCCCAGTCGGGATTTGTTCTTCGTGCCGTCGAGGGAAACGAGAGCGGCGTCGACTGCCCCCTGATCGGCGGCGTCGAGGCCGACCAGGGCCGGGGCGATCTCCTCGCGAACGTTGCGGACCGCGTTCTGAACGCCCTTGCCGAGGTACGCATCCGGGTCGCCGTCACGTAACTCGACCGCCTCGTGCTTGCCGGTCGATGCTCCGGACGGCACGGCCGCCCGCCCCACCTCGCCGGAGCTGAGCTCGACCTCGACCTCGACGGTCGGGTTGCCGCGGGAATCGAGGATCTGGCGTCCCCGGACGGCAGCAATCTCTAAGCTCACAGCTCCTCCTTGGCGAGGTCGAAGTAGTGGTCCTGCGTCTCGAGATCGAGGTCGGCGAAGCGCTCTCCCGCCCGGCCCGCAAGCTGTTCCGCTCGCTCGACGCGCTCCACAAAGCGATTGCTCGCGCGGCGGAGCTCCAGCTCTGGGTCGACGTTCAGGCGCCGGGCGACGTTCACGCTGGCGAAGAGCAGGTCGCCGATCTCCTCCGCGACGCGCTGGTCAGGCGGCGTCTCCGGCGCCGGGTCCGCCCCCTCGAGCTCGC
>Ga0190265_10002286_pt1 | contig 12840 bp, 12 predicted proteins | sample Popmic124T_FD_133135 | JGI IMG/M metagenome (GOLD analysis project Ga0190265, IMG submission 133135) | Populus adjacent soil microbial communities from riparian zone of Indian Creek, Utah, USA - 124 T | ecosystem: Environmental > Terrestrial > Soil > Riparian zone | place: USA: Utah | collected... | reverse complement strand
GGCGCCTAGCCTGCCGATACCGCCCCAGTAATGAGGATTCCCCGCAGATGGTGCACACCTTGAACGGCACGGCGGTAGCCGTGGGAAGGACGATGATCGCGCTGATCGAGAACCGGCAGGAACGGGACGGATCATTCTCCGTACCTAAAACTTTGCATTCGCTTGGCGCGCCTGAGAGGATCGGCCCCGGATGAACGCGAGCGTGCGGGACGCGAGACGGGTCGTCCTCTGCGACGACCACGAGATCGTCCGCGAGGCGATCAAGTCCCGCATGGCGAACTCGCACACGGTCGAGATCGTCGGCGAGGCCAGCGACGGGCGCGAGGTCGTCGAGGTGGTCAAGGAACTCGAACCCGACGTGCTGATCGTCGACGTCGAGCTGCCCAAGCGCGACGGGATCGAAGCGACCAAGGAGGTGCTCAAGGTCCGGCCGCGGACCAAAGTGATCATCTTCACCGCGCACGCCCAGCCCGACCTGCTGGCGCTGGCCCTGCGAGCAGGCGCCTCCGGCTACGTCCTCAAGTCGGCCCCGGCCGAGGACATCGCCCGCGCGGTCAAGGCGGTGATGGGCGGCGGCACCTTCCTCGGCGGCGACTTCGCCGGCGGCAAGCCGGCCGAGGTCGAAAAGCTGCTCCACCTCTCGCCGCGTGAGCGCCAGATCCTCGAGCTGCTGGCAGAGGGCCTACGGGTCAAAGAGATCGCCGAACGGCTCGAGCTGAGCCCGGCCACGGTCCACACCCACGTGCGCAACGCGATCAAAAAGCTCGAGGTCGACACCCGCACCGAGGCGGTCGCCTTGGCGGTGCGGTTCAGCTACCTAGGAGCCGTCGGCGGCAAAGTCTGAGAAGTCGAGCGCGCAGCCGTTGATGCAGTAGCGCTTGCCGCCTTGGTCTGCCGGGCCGTCGTCGAAGACGTGCCCGAGGTGGGCGTCGCAGTTCTTGCAGACCACCTCGGTCCGGCGCATGAAGTGGCTGTTGTCCGGGCGTAGCTCGACGTTCTCCAGGTTGGCCGGCTCGGTGAAGCTGGGCCAGCCGGTGCCGGACTCGAACTTCGTGTCTGAGGAAAAGAGCTCGGCGCCGCAGCAGACGCAGTGGAACATGCCGTCGCGTTTCTCTTCTAGGTGGGGGCCGGTGAAGGGGCTCTCGGTGCCGGCTCTGCGGGTCACCTCGTACTGCTCCGGCGTCAGTTGGTCGCGCCACTCCTGCTCTGTTTTCTTCACTTTCTCCATAGGGTGAGGGTAGAGATGCCCGAAGCCTTTTACGAACGAGCTGGCGATGGGTTCGTCGCCACTGAGTTGACCCGGGGGCCTTGGGATCCAGGTGCTCAGCACGCCGGTCCTCCTGCTGCGTTGATTGGGCGGGAGATCGAGCAGCTCGACGGGGCCGGTGAGTTTCAGGTTGGGCGCGTCACCTTTGAGATCTTGAGGTCGGTGCCTATTGGGGCGGTGCGGGTTGAGGCGGAGGTGGTGCGGCCGGGGCGGCGGGTGCAGATGGTCGAGGCGTCGCTCTCGAATGAGGAGGGCGAGCTGGTGCGGGCGCGGGGGTGGCGGCTGCGGACCGGTGCAATCGAGGTGCCGGAGGAGACCTCCGAGCCCGCGGCGCCGCCGGGGCCCGAGCAGGGCTCCGAACCGGAGTTCTTCGCCACGGGGGATTCGGTCGGTTACCACACGGCTATGGAGTGGAGGGCGATCTCGGGGGAGTTCCTCGAGCCGGGGCCGGCGACCGTCTGGATGCGGATGCGCCACCCACTCCTCGCCGGCGAGGAGCCCTCGCCCCTGCAGCGCACGCTGATCGCCGCCGACGTCGGCAACGGGATCAGCGCCGTGCTCGACTGGCGCAGCCACCTCTTCATCAACGTCGACCTCACCGTCCACCTCGAGCGGATGCCGCGGGGGGAGTGGGTCTGCGTCGACGCCACCACGCTGCCGCAGGCGAACGGGATCGGCACGGCGGAGTCGGTCCTCTCCGACGAGGACGGCCGCATCGGCCGCGCGGCCCAGACGCTGCTGCTCAGCACGCGGTAATCGGTTCAGCTCGCCGAGCGCTCGGCGAGCAGGGTCCGGCTCAAGCTCGACACCATCAGCGCGATAGTCACCGCGGAGACGAGCGCGAGCAGGCCAGAGGCGAGGAAGGCGCCCTCGTAGCTGGCGACCGCGGCGATCAGCCCGGAGAGGGGAGCGCCGAGGCCGATACCGGCGTCGAAGAAAGCGGTGAAGGTGCCGAGGGCGGCGCCGCGACGGGTGTCGGGGACGCGGCTGACGACGATCAGCGAGAGCGAGGGGTAGAGCAGCGAGAAGGCGACGCCCATCGTCAGCGCTCCCGCCAGGGCGACCTCGAGGCTCTGCGCGAGTCCGATCGTCGCCAGGCCCACGCCCTCGACCAGCGCCGCGGCGATCGCCACGCGGGCCGGACCGATCCGGTCGGGCAGGCCGCCTCCGACCAGCCGGGTCAGGACCACCATCGTCGCGAAGGCGCCGAACACGGTGGCGCCGTGGCCGACCCCGCGCTCGTCGAGGTGGAGGATGACGAAGGTGGCCAGCGTCGCGTAGCCGATCGAAGAAAGGGCGAGGGCGACGCCGGGCCGCAGCGCCTCGTTGGCGATCAGCGGGTTGCGCTCACCGCCGGCGAGGGGCCGAAAGGGGTCTGGCACACGGGTCGCGATCGCCGCGCCGAGCAGCGGTGCCACCCCCGCGCAGATCCAGACCAGGGTGTAGCTGGACGCGTTCAGCACCACCTCGCCAAGCAGCGGTCCGACGCTGAGCGCCGCCCAGACGGCGAGCCCGTAGAGGCCGATCACGCGGCCGCGCCGGCCCGGTGGGGCCAGGTCGACGATCCAGGCCGAGCCGGCCGTGAACACCGTCCCCTCGCCGGCGCCGAGCACCAGCCGGGCGAAGATCAGCCCCGGAATGCCCAGTGGCAGGAGGTAGAGGAAGCCGGAGACCGCGACCAGCAGCGCGCCAATCAAGACCGTTCGCCTGCGCCCGCGGTGGTCGGCGAGTCGCCCTGCGAAGGGGCGGAAGAGCAGGCCGGTAACCGCGAAGGAGCCGACCACCACGCCGACCGCGATGTTGCCGCCGTCGAGCGGGCCGTGCACGTAGCGGGGGAGGACCGGCAGCACGGCGCCGACCGCGAGCAGGCAAAAGAAGGTGACGGCGAAGATGCCGGCGAAGGCGATCCCGGGTCGCTCGGTCGGGGCGGTCGCTGTGGCGGCCGAGCTCATCGCAGCAGGCCGCCGAGGTCGTCGATCGTGTGATCCGCCTTCGGCTCGGCCCGCTCCGCCTCCTCCCGGGACGTGGCGCCGGTGAGGACGAGGATCGTCTCCAGGCCGGCCCGCCTGCCGCCCTCGATGTCGGAAGCGATCCGGTCGCCGACCATCGCCACCCGGGCGGCGTCCGGGATCAGGGCCCGGGCCTGGTCGAAGAGATGCGGTTCGGGCTTGCCGCCTGTCTCCGCTCGTTTGCCGGAGGCCGTCTCGACGGCCGCCAGCGTCGCACCGGTTCCCGGCCAGGCGCCTCCCGGCATCGGCAGCGTCGGGTCGCGGCTGGTCCCGAACAGCTTCGCTCCTCGTTGCAGGGCGCGCGTTGCCGTCAGCAGCTCGGCGTAGTCGAACTCGCGGTGGGCGGAGACGACGACCGCATCGGCGTCCGCTCCAGCCTCGCCGTTCAGCAGCTCCAGCCCCGCCGCCGCGACGGCCTTCTTGAAGCCGGGCGCCCCGATCACGAAGGCGGTGCCGCCGGCCCCGACTTTGCCGGCTGCCAGCCGGGCTGTCGCCTCGCCGCCGGTGATCACCCGCTCGTCGGCGACCTCGATGCCGGCTTCGCGCAGGCGCGCCGCGTACTTGGCCGGCGCTCGCACCGAGTTGTTGGTGACGAAGACGATCTCCTTGCCCGCGGCGAGCAGGGCGCTCAGCGCCTCCACTGCCCCCGGCAGCAGCTCGCGCCCCTCCCAGACGACCCCGTCGAGGTCGACCAGAAAGCCGTCGAAGTCGTCCGCGAGCGCCATGCCGGGCAGGCTATCTGCGGATCAGAACGCCCAACTGCTCGCCTCGATACGGTGCGTATGGATGAGCCAGTCGAACGGGCAGGTGGTGGTCGCCTCCGACGTCTCGCGCCGCTATGGCGAGGGTGCGGCGGCGGTCGACGCCCTCGTCGGCGTCAGCACCGGCTTCGAGCGTGGGCACTTCACCGCGATCATGGGGCCGTCGGGATCGGGCAAGTCGACCCTGATGCACATCCTCGCCGGCCTCGACAAGCCGACCTCGGGCACGGTCATCCTCGACGGCGACGAGATCACCGCCCTCGACGACGGCGACCTGACCAAGCTGCGTCGCGACAAGCTCGGCTTCGTCTTCCAGTTCTTCAACCTGCTCCCGGTCCTCACCGCCGAGGAGAACCTGGTGCTGCCACTCTCGATCGCCGGCCGCAAGCCGGACGGGGAGTGGCTCGAGCAGCTGGTGCGCACAGTCGGGCTGGAGGATCGCCGCACCCACCGGCCTTCCGAGCTCTCCGGCGGTCAGCAGCAGCGCGTCGCCGTCGCCCGGGCGCTGGTCTCCAAACCGGCGGTGGTCTTCGCCGACGAGCCGACCGGCAACCTCGACTCGAAGGCGAGCGCCGAGGTGCTGCACCTGCTGCGCCAGGCGGTCGACGAGTTCGGCCAGACGGTGATCATGGTCACCCACGACCCGGCCGCCGCGGCCCACGCCGACCGCTTGATCACCCTGCGCGACGGGCGCATCGTCCACGACGCCGCTCCCGGCTCGGCTGACGCGGTGATCGAGCTGATGAAGACGATCGCCTAGCGGCGTGTCCTGTCCTGTGACATCGGCCAGGAAATGACGCGGCTCGCGGTCAAGAGCCTCTGGGCGCGCAAGGTCCGCGCCCTGACGACGACCCTGGCCGTGGTGATCGGCGTCGCCTCCGTCGCCGGCACCTACATCCTCACCGACACCACCTTCGCTGCCTTCGACGAAATTTTCGAAGACTCGCTGGCGAAGACCGACGTCGTGATCACCGCCAAGGACGCGGTGCGCCAGGAAAGCGGCGAGGCGCCCAGCTTCAAAGCGACGGTGTTGCCGAAAGTGAAGCGAGTGCCGGGAACGCGGGTGGCGTCGGGGCAGATATTCACCCCGGGCGGACTCTTCGACGCGAAAAACGAGCAGATCGGCACCCAGTTCGCGCCCAAGTTCATCACCTCGATCCTCCCCGACGCGCTCGAAACGCAGACCTACGTCGAAGGCAGGGCTCCGCGCAACGCCAGGGAGGCGGTGCTCGACGAGAGCGCCGCCGAGGAGGCCGGCATCGGACTCGGCGACACGCTCAAGCTGGCCTCGGTCGAACGGGTCGCCGCCTACCGGGTGGTCGGGCTGACCAGGCTCGGCGAGGCCTCCTGGGGGGGCGCCAGCATCGCCGGGCTGATCCTGCCCGAGGCGCAGCGGATCACCGACAAGCGCGGCGAATTCGACCAGATCGCGATCGCCGCCAAAGAGGGCGTCTCCGAAGAGACGCTGAAGCGGCGCGTCCAGCGCGTCACGCCGCCGTCGCTGCTGGTCGAGACGGCCAAGGAGAACGCCGAGCGCAACTCCGACCAGATCCGCGACGACCTCGGCTTCCTGCGGATCGCGCTGCTGGTCTTCGCCTTCGTCGCCCTCTTCGTCGGCGCCTTCCTGATCTTCAACACCTTCTCGATCACAGTGGCGCAGCGAGTGCGGGAGTTCGGAATGCTGCGCACGCTCGGCGCCGACCGGCGCCAGATCCTCAGCTCGGTCGTGGTCGAGGCGCTGGCGATCGGCCTGCTCGGGGCTCTACTCGGCCTCGCCGGCGGCTACGCGATCGCCGTCGGCCTCAACGCGCTCTTCGTCGCGATCGGGATCGACCTGCCGACCACCGCCCTGGTCACCAAGGACCGGACGATCGTCGTCTCGCTGCTGATCGGCATCGGCATCACCCTGGTCTCCTCCTTCATCCCGGCGCTTCGCTCGACCCGGGTGCCGCCGATCGCGGCGATGCTGGCGCTGGAGCTGCCCACCAGCCGCCGCCGTGGCCTCGTCTACGCCGCGATCGCGGTGCTGCTCGGCATGGCGGGCATGGCGATGGTCCTGGCCGGCCTCTTCGGCAGCGCCAGTGGCGGCAGCGCCGCCGGCCTGATGGGCGGCGGCGCGGTGGCCGTCCTGCTCGCGGTCTCGCTCTTCAGTCCGCGCCTGGTGCGCCCGCTCGCCTCGCTCGCCGGTCGGCCCCTGGAGCTGCTGCGCCGGCTCACCGGGCGTCTCGCCCGCGAGAACACCCAGCGCAACCCCGCCCGCACCGCGGTTACGGCGGCGGCGCTGATGATCGGCCTCGCCGTCGTCGCCTTCGTCACCGTCTTCGCCGCCGGCATCAAGAGCTCGATCGCGTCCGCGATCGACGAGAACTTCCAGGGCGAGCTGGTGATCCAGAACTCCGATGGCTTCTCGCCGATCTCCCCCCGCGCCGCCAACGCCGCGCGCGGGGTGGAGGGGGTCGAGCTGATCGCGACCCTGCGCTCGGTCCAGGCGAAGCTGGTCGGCGGCGACGGCGGCAAGCCGCGCGTCACCTCGCTCGACCGCGACGCCGACCGGGTGCTGACGATCGACTGGACCGAGGGCGGGCCCGAGGTGCTGCGGGGCCTCACCGATCGCCAGGTGGTCCTCGACAAGGCCTTCGCCAACAGCAACGACATCGAGGTCGGGGACAGGATCCGGTTTCTGACCCAGGTCGGGGAGCGACCCCGCCTGCGCGTGGCCGGCGAGTTCGAAGACAAAGTCGAACTGCTCGGCAGCGCGATCGTCACCCCGCGGCTGATGGCGACCGCGTTCGACCAGCGCGACGACGTGATCGACTTCGTCAAGCTGGCGCCGGGGGCCGACGCCGAGGTCGTGCAGGGGGAGCTGTCGAAACTGCTGGAACGCGAGTTTCCCACCGCCGAGGTCCGCAGCCAGCAGGAGCTGAAGGAAAACCAGGAAGAACAGATCAACCAGCTGCTCGGCCTGATCTACGCACTGCTGGCGCTGGCGATCATCGTCTCGCTGTTCGGGATCGCCAACACGCTGGCGCTCTCGATCCACGAGCGGACCCGCGAGCTGGGGATGCTGCGGGCGATCGGCATGTCGCGGCGTCAGGTGCGGACGATGATCCGCTACGAGGCGGTGATCACGGCGCTGATCGGCGCCCTGCTCGGGATGGTGATCGGGGTGATCTTCGCGGCGCTGATCGCGCAGCCGCTGGAGGAGGAAGGCTTCGCCCTCTCCTACCCGGTGGGGGAACTGGTCCTGCTGCTCGTCTTCGCCGCCTTCGCCGGTGTTCTCGCGGCGATTCCGCCGGCCCGCCGCGCTTCGCGCCTGAACGTCCTCGAAGCCCTGCAGTACGAGTAGCTACCCGTGGCGGAGCAGGCGCTTCACCGCGCCCATCAGCTCCTCGGTGCGCTCCGGCTGCGCTGACTTCTCGGCCCCGATCACGCAGTGGGCGGCATGGTCGGTGAGCAGCTCCAGCGCCACCTTGTCGAGCGCGGCTTGGATCGCCGTGACCTGGGTGACGACGTCGATGCAGTAGCGGTCCTCTTCGACCATCCGCTCGACGCCGCGCACCTGTCCCTCGACGCGCCGCAGCCGCTTCAGCACCGCCTCCTTGTTCTCGGTGTAGCCCCGGGTTGCCTCACTCACTGGTGGTGACTCCTCTCGGTTGTCTCGCCGTCGCCGCCATCGTCGCCGCCGATCGCCTCGGCGGCGAGCACTATCGCCCCGAACAGCGCCGCGGTGGCGAAGAAGACGGCGGTGGGCTTGGTCGGCAGCCCGCCGTGGACCCCGGTCTCGTGCATCACTGCGTGACCCTTGCCGCGCCGGATCAACCAGCGGTTGACGGGCCACGCGGCGAGGCCGGCGATCGCCAAAGCCACCGCCAGCGACCCCCAGAAGAGGACGTCTCCGAGGCCCGCCTCCATCGCCCCGGGGATCGCCAGCATGATCGCGTTGTCGACGATCTCCATCGTCGCGATGCTGACCGTGTCGACGCTGAGCGCAATCGGGGCCACGACCGCGAACGCCATCCCGGCCCGCAGCAGCGGCAGGCTGGTCAGGGTGTAGCCGAAGAGGAAGGCGAGCCCGACTGCCAGCGCCACCGTCCCTAGGTCGGAGAAGCCGAGCGCGGTGCCGATCGCCATCCCCAGCACCTCGCCGATCGCGCACCCGGTGAGGCAGTGCAGGGTGGCGCTCGCCGCCATCGCGGTTAGCGCCGAGCCCTCGGCCGGCATCTCGTGGTCGTGGTGTGCGTGAGCGGAGGCGTCCATCGCGATCTCCCCTAGTCGGGTTCCTGGCACCGCCATTGTTACATACCCCCTAGGGGTATTAGGAGAGGCCCATGCGCAGCGCCCCTGCCGCCTCGAGCATCGCCGCGCGAGAGGTGCGGCTGACCGCGGTCAGGTTGGCGAAGCTGTGCACCAGGCCGGGGTGGCGCCGCAGGGCGACGCGGACGCCCGCCGCACGCATTCGCTCGGCGTAGGCCTCTCCCTCGTCGCGGAGAGGGTCGAAGCCGGCGGTGGCGACGTAGGCCGGGGGCAGGCCGGAGAGATCGTCGGTTCGCAGCACCGAGACGCGCGGATCCTCGGCGGTGCCGGCACTTGGCAGGTAATGGCCCTCGAACCAGTCCATGTCCGCCTTGGTCAGCAGGAACCCTTTCGCGAAGAGCCGTCGCGACGCGCTGTCCTCAGCGTCGGTCACCGGGTAGATCAGCAGCTGCATCGCCGGGTCCGGCCCACCGGCGTCGCGGGCGAGGACGCTGACTACGGCTGCCAGGTTGCCACCGGCGCTGTCCCCGCCGACCGCGACCCGGCGGGGATCGGCGCCCATCCCCGCGGCCTGTTCCGCCGCCCAGTAGAACGCGGCGAAGGCGTCTTCCACCGCGGCGGGGAAGGGGTGCTCCGGCGCCAGCCGGTAGCCGACCGAGAGCACGAGGACGCCGGCGTTGGCGGCGAGGAAGCGGCAGAGCCCGTCGTGGGTGTCGAGGTCGCCGATCACCCAGCCGCCGCCGTGGAAGTAGACGAGCAGGGGCATTGGCCCCTCCGCCTTCCCCGGGGGTGTGTAGAAGCGCATCGGAATCGGCCCGGCCGGGCCGCGAAGCTCGAGCTCGTCCACCTGGGCCATCGGCAGCTTCGGCCCGCGGGCAGCTTCGGCCCCGAGGCGACTATTCGCCCGTGCCTCTTCGGGCGCCGCGCATTCGGTGATCGATTCGCTGCCCGCCCATTCCGAGAGCCGGATCAGCGCCTGGATGTCGCTTGCCAGCACCTGTCCGTCGAGCGCCGGCGGGCGGCCGAAGAGCACTCGCTGCGCGGGCGCCGGCAGTCCACAGCCGACCTTCAGCACCCGGTGCTCGGCCTGCGGGGAGAGGCGGGGGAGCCTGAGTCCATTCTGGGCCACGTCGCCGGGCAGGCTATGCGATTCCTGTGAGGCAGATCTCACACGAGAGTGCCGCCGCGGCACTAGCCTGTTGGGGGAGAGGCGCGATGGAGGCAGCGACAACAACCGTCCCGCGGCCGCTGAGCAGGCCGGCGGAGCGACGGTTGCCCCCGGGCCCGCCGCTGCCGCGCGTGCTGCAGACCGCGATCTGGTCGCGCCAGGCGCGGCGGATGCTCTTCGCCTGCCACGAGCGTTACGGCGACATGTTCACGGTCCAGATCGCCTACGAAGGCAAGTGGGTGATGCTCGCCGACCCGGAGGCGGTCAAGCAGGTCTTCACCGGCGACCCGAAGGTCTTCCATGCCGGCGAGGGCAACAAAATCCTCGCCCCGGTCCTCGGCCGCAACTCGGTCCTCGTCCTCGACGAGAAGCCGCACATGAGCCAGCGCAAGCTGCTGCTGCCTCCTTTCCACGGCGCCCGGATGCAGGGCTACGAGCAGACGATGGGCGAGATCGCGGCGCGCGAGATCGATAGCTGGCCCACCGGGACCCCTTACAAGCTGCGGCCGCGGATGCAGGCAATGACCTTGGAGATCATCCTCAGCACGGTCTTCGGTGTGAGCGAGGGCGAGCGGCTGGCCGAGCTGCGCGAGGCGCTGCGCGAGTTCCTCGACCTGACCACGGATCCGCGCGCACTGCTGCCCCTGCTCCTCATCGGACCCGGCCGGATCAGGAACTTCCGCCCCTTCCGCCGCCGGATCGAGCGGGTCGACGCCTTGATCTACAGCGAGATTGCCGAGCGCCGCCGCGCCGAGGATCTAGAGCAGCGCGACGACGTGCTCTCGATGCTGGTCGGTGCTCATCACGAGGACGGCAGCCCGATGGGCGACGAGGAGATCCGCGACGAGCTGCTCACCCTGCTCGTCGCTGGCCACGAGACAACCGCCACCTCGCTGTCCTGGGCGGTCGAGCGGCTCGCCCGCCACCCCGAGAAGCTGGAACGGCTGCGCGACGAGGTCGAGGACGGTCGCGACGAGTACCTGACCGCGACGATCCAGGAGACGCTGCGGCTGCGCCCGGTGATCTCAATCGTCGTTCGTCACCTCACCGAGCCGGTTGAGATCGGCGGCTACGAGCTGCCGGCGGGCATTGGGGTGACGCCCTGCGTCTACCTCGTCCACCGCAACCCCGAGGTCTACCCGGAGCCCGACCGCTTCCTGCCGGAGCGCTTCCTCGAGCGCCCGCCCGGCACCTACACCTGGATCCCCTTCGGCGGCGGCGTCCGCCGCTGTCTAGGAGCCTCCTTCGCCCAGTTCGAGATGGCCGTTGTCCTCCGTGAGCTGGTCAGGCGCCATCAGATCCGCCCGGCCGACCCGCGCCCGGAGCGCGTCTTCCGCCGCGCGATCACCGAGACCCCGCGCCACGACGCGACCGTCGTCCTCGGCTGACGTCCTTCACTTTCCGAGTATCGCTGTACGGTAAGGAGCGTGAAGTCCGGAAAGCGAACCGGAAACTGGACGCCCGACGGGCGGGCGGAGCGCATTTCCCTGCGTCGCGACTACACGGAGCTCACACCTTCCCAGCGTGTGGAACAGGTTTTCGAGCTATCGCGATTCATGTCTCAGCTAGCTGAGGCCGGACGTCGTCAGCGTGGTGCCTGAGCTCGATATTCGAGGAATCCTCGAAGCACTCGTCCAGGAGGAGGTCGAGTTCCTGGTCATCGGTGGGGTCGCAATTGGCTTCCATGGTTTTGTTCGGGCAACGAAGGACGTCGACGTGGTGCCGGCACCCGATTCCAAGAACCTCACGAAGCTCGCCCGAGTGTTGAGAGTCCTCGACGCACAGATCGAAGGAGCGGAGGATTTCGAGGACGCGGAGTTGCCGGATCCACTTGATCCGGAGGCGCTCGCATTGGGGGGCAACTGGGTCCTGCGTACTCGCCTCGGGCGCTTCGACGTAATGCAGTGGATCGGCGAGGACGCTCTATGGGAGAAACTCTCGCCTACTGCGATCGAGGCTGAGATAAACGGCTTGCCCGTCAAGGTTGTGAGCTACGAGGGCCTTGTTGCCCTCAAGGAGCATGCGGGACGACCCCAAGACCTTGTCGATTTGCAGCGGCTGCGAGAGGCGCGCGACGAAGAGTAGGACGAGGCAGCGCGGCTGAATCAGCCGCAGCCGGTGTTGTTGCCGCAGCTGGAGCACGTGTAGCAAGAGCCCGTGCGCTGCATCATGCCGCCGCACTGATCGCAGGCGGGCCCGAGGTCGAGGCCGGACATCTTGGCCGGCACGACCGGGGGGGTTTCGGTGAAGGCGGCGCCGGCGGGGACCGCCTCGCCACCCGTCGCCTTGGCCTTCTCGGCCCCGTTGCCGTTGCCGGGCTTGGAATGGCCGTTGCCGCCGTTGGTCGGCTCGGCCTCGTCGCCTGTGCTGATCCCGAGCCCAAGCTGGCTGGTCTCCGCCTCGCGCTTCGCCCGCACCTCGGGGGTGAGGATGCCGAGTTCCTCCAGCTCGTCGAGGTCCTCGACGAAGCGGCTTGCCACCCAGCGCATGATGTAGTCGGGCAGCGATTTGGCGAAGGGGATCTCCGGGTTGCCGGTGATTCCCTCCGGATCGAAGCGCATGTAGCTGAACTTGCGCACGAAGGTCTCCAGCGGCACGCCGTACTGAAGCCCGATCGAGATCGCCGTCGCGTAGGCGTTGAGCATCCCTCGCAGGGTCGACCCCTCCTTGCCGATGTCGGTGAGGAAGATCTCGCCGACCGAGCCGTCCTCGTACTTGCCGGCGGTGATGTAGCCCTCGTGACCGGCGATCGAGAACTTGTGGGTGATCGATTCGCGCTCGCGAGGCATCCTTTTGCGCTCCGGCGTCGACATCGGCTGCTCAGCCTGGGCCTCCTTCTCCTCCTGGGCGTCGGTGCGCAGCGCCTGCGCCGTCTTCGAGCCGTCGCGGTAGATCGCCAGCGCCTTCAGCCCGCCCTTCCAGCCGCGCGTGTAGGCGTCGGCGATGTCCTCCACCGTCGCCGTCTGCGGCAGGTTGACCGTCTTCGAGATCGCCCCGGAGATGAAGGGCTGGGTCGCGGCCATCATGTCGATGTGGCCGGTGTGGGTGATCGCCCGCTCGCCGACCGCTACGTCGAAGATCGGCAGGTGCTCGTCCTTCAGGCCTGGCGCGCCGACGATCGTGTTCTTCTCGGCGATGTGGGCGTTGATCTGGTCGACCTCGGCGTCAGTGTAGCCGAGCGTGCGCAGCGCCAGCGGCACCGATTTGTTGACGATCGTCATCTGGCCGCCGCCGACCAGCTCCTTGAACTTGACCAGGGAGAAGTCGGGCTCGATCCCGGTCGTGTCGCAGTCCATCAGGAAGCTGATCGTCCCGGTCGGCGCCAGCACCGTCGCCTGCGCGTTGCGGTAGCCGTGCTCCTCGCCCAGCTCGACCGCCTCG
>Ga0190265_10002285_pt1 | contig 12841 bp, 12 predicted proteins | sample Popmic124T_FD_133135 | JGI IMG/M metagenome (GOLD analysis project Ga0190265, IMG submission 133135) | Populus adjacent soil microbial communities from riparian zone of Indian Creek, Utah, USA - 124 T | ecosystem: Environmental > Terrestrial > Soil > Riparian zone | place: USA: Utah | collected... | reverse complement strand
AGCTGCTCGGCGGCCAGTTTCGTCACCCCGTACGGCGACACCGGCTGCGGCAGCGCGGTCTCGCGCATCGGGATTTCCACATCGTCGCCATACACCGACGAGCTCGAGGCATACACGAGGCGCTCGATCGGCTTGCCGACGCACGCCTCGAGCAGGCGCTGCGTGGCATCGATGTTGAGGCCGGTGTAGACCTGGAATTCGGCGCCCCAGCTGCGGCGCACGCCCGCTTGCGCGGCGAGGTGAAAGACGTGCGTGATGCCGTCGAGCAGCTTCGGAAGATCGAGCTGGCGCAGATCGCCTTCGACGAACTCGTAGCCGTCGCGGCCGAGGAGGTGTTCGAGATTCCGTTCCTTCAACGGGCGCGGATAGAAATCCGTAAAGGCGTCAATCGCCCGCACGCGCGCGCCCTGGCTGAGCAGCCGCTCGCTCAGGTGGGAGCCGATGAAGCCGGCGCCGCCCGTGACCAATGCTTTCATGCGAATAAGTCCTTCACTCGATCGGGCATCCGCACGGGCCGCCCGTTCCGGTCGATGGTCGCGTGCACGGTGTGGCCGGTGGCCAGCACCGCCGCATCGGCGCTCCGAATCACGTCGTAATCGAACTGGATGCGCACCGGCGACAGCGTGCGGCCCCGTGTGCGGATCTCCACAGCGTCATCGTACCTGGCGCCCTGCCGGTATTCGCAGTGCGCTTCGATGACGGGCAGCTGGATGCCTTCCTCTTCCATCACTCGGTAGGTCCATCCGGTCTCGCGCAACCAATCCGTGCGGCCCACCTCGAACCAGATGAGATAGTTCGCGTAATAGACCACGCCCATCTTGTCGGTTTCCGCGTAGCGCACGCGAACGGTTGACGTGGTGATACGGCCAGAGGCGTCCGACGGACGCCCTGAGCGAGGCCAGCGCGAGCCCGAGCGGTTGCCGAGTCGGAGGGTCATTTGCCGCGGGCCGCCGCGATCGCCTTCTCCTTGATCGCCGCCGCGGCTTTCTCGGCGTTGCCGCTGCCGAAAATGGCGTTGCCGGCCACCAGCCATTCGGCGCCGGCTTCGACGACACTGGCCACGGTGGTGAGGTCGATGCCGCCGTCCACTTCGATCGGCGCCTTGTTGCCGGCGCGATCGAGCAGGGCGCGGATCTTGCGAATCTTGTTGAGGCTGCCGGGAATGAAGACCTGCCCGCCGAAGCCGGGATTCACCGACATCACGAGCACGAAGTCCACGTCGGGCGCAATCTCCTCGAGCGCCGACACGGGCGTCGATGGATTGAGTACGACGCCGGCTTTCGCGCCGAGCTTCTTGATCTGTGCCACCGTGCGATGGAGGTGAGGCAGCACTTCCACGTGGACCGAGACCATGTTCGCCCCGGCGTCGATGAACGCCTCGAGGTAGCGATCGGGCTCCATGATCATCAGGTGCACGTCCAGGGGCAGCCTGGTCACCTTGCGAAGTGACTTCACCACCGGCACCCCAATGGTGATGTTCGGCACGAAGTGTCCGTCCATCACGTCGACGTGAATCTGGTCGGCGCCGCCGCGGGTCGCCTCCCCGATCGCCTCGCCGAGCCTCGCGAAGTCCGCGGCCAGGATCGAGGGCGCGAGATGAATGTTCATCGGCTCACCTCGAGCCCGATGGCATCACCAGGATGCACCTGGTGGCCGCCTTGCGGTGTCTGCCGGACGATCACGCCGGGTGGAATGGCCGACGCCACCGATTGCGAGGTGATCGACACCCGGAAGCCGCGCGAGCGCATCACGTCGGCCGCCCGATCGCCGTTCAGGCCAATCAAGTCGGGCATCACGTAGGTGGCGCGGTCCTCACCGCGATTGACGAGCAGGCGAATCTCCGACGTTTGCGTCGAGGGCGGCGGATCCTGCGCCACCACCACGTCGGGCGGATACATGGCCGAGCGAATCTCGGAGACCGGGCCGATGAACAGGCCGTCCTGGGCCACGCGGATCTCCGCCGACCGCTGCGTCTCGCCGATCAGGCTTGGCGCGCGGGCGATATGCGCGCCGGCGCTCAACCACACGCGAACGCTGCGCTGACGCCGCGCCGACGAGCCGGGTGTTGGATCCTGGCCCAGCACGTGTCCGGCCGGCACCTTGGGGTCGAGCCGGCGGCCTTCGTCCACGCGCAGTTGTAAGTCGAGGCCGGAGCTTTCGGCGGTGGCGTCGGCGATGGACTTGCCGATCAGATTGGGAACGGTGACCTGGCGGGCCCGGACGGCCACCCGCATGGCGATGCCCGCAAAAAGAAAAAAGGTGCCGGCCAGTGCGCCTGCGAGCAGCAGGATCTTGCCGTAGTTCCAGACGCGGGTTCGAAGTGCTACCAACAGAGCAATGGTACTACACGGGGGTTCCTCACGAAGGTTCCGGACGGAGGTTCCTCATGGAGGTTCCTTACGGAGGTTCCTCACGAAGGTTCGCGACGGAGGTTCGCGCCATAGAAAGCTTCGAGGCCGTCTCGGAAGGGCAGCGTCTCGTGCTCACGTTCGAGCGAATAATCGGAATGCTCGCTCAAGAAATGCCGCACCACGTCCTGGTTTTCTTCGGGTTCACTCGAACAGGTGCTGTAAATGACGCGGCCGCCCGGCCGGACGAGCTTGGCGACTCGGCTCAGCAACTGGCGCTGCGCCGCCGCGAGCGCCGGCAGGTCCTCGGCCGTTCGGCGCCAGCGGATGTCGGGGTCGCGCCTCACGGTTCCGAGGCCCGAACAGGGCGCGTCAATCAGCACCGCATCGAAGGCGGCGTCGCGAAATGGCAGCGGTCCATCCTCGGCAACGTGCACGACCGTGGCATTGGTGATGCGGCAACGCGCCAATGTCCGGTGCAGGAGCCGAACGCGATGCGGTCTCACATCGCAGGCCACGATCGAGCCTTGTGTGCCCGCCGCCGCGCTGAGCGCCACGGTCTTGCCACCCGGCGACGCACAAAGGTCGAGCACGTGCTGGCCCGGTTGCACCTCGACCAGATCGGAGATGAGCTGCGAGGCTTCGTCCTGGACGATGAAGCGTCCGGCGGTGAAGGCGTCGAGGCCGAGCGGATGACCCTCGAGCACGTGGAGTCCGTGCAACGCGGTGCGGGTCGGTTCGGTGGCGACGCCGGCCTTCGCGAGTTCGTCGGCCAGTGCGTCGCGCGTGGTGAGCGTCCGGTTTACCGCCAGGCACAGGATGGCCGCGCGATTGTTGAATTGCAGCCAGTCAAGCGCGGCGGGCTCACCGTATCGAGCGGTCCACCGATCGACGAGCCAGCGCGGGTGAGAGTGGACGATCGAGATGTCGTCGGGCCACGTCAGGCGCTCGACCTCTTTCGACACCGCGCGCAGCACCGCGTTCACCAGGCCGGCGGCGCTGGTCTTGCCGGCGCGCCGGGTCAACTCGACGGCATCGTTGATGATCGCCGACGGCGGCAGGCGCGACAGGTAGATCAGTTGAAACCCGCTCAACCGCAGGACGCGAAGGACGGCGTCGTCCAGTTTTTCGAGCGGCCGATTGACGCGTGACGCCAGCTGGTAGTCGACCGCGCGCCGCATTCGCAACGTGCCGGTCACCAGCTCGAGCAGCAAGCCGCGGTCGCGCTCGTCATGCAACGGCTGCCGCGCTCGTGCCACGGCCTCGCCGAGATCCAGGTCGCCTTCGTCGATCTGGCGCAGCGCGTCCATGGCGGCGCGGCGCGCGGGGGCGATCATGGCGACGAGAAACGCGCGCCGGGGATGAGCGTCTTCGCGGCCATTGCCTCCCGGGCACTGAGCACGCGCTTGCCTTCGAGTTGGAGATCGAGGATCTCGAGGGCGGTGGCGCCGCCGCCGGCCACGTGCAGCCCGTCGAGCGCCGAGGCCGTGATAATCGTGCCGGGACGCGCCGTGCCGGCGTCGGCCTGCGACAGCCGCGAGCGGTGGAGGATGAAGCGCTTCTGGCCAAGGAACGTGTTGGCGTGCGGCCACGGCCAGAGGCCGCGAATCAGGTTATGGATGTCCTGGGCGGGCCTGGTCCAGTCGACGGTGCCTTCCGACTTCGTCAGCTTCGGCGCATAGGTGGCGAGGGCATCGTTCTGCGGTGTTTCGATCGCGCTGCCCGCCTCGATCGCGTCGAGCGCTTCGACGAGCAACGCCGCGCCACGAACGGCCAATATCGATGCAATCATGGTCGTCGTGTCGTCCGGGCCGATCGGTACCGTGACGGTGGTGATGATCGGTCCGGCATCGAGCGCCTTGACGACGCGCATGATCGTGACGCCGGTTTCGCGATCGCCGGCGATTACGGCGCGGTGAATCGGCGAGGCGCCGCGATAGCGCGGCAGCAAGGAGGCGTGCACGTTGATCAGGCCGCGCGGCAGCGCGGCCAGCAGCCAATCCGGAAGGAGCTTGCCGTACGCCGCCACCACGCCGATGTCGGCCTCCAGCGAGGTGAGTGGCGCTTCGAAGATGTCTCGCGACAGCCGCTCCGGTTGGAACACCTGGAGGCCCGAGCCGAGGGCCAGCGCTTTGACCGGCCCGTCCGTGATCTGCTGGCCGCGGCCGCGCGGCCGATCGGGTTGTGTGATCACGCCGGCCACGGCATGCCGCGAACCAATCACGTGCGCGAGCGTGGGGACCGCAAAGCCCGGTGTGCCGAAGAACGCAATGCGCAGTGCCATCAGTTGATTACCACTTGCCGGCCCTGGCGAGCTTCTTGATCTTCCGCACGATCAAGTCACGCGAGATGCCACGCAGGCGATCGACGAACAGGCAGCCATTGAGGTGGTCGATCTCGTGCTGGATCGCGCGCGCCATCAGGCCGGTGCCCTCGATGCGGTGCTCGTCGCCCTGCCGGTTGAGCCCCTTCACGACCACGCGCTTCGGGCGCGCCACGGTGGCGAGAAAGCCCGGCACGCTCAAACAGCCTTCCTCTTCGAGCTGCATGCCGTCCCGTTCGACAAATTCGGGATTGATCATTATGTGAAGCGCGGCGGGATCGCGGCCCATCGAGATGTCCAGCACGAAGATGCGCAGGGAGAGACCGACTTGCGGGGCCGCGAGGCCGATGCCGGGTGCGGCATACATCGTTTCGATCATGTCGTCGATGAGCGCCTCGATCTCCGGCGTGATCGCCTCCACGTGCCTGGCCGGCTCGCTCAGGATGGAATCCCCGAGTCGCAGAATTGGACGAAGCACCGTTCAGGCCTGGGCGGGAGCGGGACGCCGCGATACGCGGCCGCGGATTCGCGATCCGGTGCCCGTCACCCTCGCGCGCAGATCGATCATCGAATCGCCGCCAAACCGCTCGAGCAGCGCATCGGCGAGCACCAGGCCGACCATCGCCTCGGCCACCACGGCGGCTGCCGGCACCGCACAGGTATCGCTGCGTTCGATCGCCGCCGGCGCCTCGTCGAGCGTCGTGAGGTCGACGGATCGCAACGGCTTCATCAACGTGGCAATCGGCTTCATGAAGCCGGTGACCCGCACTTCCTGGCCGTTGGTGACGCCGCCTTCGAGCCCGCCGGCGCGATTGGTGGGCCGGCCGATGACCGGCTCACCCGCGGCGGCATGAACCGCGACGATTTCGTCATGCACCTGCGAGCCCGGCCGTCTGGCACCGTCGACGCCATCGCCAATCGAGACGGCCTTGATGGCTGGAATCGACATCAGTGCCTGCGCCAGCCGGCCATCGAGCTTGCGATCCCATTGCACGTAGCTGCCGAGACCGATGGGCATATTCCGGGCGATCACTTCGAACGAGCCGCCAAGGGTGTCGCCGGCCTCCTTGGCCGCATCGATCGCGCCGATCATGTGCTGCTCGAGGGTGGTGTCCGCGCATCGCAACGGCGCTTCAGGCGCGAGGGCCCGTGCCTGATCGAACGTCACCACCGCGCCGGGCGGCAGCACCACGTGGCCAATCCCGGTGATGTGGCTGGTGATCTCGCACCCAACCGCCTCGAGCAGCTGACGCGCAATCGCCCCGGCGGCCACGCGGGCCGCGGTCTCGCGCGCGCTGGCGCGCTCCAGCACGTCGCGGATGTCGTCGTGATCGTATTTGAGCGCGCCGGCAAGGTCCGCATGACCGGGCCGCGGCCGCACCACGGCGGCGCGGTTGGCGCCGGTCGCGCCCGCGGGCGCCTGCGCCTCGACGTGCATCGTGTTCTGCCAGTTCTCCCAGTCCTTGTTGCGAACCAGGAGAGCCACGGGCGCACCGGTCGTGCGGCCTCGGCGGACGCCTGACAGGATCTCCGCGCGATCCGACTCGATTACCATGCGGCGGCCGCGGCCATAGCCGCCCTGCCGGCGCCGCAACTCGAGCGTGATGGCGTCGAAATCAATCGTCAATCCCGCCGGCAGGCCTTCGAGGATCGTGACCAGCGCCTGGCCATGCGACTCACCGGACGTCAAAAAACGCAGCATTCGTGAAGCAGTTTATACGAAAAAACTGCGCGGTCCGGGAGCCCTCGATCGTGAAACGCGCGGTGATCGCGCGCGCGGGCGCGGGTCTCCGGTTTGCAGTGAGCACGGCATGCTGATGCTCGATCGCTATCTTGTTGCCGGTGGCCGCGCGCTGGATCTCGCCACGGGCGCCACCATTCGCTGGCGGCTGCGGCGCGCCCGGGCCGCGGCCATGCCGCCGCTCTTTGCGGTGCGCGGCCGTTCGTGGCTCATCGACTTCGACCTGCGCGGCAGCTCACGCATCGAGATGTGGGAGCGGCCGGCGTCGGGCTCGTTTTCCGCTGGAAAAGACGACGTGGTGCATGCGTTCCGGACCGCGCTGGCCGACGCGCGGGACGGCCGTCCGCGCGCCCTCGACCTGGCGGAAGTTTCGAGCGACACCTGGGCGCGGACCCAGCGCGTCCTGGCGCGCGAAGCACGGCTCGCGGGCTTCGTTCCGCTGGCGGCCGACGCCTTTGGCGCGGTGCTGTCACAGGCCCACTGGCGATGGCCGTCGTGGTTGAAGGACCGCGCGATCGTGGTGTTTGCCACCGACACGCGGCTGTCGCCGGATGCCACGCTGGCGCTCTTCAAGCTCGCCACCAAGGATGCCCGGCCGCACTTGATCGTTCGCGGCATCACCGGCGATCCGTGGCGGCCGCGGCTGATCGCGGCGGCGATGCAGGTGCACGAGGGGCCGGCCGACGAGCCGCTGATCTCGCCGGCGTCGCTCGTCGATCGCGCGGATGAGATGCGCAGTGGCGGACAGCTCGTGGCGGCGGAAGCATCGGCCCGGTGGAGCATGCTGCTCGCCGAAACCGACGGCGAAGAGTCGTCCGCGCGATGCGAGCTGGCGCGCTGCCTGATTTCGCAGCGGCGATGGCTCGAGGCACGGGCGATCCTGATGCCCATCGAAAGTGCTGAGGCCCAGGCGTTGCGGGAGCATGTTGGCCGGTTCTCGGTCGAAGCGCGCACCGAACCGGCCATGGTCGAGGCGTTCCTCGAGATTCTCCGCATCTGCCAGGACGTGGAGGACGCCGCCCTCGCGCTCGGTCGAGTGGCGTCCCGCCTGAACGAGACGCTGGCGACGAGCCGCGTGGCGTTTGTGATTCGCGAGCGCGACGCGCCGCACGCCGTGGCGCACGCCGGCGGCGCGGTGCCGTCGGCCGTGGATCTCGCGCTGGCAAGCCAGGTGCTCGACACCGGTGTCACGCTGCCGATGGTCGATCGCGGCCACTCGGTGGAAACGGCCTGGCCTATCCGCTACGGCGCCACCATCGTCGGCGCGCTGTGGTGCCACTGGTCGATGGGCGTGCCGCTGATTTCGCAGGACGTGACCAACGTGCTCGGCCTTGCGGCCACGGCCGCCGCGCCTGCCGTGCACGACGTGGTTGAGCGGCATCGTACGCCGCAGCTGGCCAGCTCGCTTGTGCCCGACCTGGTCGGCGAGAGCAGCGTGATGGAAGCCGTCCGGCAGGCGGTGGTGCGGGCCGCGGCGTCGCCGTTCCCGGTGCTCATCGAAGGTGAAAGCGGGTCGGGCAAGGAGCTTGTCGCCAGGGCGATTCATGCCACGAGCGCACGCCGATCGCGGCGGTTCTGCGCGTTGAACTGCGCGGCCATTGCCGACGACCTGGTGGAGGCTGAATTGTTCGGTCATACCCGCGGAGCGTTCACAGGTGCGATGACCGAACGCCTCGGCCTCTTCGAAGAGGCGCAGGGCGGTACCTTGTTCCTGGACGAGGTTGCGGAGTTGACCGCGCGCGTGCAGGCCAAGTTGCTGAGGACACTGCAGGAAGGGGAGGTGAGGCGCGTCGGCGAATCAGCGACGCGCAAAGTCGACGCGCGGATAGTGGCGGCGACCAATCGCCCGCTGGCGTCGGAAGCCGCGGCCGGCCGCTTTCGTCACGACCTCCGTTACCGGCTCGACGTGTTGCGCATCACGATTCCGCCGCTGCGCGAACGGCTCGAGGACATTCCGCCACTGGTGCGTCACACCTGGTCGGTGCTGGCGGCCCGCACCGGCAGTCGCGCGGTGTTGTCGCCATCGGCGTTGTCGATGCTCGGGTCCTACGACTGGCCAGGCAACGTCAGGGAGCTTCAGAACGTGCTGGCCTCGGTGATGGTCGCCGGACCGCAACGCGGCGTGATTGGCCCCCAGAGCCTGCCGGCGCATATCACGCGTGCCACGGCCATGGTCTCGCGCACCACGCTGGCCGAGGCCCGGCGGGATTTCGAGGCGCGCTACGTGCGTGCCGCGCTGGCGCGCGCGGGCGGGCGCGTGACGGTGGCCGCACGCGATCTGGGCGTGTCGCGCCAGGGCCTCAACAAGCTGACGGCACGGCTGGGGCTGTCGGCCACCGATTTACACCGATTGGACACAGATTGGAGGCCGATCAAATCAGTGCCTAATCGGTGTTAATCGGTGGCTAGAATGAGGGTCGCGTGCTGCGCTACCTGTTTCGCCGCATCCTGCTGACCATTCCGGTCCTGCTCGGCGTGGCCACGCTGGTGTTCTCGCTGATTCACCTGGTGCCCGGCGACCCCGCGCAGGCGATGCTCGGCGACGGTGCGTCGCCGCAGGACATCGCCGAACTGCGGGTCAGCCTCGGCCTCGATCGACCGCTTCTCGATCAGTACGTCACGTTCCTGAGGCAAGCCGTGACTGGAGATCTGGGAACATCGTTCCGGACCGGCCAGCCGGTGACCTCGATGATCGTCGAGCGTCTTCCCGCGACGGCCGAGCTGGCGTTCGCGGCGATGTTCGTCGCGATCCTGATCGCGATTCCCCTGGGCGTCGTCGCCGCGGTGTGGCGCGGAACGGCCGTGGATTACGGCGCGATGACGTTCGCGTTGGCGGGCGTCTCGATCCCGAATTTCTGGCTCGGCCCGCTGCTGGCGATCGTGTTCGCGGTGGAACTTGGCTGGTTGCCGGTGTCGGGCCGCGGCACGCCGGCGCACCTGGTGCTGCCGGCGGTGTCGTTGGGTCTCGCCCTTGCCGCCATTCTCGCGCGCATGACACGGGCGAGCCTGCTCGACGAGCTGCGCGAGCTCTACGTGCGCGCCGCCCGGGCGCGCGGCGTCTCTCGCGCCTTCGCCATCGCCGGTCATGCCCTCAGGAACAGCATGGTGCCGCTGCTGACCATCGTGGCGTTGCAATTCGGCGCGGTGCTCACCGGCGCGGTGATCACCGAGACGATTTTTGCCTGGCCCGGCATCGGGCGATTGTTGATTCAGTCGATCGGGTTCCGCGACTACCCGATGGTGCAGGGGTGCATCCTGTTGATCGCGGCCACTTACGTGACAGTCAATCTCGTCACCGATCTCATGTACGGCGTGCTCGATCCGAGGATTCGCCTCGAATGACCCTTCGACTGCGCTCAGGGCTGGCCCTTCGACTGCGCTCAGGGCTGGCCCTTCGACTGGGCTCAGGGCAGGCCCGCGCCGGCGTCGCGATTGTGACCCTCGTGTTTTTCGGCGCGCTGGCCGCGCCGTGGCTGCTGCCGTGGGACGCGGCGACGCAGGATCTGCCGAATCGGCTACAGGGGCCGACCTGGGAACACTGGTTCGGGCTCGACGAGCTTGGCCGGGACATTCTGGCGCGTGTGCTGCTCGGCGCGCGTGTCTCGCTGCTGGTCGGCCTGGTGGTCGTTGGCGTGTCGTCCAGCGTCGGGATGATCGTCGGTGCGATTTCCGGTTACTACGGCGGCCGGGTCGATCAACTGATCGGCCGCTTCATGGACGTCTTGATGGCGTTCCCGGGCATGTTGCTCGCCATCGCGCTCGTCGCGGTGCTCGGTCCAAGCCTGGTGAATGTCGTGCTCGCGCTGGCGGTGATCGGGTGGGTGGGATACGCGCGGCTGGTTCGCGGCCAGGTCCTGCGGGCGCGCGAGTTCGAATACGTCACCGCGGCTCGTGCCCTGGGCGCCGGCACGGTGCGCATTCTCGCGCGGCACGTGCTGCCGACGGCGATGCCGCCGCTTCTGGTCCAGGCCACGCTCGGCATGGCAGGCGCCATTCTTTCCGAAGCAGCATTGAGTTTCCTGGGCCTCGGCGTGCAACCGCCCACCCCGAGTTGGGGCACGATGATCAACGGCGGGCGCGTGCACCTCCTCGATGCGCCGCACCTCACGGTGTTTCCGGGATTGTTCCTGGCGGTGGTCGTGCTCGGCTTCAACTTCCTCGGCGACGGCCTGCGCGACGCGATCGATCCGCGCCGGCAGCAATGAGCGATGGGCAATGAGCAATGGGCAATGGGCAAATGGCCCATCACGCCGGTGGCAATCGCCGCTTGAACTGCAACAACGAACGATTCTCCGGCTCCGAGGAAATCGCCTCATCGATCACTTGATGGGCGCGCGCCACGTCGCCCGCTTTCCACGCCGCGTCCGCGAGCTTCAGCTGCAACACCGCGCTCGGTCCCGCTTCATCGATGGCGCGGCCAAACCATCGCACCGCGAGCGCCGGTTCGCCCAGCGTGACGGAGTAGTCGCCGATCCGCGTCGCCACCGTGGCCAACGATCGTTCGTCGCCGACCAGGGTCGCGTATTTCAATAGCGCATCACGCGCCGCCTGCACGCGTCCATCCCGCGCCGTGATGTCGGCGAGGTGCAGATACGCCTCGGGCACGATCGGCAGCTTTGCCACGGCCTGTTGCAGCGCCCGTTCGGCCGCCCGTGTATCGCCGGCCATCGAGCGCGCGCGACCGAGCTCGGCAAATGTCTCGCTGGTGGCATCCGATCGGTTCGCCGCCTGCCCCAGCGCTTCGATCGCCTTGCCCAACGCCACGCGGTCGCCGCGGCGCTGCGCGGTGGTCAACCACACGTGTCCGAGCGCTGCGTAGACCTGGGGCGCGTCGGAAAAGCGTTCCACGGCTCGTCCCAGGGTGACCACCGCCGCGTCTTCACGACCCGCGCGCGCCTGGGCGAGGCCGACGGCCACCACGCGATCCGGCCGCGACGAATCCAGTGCGGCCAGCGCCTCCAGCTCATTGATCGCCCGCCCATGCTCGCCTTCGAGCGAATACACCTCCGCCAACGCCTCGCGGGCCGAGGTCTGACCGGCGGGGGAGCGCCGCGTGGCTTCTTCGAGGGATTTGCGCGCCGCGGGAAGCTGATCGAGATCGCGCTGCACGAGTCCCATCACGTAGTAGGCCTCGCCGAGCGATGGCTCCAGTGCCAGCGCCTGTTTCAGCGGGTCCACCGCGGTCTGGACCCGGCCATTCCGGTAGCGCGCCAGTCCCAGCTTGTAGAGGACGCGCGCGTTGCGTTCGTCGAGCGCTATGAAGGCTTCGTATTGCTCGATGGCGCGGTCGCCGCGGCCCAGGCCGACGTTGACGTCGCCGAGCATCTCGATGGCGCGCAAGGCGCTCGGGTCCAACTCGGTGGCGCGGCGCAGGTCGCGCAACGCGGCCTCGAGCTGGTTCTGGGACTGGTACACCGACCCGCGTTTGAGGTGCGCGAGCATCGAATCCGGGTTGCGGGCAATGGCGCCGCTGTAGGCTTCGATGGCCTGAAAGGGTCGTTCTTCAGCCACCGCCAGGTCGCCAGTGACAATCAGGCGGTCGAAGTCCCGCTCGTTGGTCAGGGCGGAAAAGGCCAGGGCGCCGGCGACACCGGCCACGGCCACGAAGAGAAGGGCGACGATGGTGCCGCGCACGTCGTCCAAATGGTAGCAAACAAAGGGGCTTCCTGCGGGCGAGGGCAGGGAACTTTCTGCCGGAAGCGGGTTCTAATGTTGATACACTGGCCATGATCGTTCGAACAATCGCCGAATCCGTCATGAAAGACGCCGGGACACTCGGATGGACAGAAGTTGGCAACCGCGAGGCGGTGCTCATCGAGCGCTGCGCCGCGGGCGAGCCTGCGGCCTGCGCGGAGCTGGTCTCGGGCCACGAACGGATGGTCTATCAGCTGGCGCTGCATCTGCTGAGCGATCCGGACGAAGCGCGCGACCTCTCCCAGGAAGTCTTTTTCAGCGTCTTCCGCACCATTCACAAGTTCCGCGGCCAATCGGCCCTCAAGACCTGGATCTACCGCATCTGCATCAACCAGGCGCGCAACCGCCAGCGGTGGTGGAGACGGCGGCACAAGGCCGACCAGGTCTCGCTTGATCAGCACGTGGCGGCGCATGGCGATCTCCGGGAGCCCGGCGATCACACCGCGCCCGATCGTGCCTACGCGCGCAAGCAGATGGCCGAGCGCCTCTGGGCCGCCCTCGACCGCCTGCCGTTCGACCAGCGCACTGTCATCGTCTTGCGTGAGATCGATGGTCTCAGTTACGAAGAAATCGCCTACTCCCTCGGCGTCGCCATAGGCACCGTCAAGTCGCGTCTTACACGGGCGCGGCAAACGCTGCGTTACGAGCTCCGGGAGGTCCGGCCATGATGCACGAACACTCTTGCACTGATGTGCGAGAACGTCTTGAGGCGTTCTACGACGGCGAGTTGACCGT
>Ga0190265_10002284_pt1 | contig 12842 bp, 9 predicted proteins | sample Popmic124T_FD_133135 | JGI IMG/M metagenome (GOLD analysis project Ga0190265, IMG submission 133135) | Populus adjacent soil microbial communities from riparian zone of Indian Creek, Utah, USA - 124 T | ecosystem: Environmental > Terrestrial > Soil > Riparian zone | place: USA: Utah | collected... | reverse complement strand
TCGGCCAGTGGGACCCCAAGAACCAGCGCCCCGAGCTCTGGGACCTCTACAACGGGCGCATCCACCTGGGCGAGTCCATCCGGGTGTTCCCCCTGTCGAACTGGACCGAGCTCGACATCTGGCAGTACATCCTCCGCGAGGAGATCGAGATCCCGCCGCTCTACCTCGCGGAGGAACGGGAGGTCGTCGAGCGGCAGGGGATGCTCTACGCCGTCAACGAGTTCATCCGCCCCCGCGACGGCGAGCAGGTGCGCCGGGAGACGGTCCGCTACCGCACCGTCGGCGACGCGAACCTCACCGCGGCCGTGCTGTCGGAGGCGACCACCGTCGAGGAGGTCATCGCCGAGATCGCGGTGACCCGCATGACCGAGCGCGGCGCGACCCGCGGCGACGACAAGGTCAGCGACGCCGCCATGGAGGACCGCAAGAAGGAGGGCTACTTCTGATGGCTGCGCCGTCACCGTCCGCCGAGCCCATCCACCTGCACTCACCCCTCGCCGAGGCCGCCCACGACCTCGCGATCGCGCGCAAGGACATCCTGCGCATCGCCACGGCCGGGTCCGTCGACGACGGCAAGAGCACGCTCATCGGCCGGCTGCTCTACGACAGCAAGGCGATCTTCGAGGACCAGTACGAGGCGGTCGAGCGCGCCAGCAAGGGCGACTACGTCGACCTCGCGCTCCTCACCGACGGCCTGCGAGCCGAACGCGAGCAGGGCATCACGATCGACGTCGCCTACCGGTACTTCACCACCCCGCGGCGCACGTTCATCCTCGCCGACACCCCCGGCCACGTGCAGTACACGCGGAACATGGTCACCGGCGCCTCGACCGCCGACCTGGCGATCGTCCTCGTCGACGCCCGCAAGGGGATGCTCGAGCAGAGCCGCCGGCACGCCTTCCTCGCCTCGCTGCTGCGGGTCCCGCACATCGTCGTCGCCGTCAACAAGATGGACCTCGTCGACTGGTCGGAGGACGTCTACGAGTCGATCCGGGACGAGTTCACCGCGTTCGCGGCGAAGCTGAACATCCCCGACCTGACCGTCGTCCCCGTCTCGGCCCTGCACGGCGACAACGTGGTGACCCGCTCCGAGCGGACTCCCTGGTACCAGGGGTCCTCGCTGCTGCACCACCTCGAGCACGTGCACGTGGCCAGCGACCGCAACCTGGTCGACGTCCGCTTCCCGGTGCAGTACGTCGTCCGCCCGCAGTCCGACGCGTTCCACGACTACCGCGGCTACGCCGGCACGGTCGCCAGCGGGGTGCTGCGGCCCGGCGACGAGGTGCAGGTCCTGCCCAGCGGCCTGAGCACCACCATCGCCGCCATCGACGGGCCGCGCGGTCCGGTCGCGGAGGCGTTCGCGCCCATGGCGGTCATCGTGCGGCTCACCGACGACCTCGACGTCTCGCGCGGCGACCTGATCTGCCGGCCGGCCAACGCCCCGCACGCGGCGCAGGACCTCGACGCGATGGTGTCCTGGCTGACCGACGAGCCACTGCGCCCCCGGCAGCGCCTGGCGGTCAAGCACACGACGCGCACCGTCCGGGCCATGGTGAAGGACATCCAGTACCGGCTGGACATCAACTCGCTGCACCGCGACCTGACCGCCGACGAGCTCGGGCTCAACGACATCGGTCGCGTCAAGCTGCGCACCACCCAGCCGTTGTTCATCGACGACTACGCGCGCAACCGGGTGACCGGTCGGTTCATCCTCATCGACGAGGCCACGAACGCCACCGTCGGCGCCGGGATGATCACCCCCGCCGGTTGATGTCCCGCTCCCGCGGCGCGACCGTCGTCCTGGTCGCGGCGATCGTCGCCGTCGCCCTCAACCAGCGGCCGGCCGTCGTCGCCGTCGCGCCGGTCCTGGGCGAGCTGCGGGCCGACACCGGGCTGTCCTCCGCCATGGCGGGTCTGCTGACCACCCTGCCGGTGCTGTGCTTCGGCGCCTTCGCGCCGCTGGCCCCGCGGCTGGCGCGACGGATCGGGCTGGAGACGGCGGTCGGCCTGTCCCTCGGCCTGCTCGCCGCCGGGATCGCGCTCCGGCTGCTCACGCCGGTCGCGCTGCTCTTCGCGGGCAGCCTGCTCGCCGGGGCGGCGATCGCGCTGGCGAACGTGCTGCTGCCGGCCTACGTGAAGCGCGAGTTCCGCCGTCCGGGTGCGGTGATGGGGCTGTACTCCGCCTCGCTCAACATCGGCGCCGCATCGGGGGCCGCGCTGACCATCCCGCTCGCCGGCGCCCTCGGCGTGGACTGGCGCTGGGCCCTGGGGACCTGGCTCGTGCTCGCCCTCGCCGCGCTGGCCCTGTGGCTGCCGGTGGCCGGTACCGGACGCGACCGCCGGACGAACGCGCCCTTGCCCGAGGGCCAGGGGTCCTGGTCGCTGCTGCGCCAGCCGCTGGCCGTCCAGGTGACGGCCTACATCGGGCTGCAGAGCGTGCAGTTCTACTCGGTCGCCGCCTGGTTGCCCACGCTCCTCGCCGACGCGGGCGTCCCGGCGAGCGAGGGCGGCCTGCTCCTCGGGCTGGCCAACCTGGTGGGCGCGGCCGGCGCGCTGCTGGCCCCCACGCAGGCGGGGCGGATGCGCACGCAGCGCCCGCTCGTCCTCGTGGTGGCGCTGGCCTACGCCGTCGGCCTCGGCGGGCTGCTCATCGACCCGGACGGCGCCACCCTCCTCTGGGTCGCGGCCTTCGGGCTGGCGCAGGGCGGCGGGTTCGCCCTGGCGCTGACGCTGATCGTGCTGCGCAGCCCCACGCCGCTGGTGGCGGCCCGGCTCGGCGGCGTCGCCCAGTGCCTCGGCTACCTCCTGGCCGCGTCCGGGCCGCTCGTGCTCGGGGCGCTGCACGACGCCACCGACGGGTGGACGTGGCCGCTGGTGCTGCTGCTGACCGCGCTGGTGCCGATGACGTGGGCCGGCTGGGGTGCCGCGCGTCCCGCCGTCCTCGACGTGGTCGACCCGGACGTCAGCGCAGCGTCACCGGGAGGTGCTCGAAGCCCCGCAGCGTCCGCAGGTCCCGCCGGACCGGCCGGCCGTTGACCCGCAGCCGCGGGAACCGCTCGCTCAGCGCCCGCAGCCCGACGACGCCCTCCAACCGGGCCAGGCCGGCGCCCACGCAGTAGTGGATGCCGGCGGAGAAGGCCAGGTGGTCGCGGGCGTTGGCGCGGCCCACGTCGAAGCGCGCGGGGTGCTGGAACACCTCCGGATCGCGGTTGGCCGCACCGAGCAGGACGGTCACCCGCATGCCGGGGCGCACCTCCCGCCCGGCCAGCGTCACCGCCTCCTTCACCGTCCGGCCGGTCAGCTGCACCGGGCTGTCGTGGCGCAGGATCTCCTCGACCGCGCCGTCCCAGCCGGTCGGCGCCGCGCGCAGCGCCTCCCACTGCTCGCGGTGGGAGTCCAGCAGCACCACCCCGTTGCCGAGCAGGTTCACGGTCGTCTCGAAGCCGGCGCCGAGCAGGAGCATGACCGTGGCGTGCAGTTCGCGCTCGGTCAGCGCCTCGTCGTCCGGCAGGCCGACCAGCCGGCTGACCAGGTCCTCGCCGGGGTCCTGCCGCAGCCGGGCGAAGTGCTCGCGGAGGAAGGCGTGCATGGCCCGCAGCGCCCGCTCGGCGGCCACGTACCGGCGGAAGGACAGCCCCGGGTCGAGCGTGGCCGCGGCGGCGGCCCCCCACCGGAGGAAGTCCTCCCGTCGCTGGGTGGGCACGCCGAGGAGGTCGGCGATCACGAGCACGGGCAGCTGCGCCGCGTAGGTCCCGACGAGGTCGACCTCGCCACCGCGCAGCTCCAGCGCGTCGAGCAGGGAATCCGCGGTGCGCTGGACGACCGGCTCGAACGCCGCCGTGGCGCGCGGGGTGAACGCCCGGCTCACCAGGCGACGGAAGCGGGTGTGGTCGGGCGGGTCGACGACGAGCATGGAGGGCGGCTCGGCCACGCCGGTGGCGTCGAGCTCGTCGCCGAACCGGAGGGCCCAGCGGATCAGCTTCGGCGCCTGCGTCCGGTCCCAGCCGACGCCGAACCGGTCGGACCGCAGGATCTCCGAGGCGATCGCGTGCGAGGGGGTGACCAGCCCGATGCTGCCCGGCGACACCGGTCCACGGGCGCGGAGCTCCTCGTACAGCGGGTAGGGGTCCTCGCGCACGGACGGGTCCCGCAGCAGCCGGCCGACGAGGTCACCGCGCCGCGCGCCACGCTCGAGGAGGACCGCCGGCAGCCCGTGCCGCACGGCGTAGCGGACCAGCGTCCTGGCCGGTCGGAGTGCGGGGCCCGCGACCCCCACCGGTGGCGTCACGGTCGGGGCGGCGTCCGTGCTCACGCCCGCAGTCTGTCAGTGCGGACGCCGTCCGGCCGGTGCGTCACCGCACGGGCCCGGACGGCGTCCCGGGTCTCAGGCCTGGTCGGTGGGAGCCGGGGCCTCGCTGGGGTCGCCGTTCCAGTCCTTGCCGGCCGTGTCGGCGTTCTCGGACGCGCTGTCGGTCTGGCCGGCGACGGTCTCGACCATCTCCTCGTCGGAGACGCCCTCCCCGGCGGCGTGGACCTCTCCCGTGGGCTCGCTCATCTCGCGGTTCCTCTCTGTCGCGAAGGTGTCGTCCCCCGGCCCGTCCCCGATCACCGGCGGCGGCAAACCAGCAGGCCGGTTCCGGAAGAGGTCAGCCCGCGTGGGGCGCCGCCAGCTCGAACCAGACCCGCTTGCCCCCCAGGTGGTCGTCCGCTCCCCACCGGTCGGCGATCCCTTGGACCATGCGCATCCCGCGGCCCCGCGGACGAGCCGTCGACAGCTCCCGGACGACCGGCCGGATCGCCGAGCCGTCGACGACGCCGATGCGCAGCCACCGGTCGGAGACCTGCAGCTCCAGCGTCAGGTTCGCCTCGCCGCCGACGTGGTCGACGACGTTGGAGACCAGTTCGGTGACCAGCAGGGCGGCGTCCTCCCGGTCGTGCGGGACGTTCCAGGCGCGCAGGAGCCCGCGCACGAGGTGGCGCGCGGCGGAGATGCTGACGGACGTCGGCGGTAGGTCGATGGTGGCGTTGAGGCTGGACACGCTCGGTTCCCGATCTGCTGGAAGGCCGGATGCATCCGCGCCGACGCGATTCCGTTGTGCGCAACTAAGCACGGTGGCGAGAGAATGCGCAAGACCCGTTGCGCCCGCGGCGCGTCGCATGCCTCACGATTCGCGCAACCCCCGTTCAGCCCGATAGCGTGCAACTGGATCGTGGACGACGGGAGGTCTGCATGAGCGCGCAGCCGGACAGCGTCGCGTCGGGCAGCGTCGCGTCGGGAGACGTCGCCGAGCGCGCACTGGAGGGGCTCGTCGTCGAGCTCGACCGGTGCATGGACGAGCTGGTGCAGGCGCGCGCACGGGCCGAGAGGTTGCTGGTCGAGAGGCGCTCCGGCCGGCCCTGGCTCGACGTCGTGACCGGCGAGCACCGGCCCCTGATCGTCGAGCGCATCTCGACCGTGCTCGCCGCCCTGTCGACCGCCGGGCACGCGTGGCGCCGGGAACAGGCGGCGGCGCTGCAGGCGGAGCAGGTCAGCATCAACCGCATCGCCGCCCTCTTCGGCGTCACCCGGCAGCGCATCTCGGCGCTGCTGAAGGAAGAAGGACCCCGTCCCGCTCCCCCCTCGCAGGCTCGGGCGAGCCTCCGGACGGCGCCGGAGGCCGAGGAGGCCTAAGCCGTGAGCTGGTCGATCGCCTTGTAGACGCGCTGCTCGGAGACCGGCCGCGGGGTGCCGATGCCCTGCGCGAACAGGCCCACCCGCAGCTCCTCGATCATCCAGCGCACCCGCGACACGGCATCGTCGGGCGACCCGGTGCCCGGCAGCCGCGCCCGCAGCTGTTCGAACTCCGCGGTCACGGCCGCGACCTGGCGCATCCAGAGCTCGTCGCGCGCGGCGTTCGCCGGCAGCTTCTCCAACCGGTAGGCCATCGCGCGCAGGTAGCGCACCAGGTCCGGCAGCCGCCGTCGTCCGGTGGCGGCGACGAAGCCGCGGTGCAACAGCGCCGTCATCTGACGCCGCAGGTCGGCGATCGCCGCCTCCGGCACGCGACGGGCGGGCGCCGCGCCGATCGCCACGGCGACCTCCCGCGCCTGGGTCAGCACGTCCTCGACCTTCTGCACCGCGTCGACGGTCAGCCGGTGCAGCTCGCCCTTCGCGGTCGCGACCAGCGCGGCGAACGCCGCCTCGTCGCGGGGCGGCCCGCCGGCCGCGGCGATCAGCTCGTCGGCCGCGGCGTCGACGCAGTCGGCCACCAGGTCGGCGATCTCGCCGTCCGGGTTGAACTGCATCGCCAACCGCGCGCGTGGCGCCAGCGTCCTGACGACCGCCCTGACCGGCGAACCGGCGACCAGGACCAGCAGCCGCCGGGCGCCGCGGCGGGTCAGCCGGTCGGCCTCGGCCTCGGTGGCGACGACGCGGATGCCGACGGTCGCCCCCTCGTCGACCAGCGCGGGGAAGGCGGTCACGACGTGCGCGCCCCGCTGGACCGCGATCGTGCGCGGCAGGGCGCCGAACGTCCAGGCGGTGAGGCCGGTCCGCTCGAGGTCCGAGGCGGCCCGGGCGAGGCTCGCCCGGGCCTTCGGTGCGACCTGCGCACGCAGGGCCTCGAGGTCCTTGCCCGTCGCCAGCGGCCGCTGCTGGTCGTCGAGCACCCGGAAGGTTGCCCGGAGGTGGTCGGGCACCTGGTCCGGCGCCCAGGCGTCGGGCGGGATCGTCACGGCGGTCGCCCGCCGCAGCTCCCGCTCCAGCGCGGGGAGCAGCGGCTCGCCGGCATCGATGTTCGGGAGCACCTCGCGCACCCGGTCGGGGATCGGCACCAGCCCGCGGCGCAGCTGCTTGGGCAGGGTGCGCAGCAGCGCCGTCACCAGCTCCTCGCGCAGCCCCGGCACGGTGAAGGCCAGCGACTCCCCGGAGGTCCGCGACGCGACGCCGTCGAGCACGGCCAGCGGCACGTCGACGGTGACGCCGTCCTCCGCCGTCCCCGGCGCGAACGCGTAGGACAGCGGCAGGGTCAGGCCACGGCCCAGCCCGCCGCCCAGCTCGACCTCGTCGGGGTAGTCCTCGACGCGGACCTGCCCGGCGGCGGCCGCGTTGGTGAGCATCTCCGGGGTGAAGCTCAGCAGATCGGGCCGGTCGCGGCGGGCGGCCTTCCACCACCGGTCGAAGTGCCGGGTGGACACGACGTCGGCGGGGATGCGTGCGTCGTAGAGCTCGAAGACCGTCTCGTCGTCGACCTGGATGTCGCGCCGGCGGGCACGCTCCTCCAGCGCGGCCACCTGCTCGATCGCCCGCCGGTTGTCCGCCCAGAACCGGTGGTGGGTCGTCCACTGGCCCTCGACCAGGGCGTGCCGGATGAACAGCTCCCGGGAGACGACCGGGTCGATCGAGCCGTACTGCACCCGCCGCCCGACGATCAGCGGCAGGCCGTACAGCGTGACCCGCTCGGTGGCCACGACCGAGCCGCGCCTGGCGTCCCACCGGGGCTCGGAGTACTGGCGCTTGACCAGGTGGTCGGCCAGCGCCTCCACCGTCTCCGGGTCGATCCGTGCGACGGTGCGGGCGAAGAGCCGGCTGGTCTCGACCAGCTCGGCGGCCACCACCCAGCGCGGCGGCTTCTTCGCCAGCGGGGTGCCGGGGGCGATCACGAACCGGGTGTTGCGGGTGCCGAGGTACTCGCGGCTCGGGCGCTTGTCGCCCTTCGCCTGCTCCATCTGCATCCCGACGTGCGACAGGAGCCCCGCGAGCAGCGCGGCCTGGATGCCCTTCTCGTCCGGCTCGGCGGCCGGCTCCCCCACGTCCATGCCGAGTCGCCGTGCGGTGCCGCGGAGCTGCCCGTGCAGGTCCTGCCACTCCCGGATGCGCAGGTAGTGCAGGAACTCGCGCTTCACCGTGCGGCGGAACTGGTTGCCGCTCAGCGCCTCCTGCTGCTCGGTCAGGTACCGCCAGAGGTTGAGCAGGCCGAGGAAGTCGGAGTTCTCGTCGGAGAACCGTGCGTGCAGCTGGTCGGCCGCCTGCTGGTGCTCGGTCGGCCGCTCGCGGGGGTCCTGGATCGTGAGCCCGGCGGCGATGACGAGCACCTCGTCGAGCACGCCGCGCTCGTTCGCCTCGACGACCATGCGGGCCATCCGCGGGTCCAGCGGCAGCGCCGCCAGCGACCGGCCGGTCGGGGTCAGCTTCCCGTCCTCGAGGGCGTGCAGCTCCTCGAGCAGCGCCAGCCCGTCGGCGACGGCGCGGCGGTCCGGCGGGTCGACGAACGGGAAGTCCTCGACCGCCCCCAGGTCCAGCGCGGCCATCTGCAGCAGCACCGAGGCCAGGTTGGTCCGCAGGATCTCGGGATCGGTGAACTCCGGCCGGGCGTCGAAGTCGGCCTCCGTGTAGAGCCGGATCGCGATGCCCGGACCGAGCCGGCCGCACCGGCCGGAGCGTTGCCGGGCCGAGGCCTGGCTGACCGGCTCGATCGGCAGCCGCTGCACCTTGGTGCGATGGCTGTACCGGGAGATGCGCGCCGTCCCCGGGTCGATCACGTACCGGATGCCGGGAACGGTCAGCGACGTCTCGGCGACGTTCGTGGCCAGCACGATCCGCCGTCCGGCGTGGGGGGCGAAGACCTTGTGCTGGTCGGCGGCCGAGAGCCGCGAGTAGAGCGGCACGATCTCCGTGCCGCGCAGATCGCGCTCGGCGAGCGCGTCCTGGGTGTCGCGGATCTCCCGCTCGCCGGCGAGGAACACCAGGATGTCGCCCGGCCCCTCGGCGACCAGCTCGTCGACGGCGTCGAGGACCGCGCTGACCTGGTCGCGGTCCTCGTCCGCCTCGGGGTCGTCCGGGTCCACCACGGGCCGGTAGCGGACCTCGACGGGGTACGTCCGCCCGCTGACCTCGACGATCGGCGCGCCCGCGAAGTGGGCCGCGACCCGTTCGACGTCGATGGTCGCCGAGGTGATGACCAGCTTCAGGTCCGGGCGCCGCGGCAGGATCTGCGCGAGGTAGCCGAGCAGGAAGTCGATGTTGAGGCTCCGCTCGTGGGCCTCGTCGAGGATGATCGTGTCGTACTGGCGCAGCAGCCGGTCGTGGGCGATCTCGGCCAGCAGGACGCCGTCGGTCATGAGCTTGACGAGCGTCGAGTCCGACACCTGGTCGTTGAAGCGCATCTTGTAGCCGACCGCCTCGCCCAGGGGCGTCCCGAGCTCCTCGGCGATCCGCTCGGCGACGCTGCGGGCGGCGATCCGGCGTGGCTGCGTGTGCCCGATCCGGCCCCGCACCCCACGCCCGAGCTCCAGGGCGATCTTGGGCAGCTGCGTGGTCTTGCCCGAGCCGGTCTCCCCGGCGACGACGACCACCTGGGCGTCGCGGAGAGCAGCGGCGATGTCGTCCCGTCGGGCGCTGACGGGCAGCTCCTCGGGGAAGCTCACGACCGGGACGGCGGCGCGACGCCGGGCGATCCGCAGCTCGGCAGCGGCGACGTCGGCGGCGATCCGCTCCCGCTGCCGGGCCCGCGACTGCGGGTCGCGGGTCTTCCGCAACCCGTCGAGGCGGCGGCGCAGCCGGTGCTCGTCGGCGAGGGTGAGCGCGGTCAGCCGCTCCCGGAGGTCTGCCTCCTCGGCGGGGCGGGTCGGGGCACTCACGGTCGGGCTCGGGTTCCTCTCTGGTGGAACGGGGCACTCCAGGGTCCCACTCCCCTGCCCGCGGCCCCTTCGACGGTCGCCCACGTCACATCGCGTGCGCCCTGCAACTTGTTGCTTGCGTCGTGCAACGGGTTGTACGGTGCATCTCGTCCTGAGGCATGGAGGTGACCCGGCGATGCTGCAGAAGCCGACCGACCGGCTCACCGAGGTTCGCACCCTCTCCGAGCAGCTCCCCCGGTTCATGCGCCTGGTGCACGCACTGAAGACCCAGGCGGCCAAGAACGACAACCGCGACCGGGCGGCCCTCGTGCTGCTCTTCCCGCTGACGCGGCTCGGCCCGCTCCGGCAGGGCGCCCTCGCCGAGCTCGTGCACGCCGACCCCTCGACGGTGAGCCGGCACGTCGCCGCTCTCGTCGACCAGGGCCTGGTCACCCGCGTCGCCGACGAGTCCGACGGGCGGGCGAGCCGCCTGCACGTCACCCCCACCGGCCACGCGGCACTCGAGGCCCTGCGCCGGGAACGGGAGAACCACCTCGCTCAGGTCACCGCCGAGTGGGACGCCGAGGACCTCGCCGCCCTGACCAGCCTGTTCGGCCGCTTCCTGGACGACCTGTCCGCTGCTCTGCCCGGCGTCCCCGACGCCGCCATCCCCACCGACTCCCCGAGAGAGATCCGATGAGCCAGTCCACCCGCACCACCGCGGCCGGACGCAGGGACGCCCGTGCGGCGGCCGCCGCGCCGGACGCCAGCGGCGTCTTCACGCACCGCCAGATCCTCACGATCCTCGGCGGCCTGCTCCTGGGCATGTTCCTGGCCGCGCTCGACCAGACCGTGGTGTCCACCGCGATCCGCACGATCGCCGACGACCTGCAGGGCTACGACCTGCAGGCCTGGGCGACGACGGCGTTCCTGATCACCTCGACGATCGCCACGCCCCTCTACGGGAAGCTGTCGGACCTCTACGGCCGGCGCCCCTTCTACCTCTTCGCGATCGGCGTCTTCGTCGTCGGTTCGATGCTCTGCGGGCTGGCCGACTCGATGTACCAGCTGGCCGCCTTCCGGGCGATCCAGGGCATCGGCGCCGGTGGCCTCATGTCGCTGGCGCTGGCGATCATCGGCGACATCGTGCCGCCGCGCGAGCGGTCGAAGTACCAGGGCTTCTTCATGGCCGTCTTCGGGACGTCGAGCGTCCTGGGCCCGGTCATCGGCGGCTTCCTGGCCGGCCAGGACTCCATCCTCGGCATCACCGGCTGGCGCTGGATCTTCTACGTCAACGTCCCGCTGGGCATCCTCGCGTTCGTCGTCGTGATGCGCGTGCTGCACCTCCCGCACACCCGCCGCGAACACCGCATCGACTGGCCCGGCGCGCTCGCACTGGTCGTCGCCCTCGTGCCGCTGCTGATCGTGGCCGAGCAGGGGCGCACGTGGGGCTGGGACTCCGGCCGGGCGGTGCTCTGCTACGTCATCGGCGTCGTCGGGCTGATCGCCTTCGTCCTCGCCGAGCGGGCCTACCAGGACGACGCCCTGCTCCCCCTGCGCCTGTTCACGAACCGCAGCTTCGCGATCGGCAGCATCGGGAGCATCGTCCTGGGCGCCGGCATGTTCGGCGGAATCCTGCTGCTGCCCCAGTACCTGCAGATCGTGCACGAATCGAGCCCGACGGTCGCCGGCCTGCAGATGATCCCGCTGGTCGCCGGCATCATGACCGGGGCGATGGGCTCCGGCATCGCGATCGGCAGGACCGGGAAGTACAAGATCTTCCCGCTGGTCGGCGTCGTGTTCATCGTCGCGGCGCTGGTCTCGATGTCGTTCATCATCGGCGCGGACACCTCGGTGTGGAGCCTGGTGCCGTTCATGGTCCTGCTGGGCATCGGGCTGGGCTTCAACTTCCAGCCGGTCATCCTGGCCGTGCAGAACGCGGTCTCCCCCCGGGAGATGGGCGTGGCCACGTCGTCGGTCACGTTCTTCCGCCAGATGGGCGGCACGATCGGTGTCGCCGCGTTCCTGTCGATCCTGTTCACCACCCTCCCGACCAAGATCGGCAACGCGTTCTCCGAGGCCGGCCTGAGCTCGATCGCCGGCTCCGTCGACCTGGACGAGGCGTTGAGCGACACGTCGCAGATCTCCGCGGCGCCGCCTGCTGTGGTCCAGGCGTTCAAGGTCGGGTTCTCCGACTCGATCGACCTCGTCTTCCTGGTCGCAGCGGCGGTGGTGGCCATCGGCTTCTTCGTCATGCTCTTCCTGCCGGAGGTGCCGCTCAGCGACAAGTCGGGGATACAGGCCCTGCAGGAGGCCGGCGACGGTCCCGGGACGGCGGTCACCCCCGAGGTGCCGGCCGACCAGCCGACCCAGTCGGTCGGCGCGGCGGCTCCCACGTCGACGGCTCCGCCGGCGGGGACCACGGAGGATCCGCGGCACTGATCCCGCACCGATCAGCACGCGCCGAGGGCTGCCTCTCCGACCGGAGGGGCAGCCCTCGGTGCTTGCCGGCGCCCGACGCGGCGGTCGTACTGTGGCTCCGTGGCCTCGCTGATCCTGTCGCGCCGTGATCTGGACTTCCTCCTGAACGAGTGGCTGGACGTCGAGTCGCTCACCAAGCGACCGCGCTTCGCCGAGCACTCCCGCGAGACGTTCGACGCGGTCCTCGACCTGGCCGAGCAGATCGCGACCGACCACTTCGCGCCGCACAACCGCACGGCCGACCTGAACGAGCCGCGGATGGTCGACGGCAAGGTCGAGATGATCCCCGAGGTGGCGCGGGCGCTGAAGGTGTTCACCGACGCCGGGCTCATGGCCGGCTCGTTCGACGAGGAGTTCGGTGGCATGCAGCTGCCGCACACCGTCGGGCAGGCCGTCTTCGCCTGGTTCAAGGCGGCCAACGTCGGCACCTCGGCGTACCCGTTCCTCACGATGGGCAACGCCCGCCTGCTGCTCGCCCACGGCAGCCCGGAGCAGATCGACACCTACGTCCGGCCCGAGCTGGAGGGCCGCTGGTTCGGCACCATGGCGCTGTCGGAGCCGCAGGCCGGCTCGTCGCTGGCCGACATCACCACGCGGGCCGAGCCCCAGGACGACGGCACCTACCGGCTGACCGGCAACAAGATGTGGATCTCCGGCGGCGACCACGAGCTGACCGAGAACATCGTCCACCTGGTGCTGGCCAAGATCCCCGGTGGTCCGCCAGGGGTGAAGGGCATCTCGTTGTTCGTCGTCCCCAAGTTCCT
>Ga0190265_10002283_pt1 | contig 12847 bp, 13 predicted proteins | sample Popmic124T_FD_133135 | JGI IMG/M metagenome (GOLD analysis project Ga0190265, IMG submission 133135) | Populus adjacent soil microbial communities from riparian zone of Indian Creek, Utah, USA - 124 T | ecosystem: Environmental > Terrestrial > Soil > Riparian zone | place: USA: Utah | collected... | reverse complement strand
GCGGCGCCGCTCTCCTTGGCGAAGCGGATCAGCTCGTGGGCGGCGGCGCGGACCTGGCTGACCGTGCCCGGCGCGCCCTCGATCAGGTCCGAATACATGGTCTGGATCGAATCGATGACCAGCAGCGCCGGCGGCGCCGAATCGCCGAGCGTGGTCAATATGTCGCGGACCGAGGTCGCGGCGGCGAGCCGGAGCGGCGCCGCGCCGAGCCCGAGCCGGCGCGCGCGCAGGCGGATCTGATCGACCGCTTCCTCACCGGAAACATAAGCGACGGGAAGGCCTTGCGCCGCGATCTTCGCGGCGGCCTGGAGCAGCAGCGTCGACTTTCCGATGCCGGGATCGCCGCCGATCAGCGCCGCCGAGCCGGCGACGAGGCCGCCGCCCAGCGCCCGGTCGAACTCGGCGATGCCGGTCCGGACGCGCGGCGGCAGCGCCAGCTCGGCGTCGAGCCCGACCAGATCGACCCGCCGCCCGCCGCTCCTGAGATTGTGCCGCGCCGAGAAGGGCGTCACCACCCCTTCCGCATCCTCGACCAGGCTGTTCCATTCGCCGCAATCGGCGCATTGCCCGGTCCAGCGCGGACCGAGCGAGCCGCAGAGCTGGCAGACGTAACGTTTCTTCGGCTTGGCCATGGCGCGAACCTAGCGGAACATGAAGCGAACATCCAGCAAAATGGCGTTATTATACTTGACGTACCCACTCTGATTTGGTAGTACTCCCAAATCAGGGAGAGACGAGATGGTTGCCGCACTTTCAGCCCGCCACTTTCACGACGAGGAAGCGGCCTATCGCTACGTCGAGGCGCGGCTTTGGCCGCAAGGCCCCGTGTGCCCGCATTGCGGCGGTGTTGAGCGGCTAGGCAAGTTGGGCGGCAAATCGACCCGCATCGGCACCTACAAGTGCTATCAGTGCCGCAAGCCCTTCACCGTCAAGATCGGGACCATCTTCGAAGCCTCGCACGTCCCCCTCAATGTGTGGCTGCAGGCCATGTATCTAATCGCCGGCAGCAAGAAGGGCATTTCCAGCAACCAGCTTCACCGGACCCTTGGCGTCACCCTGAAAACCGCTTGGTTCATGTCGCACCGCATCCGTGAAGCCATGCGCTCGGATGATCCCGGCTTCTTCGGCGAAGGCGGCGGGATCGTCGAGGTTGACGAGACTTTCATCGGCGTCGAGCCGAACGCGGGCAAGCGGGTTGCCTACTGGCACAAGATGAAGGTGCTGGCGCTCGTTGACCGCGCCACTGGCCGCTCGCGCGCCATGGTGATCGACAAGGTTTCGGCCCCTGAGATCGCCCCGATAATGTACCACAATCTCAGCCGCGAAGCCCGCCTCGTTACCGACGAAGCGCACCATTACAGCGCCTTCTCCTTCCGGTTCGGCGGCCATGCTACCATCAATCACAGCAAGGGCGAGTACGTCCGCGGCGAAATCCATACCAACACCATCGAAGGCTATTTCTCGATCTTCAAAAGAGGGATGAAGGGCGTCTATCAGTTCTGCGGCAAACAGCACCTTCACCGCTATCTGGCCGAGTTCGATTTTCGCTATAGCAACCGCGCCGCCAACGGCTTCAACGACGCGGAGCGCGCCGACAAATTGCTGGCGGGTGTCGTTGGCCGTCGCCTCACCTATCAAACGTCTTGTGGGAGGGCCTGATGCCAAAAAAGGCCAAGCCGGAAAGCCCGAAAGAGCAAAGCGCAAGGTTCAAGCGAGAGGCGCAAAAGCTAATCGACGCTGGCGAACTAAACCCCGCCGACGCGGACGCGGCGCTGGATAGACTTGTGCGGAAAACGACTGGGCGGAAGCCCACCTAATTCCGATCGTCGCCACCCAAAGGTGGGAATGCTAAATTTGGCTGCTCCGGCTCGATATTTGGGATCTCCTTGAGCATCGCTGCGACTACGCTATTGGCAATTCCGATGAGCGCAATCGCCCCCTCTGTATCTAAGACATCGCCAGGATGGATCGTCGGATTGCGATGCAATTCGTTCATCTGCGTGAGCGCCGCCCGGACCTTAGAGTCTCCCAAGCCGTGCTGCTTCATTGCCGCCAGATAAACGCCGATGGTTCGTAGCTTCGGCTTGGTCGCATTCCCAGTTACAGCCGTCCAATACCGACGCAGGACCGCCTCGGTTGCGCGATGAATGTGAAAGGCGGCAGCGGTTGGGACTTCAAACGCGAGGCATTTCCCGGCGTCGAGCATATCGCGCCATGCCTCCGGCACCTTCAACGGAAGGCTGGGAGGGAAAAGGCTCGGCCCGTCAGTCACAAGCGTGAGCGTATTGTAAGGCTTCTTCTCCAAAACAAAATAAGCGTCAGCGACGGCTAGCTCAGAAGTAAGGACAGCCTCGTAGCGGTTGAAATCGCCTAGGAGATCGGAAACGTCGCTAAAGGTCAGTTGCCCGTCCTCTGAACGCATAAGGATAGCATCTATTCGTTGTATCAACGCGTTCAACGGAGCCTTGCTGGTGCGCAAGGCCGGACCAAGGGCTTGGTCATCCCGCAAGACCTCTAGCCAAGAGCGGGTGTTGCTTAGGGTGTAGCCTGCCCCCGCCAAGTGGGTGTCAGCGCGCAACGTGCGCAGCTGGCTAATTACCGCGCCCAAGCGATAGAAAAACGCTAGATCGAGCCGTAACATAATTCCTCCGCAGAGCGCGTTTGGGTGCAGCCGGGACAGAGGCGAGCCTACCCACTGGCAAATGGATTCATGCTTCATAGCACAAATCCTTCACCGCTGGGTACGCGAAATATAATAACGCCAGCAAAATCCGCGGTCGTGGAACGCCGCCGCCCGCCCGGCATTATCCTATCACCTGTAGCAGGCGTGGAGGCAGACTTGTTCGTCCAGATCAACACCGACAATCAGATCAAGAGCGACGCCGGGGCCAATGCGCGGCTCGAGAAAAAGGTGCGCGGCAAGCTCAAGCGGTTCGAGAAAAGGCTGACCGACGTCGAGGTCTACGTGACCGACATCAACGGGCCCAAGGGCGGCGGCGACAAGCGCGTCAGCCTCGAGGTACGAGTCAACGGCCACGAGCCGATCGCCGTCCACGCCGAGGCGGAGCGCGTCGACAATGCGGTCGCGCTGGCCGCGGACAAGGCGGCGCGCGCGCTCGACCACGCGCTGGGCAAGCTCAACGGACATTGAGATTGCGCTGAGCGGTCCGGCTCGTCACAGCAGCGGCCGATGATCCGCGTCGCGTCCTACAATATGCGCAAGGCGATCGGCACCGACCGGCGGCGGCGGCCCGAGCGCACGATCGAGGTGCTGAACGAGCTCGACGCCGATGTCATCGCGCTGCAGGAGGCGGACCGGCGGTTCGGGTCGCGGGCCAGCGCCGTTCCCCTGGCGATGATCGAGGCGCACAGCGACTACAAACCGGTCGAGCTCGACATCCGCGCCGGCAGCATCGGCTGGCACGGCAACGCGCTGCTGGTGAAGAAGGGCGTCGAGGTGCTCGAGCATCACCTGTTCCGCCTGCCCTCGCTCGAGCCGCGCGGCGCGGTGCTCGCCGAGGTCAGGGTGGACGGGATGGCGCTGCGCTGCGTCGGCATGCATCTCGACCTGTCCGGCCTGTGGCGGCGGCGGCAGGCGCAGGCGATCCTCGCCCATCTCGACGAGCGCGACGGCGAGCCGCCAACCGTGCTGATGGGCGACCTCAACGAATGGAGCACGCGCGGCGGCTGCCTGCGCGATTTCGCGGCGGGCCACGCCTTCGCGCCCTGCGGCCGCTCGTTCCACGCGCGGCGGCCGATCGCGTCGCTCGACCGGATCATGGTGACGCGCGACCTCGAGATCGTCGCCAGCGGCGCCCACCACACGCCGACCGCGCGCCGCGCCTCCGATCACCTGCCGATCTGGGCGGCGCTGAGGCCCGCGCCCTGAAGCGTCATCCCGGCGAAGGCCGGGATCCATTGACCCGGCTTCCGCCTGGGTGACGCGGGTGGTCAGCTGCCCTCGCTCTCGGCCACGGCGTTGCCGACGGGCTCGATCGCTCCCTCGCTGGGCGCGTCGATGCCGAGCCAGTCGCGGCGGTCGAAGCCGTAGACCATGTCCATCACTTCATATTCGATGCCGTTGGGGGTCGACGCGGCCGAGTTCCACAAGGCGACCACGCCGGCGCGGCGCTGCGGATCGAACAGGATCAGCGAGCGGTAGCCGCGCACCCCGCCATGGTGGCCGACGACGCGGTGGCCGGCATAATCGAGCACCCGCCAGCCCAGGCCGTAGGCGGAAACCGCGGTGCGTTCGCGATACTTGCGGCGGCGGAAATTCTCGCCCGGCGTCCGCGCCCGCGGCAGCTGGACTTCGGCGAGGACGCGCGCGGGAAGCACCTCGTGCGCCAGGCCCATCTGCGCCAGCATCCAGATCGCGAGGTCCTTGATCGAGCCGTTCACGCCGCCCGCCGCCGGCACCCGGTAATAGACGTCGTTGACCTCGTCCGGCCGGCCGGCGCCGACATGCGGCCGTGCCCAGCTCGGCGACCGCATCAGCCCGGCCCGGGTGACGCTGGCGCCGCTCATCCCCAAAGGCGCGAACAGGCGCTCGCGCAGCACGTCGCGATAGGGCCTGCCGGTGACCCGCTCGACGATCTCCGACGCCGCGTCATAGGCGACGTTCTGATAAGCGTGGCAGGTGCCGGGCGAGCAGATGTTGTGCAGGCTCGCCAGCGTGCCGCGCAGCCAGCGCGGGTCCATGCCGTCCTCGAGCTTGGCGTCCTGGGCATGGGCGAACAGGCCGAGCTGGTGGGAAAGCAGGTCGGCGACGGTCGCCGACGCCTCGTTGCCGCCGGGCAGGCGCAGCGACGCGGCGTGGCGGTTGACCGGGTCCGACAGCGACAATCGGCCCTCGGCGGCGAGCGCCGCGACCATGTCGGCCGCGACGCCCTTGGACAGCGACGCCCAGCGGAACACGGTGTCGGGGGTGACCGGATCGCCGCTGCCCTCGATCGTCTCGCCATAGCCCTTGACGAACCGGACCTCGCCATCCTCGACGATGGCGACGGCGAGGCCGACCATCGCCGGATCCTCCATCAGCCGGGCGAGCCGCGCGTCGATGCGGGCATAATCGACCGTCGACGCGGGCCGTGGCGCGGCGTCGCGGACGGCGAGCTTGAAGCGGGCGCGCAGCGCCTCGCCGGTGGTCGGCGGCGGCAGCGGCGAGGTGACGAGCAGGGCCGCGGCCCAGAGCAGGCCGACCAGCCCGAATCCGATCGCGACGAAGATGAAGAAACGCCTCAACGACACGGGCTCAGCAATCCAGCTCCCCCAGCCCGGGTTCCAATTCCCGCGTCGGCCGCCGCCGGCTTAGGGCCTGTACCCATAACCGGCAATGGTCGTGATTGCCCTCGGGAGGCTGCTGGCAAGGAGCGCGGCGCAGACGCGTAGCGGGGCTACGCGCAAGCAAGCGACGCCGCCAGCAGCCTCCTGAGGGCAACCCCTTCGGGGCGGGCGGATTTTGACGCAGGGCCGCGTCGCTCGTCGGTCACGATGAACCACATCGCGCCCTCCTCGCTCCTATCCCTGCGCCAAAATCCGCTCCGTCACGGCCATTGCCGGTTATGGGTACAGGCCCTGGCTGCGCGATTTTGCGAAAGGAAGCGGTGATCGGACGCTTTCCGCGCCTCGCTCGACAGCCGGACGCCTTCCTGCCACGCTGCGGCCATGCAGGAGAAGGAACTGCGGATCGCCCTGGTCTGCTATGGCGGCGTCAGCCTCGCCGTCTACATGCACGGCATCACCAAGGAGATCTGGCGCCTCGCCCGGGCGAGCCAGGCGGTGCATGGCGGGGAAGCCGAAGACGGCGTCTATGCCAGGCTGCTGCGCACGATCTCGGCGGAGGCCGGAGTCGAGCTGCGCGTCCTCGTCGACATCCTCGCCGGGGCGAGCGCGGGCGGGATCAACGCCATCTTCCTCGGCTATGCCATAGCCGGCGGCCGAACGCTCGATCCCCTGACCGACCTGTGGCTCGATTCGGCCGACGTCGACAGCCTGCTCGATCCCGGCGGCGGCGCCATGTCGCGCGCGGCCAAGCTCGCCGCGGTCCCGGTCGCTTGGGCGCTGACCCGGCGGTCGGGGACGATCGACAAGACCGTCGAGCCCGCGCATCGCGCCGAGATCAAGGCCAAGCTCGCCAATTTCGTGCGCGCGCCGTGGTTCGCGCCGCCGTTCAGCGGCGCGGCGCTGACCGACCTCATCCTCAACGCCTTCGACGCGATGGACGCAGGGCCGATCGGCGCGCCGCTGCTGCCCGATTACCAGCCGCTCGATCTCTTCGTCACCGTCACCGATTTCCACGGCCATGCCGAAAAGCTCAGGCTCAACTCGCCCGCCGAGGTGATCGAGACCGAGCACCGGCTCACCCTCGCCTTCCGCGATCCGGGCGGGCCGGAGCGGCGGCTCGCCGACCCGACCGAGCTCGCTTATGCCGCACGCGCGACGACCAGCTTCCCGGGCGCCTTCCCGCCGTTCCGGATCGGCGAGCTCGATCGCTGCCTCGAGCAGCGCGGCCGCTCCTGGCCGGGCCGGGCCGCCTTCCTCGCCCGGGCGCTGCGTCAGCACGATGCGGTCGGCGAAGCCGAAGAAACGGTGCTGATCGACGGCTCGGTGCTCGCCAACGCCCCGTTCGGGCCGGCCATTTCGGCGCTCGAGAAAAGGCCGTCGCGGCGCGAGGTCGACCGGCGGTTCGTCTATGTCGATCCGAAGCCCGGGATGAAGAGCGTGCGGCTGAGGGCGCGGAGCGACGACGAGCCGCCCGGCTTCTTCGCCACCATCTTCGGCGCTATGTCGGATATCCCGCGCGAGCAGCCGATCCGCGACAATCTCGAGGCGATCGAGCGGATGTCGGCGCGGATCCGGCGCCTCAGGCGGATCGTCGAGACGATGCGCCCCGAGGTGGAGGCGGCGATCGAGCGCGCGGTCGGCTCGAGCTTCTTCCTCGATCGGCCCAACCCCAAGCGCCTCGCCGCCTGGCGGTCCAAGGCGCACGATCTCGCCGCGCGGGAAGCCGGCTATGCCTATGCGGCCTACGGCCGGCTCAAGATCGCGCGGGTCGTCGAGGAAATGGTCGAGACGATCTTCCGCCTCGCCGGCGGCGGCGGCGGCGCCGGGAGGACCTCGGTGCGCGGCGCGATCTGGCGCCACATCCGCGGCATCGGCCTGGTCGATCCCGATGCGGTGACGGCGCGCGGCGCGCGGGCGGACGTGATCGCCTTCCTGGTCGCCTTCGACGTCACCTTCCGCACCCGGCGGCTGCGCTTCGTCGCCCGCCGGGTGACCGCGATGGCGGGCGAGATGGAGGCGGCGCGCGGCGAGGCCGAACAGGTGCTGCGGCTGCTGCACGGCCTGATCGACCGTTATCGGGAGCGCGAGGCCGGGCCCGCCGACGAGGCGGCCCGCCGCGCCTTCGCCGGCGCCGAGCAGGATCCGGCGGCGGCGATGGCGGCGCTGGCGGGGCTGCTCGATCTCGCCCGGCTCGACGGGGAGGCCGACGTCCGCCTCAGCGCGGCGCTGTCCGGCCTCTCCAAGGCCGACCGGCGGGTGCTGATCCTGTCCTATCTCGGCTATCCCTATTACGACGTCGCCACCTTGCCTTTGCTGCAGGGCGAGGGCCTCGACGAGTTCGATCCGATCAAGGTCGACCGGATCTCGCCCAACGACGCGGTCGCGATCCGCAAGGGCGGCCCGCACGCGACTCTGAAGGGGCTGCAGTTCAACAGCTTCGGCGCCTTCTTCAGCCGCGCCTATCGCGAGAACGACTATCTGTGGGGCCGCCTGCACGGCGCCGACCGGCTGATCGACATCGTCATCTCCTCGGTGCCGGAGGAGCGGCGAATGCCGGCCGAGGCGGCGGCGGCGCTGAAGCGCGACGCCTTCCGCGCCATCCTCGCCGAGGAGCGGCCGCGCCTGAAGAATATCGCGAGCCTGTTCGAGGCGCTCGACCGCGAGATCGGTTGATCGAACAGGTCCGAGGCACTGGACGCGGCGGCGATTTTCTACGAAGGAACGGCAATGCAGTTCCTCAAGACGCTGTTCTGGGTGGTCCTGGCGGTCGTGCTGGTGCTGTTCGCGCGCGCCAATTGGGATACGGTCACGATCGACCTGTGGGGCGGCCTCCAGGCCGACGTGAAGCTGCCGGCTTTGGTCGTCCTCGCCTTCCTGCTCGGCTTCCTGCCGACCCTGATCGTCTACCGGGCGCGGCTCTGGTCGCTGAAGCGCCGGCTGGAGACTCAGGGCCAGACCCATGTCGCCAACCAGCCGATTCCGCCGCGCCCGGCCGTTCCGGCCGAGGCCGAGGACCGGCTGGCGACCGACAGCAAGGCCTGGCCGGCCCAATGAAGGGGCCGATCTTCGTCGCGCTCGATACCGTTGATCCCGCCCGCGCCAAAGCCATCGCAACGCGGGTGCGCACCCATGTCGGCGGGATCAAGCTCGGGCTCGAATATTTCAGCGCCAACGGCCCGGCCGGGATCCGCGACATGGCCGAGCTCGGCCTGCCAATCTTCCTCGATCTGAAGCTGCACGACATCCCCAACACCGTCGCCAAGGCGGTCCAGGCGCTGCACCCGCTGCAGCCGGCCATCCTGACCGTCCATGCCGCCGGCGGCCGGGCGATGATGGAGGACGCCAAGGCGGCCGCGCCGTCGGGCACGAAGGTGGTCGCCGTCACCGTGCTGACCAGTCTCGACCGCGACGACCTCGCCTCGATCGGAATCCCGGCCAGCCCGCACCAGCAGGTCGAACGGCTGACCCGGCTGGCGCGCGAGGCGGGGCTGGACGGCCTCGTCTGCGCCGGCGCCGAGGTCGCCGCGGCCAAGAAGATCTGGCCCGAGGGCTTTTTCGTCGTCCCCGGCGTCCGCCCCGCCGACGGCGCCGCGGCCGACCAGAAGCGAATCGTCACGCCGCGCCAGGCGCTCGACGGCGGCGCCTCGATCCTGGTCATCGGCCGGCCGATCACCCAGGCCGAGGATCCCGACGCGGCCGCCCGCGCCATCGCCGCGACGTTGTGAGACCTTAATCCTCCCTGTGAGCGAAGCTCATGGGGAGGGGGACCATGCGAAGCATGGTGGAGGGGCAATCCCGCTCAGAAAGCCCCTCCACCGCATTACGTGCGGTCCCCCTCCCCATCGCTTCGCGACAGGAAGGACTGAACTGGACACATCCCCGTCCCCGGCCTATCCGCCCGGCCGAGGAGTTTGAGATGAGCTGGCTCAACAAGGTTCGCGCCGCGATCCCCTTCCTGCCCAAGCGCGAGACGCCGGACAATCTCTGGCACAAATGCCCGGAATGCGAGGCGATGGTCTTCTCCAGGGAATATGAGGAGAATCTCTACGTCTGCCCGCGCTGCGATCATCACGGCCGGATCGGGCCGACCCGCCGCTTCGAGATGCTGATGGACCCGGGCTATACGGTGCTGCCGCCGCCGCAGGTCAAGGAAGACCCGCTCAAGTTCCGCGATTCCAAGCGCTACAGCGACCGGATCAAGGCGGCGCGCAGCGCAACCGGCGAGTCCGACGCCCTGATCAACGCGCGCGGCACGGTCGACGGCCGGCGCGCGGTGATCGGCGTTCAGGATTTCGCCTTCATGGGCGGATCGATGGGGATGGCGGTCGGCGCCGCCTTCGTCGCCGGCGCCCGTGCCGCGATCCAGGACAAGAGCCCCTATGTCGTCGTCACCGCCGCCGGCGGGGCGCGCATGCAGGAAGGCATATTGTCGCTGATGCAGATGCCCAAGGCGACGGTCGCGATCGCCGAGCTGAAGGAAGCGGGCCTGCCCTATATCGTCATCCTCGCCGATCCGACCACCGGCGGCGTCACCGCCTCCTACGCGATGCTCGGCGACGTCCAGATCGCCGAGCCGGGCGCGCTGATCGGCTTCGCCGGCCAGCGCGTGATCGAGAACACGATCCGCGAGAAGCTCCCCGAAGGCTTCCAGCGCGCCGAATATCTGCTCGATCACGGCATGGTCGACATGGTCGTCCACCGCAAGGCGCTGCGCGCCCGCCTCGCGCTGCTGCTCGATTATCTGGCGCCGCAAAAGAAAGCGGCATGACGCCCAAATCCTCCCCTGCTTTTGCAGGGGAGGGGGACCATGCGAAGCATGGTGGAGGGGCCACTTTGGCAGCAAGAGGCCCCTCCACCGCACTTCGTGCGGTCCCCCTCCCCTCCAAATCGAGGGGAGGATAGAGGTGGACCGCGCGGCTTCCGATCATCCGGGCGTCCAGGCGCAGCTCGACCGGCTGGCGAAGCTGTCGCCGGGCAGCGACATCCTCGGCCTAGAACGCGTCACCGCCCTGCTCGACAGGCTGGGCAATCCGGAGCGCGCGCTGCCGCCGGTTCTCCACGTCGCCGGCACCAACGGCAAGGGCTCGACCTGCGCCTTCCTGCGCGCCGCGATCGAGGCGGCGGGGCTCGCAGTCCATGTCTATACCAGCCCCCATCTCGTCCGCTTCAACGAGCGCATCCGCCTCGCCGGCCGGATGATCGAGGACGAGCCGCTGGCGGCGTTGCTTGCCGAAACCCTGGACGCCGCTGCGGGGATGGAGGTCAGCTTCTTCGAGGCGACGACGGCGGCGGCGTTCCTCGCTTTCGCGCGCAATCGCGCCGACGCCTGCATCGTCGAGGTCGGCCTCGGCGGCCGGCTCGACGCGACCAACGTCATCCCCTCTCCGCTGGTCTGCGGCATCAGCCAGATCGGCCACGACCACCATTTCTTCCTCGGCGACACGCTCGAACAGATCGCCGCCGAGAAAGCCGGCATCGCCAAAAGCGGCGTGCCGCTCGTCACCCAGGCCTATCCGCCGCCGATCGCCGCGGTGGTCGGGCGGGTCGCGACCTCGGCGGGCGCGACCTGGCTTCCGCTCGAAGAGGGGCACGGCAACCGGGATATCTGGCAGCTCGTCGATTCGGTCGCCGAGTTCGAGCTCGGCGGCGCCCACCAGCGGCGCAACGCCGCGCTCGCCGTGGCGATGATCCGCCGCCAGCGGCTGCTCGACGTCCCCGACGCGGCGCTGAGGGCGGGCCTCGCCAGCGCGACCTGGCCGGCGCGCCTGCAGCGCCTGCGCGCCGGGCCGCTGCGCGGCCTGCTGCCGGCCGATGCCGAGCTCTGGCTCGACGGCGCCCACAATCCCGCCGCGGCGCGCGCCGTCGCGGATTTCTTCGCCGGCAACACCCGCCTCTCCCACCTCGTCCTCGGTCTGCTCGCCAACAAGGACGCGCCCGGCATCATCGAACCCTTTCGCGGCCGGCCGATCGCCTTCCACGCCGTGCCGGTCGCCGGTCACGAGCATCACGAACCCGAGGCGCTCGCCGCGGTCGCGAGACAGATGGGCTTCGAGGCGAGGACCGCCGCGGACGTCGGGGGGGCGCTGGCCGGGATCGCCCGCGATGCCGATCCCAAGGCCCCGCCGGCCGTGCTGATCATGGGCTCGCTCTACCTCGCCGGCGCGGTGCTCGAGGCGAACGATCAGCTGCCCGGCTGACCCTGGCGCAGCTCGGCGAGGCTCTCCGCCGCCCAATCGTACATGTCGGCATGCTTGGCGCGCTCGAACCGGTCCATCCTTTTCGCCCTTTTCCCGGTCTCGGCGAGCAAAGGCAGCGCCTCGGCCGGCCGGCCGAGCGAGAGCAGCAGCGCCGCCCGCCGGCACTGCGCCTCGGCGCCGGGCAGCCGCTCGCCGACATCGGCGTAGATGGCGAGCGCCCGCTCATTCTCGCCCGCTTCCTCGAGCAGCCGCGCGAGCAGCAAGGCGGCGCGGTCGTTGTCGCTCTGCGCGCCGGACGGCGGCAGCGATTCGAGCAGCGCGCGCGCCTTCGCCGAATGGCGCGCTTCGAAATGAGCGGCCGCGAGCTTCAGCCGGATCGCTCGGTCGACCGCGGTCGGCGCCTTGGCCTCCGCTTGCTCGTAATGCGGGATCGCCTCGTCCCATTTGCCCTGCCCGGCGAGCGCGTCGGCGAGAATCATCCGGTTGGCGGCGGTATCGGCGATCTCGAGCGCGTCGCGCGCGGCTCGGATCTCGCGCTCTGGGTCGATCGCCTTGACCGCCGCCGCCTTCACCGCCCGGACCTCGCGCCGCCCGGTCAGCTCGGGCAATATCTCGAAGACGAAATAAGCGAGGCAGCCGGGGATGGAGAGGAAGATGATCACCATCAGCCACATCGAGTTGCGCCCGCCGCGCACGCAATGGACCGCGCAGAGGATCTGGATCAGGATCGAGGCGGCGATGAACGGCATGGCGCGCTATCCGGGCTGCGCCTCGGCCCGCGCATCGCCCTCGCCTTCCTTGCCGGCGCTGCCGATCGAGGCGTCGATCAGCCCGGCGCGCATCATCCACCAGAACAGGACGATGCCGGGAAGCGCGGCGAGCGTGGTCAGCCAGTAGAAGTTGACGAAGCCGACCGCCTCGACGATCGAGCCGGCGGTGGTGCCGGTCAGCACCCGCCCGACCACGCTCGCCGCCGCCGAGATCAGCGCATATTGCGAGGCGGTGAAGCGCAGGTCGGTCAGCGCCGAGAAATAGGCGACGACGACCACGCCGCCGATGCCGCTGGCGACATTCTCGAACGTCATGCAGGCGGCGAGGCCGAGATTGGTGTGGCCGGCCATGGCGAGGAAGGCGAAGCTGGCGTTCGACACGCCCATCAGGATCAGGGCGAGCAGCACCGAGCGCTTCATTCCGATCTGGGCGTAGAGGATGCCGCCGATGAAGATCCCGATCAGATAGGCCCAGAAGCCGACGCCGACGTCCCAGATCGCGATCTCGTCATTGCTGTAGCCCATGTCGTCGAGCAGCAGCCGAAGCACGAGCTGGCCGAGCGTGTCGCCGATCTTGTGGAGCAGGATGAAGAG
>Ga0190265_10002282_pt1 | contig 12848 bp, 6 predicted proteins | sample Popmic124T_FD_133135 | JGI IMG/M metagenome (GOLD analysis project Ga0190265, IMG submission 133135) | Populus adjacent soil microbial communities from riparian zone of Indian Creek, Utah, USA - 124 T | ecosystem: Environmental > Terrestrial > Soil > Riparian zone | place: USA: Utah | collected... | reverse complement strand
GTCGCACGCGTGCCAGTGCGCAACGCATCCGCTGCTTCCGCTCGCGATTGCCTCAGAGCGGGCAACAGTCCGAAGATCAACGCGGTGAACAACGAAACGCCGGCAGTGAACGCGATGGCTGTCCCGTCCACCGTTGCTTCGCGAATGAACGGCACCGTAGAGGAGGCGAGGTCGCGAATGATTTGGAGCGCGCCGTGGGCGAACGCGATGCCGGCGCCGCCGCCGAGCAATGACAACAGCACGCTCTCCATCATGAGCGCCCGAACGAGGCGCGCGCGGCCCGCTCCGAGGGCGAGGCGGACGGCCAGTTCGCGCTGCCGCGTCACGCCGCGAGCGAGCAGCAGATTCGCGAGATTCACGCAGCAGATGAGCAGCACCGCCGCCACGGCCGCACCCAGCAGCGGGACGCCCTGCCGCGTGCGTCCAAAAATCTGATCGCGAAAACTGAGAACAGTGAAACTCCAGTTCCGGTTCGATTCGGGATGCTCCGCGGCCAGACGTTTTCCCAGCGCCACCAATTCCGCGCGGGCAGTGGCTTCCGTGACGCCGGCCTTCAGTCGCGCAATTCCCAGGAACATTCTCGCGCCGCGAGAGGTGCCGTCTTCCCCGCGCGGCGCGGACATCGGTAGCCAAAACGGCTTTTGCTCCGCCCTTACGATGTTTCCACTCCCGGCCGATGGCACGCGATGGATCGGAAACTGAAATCCAGGCGGGAGCACGCCAACGATCCTTCGAGCTTTCTTGTCGAGGCGCACGATCTGATTCAGTACGTCGGAACTTCCACCCAAGCGCGATTGCCACAACTCATGGCTGATGAGCACGACCGGCTCCGCGCCAGCATCGGCGTCGGAAGGAACAAACAATCGTCCCAGGGCGGCGCGCAGTCCCAACGCGTCGGGCAAATGGGTTGTCGCGTGGACGGTCGGAACTCTTTCAATCCGATCGCCAACTTCCCAATTCGCATCGTGCGAGTTGTCGGTCGCGACCGATTCAAAGCTCTGCGTCGCAGCCCGGATGTCCTCAAGGTCTTGCCAGGAAAGCTGATTCTCGCTCGCGCCCGTCTGGGTGTTGACTCGCTGAATCCACATCAAGCGATCCTCGCCCTCGAATCCGAGCGGACGAAACATCACCGTCCGCGCGACGCTGAACACCACCGTGTTCGCCCCGATGCCCAGCGCCAGCGTGAGCACGGCCACGGCGGTGAAGCCGGGGTTCTTCAGCAGTTGGCGGAAGGCGAATTTGAGATCATTCATAACGCAGCGCCTCCATTCCTGGAGCGCGGCATCTCTCCACGCAGCGCAGCGACCATACGGCCGTCGGCGCGCACTTTCTGCGGGATGGGCAATCCTCGATTGGATTCGGCAAGCCACTCCGATTCTACGGTCGCGCCCGCGGCAACCAGGCGTGCGACCACTTCGTAGTAATCGCCGTGACTGGATTCAGGCGGAGGGGCACACCAACCGTAGAGCGCCCAGCCCAGGGGCGTGCCGCCGAAGCGTTTGTCTTTGATGTCCACAGGCGCTTTCGATTTCAGAAACGCCTTCACCACTTTAGCGTGGCCCGCATACGAGGCCCAGTGGAGTCCAGTTTCGCCGTGAGGCTGCGCGCCAACATCCACACCTTGCTTTAGCAGGAAATCGACGACGCTCGCGCGGCCATACTCACACGCCCACATCAGCCCGGCTTCCATTTGCGCTTTCGTCGCGTTCGCCTTCAAGCTGCCGTCTTTGTTGAAGAAGCTTTTGACGACATCGAGCCGTCCCACTCCAGCCGCTCCTTCAAGGTCGAGTCGTGCGCCGCGCTTCGCGAGATACGCAGCGGCCGCCCCGCGCCCGTTGTGCAGCGCAGCGATCAATGGATTCCATCCGCCTGGAATCCCATCCACCGATGCGCCGTACTTCAGCAAGATGTCGAGCAGCGGAATTTGCACGCCCGCAACGGCTGGATGACAACTCGTCGCCACCAAGCCCAAAGTCGTTGAACCGCTCCGCTCGGGGTAACGCTTTCGTCGCGGGCCATAGTCAAGATCCGCGTCCACTTCCGCGCCGGCTTTGAGCAGAACCTCCGCGACCTTCGCCGCGTTCTTCGGAGTCTTTTGGCGATAGGCCTCGACCGCGTTGGCGCCGACGTAATGCAAAAGAGTCGCACGATGTTCGCGCGTCGAACGCGCTCGAATCATCTCGGGATTCCCGCGCAGCAGTCGTTTGAGGGTAGTGATGTCACCGGTGACAATAGCGTCCACTGCTGCTTCAAATTGCGAAACCCAAGAGCCTTCCTGATTCAACTCTTCGATGTGTCTCTCAAATCGCCGCCAATTTTCGAATTGATGCTGCCGCGCGATGATGAACTGTCCGTCGGCAATAGAGAGTTTAGCTCTTCGAAGTGTCGAATCCGTCACCTTGTTTCGATCGTTGGTATCCGGCCTCCCGCTTAAGCGTGGATGGTATCGCCTAACCCAACGCATCGCATCGGGATCGCCTGACTTGAACGCTTTGAGCAGATCCTTCGCCTGTCGCTTGTATTGCGCCAGGCGCGGACGTGTGGGCAGCTTTTGGTTACCGTTCATGGTTTTGGATTCGCCACGGAGGCGCAGAGAGGCACGGAGCAGACGTGGCGCAGATTTTCAATCTGCCGTATCGCAGAATTTCATTCTGCGGAGCGTTGGCAAATTCTTGAGCGTTTGTCTCCCCGGCAAAATTCTCATTCATAACGCAGTGCCTCCATTGGATCGACTTTCATGGCGCGGCGGGCGGGGACACAACATGCCAGCACGGCGATCCCACCAAGGAGAAGCGAGACGAACACAAACGTAAAAGGATCGGCCGGGCTGATTTCAAAGAGCAGGCTTTGCAGCGAGTGAGTAAGCGCCAATGTTCCGGCCAGGCCGGCGGCTGCCCCGAAGGCGACCGACTTCATTCCTCGACCGATCACCGACATCATCACATTGCCGCGCTGCGCGCCCAGGGCCATGCGAATGCCGATTTCTTGAGTCCTTTCCGCGACCACGCAGGAAAGGACGCCGTAAACGCCAACCATCCCCAGGCCAAGAGCAAGACCGGCCAAAAGCCCCATGAGCCGCATCGCAAACTTCCGCGCGGCTCCCGCAGCCGCGACTTGCTCCGCCATTGTGCGGGAGTTGTAAACCGCCACGTCTCGATCCACCGCCGCGACGGCGGCCTGCACAGCAGGCACCATCTCGGACGGCTTCAACTGACTGAGCACAACGACCGTGAGATGCGAAAAGCAACTCTGCAGGTGTGGCCGAAAGACCTCCGGTCTTGTTGGTACGTCCAGCCCACCGTGCTTTACATCCTTGATGACGCCGACGATTTCACACGGCTCTTGGCCAAAATCGGGACTTGAAATTCGCTTCCCGATGGGGTCGCTGCCAGGAAAGAACTGTCGGGAAAAGCTTTCATTCACCATCGCAACCGGGCGTGCGGATTCGTTGTCGCGGTCGGTGAAGCAACGGCCCTTCGCTAATGGAATACCGAGCGTCGTAAAATATTCTGAACTTGCCTGGCGCAGTCCCGCCACGAGTCGAGCCGTGGGATCGGAAGGAGGATGTCCTTCGACAGTGACAGCGATGTCCATGTTCTCGCGCGCCAGATCCAGCGGCAGTCCATTCACTGTCGCGACAGATTTCGCTCCGGGTAATTCCGCCAGACGCGGCAAGAGCTTCTCCACAAACCGAACCATTGCCTGGCCATTGGTGTAGTTGCGCCCGCCCAGCGACACGTCCACCGCGACGATCTGTTTGGGATTGAATCCGAGATGCACCTGGCTCAGCCGCCAAAAGCTGCGCGTTAAAAGTCCGGCTCCGATCAGCAGTACGGTGACGAGCGCGATTTCAGAACCGACCAGCAAATTGCGAATACGAGCGCCGCCAAAACCGCCGCCGCGGCCGCGGCCCTCCTGTTTCAGCGCTTCGCTCACGTTGGCCCGGCGAAGCTGGAGTAATGGCACCAGCCCAAACGCAAGACCCACGATCAGCGAGACCGCCGCGGTGAAGCCGAGGACGAGAACATCGAGTCCTATTTCATCCGCGCGAGGTAATGTTGCCGGGACGGCTCCGGCCAGGAGGTGCAACGCCCAGCAGGCTATCAGCAGGCCCGCGGCCCCGCCAACGCATGACAAAAGAATGCTTTCGGTGAGCAACTGTCGGGTGATCTGAAACGTTTGGGCGCCGAGAGCCACTCGTACACTGAATTCGCGCCGGCGCTTGACGGCCCGCGCCAGAAGAAGATTGGCTAGATTGGCTGTCGCAATGAGCAGGGCCAACCCGGCTCCTCCGAACAGCATCAGCAATGTCGGCCGCGAACGGGCGGTTATTTCCCGCTTCCAGGAGGCCACATTCACGCCCCAGCCTGCGTTTGATTCAGGAAACTGCTGTTCCAGCCGATGCGCAATCGCCGTCATCTGGCTCTGTGCCTCGTTGACTGTGATTCCTGATTTGAGCCGTCCAAGAACCAGGAACTCGCGCATGTTCCGCCACTTCAATTTCGTTGGCCAGATGACCAGCGGACGCCACACATCTGTCTGGGCCAGTCCCGCTTCCCAGCCTTGGATGCGCGATGGCTCAAACAGCTTCAGCCGGTCGGGCATGACGCCCAAGACTGTAAAACTGCGGCCATTCAGTTGGACCGCTTGATTAACGATGCCCGGGTCCGCGCCAAACCGACTGCGCCATAGTCTCTCGCTCAACAAAATGACGTCGGCCCGGCCCCGCTGCTCTTCTTCGATCAGGAAAGTACGACCAGCAATGGGTCTGGCGGCCAGGACCCGAAAAAAGTTGGCCGAGACGAATGCCGTCCGAACCTGCTCCGGCTCCTGAGCGCCCTTGAGCGTCGCCATTCCGCCTGCCGCTGCTGCCGCCAGGTCATCGAAGGTCGAATTTTGTTCCCGCCAATCCAGATAGTTGGCGAGCGACACAGTGTAATGCTGCCATCCCAGGCGCGGATTACTCTCAGACACGGCGACGAGCCGCTCCGGCTCGGCGTAGGGAAGCGGTCGCAACAACACCGCGTTCACCACACTGAAGATGGCTGTGTTCGTCCCGATGCCGAGCGCCAGCGTAAGCACGGCCACGGCCGTGAAGCCGGGATTCTTCAGCAGTTGGCGGAGGGCGAAACGGAGATCGTTCATGGCATGATGTCGATTTGGTCACTCATTCCTCAGCGCCACCATCGGGTCCACGCGCGCCGCTCGCCTCGCGGGCAGCCAGCAGGCGAACAGCGCCACTCCCGTCAGCACCACCGCGACAATAAGAAACGTCACCGGATCGGTCGCTTTCACTGAGTAGAGTTGGCTGGATAGATATCGCGTCAGGGCAAACGCCCCGGCGAGTCCCATCGCGATGCCCAGCAGCGTCAGCCGCAACCCGCCGTGGATGATAAGACGCAGTACGTCGCTCTTTTGCGCCCCCAACGCCATCCGCACGCCGATCTCGCGCCGGCGTTGCGTCACCGCATACGACATCACGCCGTAGATGCCCACGACGGCGAGCAGCAGCGCGACCGCCGCAAAGCAGCCCAACAAGGCCGTGTTCAGTCGCCGCGAGGTCGTGGTGTTCGCCAGCCGTTGTTCCATCGTCATCACGTTGTGAAGCGACTGGTTCGGTTCCACCTCCGCCACCGCCGCTCGCACGGCAGAGATGAGAAGGGCTGGCTCTTCGGCGGTGCGCATCACGAAGCTCAGTTCGCCTCCCATGTCTCCCAGTTCGAGGCTATACACTTCCGGCCTGGCGTCTTTCGCCAATCCGCTCTGTCGCACATCGCTGACGACACCCACCACCGTCAGCCAAGCCTTCGACCCGCCCAGACGGATTCGCTTGCCGATGGCGCTTTCGCCGGGGAAGTGATGTTTCACAAACGCCTCGGTGACGATCACCACTCCCGCGCCGGAGCGCGCGTCCTGCGCAGTGAACGCCCGTCCGTTCCTCAACGGAATACCCATCGCGTTGAAGTAATCGAGGGTAACCGTCGGCCTCGAAATCGACTTCACCTCGCCCGGCTGAGCCCGCCTGAAGTCGATCGGTGGCCGGCCTTCGACCTGCGCCGCCGTTATCCGCGCCGAAGAAGTGAGCGGCAGAGAATCCGTGGCGGCGACCGCCTGCACGCCGGGCAGCGCTTTCAAGCGCTCGAGAATTTGTTCAACGAAGTTGACTTTCTGGGGCGCAGACCTTCCCTCGGTCAGGTTTATCTGGAACGTCAACACGCCCTCGGTCCGGAAGCCCGGATTGACATCGAGCAACCGCGAGAAGCTCTTGATCAACAGCCCGGCGCCGACCAGCAGCACGAGCGCCAGCGCCATCTCCGAGACGACCAGGAGTTGCCGGAGCCGGTTGCGCTGTCCGCCAGTGTCGCCGCGGCTTTCCTCTTTGAGCGCGACGTTGACGTCTGTGCGCCAGGCTCGAACTGCCGGCGCGAGTCCGAATGTCACGCCGGTGATCACCGACACGCCGAGCGTGAACGCCAGCACCCACGCATCAATGCCAATCCTCTGCATCGCCCGCACGCTGATGTCGCTCCACTGCCCCAGCGCCCGGACGCCCCAGAACGCCAGCAACAGTCCCAAACCGCCGCCGGCCAGGGAAAGCAGCACACTTTCCGACAGCAGCACGCGGATGATCCGCCAGCGACTGGCACCCAGCGCGGCGCGCACGGCCATCTCCCGTTGCCGCGCGGCCGCGCGCGCGAGCTGGAGGTTGGCCACGTTCGCGCAGGCGATCAGCAGGACAAACGCGACCGCGCCCAGCAACACGAGTAACGGCCCCTTCACATCGCCGACGACCTGCTCGTGCAGGCCGATCAGCGTCAAAACATCCTGGCTGTTGCCGCGACCCTCGCTGGCGCCGCGCCGCGGCCGGGGACTGTCGCCCCGAGCCGCGGTCGGTTCGCCTGGCTGAATACGCTGCGCGATGGTTCGCGACTCGGTTTGCGCCTGTTGAGGCGTCACACCGGGTTTCAATCGAGCAACGGCTTTCAGAAGCCACATGCCTTCACCAAACTTCCCAAAAGTCCCTCCCGCGCCCGTTCCATCAAGCGCCAGCGGAGTCCAAAGTTGAAACCCTTCTGGATATTGAAAGCGCGCCGGAAGAATGCCCACGACGGTGTAACTTTGTTGGTTCAATGTGATCGTCCGATCGAGCACGTTAGGGTCGCCGCCAAATCGGCTTTGCCAGAGACCGTGTCCGAGAATGACCGCCTTGGGGCCGTTGGGCGTGTCCTCTTCCGGGGTGAAGTTGCGTCCCAACGCTGGCGGGACGCCGAGCAGCGGAAAGAAATCCGCCGTCACTGCGCCGGACACGATTCGCTCCGCCAGTCCTGCCCCTGTGAGAGTCATGTCGCCGCCACTGTAGGCGGCGATGCGCGCCAGTGACTGACTCTGGGCTTTGACTTCAACGAACGTGGCGCTGCTAATCTCGGTGTTGGCCTTGCCCGACTGGTCCATGGCCAACTGCACCAGTTGGCCGGGTTCGGCATAAGGCAGCGGCTTGAGCAACACGGCGTTGACGACGCTGAAGATGGCGGTGTTCGCGCCGATGCCGAGCGCCAGCGTGAGCACGGCCACGGCGGTGAAGCCGGGGTTCTTCAACAATTGGCGGAGGGCGAAGCGCAGGTCGTTCATGATGCTTAGTTGTTCATTTTCGAAGCGGCTCCAACTTTGAGTTCGCTGGCTTCCGATTGAACAGATTTCACTTTTTTCTGCTCATCGAAGACGAACCGTTGCAATACGACCATCCGATCGAACTCCGCACGGTAACGATACTCGCGGCTCGCGGCTTCGTCGTGGCGGCCGACGAGTGTCAATGAGACAAGCTCACCAAGGCCCTTCAGTTCGGCTTGGATCTTCTTTTGTTGGGGCGCCAACACCGACCAAAACTCCGCAGTGTAGTCCTCCGACCGCATGGTGCCATTCGCAGAGTCCCGAATGACGGCCCGGACCTGTTCGGTGACGGCAGGCTCCTGATCTGCGAGCGGAGAAAACTCGTCGAGGTAGAACCGTTTCATGTTGTTGCGGAGCGGCTGCGGGGCGGCGGTGAACTGGTCGCGGACCTTCGCGAGGTCGTAATAGTGGGGGCCCTTCGCGAGTTCAGCCGCCAGGTTGAACGTCACGCTTTCGTCACGGCGAGGAAACGGGAACAGCACCATGTCGCCCGACTTCAGGTCGAAGGCATTGGAGTATTTCGTGCCGCCGTCGCCCGGTTGCAGACAGGCGCGCAGGATCGCCACGCCGTTGGCTACGGTTGGCGCGGGAGATTTCGCGAGTTCCTGTTCGAGAGCGGCGCGGCCGTAGCCGAAACCGCGGCTTTGGCGGAGGGTCGCCATGTGCAGCTTGCCATTGCGCGCACCGATGACGACCGAGGCGCCCGTGCGGTCGGCGATTAAGATCCGGGAGCGCGCGAAATCAGGTTCACGATACTTGCTATAGAACGCGATCGCTTCCTCGACGGTCTTGCATGATTCGATCATGCGTTCGCTGGGATTGCCGCGGACGGGCTGCAGCTTGGGGTCGGGTTCGTATTTTTCCGCGAAGCCAGAAACCCAATCGAAAGCGAGGCCGGCGGTATTGAGGCCGCCCTGGGCCCAGCCGTTATCGAACCCAAGGTAGGCGCAGCCGAGATGGTCTTTGCCCGCGGGGACGAACCAGAGGCGGGTGGCGGGGTTGAACCAATCTTCATTGTTGAAGAAGAGCGCGCGCTCGGCATCGGTGAGCACGAAGATGGTGCAAGCGTTCACGCGGAGCGGAGCAGCGATCAACAATGCGACGACCACGGCGGCGAAGCCGGGAGTCATCAGCAATTGGCGGATGACGGATTTAGGATCGTTCATAAAATGGGAGCCGTTGACGTGAGGACTCTGCTGAATTCCGCACTCCGCGTTCCGCGTAGGTGATCAGAGCCTCGTTACGTCGGCTGCTACGTTGGAATGAGTCATTCATAACGCAGTGCCACCATCGGATCGACCTTCGTGGCGCGCCGCGCCGGGATGTAGCAGGCGAGGAACGCGACCAGGCCGAGCAGCAACGAAACTACGATGAACGTGATTGGATCGGTCGGCGCAATGCCGAACAGGAGCGTGGACAGAAAGCGGGTGAGTGCGAAAGCGCCGCCGGCGCCGATAACGATTCCAGCCAGGGTGAGCAGCATTCCGCGACGAAGCACGATGTTGAGCACGTCGCCGCGCTGCGCGCCCAACGCCATGCGCACGCCGAATTCTTTCGTGCGTTGCGCGACGGAGTACGAGATGACGCCGTAGATGCCGACCGCTGCCAACACGAGCGCCACGCTGGCAAACAACGTGAGCAGCAGAGTGAGAAAGCGCGGGCGCGATTGGGCGGCGGACATCACTTCGTCCATCGTGCGGATGCGCGCCAGCGGCAGAGTGGGATCGAGCGCGCGGACTTCGCGGCGCAGGGCGTTGATCACGGTGGATGGGCTGCTGCTGGAACGCACGGCGATGTAAAAGTTGCGGTCGCTGCGCGCGTAGGTCTGGCCCAGCGAGTAATAAACTTCAGTACCAGTGGCTTCCGCCAGGCCGTGGTTCTTCACGTCTTCCACGATGCCGATGACGGTGCACCAGACATTCGTGCCGCCGATTCCTCGCCGCAGCCGCCGCCCAATTGGGCTGTCGTTCCCCCAAAACATTCGCGCCATCGTTTGGTTGATGACGACGACGTCCGGCGCGCCTGCCGCGTCGCGCTCGTCGAACATCCGGCCATCAACGAGACGGATGCCGAGCATTTTGAAATAATCCTTGGAAACGGTTTGAGGGAAATCGACGTTCTGCACCGGCCCGCCGGGGACCGGAACAAACCCTTCGATCTCGGTGCTGTTGAAGAACGCGCTCTTGGCTGGAGGCAATCCAGTCGTGAGCGCGGCACTTTCGACGCCCGGCAGCCCTTTGAGCCTCTCTTCAAGTCGCGTCCAGAAATCCATCTTCGTCTGGTCATTCGGATAAGTGAGCCGGGGTAGCGCCACAAGTGCTGTGGTCACGCCAGCAGGGTCGAATCCCGCGCGGACCTGTTGAAGATTCCAGAACGCGCGCAGCATGAGGCCGGAGCCGATCAACAAGACGAGGGCCAGCGCCAGTTCACTCACGACGAGCGCGTGACGAAAGCGTTGCGTGCCCGCGGTGCCGGTGGTGGAAGCGGCCGCTGATTTGAGCGCGCCTTGAAGATTCTGTTTCGCGAGGTGCAGCAGTGGCGTGAGGCCGAAAACAATTCCAGTCGCGACACAAATTGCGATGACGAAGAAAAACACGCGCGCGTCAAGCGCGATTTCCGATGCGCGGGGAATGCTCGCTTCGCTGGCGGACTTCACCAGTTGCAAGCCGCCCTGGGCCAGCAAGAGTCCCAGCGCCGCGCCGACGAAGGAAAGTACGAGACCTTCGATGATGAACTGACGGGCGAGCTGCGGCAGGCCGGCCCCGAGCGCGCCGCGAATGGCGATTTCGCGCTGGCGAGCTTCGGCGCGCGCGAGCAGCAGGTTGGCGACATTCACGCACGCGATGAGCAGGACGAAGCAGACCGCGCCCAGCAGCATCCGCAACGCTGGTTTCACGCCGCGCACTACTTCATCGTGCAGGCCGTAGCTGACCAGCGTATGTTCGTTCGTCGCCAACGTGTGACGGTTCGCGGGCGCGAGTTCCTGTGTGCGCTTGACGATTGAATCCAGTTCCACGCGGGCCTGGTCGAGCGTGACTCCTGGCTTGAGGCGGCCTACGACTTTGAAGCTATGGTCGCTGCGGGATCCCGACCGGGCGGGATTGATTTGAATGGGCAGCCAGAGTTCCGGCGCATCTACTTCGCCAGGAGGAAATCGAAAACCGGGCGGCATCACGCCGACGACAGTGCATTTGCTGCCGTTGACCAGAATTTCGCGCCCGATTAGTTCCTTGTCTCCGCCAAAAGCACGGTGCCAAAGGCCAAAAGAAATATTCGCCGCAAGCGGCGCGCTGGGATCATCGTCTGCCGGCGTGATGATACGACCCGCGAGTGGATTCACGCCGAGCATTGGCAACATGCCGCCAGTCACGAACGACGCCGTCGCGCGCACCGGTTCCTGTTCGCCGGCGATGTTTACACCGCTGTTGTTCCAACTTTCGAGGTTCTGCCAGAAAGTCGCTTCACGTTTCAGATCGAGGTATTCCGGTGCGGAGAATGAAAATCGCCGCAAGCCGCCATTCGGAAACGACGGGAACTCCGTGTAGAGCCGCGCGAGCCGTTCTGGCTCCAGGTACGGCAGGGGCCGCAAGAGCACCGCGTTCACCACGCTGAAAATTCCCGTCGTCGCACCGATGCCCAGGGCCAGACACAAAACCGCGGCACACGTGAAGCCGGGATTTTTCAGCAGTTGGCGGATGGCGAATTTGAGATCATTCATGGCGCAGAGCTTCCATTGGTGAGATGCGAGCGGCGCGAATGGCTGGCAGTAGAGAAGCAATCAGGATGACGAGGCCCATGGCAATCGCAGCGCCCGCCAAGATTGGAATGTGGAACGATGGAACCTCAAAGAGGACGCCTTGCATGGCGCGTCCCGCCGCCCATGCGCCAACGCACCCAAGGAGCAATCCCATCGCCAGCAGCCTTAGACCAAACAACAAAAACTGACGGGCGATCTGATCTGGTACGGCACCCAGCGCCATGCGGACGCCAATCTCACGGCGACGCTGCGCCACGGCATAGGCCAGCACGCCGTACGTGCCAATGGTGGCCAGCAACAATGCAATCCCCGCGAATATGCCCGCCAGGATAGCCGGGGATCGTCTCGCGATCAGACTCTCGTCGATGTACGTTTGCAGGGTTTTGAAATTCTCAATCGGGATCTCTGGATCAATTTCCCGCACTCTTTTCTTCACCGACGGGATCAACGTATTCACAGGGACCGAGGCCCGGACTAGCAGCCGTAGATCGGTCGAGAACGAATAGGGTTCGTAAACCGCGCCGAGCTTGTGAGTTTCGGACAAGTCGGTTTGCTTCACGCTGCCGACGATGCCAATCACGGTGAGGTCCCGTCCTTCCTTCGCCTCCGCCAGGATCGTCGAAAAGGTACGACCTACGGCATCTCCATTGTGCCAATACTTCCGCGCAAACACTTCGTCGATCACCGCAACTCCTGGTGCGAATCTGGGTTTGTCCTGAAGATCGACCTCATCAAAAAGTCGTCCTTGCAGCAGCGGGATACCCATCGTCTTCCAATATTCTGGGGAGACGTACGAAAAGTAATGTGCTTGGAGGCTGCCGCTCGAAGGCGAGTTCATCCCTTCCGCGCGAATGGTGCGCACGGTTGCTCCTTCCGTCGTAAACGGCAGAGCGCTCGAAACGGCCGCGTGAGTCACGCCCGGTAGAGTTCGCACTTCCTCCAACAGACGCCGAACAAATGGGATTTTTGTGGCTGGGCCTCGGTAGTTCATCCACGGCAGCGTCATCTGGCCGGTCAGCACTTGCTCGGACGCAAATCCCGTTGGTTTTTCCAGCGTGCGTCGGAGGCTGAGGCCGAGGAGGCTAGCTCCACAGAGGAGCACAAAGGCTATAGCAATTTGCGCGATGATGAATGTCTGACGGAGCCGTTGGACGCTCCGGCTGACGGTCGCTCCACGAGTTTCGCTCTGGAGGCAAAGTTGCGGCGATACGCGTCGGGTCATCGCGATGATCGGCAAGGAGATACACACACCAACAACCAACGATGCCACGATTGAGGCGGCGGCGATTCGGTGATCGAACGAAATATCCGCGCCCAGGGGAAGCTGAGTCACGCCCAACGACCGCATCAGCCGGATGCCGGCCACCGCAATCCAGACACCAAGCGCGCCGCCCGCCAACGAAAGGATCGTGTTCTCGACGAG
>Ga0190265_10002281_pt1 | contig 12850 bp, 8 predicted proteins | sample Popmic124T_FD_133135 | JGI IMG/M metagenome (GOLD analysis project Ga0190265, IMG submission 133135) | Populus adjacent soil microbial communities from riparian zone of Indian Creek, Utah, USA - 124 T | ecosystem: Environmental > Terrestrial > Soil > Riparian zone | place: USA: Utah | collected... | reverse complement strand
TGGCTCGACGTCCGGGAGGAGGAGGATGGGAGCTGCTCCCTGACCGGGTCGTTGCGCCGCGGCGATGAGCGCCTGGCCTTCTCCGAGCCGTCTCTCCTGCTCTGCTCCGGCCACCTCTTCCAGATCGGCCAGGTCTCGCGTCTCGACCTTGCGGGCTTCGCCTGGATCCCTCTGCTGTCCCGCGCCGGCTGGAGCCTGCGGGTGCCGGCCGGGGAGAAGGAAGACCTGCTCGAGAGGCTCCTCTCCGCCCCCGCTCTCCCCCGGCTCGACCTGCCCGAGTCGCTGCGTTTCGAGGTCGTGCGCGTGGCCCCCAGGCCACGCCTCCGCCTGAGGTCACCCCACCGGGGCTCTTCCAGGGAGTGGCTCTCCGCGAATCTGTCCTTTCAATACGGCGACCTTGAGGTGGCAGCCCTCGCCGGCGATCCCGGCGTCTATCAACGAGGGGAGCGGCGCTTCCTGCTCCGCGATCCGGAAACCGAACGGGAATCCATCGACCGCTTGCGGCACCTGGGATTCCGTCTCTCCGGGGACCTTTCGCTGAGCGTCCCTCCCGCCCGGGTTCCGCCGGCCGTCCGCGCGCTCCTGGCCGAGGGCTGGACGATCGACGCCGAGGGGAAGCTCTACCGTTCCCCTGGCGCCTTCCAGGTCTCGGTCGCCTCCGGCATCGACTGGTTCGAGATGCATGGGCAGGCGGAGTTCGAGGGCAAAAGCGTCGGGCTGCCGGAGCTGCTCGCCGCCCTCCGCAAGGGCGAGGCGTTCGTGACCCTCGGCGACGGCAGCATCGGGCTGATCCCCGAAGAGTGGCTGAAGAGGCTCGGCCCGGTCGCCGCGCTGGGTCAGGTGGAAGGCGACCATCTCAAGTTCAAGGCTACGCAGGTGGGCCTTTTGGACGCGTGGCTCGAGAGCGAGCCCGCTGCCACCTGCGACGAAGCCTTCGACCGCGCCCGGCAACGCCTGCGCAGCTTCGAGGGCATCGGCCCGGCCGAGGCGCCGCGGAGCTTCCGAGGAGAGCTCCGCGGTTATCAACGAGCCGGCCTGGGATGGCTCCACTTCCTGCGCGACTTCGGCTTCGGCGGCTGCCTGGCCGACGATATGGGCCTGGGCAAGACCATCCAGGTGCTCGCTCTGCTGGAATCGAGGCGCGGGGGCGAGCGTCCGTCTTTGGTCGTCGTGCCGAAGTCGCTGATCTTCAACTGGCTGGCCGAGGCGGAGCGCTTCACGCCGAAGCTGCGCGTGCTCGACCATACCGGCACGGGCCGCACCCGGGAGGGAGATCCGTTCGCCGGGTGGGACGTGGTGCTCACGACCTACGGCACTCTTCGCAAGGACATCGCGACGCTGCGCCAGGCCGAATTCGAGTACGTGATCCTGGACGAAGCGCAGGCGATCAAGAATGCAGACAGCCAGACCGCCAAGGCCGCCCGGCTGCTGCGTGGCCGTCATCGTCTGGCTCTGACCGGGACGCCGGTCGAGAACCACCTGGGCGAGCTTTGGAGCCTGCTCGAGTTCCTGAATCCCGGCTTCCTGGGAGCATCCCCTCTCCTGCGCGCCCGCTCCGAGGAGCTGCGGAATCCCGGCCTCGAAACACGGAGCCTGCTCGCCCGAGCCTTGCGCCCCTTCATCCTGCGGCGCACGAAGGAGCAGGTCGCTCCGGAGCTGCCTGCCCGCCTGGAGCAGACCCTGGTCTGCGAGCTGCCGCCGGGCCAGCGCCGCCTTTACAACGAGCTGAGGGACCACTACCGGAGCGCGCTCGGAGGCAAGATCGGCGAGCAGGGCCTGGGGCGCTCCAAGATCCTGGTTCTGGAAGCCCTGCTCCGACTCCGGCAGGCAGCCTGCCATCCCGGCCTGCTCGATCCCAAGCGGGCAGACGAGCCCAGCGCCAAGCTCGACCTCCTCCTGCCGCAGCTCCAGGAGATCCTCGCCGAGGGTCACAAGGCGCTGGTGTTCTCCCAGTTCACCACCTTCCTCGGTCTCCTCCGCCGGCAGCTTGACCGCGAGGGGATCCCCTACCTCTATCTGGATGGCCGGACCCGCGACCGGCAGGAGAAGGTGGAGCGATTCCAGTCCGACCCGGCCTTCCCTCTCTTCCTGATCAGCCTCAAGGCCGGAGGGCTGGGGCTCAACCTGACCGCCGCCGACTACGTCTACCTGCTCGATCCGTGGTGGAACCCGGCCGTCGAAGCCCAGGCCATCGACCGCGCCCATCGCATCGGCCAGACCCGGCCCGTCTTCGCCAGCCGCATCGTGGCCCGGGACACGGTCGAGGAGAAGATCCTGGAGCTTCAGAAGAGCAAGCGCGACCTCGCCGACGCCATCATCCAGGCCGACAAGAGCCTGCTCGCCGCCCTGAGCCGGGAGGACCTGGAGCTGCTGCTGTCGTGAGGGCTACCGCTGGAGGTCCGCGCGGAGCCGGCGTACCTCTTCTTCGAGGGCGTGCACCCGCTCCTCCAGTGCCTGGCGTCCCGCCGCCTCTGCGGCCGCTCGGGCCTCCGCCCGATCGCGGGCCGCTTGGAGCTCGTCCGTCCAGAGGAGCACCTCGCCTGTCTTGAAGTCGACCAGCCGCACGCGCCCTGCTTCCGGGTGGAGCCTCAGACCTGTGGTCCGGCTTTCGAGCGAGCCGCCAGCAACGGGGATCGGCTGATAGCGGCCTTCTTCGCTGAGCCGGAAACCCTGCAACTGCGGTCTCAGCCATTCCCCATACGGATCGAAGAGCACATACTCCTCCACCCCGATCCGCTCGTACAGATCCTTCTTCTTGCCGCTGTCCTCCCTGCGGGTCTTGCGCGAGGTGACCTCCACGATCAGGCTGGGCGGGGTCTCCTCCCAGAGCAGGTAGTTGCGGCGGTCCAACTTCGCCACGCCCTTGGCCAGCAGCACGTCCGGAGCGATTGCGGCGGCGGGATCGCCCTTCTGGTAGCAGAGGAAGAGGTTGCCTCCCACCCAGACGTCCGGCGTGCCGTCATAGCGGCGCTCCAACGCCTCGATGAGGTCGGCCATCACCTTGCGGTGGAGAGTGGTCTCGGCCATGGGCTGGCCGTCGGAGGTCGGATACTCGATCTCCTGCTTGAGCAGAATGGCGCTCATGCGTGTCCTCCTCCCAACGGGTTCCGGGATCAGAGCACGAACACCCGCCGGGACGCAACCTCTCGGCTCATGGTAGCACGCCCCTCACTTCGGCCGGACCGTCTGCCCCCGCGTCGGCTCGCCGCGCGCGACCTCCTTGCCGTCGGCCAGGTAATTCAGGAACTGGGCGGGGAGGCCCTCGCCGTCTCCGAAGCGGGCGGTGGTCTGGAGGTGGTAGTGCAGGTGCGGCTCGCTCGTGTTGCCGCTGTTGCCGCAGAGGCCGATCCGGTCACCCGGCTTGACCGCGTCCCCCTTCTTGATCGGGACGCTGCCCTTCTTCAGGTGGGCCAGGAAGGAGAACTCGCCGTTGCCGTGGTCGATCACCACATGGTTGCCTGGAGGATTGGCCGTATCCGTCTGGCCGATCTTCTGGTCGGCGTGGCCGTCGACCGCGACCGCCACCGTGCCCGCGCCGGGCGCGAGGATGGGCTGCCCGAAGCAGTGGTACTGCTCGAGGGCGGTGCCGTCGCCGGTATGGCTCTTGCCGTCCTTCAGGATGAGGAGATCGTAGGCGAAGCGCTGTTCTCGGGAGACGACATGATAGTTCTCGGCCTCCGTGCGACCGCCCCAGAAGACGTGCCACTCGCCCTGGAACGGCAGGCGCAACGGCGTCTTCGTCTGATAGTCGAGATGCTTGCTGGGCGCCGGCTCCTGCTCAGGGCCGACGTGGAAGCCAGCTATGTTGCCCGAGGCATCGAGCGCAATCTGCACGACGACGGGCTTGGGCGCCTTGGCCATCTTCACCCTGCGGGTGTAGACCTGGAGGGGCGTTTGCGCCACCACCTCCTCGGAGAGGATCTCCACCTCGTTGCCGTGGTCAGCATTTATTTGTTCGCGGGCAGCCTTGATTCCCTCGGCCGTTCCCACGAGCTGCTTCATCTCCGGGGTGAATTTCTCCCAGAGCTTCGCGGCCTCTCCGGCGTAGAACCAGCCGGTGTACTGGCGTCCGGTCTCCAAAGGATCGGCAGGAGGAGCGGTACCTATCATCGCAGCCATCAGGAACGTCATGAGTCGCATGGACCCATTCTACCGAGTGGCGGGCCTCTCTCGCCTTCCGCGTATCTCCCATTAACGGCGACGAGAGCCGCACCCCAGACTCGTGGACTGCAACCCGGGCCCACGTTCCAGATAAGCGACCAAAGGCCTGCCGGATCTCCGGCGGGCCTTTTGCATTAGATTCCTCTGCTAGACTCACCCGGCTCGAGACAACGATGAGGGTAGGACGAAGGCATAGGAGGAAATGTGGAGGCCAGACTCAAGTTTCAACGTGCGCGTGACTTTCAGCAGGAACTTCAGACCCGGGTGGAGGAACGCCTTGCCGCGCTCGGCCGGTCCCGTTACGGCTCGCTGCGCTTATATCTCAAGACGGCCGTGCTGATCCTTTGGGGCGTCGGCTCCTTCACAGGCCTGCTCTTCTCGGAATATTGGTGGCAGGCCGTGCCCCTGGCCATCTCGCTGGGCCTGGCGATCGCGGCCCTCGGCTTCAACGTGGGCCATGACGGCAACCACGGCGCGAGCTCGCGCTCGAAAGGGGTGAACCGCGCCATGGGGGCAATGTTCGACCTCCTCGGCGGCAGCTCCTACGTCTGGCGCTTCAAGCACAACGTCCTCCATCACAGCTACCCGAACGTCGAGGGCCTGGACGACGACATCGACCTCGGAGCGCTCTGCCGCCTGTCGCCCCACCAGCCCCACCGTCCCTTCCACCGGCTGCAGCATCTCTACATGTGGCCGCTCTACAGCCTGGTGGGCCCCAAGTGGCAGCTCTGGGACGACTTCGTGGCCGTGGCCCGGGGCCGTGTCGGGGAGAGCTCGTTCGACCGTCCCAAGGGAATCGACCTCGCCGTCTTCGTGGGCGGCAAGATCGCCTTCTTCTCCTGGGCGCTCGTCCTCCCCGCGCTCCTTCATCCTCTCTGGCAGGTGCTGCTCTTCTACGCGATCGTCTCCGCGGTCGAGGGGCTCGCTCTGAGCGTGGTCTTCCAGCTCGCGCACACCACCGACGAGACGGAGTCCTACTCCCAGGAAGAGACAGGGGCCGCAGTGGGCAAGGAGTGGGCGGTGCACCAGGTGGAGACCACGGCGAACTTCGCCCGGCACAACCGCCTGCTGACCTGGTACGTCGGGGGGCTCAACCACCAGATCGAGCACCACCTGTTCCCGCGAATCAGCCACATCCACCTGCCGGCAATCGCCGACATCGTCGAGCAGGTCTGCCGGGAGCACGGTATCCGCTACCGCGTCTATCCCACGATGACCAAGGCCATCGCCTCGCACTACCGCTGGTTGCGCGACCTGGGCAAGCCGCCGGAGGGAGCCGCGGCCTAGTCCTCTGTCAGGCTGAAAAGATGGGTTAACCCTCTGTGTAGGGGCACCCCTTGTGGGTGCCCTGGGGGAGGGCACCCACAAGGGGTGCCCCTACAACACACCAATTCTAGATTGACATGCCACTAGCCGCCAGCGCCGACAGCTCACTGCATGCCGTTGTTATGCGCCGCTCTCGGTACTGCTGCTAGAGCGAATTAGCGCATACCCGACAAGACCGATCCATACGAATACGCAAGCAAACCCGAGACGCTGTCCTAAGCCGGGCGCTCCGCCGGACCGCAAGAACCCGGTCACAATTGATGCGACCACAAGAGCTAAAGAGGGCACAGCCACGCAACGCCAACTTTCGCGCGACCAGAAGACTTTAGGCAGCCAAAAACCGGCAACCAGAAATGCGGCAAACGAGCCTAAGCTGCCAACTGTATGAAGAATCATTGTGGTTGAAGTTCGATTTTCGAAGTCGCCAGGAAATACACCCGACATCATCATGAAGAGGCCGGATGCGACGAGCGCATAAGACGGTATCGAAGCGCGCCGCCCAGCCAGCGCGAAATCTCGCTTGAGTCCACCCCCCAACAGAGCAATGGCCAGCCCCGGAAGGATGTAGCCCAGTATGTTCCAGAACCAGCGATTTGGTGCATCCAAGGAACCCAACTCACTAATCGCTTTTGTCAGGTGGCTGTATTCAGGACGCCGACCAGACATAATCAGATAGACAGTAAGAAACCAAAAAGGTGTGACCAACGCAATAAGTCCGATGTTCTTACGAGAAATCATCAAGGCTCCTGTGACGCATAACGGCTCGGAAGCTCACCCGCGGATGGGCGCGAGCCCAGCCGCCGGGTGCAGCGTCTGTTGGCGGAACACAAGGTTCATACTCGCGCATATGGCTATGGCTCCACTGCGCTGCCTTTCTTTATTGTACAGCGATCTGCCGGTCGGCGAAGGGAGAACCTCCGAGGCCACGGTCGCCTTCTCTAGCCACCATGGCCCCGTTTGGCTCCACGAGGTTCCCGACCACTTGGCCGGGTCCGCAGACCGAGCAGGTTGGCCGCAGCGAAGCGGAGGCCAAGCTGCATGTTTTGGGATTGGGTCGAAGGCCCGAAACGCTACTAACTCAAGACGTGAACGGCCCAACCTCGGCACGAGTTGCTGGAAGAGCGCCGGAACGCCAAAACCACGGGAAAAACGGCTCAGGCTCAAGCCCAGCAGTTCGGAGGCCGCTTTGGCGGCTCAGGCTTTAGAAAAACGCCAGAACCAGCGGAAAAACGGCTCGACCACAGCTTGAAACGACTCAGGCTGCGGAAAATCCAAAAAGCTGAAGGCTGAACAGTGAGCGGCGGGAAAAAACCAGAATTCCGGAGATATAGCGATTCGGGAGGCAGAAAAGCCGGACGAACGCGAGAAAGACGGCAGGACTCAGAGGAGAAGAACTCGCGCCGCAGCAAAAGCCGGTTCTCTGCTAAAAGTCCCTGCGCCGAGTTAGAAACCAAGCAGAGGAGAGCATCTCCATCCGACTCGCGATCCTTTATCGAGCTGGAGCCCCCGCCCAGCTACTACGGAACGTCTGTGCCTTGACCACCAGGGGCCTCATAGAGGGTTGGGCGGCTAGTTTCGTCACTCACGATCTCATAATCACTGTCTGGAACGGACTCCCCAGTTATGCACGTGAAGCAGGATAGGCCGACCTCGGCAGAACCGACGATCCAGATATGCTCTCCGCATCGGCATCGGACGCCTCGTTCGTGAGCATCCATGGCGTAGCGAAGGCGATTCAATAAGTCCTCGCGGTCGATGCCGCGATTAGCTCGTAGGTGGAGATCGACATAGCGTTCAAGAGAAATCGGGGTAAATCCTATCTTCATAATCAATTCTCATTGTCCTTCGCGACCGTTCATGGTTCTTCGCCGTCCAACGGCTCTGCTGCTAAGCGACGGCGCAGCCGCTCGCTTGAGCAGCCGGGGTAAGGCGCCAGTGGCAACCGGGCTCTCATTTTATTCCAAGCAACTGCATCACAACGTAGACCAGCGCGCCAAGCAGAATAATCGGGAGCAGGGCGCCTATGAGGGCACCAAAAATTACGCCGATAAGGCCGCCTCCGATAACGCCGACGACTGCCCCGAAGAGCGACAAACCAATGCCACCAGCCTTGAAGCCCTCAACGAGACCAGAGATACCTCCAATGAGAGCGCCAACGACCCCTCCTATGTTACCAAAGACGTCCTCAGTGCTGGCGAGACAACCCAGGCTCGAAGACGACGAAGCGCTTGGCTCTTTGTCTACCGGCCGCCCCCGCTGCTCGATAGCTTCGACGATCTCGCGATGCCGTCGCTTGTCCTGCTCACACTCCCAGCACTCCCCGCCGTAAAAGCCGCCGACATCTCTACCGTGAACACACTTCATGGGATCCTTACTGTTCTTGTGTGATTGGGAAGCAAGAGTGAGACCGACTGGTGGGCATCGATTGGTCCGAATAACGTGAAAAAGCTCACCGGCGTCGGCCGCGCTTGTAAAGCGCGGTTGGCGTCCGGTGCAGCGCGTGGGTTGGGGGCTATTCCTCTCTTCCTTCTCTTGCTTTGATGCGCATTACGAATTCCTTGAGGGCGTTTGTGTCGATAGGCTTGCGTAATGTTTGGACTCCATACATGTCCAGAATGTGCTGCAATTCTTCGTCGCACAAAGCCGAGCACATAACAATGGGAATGGAATCAACATTCGGCCATCCCCTATCCGAGCCAAGCAGTTCCTCCCTAATCTCTACCAGGAACTTAATTCCATTTTCAAAAGACCCACCGAGAGGGTCGTCTGCAGGGAGATAGTTATCGAGAATTACCAAGTCGTAAGCAAAGTTTAATAACTTCCTCCTTGCCGCGTTAACCGTTACGGCGAAATCAACGGTCGCATTGCACTCATCGTTCAGAAAATAACGCTCAAACATAAAACGGTCGGGGCCATCGTCATCAACCCATAGGATCCGCAACCGCCGCGAACTCGAAGTGGTCAAGAAGAAAGCACCCTCTCTATAAGGCGAGCAGCTAGACTATCTCGAAGAAGCCCCTGTAAATCAGAGAGTTTTTCGCGAGTTGCATAAAGTGTGGAGTTCGCTTCCTTGCTTCCAAATTGTCTTTCTAAATCTGCGACTGCATTTTTTGCCTTATGAAGTGCTGCCGATTCCGCGCGCGTCAGGTTTGGATGGTTATCCTGATAGGCTTTAAAAAGATTGTCTTTCGCTACCTTCAACCGCCTTTGACACTCTTCGCGATCAGTGTCATCGCTTGATGCTGCCAAGGCAAGTTGTATTTCATCTTTAACAATTTGAATGGCCTTCATTGAACTTTTAAGGCTTTGAAGCGAGTCCCTTAGCTCTGTATCTGTAATTTGTCGTGCTGAGGAGGATGCTTGCAAGTCGGCCTTCAACTGCTCGATGGATCTTGCTGAACGTGAAGAACTTCGACTTGTTAAAAAGGAGGTGTATAGACTAACGAAAGCGACAATAACAGATGCCGCCGCCGCAATCATGACTAACAGGATCTTCTCGTTCACACAGAACGTTCCATGAACTTACATCCTTCTTAGATGATGCTGCGCCCAACGCTTGGTGTAGCTCCGCGCCTCCCTCGTCCGTATAGGCCGGTCGTCACAGCGCGCCGGCCACGCGGCGAGGTGGGCATCCTCTCTACAAGAGTCCAGACTGCAATAACTTCGAGAGTTTAAGTCCTTGCTGGTGACGGGTCAATCCAAGCCTCCAGGCAGGTGCTCGACCGCCTCTCCCCGAGATCAGACGATTCTTCCAATCCGGACCTCCCGGCCAGGGCATCTCTCTGACATCGAGAGATTTACGGCCAAAGACGGTATGCGTTCCGGCCGATATGGAGGCTCGCAGCAGGGGGAGTGGAGGCTTATACAGGCTGGTGGGCTCAGGATGCCGAGGATAAGCCGCGGTGCTTATCGGTCACAGCCCAGGAAAGAGCCGGCAGGATGCCGGCGTTCCCAGGGATCCGGCTGCGCCGGATGCCCCCTCCCTGATGCGCCTGCTCGTTGGAGAGTCCCCATCTCCTGGCAGCAAGAGGGCGGGCAGGCACGCCGGGTGCATACGGCGGGGAGAAACCCACGTCTGATGCAAGAGGGTCTCTATAGGTACCCCTTGACAAACGCGGAATGAGCTTCTAACGTATGCACATTCAGAAGACGTTAGCCCGGGCCATTCCGGTGCCGGGCGAGCCTCCCCGCGAGGGGAAGGAGGTTCGAGATGGCTGAAGAGCGGCTGTACATGAACGTGGTGACCGGATGGGACAAGATGGACACGGCGGTGACCGCCAACAATCAGCAGGTGCCGCACCTGGAGATCAACCTGCCCGGACTGCGGGACAGGACACAACGCGCCCGCAGCCTGTACGCGCAGTACGCGGCGATGATGGCTGCGAAGCAGGAGGTCTGGAAGGAGCTGCAGCAGGTGCTCCAGGAAGGGAACGCGGTGTTGAGGTTCCTCAGGGAGGGCGTGAAGGCCCATTATGGGAAGGACAACGAGAAGCTGGTCGAGTTCGGGGTGCAGCCGTTCCGCCGCATCAAGCGCAAGCGCGCCGAGAAGCCCACGGCGGCCGAGACGCCCGCTGTTTCCCCTGCCTCGACTCCTGACCCTGCCAAGTAGCCTGTCTTCCGGGGGCGTTGCTGCCAGTACGCCCCCGCTTTTCCCCCTCCCGCTGTCGTTCCGAAAAACTTCCAAGCCTTTCGGAAGTGCCCGGAGAGGCTCCGAGCCTCCTCGCGGCCGTTCCGAAGACTTCGCAGCCGCTCCGAATCATCCGGCGTCGATCCGAGCTCCCCCGCGGCCTTTCCGAAGTGCGCGCAGCCTCTCCAAACCGCTGAGCCGCCGCTCCGAAGAGGGCGAGGGTGGCTCCGGGCCTTTCGGAGCCGTTCCGAGGATTTCGCAGCCGTTCGAGAGGTCCGGGAGCCGCCCGAAAATCCATCGAGAGGCTGCGAGCTGCCTCGAGGCCGTTCCCGGAGACCTGGGAGCCGCTCGGAAGCATTCAGAGAGGCTCCGGCGTTTTCAGAGGCGTTGCGGAGGACTTCGAAACCGCTCCGAGCGGCACGGAGCCACTCGGAAATCTTCGGAGAGGCTCCGGCTCTCTTCGCGGTCGTTCCGGAAGCTTCGCAGCGACCCCGAGCCGCCAGGGAACCGTTCTGAAAGCTTCGGAACGGCTCCCAAGCACTTCAAAGCCGCTCCGGGCCCCCAGGAGCCGCTCGGAAATCTTCGGAGAGGCTCCTTTCAGGTCTCGATCCGTCGAAACTCGGTCCCGGAGAACCAGGCGCGGAGCGGCTCGAATCGGACCCGGTCGGGGGAGTGCTCCTCCTCGCCGATCCGGAACAGCCCGGGGCCGAGCGGCACGAGGGGAGTCGGGCCGATCCAGAGCCGTCCTTTGCGCAGGACGATGCGCACGCTCCCCTGCCACGGGTCCTCGTTGCGGTAGTGGCCGGCCCAGGCCTGCCACTCGGGCGGGGTCTCGAAGGTCTTCGGTCCCGTGTAGCGCTCACCCGCGTACCAGTCCCCGCCGTAGCTCACCTCGACGACGGCATTCCCTTCCCGTCCGAAGCTCAGCGGGAAGAGCGGGAAGGCGTCGTCCGACACCAGGAAGTGATCCGGCGCCGCCCGTTCGAGCGGCAGGCGCTCGCCCTTGTGGACGAGCTCCAGCCGGTCTCCCGCTGAAGCGATCACGAGATTCTGCCCGCCGGGCGCGGTGTACGTCCCGGCGTAGTCCGCCGCGTTGGCCACCTTGAAGGGATCGTCGAAAGCCGGTGCAGCCGGGATCGGACCCCGCAGAGCCGCGAGGGCGTAGGCGGCCACGGCGTTCGGACGGTAGCCCGCGAGCGAGGCGTTGACCGAGGCGAACGCTCCGAAGCCTGAGTCGAGGTCCACCTGCATGGCCGAGCTGAAGGAGACCATGCCGCCCGTATGCCGCAGGATGGTGCGCCCCTCGACCGGCTGGATCGCGATCCCGTAGCCGTAGCCCGCTCCCTCTCCGAAACCGGGCGACGGGATCGCGGGCTTCGTAAAGAGGGCGAAGCTCTCCTCCGAGACCAGTCCCCGCCCGCGGTTGAGGAGCATCTTCATGTAGAGGCCCATGTCCCGGGGCGTCGAGGCGATGCAGCCGGCGGCGTTGTCCATGACAATGTTCGGTGCCTCGGTGAGCGGACCGTGGCGCGGGAACGGCCGGTCGTCGTAGACGGGCCAGTAGCTCTGGGCGAGGCGCGGGCGGATCTCGTGGGAGAGCACCGGCTCGCTCGCGGTCATCCCGAGCGGCTTGAAGATCCGGGCGCGGAAGATCTCGCTCAGCGTCCGGCCGTCCAGGGTCCTGAGCAGCAGCCCCAGGATCTCGTAGCCCGCGTTGCAGTAGTGGAACCGCTCGCCGGGAGGGTGCGCGGTCCAGAGAGGTGTCGCAGGCAGGCTCAACGGATTGGGCAGCCCCGACGTATGAGTCAGGAGGTGATGGGGCGTGATCGGAGCGTAGGCGCTCTCGATGCGCAGCCAGGGCAGGTACTCCCGGATGGGGCGATTCAGATTGAGCTTCCCCTCCTCGCGGAGCTGCAGCGCGCAGAGCCCGACGAAGGACTTGGTGATCGAGCCGATCTCGAAGAGGTCCTCGGGCGCCACCGGCCTCCCGGTCTTGACGTCGGTGTGGCCGTAGGTCCGCACGGCGATGACTCCGTTGCGGTTGGCGAGCCCGAGGGTCAGCCCGGGAGCGCCCTGCTCCCGGATGTGGCGCTGGACGAAGGCGTTGATCTCCGGGATCCCCGCCACCCCCCCTGTCTGGGCGGCCGCACCGAGCGGACCGAGCACCCGGGCCGTCCCCAGGCTGAGGGCGGTTTTCGCGGTCAGATCGAGGAAGCGTCTGCGGCTGATGGCGTGCATGTCGCGGAATTATAGGCAGTTGTATACTCCGAGGCTGGGAGGACTTATGGCGAAGCGCAGCATGAGGCTCGACACCCCGCTGATCCGTGACGGTTCCCATGGGAAGGGAACCCTGCGCCCCGCGACCTGGGACGAGGCGCTGGACCGCACCGCGGAAGGGTTCCGCAGCGCGGTGGCGAAGAAGGGTCCGCAGACCTTCGGGTTGTTCAGTTGCTCCAAGACCACCAACGAGATGAACTTCCTCGCCCAGAAGTTCGCCCGGACGGTGATCGGCAGCAACAACATCGATAGCTGCAACCGGACCTGACACGCCCCCAGCGTCGTCGGTCTGGCGACGGTCTTTGGAATGGGTGGCGGCACGAGCTCCTACCGCGAGGTGGAGGAGACGGATCTCATCATCCTCTGGGGCAGCAATGCCCGGGAGACGCATCCGATCTACTTCCACCACGTGCTCAAGGGCATCCACAACGGCGCCCGTCTGTTCGTCGTGGATCCCCG
>Ga0190265_10002280_pt1 | contig 12850 bp, 8 predicted proteins | sample Popmic124T_FD_133135 | JGI IMG/M metagenome (GOLD analysis project Ga0190265, IMG submission 133135) | Populus adjacent soil microbial communities from riparian zone of Indian Creek, Utah, USA - 124 T | ecosystem: Environmental > Terrestrial > Soil > Riparian zone | place: USA: Utah | collected... | reverse complement strand
GTCAGCGAGCTGATGCCCATCACCTCGAGCGCGTCGATCTCGTCGGAGATCCGCATCGCGCCGATCTCGGCGACCAGGCCGGTGCCGACCTTCGCCGACATCATGTACCCGAAGGCGTAGGGCAGGACCTCGCGCAGCTCGCACCAGGCGGCGAAGAAACCCGCGTAGGCCGGCGCGCCGAGCGCCCGGTTGAAGTAAGCCGCCTCGATGCCGCAGGTCAACCCGAGGATGAACGCCATCCCCCAGATGACGATCGCCGAGCCGAGGATCAGGATGCCCGCCTGGCGCAGCGTCTCGCCGAAGAAACGCAGTGCACGCCCCTCGAAGACCTCAGCGATCACACGCCCCGAGAACTTCGCGATGTCGCCGAGCGACGCCATCCAGTCGCGCGGGACGTCGAGCCAGGAGTTCATTACTTGATCACCGAGATCTCAGGATGCGTTGCCAACAGGGTTTGGGTGAAGGCGTAGTTGAACGCGAAGATGCCCAGAAACTCGATCACGACTCCCTGGTTGACCGCCTTGCCCACTCCCTCGGCGCCTCCGGACGCAGTCATCCCCTTGTAACAGGAGACGATCGCGATGATCGCGCCGAACAGGGTCGTCTTGAGCACCGAGCCCCAGAGATCCGTCGTCGTCGCGTTGGTGAGCAGGGTCGCGAAGAACGGCCCGAGTGGGGCATCGAAGGTGATCGTCGCGAGCACGCCGCCGAAGATGCCGAAGATCATCGCGAAGATGTTGAACAGGCCGGTGACGATCATCAGCGCCAGGAAGCGCGGCACGACGAGGTTCTTGATCGGATCGACGCCGAGCACCTGCAGCGCGTCGAGCTCCTCGCGGATCTTGCGCGCGCCGAGATCGGCGGTGATCGCGGTGCCGCCGACGCCCGCCAGGATGATCGCCGTCACGAACGGCGCGAACTCGCGAATCGAGGCGAGCACGAAGAAGCCGCCGAGGCGGTCGATGGCGCCGAAGATGATCAGCGCGTTGCCGGCCTGCAGGCCGGGCGCGCCGTAACCGAAGGCGACGGTCGAGATCAGCAGCGGCAGCCAGCAGAGCCGCAGCATGAAGAGGAACTGCTGGACGAACTCGGTGCCGTACGGGTACGGGGGCCGGATCGCCGACAGGAGCGTCTTGCCGGTCAGGATCATCATGTCCCCGACCTGCTCCAGCAGGTTCTTGGTGGGCAGGAAAGCCCTGTCGGCTGCGGCTCGAACCACTAAGTGCTCCCTCGGTGTCGGAGTTTCCGCGCCTCATGCGCGGCAAACCCCAGTAGATCCGGAACACTACGCCATGCAATACGGGGGTGCCAACAGGGAACCTACTGCGTCAGAAGGGCCAAGCCCCGTGCTATGTTGCGCTCGCTTTGATGCTGAAGAGAGGCCATGCGGTGCTGGTCGGCATGTGCGGCCTGCTGGCCGCCGGTGTCATCGGCTGCGGCGGCGAGCGTCAAGACGCGAACGAGGACCACGTTTCCTACGAGGTGACCGTCACCGACGCGAAGTTCCCCGAGACTCAACGTCTCGCCCAGAAGTCGGATCTCGTGCTGACCGTGCGTAACGACGCCGAGGAGACGATTCCCAACGTCGCCGTAACGCTGAAGGGTCTCGAGACCCGCAGCGACAACCCCAACCTTCAAGACCCCGACCGCCCCGTGTTCGTGATCGACGGCGAGGCCGCTGAGATTGGGGGCTACCAGGAGGTCAAGCTCGCAGCGCCCCAAGGTGGCCAGACGGCGCTGGTCGACACCTGGACACTCGGCAAGCTCGAGCCCGGCTCAAAGAAAACCTTCCGCTGGCGCCTGACCGCCGTCAAGCCGGGCCCCTTCGAGCTGAGCTACGCCGTAGCCGCCGGCCTCGGTGGCAAGGCCAAGGCAGTCGGTCCGGGCGACGCCCAGCCCCAGGGCTCCTTCAAGGGCACGATCACCGCGAAGGCGCCGGTCAGCCGCATCGGTCCCGATGGCCGCACGGTCATCGTCGAGCAGCCCTAGGTCCCTCCCCCTCCTCCGCGCGCGGCTCGAACCCCGCGCACTCCAGCACTGGCACCCGCGGGTACTTCGGATAGCGCGGATCGGTCTTCGACCGCTCGCAGAGACTGAACACGCTTCCGCGCGTGTTGCGCACGACGCGCTGGTGAACACAGCTGTCGCAGAGGCCGTGGCGCATGCGCCAAGTATCGCGCTGGGAACGGGCTGATCTGGCTAGGGATCGGCCGCGCACCCCGCGGGTCCTGTCTCCGATTTTGGTTCACGTGCTCGTTCCTGCGCGCGCGAACGCAAAATCGTCGCCACCCGCGGGGGCACAACGTCGGGTCCCGTACAAAGGGGTGGAGCGTGTTAGGGAACGCAGCGGCCTCGAAGGTCGGAACGCTTTGCTCTACGCACAAGAACGTTGCGACCTTCGAGGCCAACTCTGCGCCAACGCCGCTGAGGGGGTGGTACGGGACCTAGCGATAGCCCCGCGGGTGGCGACGATTTTGCGTTTGAGGCGGAGCTTGCGAGCACTCAAACCAAAATCGGAGACAGGACCCGCGGGCAGCCACGCCCGGCTCTAGAACGACCGAGGACCCCGCCGGAGCGGGGTCCTCGCTTACATCTAGAGGTAGCCGCCGCTACTTGATGAACAGCATCTCCGCGTACTTCGGCAGTGGCCAGAGGTCGTCGGCGACGACCTTCTCGAGCTTGTCCGCGACCTTGCGGACCTCGGCCATCGCCGAGAGCTGGTTGTCGCGGGCGTAGACCGCGAGGTCGAGCCCCTCGACCCCGTCGGGGTAGAGGTTCGCCGTCGCGAGCTCACCGAGCGCCGCGACGAGGTCGTCGACGAGCGTCCGCACCTCGGGCGCCAGTGAGTCGACGCCGGACGCCGAGACCATCGCGAGATGGCGCAGCGCGGCTGGCAGGATCAGCGTGCGGGCCATCGACTCGGTGGTCTCCGACTCGATGTTGGCGCGCGTGACGTACTGCTCGGTCCAGACCTCGAAGCGCGACTCGAGCTCGCGCTTCGACAGCACGTCGTACTTCTCGAACGCCGCCACGGTGTCGTCGGCGAGCACCTCCGGCAGCGCGTCGGGCGTCGTGCGCAGGTTCTTCAACCCGCGCTGCTCGGCCTCGGCGTGCCACTCGTCGGAGTAGTTGTCGCCACCAAAGCAGACCTGCTTGTTGGCGTCGTAGGCGTCCTTGACGACAGCCGTGACTGCCTCAGCGAGGTCCGACCCGCCGTCGAGCTTCGCCTGCAGCGAGTCGGCCAGCTCGTCGATCGCCTCGGCGGCGATCGTGTTCAGCACGGTGTTCGGGAAGGCGAGCGACATGCTCGACCCAAGCGCGCGGAACTCGAACTTGTTGCCTGTGAAGGCAAACGGCGAGGTGCGGTTGCGGTCGCCGCCGTCCATCGGCAGCGCTGGCAGTACCGGCGTTCCGAGGCCAAGGAACGAGCCCGGCGTGTGCGGGTCGCCCTCGCCCGACGAGATCGCCTCGAAGACCTTCTCCAGCTCCGCGCCGAGGAAGATCGAGATGATCGCCGGTGGCGCCTCGTTGGCGCCGAGGCGGTGGTCCTGGCCGATGTTCGCAACCGATGCCCGCAACAACCCCTGATGCTTGTTGACGGCCTGGATGACCGCCGCGCAGAAGAACAGGAAGTTGATGTTGTCGGCCGGTGTGTCGCCCGGATCGAGCAGGTTCGACCCGCCGTCGGTGCTCATCGACCAGTTGTTGTGCTTGCCCGAGCCGTTGACGCCCGCGAAGGGCTTCTCGTGCAGCAGGCAGACGAGGCCGTACTTGCGTGCGACCTTTGGCAGCACCTGCATCGTCAGCTGCTGGTGGTCGGAGCCGACGTTCGAGTTCTCGAACATCGGAGCGATCTCGTACTGACCGGGCGCGACCTCGTTGTGACGCGTCTTGATCGGCACGCCGAGCTTCGCCAGCTCGAGCTCCGACTCCATCATGAAGGCGAGCACGCGCTCCGGGATCGAGCCGAAGTAGTGGTCGTCGAGCTCGTGGCCCTTCGGCGGCTGGGCGCCGAACAGCGTGCGATCGGTGTTGATCAGGTCGGGACGCTCGAAGTAGTACTGCTCGTCGATCAGGAAGTACTCCTGCTCCGGGCCGACGGTCGTGAAGACCCGCTCGGTCGACTTGTCGCCGAGCAGCCCAAGCGCACGCACCGCGGAACGCGACAGCGTGTCCATCGAGCGCAGCAGCGGGATCTTGGCGTCGAGCGCCTCGCCCGTCCACGACGCGAACGCCGTCGGGATGCAGAGCAGTGCGCCGTTCGGGTTCTCGAGGATGAACGCTGGGCTGGTCGGATCCCAGGCGGTGTAGCCGCGCGCCTCGAAGGTGGCGCGGATGCCGCCGGTCGGGAACGACGACGCATCCGGCTCGCCCTGAATCAGCTCCTTGCCGGAGAACTCGGCGAGCGCGGTTCCCTCGCTGGCCGGGTTGAAGAACGAGTCGTGCTTCTCGGCCGTCAGGCCGGTCAGCGGCTGGAACATGTGCGTGTAGTGCGTCGCGCCACGCTCGAGCGCCCAGTCCTTCATCGCCGCGGCGACGGAGTCGGCGAGCGACGAGTCGATCGCCTCGCCCTTGTCGAGCGTGCGCTGCAGGCGCTTGAAGACGTCCTTCGGCAGCCGCTGGCGCTGGACCGGGACGGAGAAGACGTTCTCTCCGAACGGGTTGTTGCCGGGCTGAGATAGGTCGACCGCTCCGAGCGCGGACCCGTTGGGGCTCCACTGAGCGGCGGTTACGTTCTGCTGGCGAATCCTTGCCATGTGAGTTCGGGGCTTCCTACGGGGGTTGTAGTGCGGACTCTAACCGCGCGTGAGCCGCGGCTTCGCCCGGCGGGCGCGCCCCCGTGCGCGCCCGCCGTTGTGGCGAAGCCCCGGCGTAGGGTGGGAGAGGGAGCTAGGCCCCCGCCGGGATCTCCTCCGAGCCGTGGACCTGCAACACCGGATCTCCGTCCTCGCCGGTGCGGATACGGATTGCCTCCTCCACCGGGATCACGAAGATCTTGCCGTCGCCGACCTGACCCGTGCGGGCGTGTTTCAGGATCACCTCCGTCACAACGCCCACGTCTTTGCCCTCGACCACGATCTCGAGCTTGAGCTTCGGGCGGAGGTGGATGGTCATCTCGGAGCCGCGATAGTGCTCCGTGATGCCCTTCTGCCTGCCCGAGCCCTTGTACTCCGCGATGGAGAGGCTTGGGAAGCCCTTGTCGAGCAGCTCCATGCGGATCGGCTCGAAGGCCTCATGGCGTATGAACGCCTCGATCTTCTTCATGTCTGCCAGCCTCCTATCGTGACTCGGTAGACGCGGTCATCGGAGTGGCTGGGGTCGCCACAGGCGCTCCCAGGCCAACACCGCCCGGCATGCCGGTCGAATACTCCGGCTGCGGGATGAACTGCTCGGGATAGCCATACATCCCGTGCGAGGAAATGTCGAGCCCTGCCTCCTCCTCCTCGTCAGAGACGCGGAGACCGATCGTCGCCTTGATCAGCGCGAACGTCACGTAGGAGAGGACGAACACCACCACGAACGTCAGGACGACTGCCAGCGACTGGACGCCGAGCTGACCGAACGCCGCACTGGCGCTCGCGTCGCCGAACAGCGCGTACCAGACGCCCGGTCCGGCTCCGTCGACGATCAGCCGCTCAGATGCGAACAGGCCAACCGCGAGCGTGCCCCAGATGCCAGCCAGACCGTGTGCCGACAGCGCGCCGACCGGGTCGTCCAGCTTCTTGTCGAACGCGAGCACGCCGTAGACAACGATCACACCGGCGATCAGGCCGATGATCGGTGCCGCCCAGTACTCCACGAAGCCACAGGGCGCCGTGATGCCGACCAGGCCGGCGATCGCACCGTTGCCGGCCATGCCGACGTCGAGCGACTTGGTCTTGAGGTAGATGACAGCGCTAGCGCCGATCACACCTGCCGCCGCGGCGAGCTGGGTGTTCAGCATGACCTCGCCGAAGAACGACCCGGCGCTCTCGAACGTCGAACCGCCGTTGAAGCCGAACCAGCCGATCCAGAGGATGACCACGCCGAGACCGACGAGCGGCATCGAGTGGCCGGGGATCACGCGCGGTTTGCCGTCGCCGCCGTACTTGCCCTTGCGAGCGCCGAGCAACAGCAGTGCAGCCAGCGCACCGGTCGCGCCGGTGAGGTGGACGACCGAGGATCCGGCGAAGTCCATCACCGGCTTGCCGCCGACGTCGGACAGCAGGCCGCCGCCCCAGACCGCATGCGCGATCAGCGGGTAGATCAGCGCGCCGAAGACGATCGCGTAGATCACGTAGGCGCCGAACTTGATCCGCTCGAGCGTGGTGCCCCAGACGATTGCCAGCGACACGGCCGCGAAGGCCAGTCCGAACAGCATCAGCATCGTGTCCGGCGCCGCCACGACCGTCGCCTCTGCTCCGCTGCCGATCGTCTGACCGAAGTGGAAGAAGAAGCCATCGTTGCCGAAGTAGTCGTTGCCGCCGCCGTTGATGCCGAAGCCGATCGCCCACCAGGCGATCGTGATGACCGCGAGGTTGATGAAGATCTTCGCCACGCCGGTGCCAGCGTTCTTCTGCCGCGAGAAACCGATCTCGAGGAACATGAAGCCGGCCTGCATGAGGAAGACCAAAACGGTCGCGACGGCGACCCAGACCATGTCGAGCTCGGCGGCTTTCGCCTCCACCTGCTCCAACACGTCGGCCTGGGCGAACGCCGCCCCTGGCAAGAGAAGGGACGCGAGCGCGGCCATCAATACGGCCAGCGCGCCGGTCCTCAGGAAACGTGATCTCATCGTGTGAGGCTCTCCTTGGGCCGGCGGCGCGCAACGCCGCCGGATCGGGGGAATCGGACCTCATCAACCTAAGATCGCCTTCGCCAGGGGTCTTTATCCACGTGTCGAAGATTTAGAAGACGGCCTTCTCACGCCTGTCCGAGGCGAGCTCCCCCAACGTGACATTCCCAACAATCGAGTTCGCGGCCTTCTTCACGGTCGTCCTATTTCTGTCATGGCTGCTGATGCCGCATCCGCGCGCGTGGCGGCCGTTCATCCTGGTCTCGTCGTGGGCCTTCTACGGCTGGCTCGACTGGCGCTGGGTGCTGCTGCTGGTCGGCTCGACGGTCGTCAACACGGTCTTCGCGAACGCGGTCGCGCGAGCCGAGGATCAGGCGACGCGCAAGCTATGGGTGACGATCGCGGTCGCGGCGAATCTGACGCTGCTCGGCGTCTTCAAGTACCTCGGCTTCTTCGTCGGGTCGGTCGACGACGCGCTCAGCGGGATCGGGATCGGCGGACTGCCGGTCCTGCAGATCGTGCTGCCGATCGGGATCTCGTTCTTCACGTTCCAGTCGATCTCATATGTGGTGGATGTCTACCGCGGCGACCAGCGACCGGTCGCGCTGATGGATTTCGCGATTTTGCAGGCGTTCTTCCCGCATATCGTCGCGGGGCCGATCGTTCGTGTCGCCGAGTTCGTGCCGCAGCTCAAGACGCCGCGCGACCCGCGCAAGGTGCTCGCCGGGCCAGGGATCTTCCTGATCGCTGGCGGCCTGCTCAAAAAGACCGTCATCGCCGACGAGCTGGCACGGAGGATCGTCGATCCCGTCTTCTCGGACCCGAGCGCACACTCCGGGCTCGAGACGCTGCTCGCGATCTACGGCTTCGCCGCCCAGATCTACTGCGACTTCTCCGGCTACACCGACATGGCGATCGGGCTCGCGCTGCTACTCGGCTTCCGGCTGCCGCAGAACTTCGACCGTCCTTACCTCGCCACCAGCCTGCGCCTGTTCTGGCACGGCTGGCACATGACGCTGTCGCGCTGGCTGCGCGATTACCTCTACATCCCGCTTGGCGGCAACCGGCGCGGGAAGCGGCGCACCTACATCAACCTGCTGCTGACGATGCTGCTCGGCGGCCTCTGGCACGGCGCGGCCTGGACGTTTTTGATCTGGGGCGGCATCCACGGCAGCGCGCTCGCGGGCGAGCGCTGGCTCGGCGAGCGCTACCCGCGCGTCCGGGTACCGGCCTGGGTGGCGTGGGCGATCACCTTCAACGTCGTCTGCCTGGCGTGGGTGTTCTTCCGCGCGCCCGACCTCGGCACGGCCTTTGGCGTGCTCGGCCAGATCGGCGCGGGCGGGCCGTCACCGCTGGTGACGCCGGTGCTGGTGGCGCTGACGGTCGGCGCGGTGGCGATTCAGGCGGTGCCGCGTGACTTCTGGCAACGGGCGGAGGAGTGGTTCGTGGCGCGACCGGCGCTCGGCCAGGGGATCGCGCTCGGCGCGCTGATCGTGATCGCCGACGCGGCAGTAGGCCAGCAGGGTGTCGCCCCCTTTATCTACTTCCAGTTCTGACATGGACGAGCGCCGACGACAACGACACGAGGCCGAGCGCCAGCACCGCCGCGAGCAGCTCAGCGACGAGCAGCCGATCGGCGGCCAGCCGAACGTCCACGATCCCTCCCACCCCGGGATTGGCGACCCGGCCGACCCACGGCTGACGATGCCGGCCGGCCGCGTCTTCCTCGTAGTTCTCGTCGCGCTGTTGATCGCGGCGATCTTCAACGCCGACGCGATGGTCCGTGCCGGCGAGGGGATGAAGCTCGGCACCACGCGCGACATCACCCTCTCCGTCGCCCGGCCGCTCGCCGACGTGACCGGCTTCCTTCAGCTCAACGAGCCGCGCAAGGGCTTCGACGCCGCCTTCGGCCAGGAGAGCAAGACGGCCTCCGGCACTGAGCTCGAGACCGGCTCGGCAACGATCCTCAGACGCAAGGCGAAGCAAGAGGCAAAGCCCGTCTGGCGCCAGCCCACACCGGGGAGGCCCCTCGACCTGCTCGTCACCGGTGACTCCGAGGCAGACCTCGTCGGGTTGAAGATGGCGGACCTCGACACCGATGACCTGCTCGACGTCGAGACAGTCGCCCGCAACGGCACCGCACTGACAAACCCCGGCTACTTCAACTGGGAGCTCAACGCCGAGCAGGAGATGTCGTCGCGCGACCCTGACGCGGTCGTGATGCTGATCGGCGCCAACGACGGCTTCAACGTCGAGGTCGACGGCGAGCTGTTCGCACCCGGCACCCCCGAGTGGGAGACCGAGTTTGCCCGCCGCGTCGCCGTCGTGATGCAGACGCTCAGCGACAACGGCAAGCGCCCCGTCTACTGGGTCCCACCGCCGACCGCCCGCGATCAGACCTACAACGAGATCTACCGCTCCCAGAACCGCGCCGTCAAACGCGCGGCCGAGTCAGTCGAGGGTGCCCGCTACGTCGACATCTTCTCGACGATCGGCAACGGCCAGTACTCCGACGAGGTCGAGGTCAACGGCCGCAAGGTCCTCGGCCGCCAGTCCGACGGCATCCACTTCAACCGCGAGGGCGCCGAGGTCCCAGCCGGCCTCATCCTAGCCACCATGGCCGAGGACTACCCAGCCCTCAAAGACGCCGCCCCCGACCCACCGAAGACCGACGGCCGGACGAAGCTAGGCGAGTAGCTCGGAGCACGGAGCCGTCACGCCACTGTCACTGCCAGGCGGTCTGCCGTTGCACAGCCTGTCCTAGCGTCGGGGAATGCCTCGTGAGTGCCTGCGGACCGACCTAACCGTCCTGGAGTTGCTGTTCGACGGCGACGCGATGCTCCTCGTCGGTCGCCTGCTGATCGTCGCGGCCGCGGTGGTGTTGCTCGCCTGTGGGCTCTTCGTCCTAGGCTCGATAGCAGTCCGGGTACGACGTGGTCACTGGCTCAAGCGCGCGGGCCCATTCGAGGTATCGGAAACCACGGCTGGCCAAGTCGGTCGAGAGACGGAGACGCTTGAGCGCACGATCGATGAACAGCGAACGAGGATCGTCGTGCTCGAGTCTCTGCTGAACGTCTGGGCAAGCCGCTCGTCAACACGAACGATGAAGGGGATAGCTAATATGCAGGTTGAGATGGCGGACGCTCAAAATATCGACGACGTGCGGCAGTGGACATTCGATGCCTTGGTCGCGCAAACTAGAGAGGTACTGAGCACCTCGGAGGAGTTCCGCGACCACGTGGATCGAACGGTTGCTGAGTCGATGAGCAAGATCCGCACGCTCCTGCAGATCCCTCGCGACTAACGATTCGCTCGACCCTCGAGGCCATTGCTTCAGCGATCCGCCGAGAGCGTGGTACGGACCCAACGTAGTGCCCCCGCGGATGGCGACGATTTTGCGTTTGGGGCGGAGCTTGCGAGCACCCAAACCAAAATCGGAGACAGGACCCGCGGGGAGCGCGGCCGATCCCTAGCCCGATCTAGGCAGGCGTCTCGTCGGGCGCGCGGTCGACGGCCTCGGCCTCGACGGCTCCGTCGCGAGCCTCGTCCTCCGGCGGGAGCTCGCCGCCGCGGTCGGTGCCGGCGATCAGCTCGTCGGGGGCCTTGTCCTTGGGGATGAAGCCCGACTTCATGCCGAAGTAGACCGACTGCGGGTGGTGGGCGACGATCGCCACGGTCGACTGCTCTGGCATCACGGCGAAGCCGTCGGAGAGGTACATGCCGATCTCCTCGAGGTCGAGCAGGCGCCAGACCTTCTCGTGCTCGGACTGGTCCGGGCAGGCGGGGTAGCCCCAGGAGTAGCGGCGGCCCTGGTCGGGGTCGATGTCGAGCGCGGACCGTGCCTGGGCGTGCGACCACTCGGCGAGACCCTCAGCCGACTGGACCGCGAGGCCGTGGACGAACAGCTGCTCGGCGAACTCGCCGGCGGCCTCGAGCTCGGCCATCCGCTCCGTCGACTTTGGGCCGACGGTGACGCCCTGAAGGGCGACGACGTCGCGCTCACCGGAGTCGAGCGGGCGGTAGAAGTCGGCGAGGCAGATGCGGTCGTGCTTGGGCTGGCGCGGGAAGGTCAGCCGCTCGATCTCGCGGTCGTGGTCCTCGGGGTCGAAGATCACGAGGTCGTTGCCGTCTGAGTTGCAGGGGAAGTAGCCGATGCGCGCCTTCGGCTCGAGGTAGTCCTGCTCCCCCCACATCCGCTCGAGCTTCGGGCGGAAGCCCTCCTCGCCCTCGTGGCCCTCGACGATCTGGCGCCACTCCTCGCCCTTCTTGCCGCGCCCGCCCCAGTGCAGCTTGAACAGCACGTGGCGGTCGAGGTACGGAAAGACCTCGTCGAATGGGATGTCGACCTCGCGCGTACCCCAGAACGGCGGCGCGGGGATCGGCGTGTCGGTGCGCGTCTTCGAGCGCACGCTCGAGTCGGTGACCGGCGGCGAGTCGTCGACGACGACGGGCCGCTCGCGCAGCTCCTTGGCCTCGCCACGGATCCGCTCGACCAGCGCCGTGCGGGCGTCGCCGTCGATCAGCGCGTCCATCGTGTCGAGCCCTTGGAAGGCGTCCTTGCAGTAGAAGACGCCGGGGTCGTAGATGTCGTCGGAGGTCCTGCCGCCTGGGTAGAGGATGCGGCGGCCGAAGTCGCGGTTGATCGCGGCCCCGCCGACCAGCACCGGGAAGTCGAGCCCGCGCGAGTGCAGCTCCTGGACGCAGATCGGCATCTGCTTCGAGGTCGAGACGAGCAGCGCCGAGAGGCCGATCGCATCGGCGTCGTTCTCGACCGCGGCGTCGATGATCGTGTCGATCGGGACCTGCTTGCCGAGGTCGATCACGGTGTAGCCGTTGTTGGTCAGGATCGTGTTGACGAGCGACTTGCCGATGTCGTGGACGTCGCCGAAGACGGTCGCGATCACGACCTTGCCCTTGGTGTGGCCGTCCATCCGCTCGAGGTAGTTCTCGAGCTGCGCCACGGCGCGCTTCATCACCTCAGCCGACTGGAGCACGAAAGGCAGGATCAGCTCGCCGGCGCCGAACTTGTCGCCGACCTCCTTCATCGCCGGCAGCAGCACCTGGTTGAGCGTCGGGACGGCGCCGATCTTCTCGACCGACTTGTCGATCTGGTCCTCGACCCCGTCGCGCTTGCGGCGCAGGATGTGCCAGTGCAGCGCCTCCTCGGGCGTCATGTCCGCGGTCGGGTCGGCGACCTCGGCCTCGGCCTCGTCGCCCTTCGACTCGTAATGGCCGATGAAGCGCTCGAGCGCGTCCTCGCGACGGTTGAGGACGAGGTCGTCGACCAGCTCGCGCTCGTTGTCGGGGATCTCGCCGTAGGGCGTGATGTGGTTCGGGTTGACCATCGCGAGGTCGAGCCCGGCCTCGACGCAGTGGTGCAGGAAGACCGAGTTGAGCGCCGCGCGGGCGTGTGGCGAGACGCCGAACGAGACATTCGAGACGCCGAGCGAGGTCTTGACCTCGGGCAGCTCCTGCTTGAGCAGGCGGATGCCTTCGATCGTCTCGACCGCGGACGGCCGCCACTCCTCGTCGCCGGTCGTCAGCGTGAAGGTCAGGAGGTCGAAGATCAGCAGCTCGGGGTCGAGGCCGTGCTCGTCGCAGGCGAGCTCCTTGATCCGCTTGGCGATCTCGAGCTTGCGCTCGCGCGTCTTGGCCATCCCAACCTCGTCGATCGTCAGCGCGATGACGGCGGCGCCGTGGGCGATCGCGAGCGGGACGACGCGGTCGAGCTTGTCGCGGCCGGCCTCGAGGTTGATCGAGTTGACGATCGCGCGGCCCGGGATCTGCTCGAGCGCCTCCTCGATCACCTCGGGCTCGGTCGAGTCGACCTGGATCGGAGCCGGCTGGGTCAGCGAGACGCGCTCGGCGACTTTGCGCATTTGCTCGCCCTCGTCCTCGGTGCGCTCGGTCAGCGCGACGCAGAGGTCGAGCACGTGCGCGCCGCCCTCGACTTGGTCCTCGGCGACCTGGACGAGGCCGTCGTAGTCGTCGGCGAGCAGCAGCTCCTTCGCCTTGCGCGAGCCCTGCGAGTTGACGCGCTCGCCGACCAGCGTCGGGCGCGGCTCCTGGACGAGC
>Ga0190265_10002279_pt1 | contig 12850 bp, 12 predicted proteins | sample Popmic124T_FD_133135 | JGI IMG/M metagenome (GOLD analysis project Ga0190265, IMG submission 133135) | Populus adjacent soil microbial communities from riparian zone of Indian Creek, Utah, USA - 124 T | ecosystem: Environmental > Terrestrial > Soil > Riparian zone | place: USA: Utah | collected... | reverse complement strand
TCGGCTGGTAGGGATCGGTGTTGGTCCCCATCGCGATCGGCCTGACGCTGTAGCCGCGCTTCATAAGCTCGGCGCGGAGCAGCCTGGCGGCGTCGGGCTTGGCGAACAGCTTGCTCTCGAAATCGAGCCCGGGCGAGAGATCGTGGAAAGCGTGGGTCGGCCGAGCGAAGCAGTAGATGCAGCCATGCTCGCAGCCGCGATAGGCGTTGATCGAGCGGTCGAAGCCGATGTCGGGCGATTGGTTGCGGGTGATGATCGTCCGGGGGTGCTCGATCGTGACCGTCGTCCTGAGCGGCGGGGCGTCGCCGTCCACGTCCTCGCGCGAGTCGAGCCAGTCGCCGTCGGCCTCGCGGGTCGGGAGGTTGAAGCGGTCCGGGGTGCGGTTCTCGGGCGCACCGCGGCCGGGGCGGGCGTCGGGCCGGGGCATTGTCCAAGCCTACGCCCGAAGCAAGAACATATCAAGAACAACAATCGTCATGCCAGCGAAGGCTGGCATCCATGCTGACTCCGTATGGACCCCAGCCTTCGCTGGGGTGACGGGATTTCAATCCTGCCCCATGGCGACGTTGCGGCGCGCCGGCTCGATCCTGACCGCGGCGGCGCCGGGCAGGCCTGGGAAGCGCGGCCACAGGCCGGCGACGAGCGCACGGCGGCTGGGCGAGCGGTCGGCGCCACGGTCCTCGTAGATCCAATAGTTGCGCAGGATGATCGGGACGTAGCCCCGAGTCTCCCAATAGGGAATCGACTCGATGAAGAGCAAAGGATCGCTCTGGTCGTAGCGGAGGTTCCATTCGGCGATCGGCGCGGGCCCGGCATTGTAGGAGGCGATCACCTTGGGGAGGAGGCCGCCAGTGCTCGAAAGGTCGCGCAGATATTCCATATAGGATTGGCCATATTCGATATTGACCGCCGGTTGGCTGAGCGAGGCTGCGTTGAACGCCTCGCCGCGGGCGCGGGCCATGTCGCCGGCGGTGCCGGGGCGGACCTGCATCAGGCCGCGGGCGCCGGCCGGGCTCACCGCCTCGGGCTGGAATTGCGATTCCTGGAGGGCGTGGGCGTAGACGAGCCCCTGATCCACCCGCCAGCCGCGAGTCGGCCGCCAAGCCGGGGTCGGATAGCGTTCCGCGGGCCCGAAACGGCTGCCGCGCGGCCCGTTGTGCGAGAGGTACATCTGAGTGCTGGTCAGGTTGAGCCGGGCGGCGAGGTGGATCAAATGCTGATGGTCGCCCGGCTCGCCGATACGCGCCTGGTGGCGGATCAGGTCGGCGGCGAGCTGGTTCTCGCCGATCTCGGCCAGCGCGATCGCGGCGCGGACGTTGCCGAGGCGGCTCAATGCGCGCCAGTCCTCGGCGGTGAAGGTCTCCATGTCGGCCGGCGCCTGCCTGAGCCCGAGCGCGCTCTGGGCGAGCAGGCCGTAAAAGGTCTCGCCAAGCCGCGCTGCGGTGCGCAGCCGCGCCTGCACGCGCTCGGGGTGAGCGCCCGCGGTGTCGGCGCGCGCCGCCCAATAATGGCCAGCGGCGGAGAGTTCGACGTCGGTCGAACGCGCGCCGACAGTGCCGAAATGCGCGGCGGCGGCTGCATAATCGCCCATCCGCCAGGCGGCGAGCCCGGACACCCAATCGGCGTGGAGGGCATATTCGGTCGGGCCGGTCCGCGCCATGTCGGCGAGCCGGCGCGCCTCGCGGTCGTTGCCGTTCAGATAATAGACCCAGGCGATGCGCTGCTGGAAGGCGGTCCGCGCTTCGTCCGAGAGTTCGGCGATCCGGGTGGTGAGCAAGGCTTCGGCCTCGAACGGCTTGTCGTCCCGGATCAGCGGCTGGATCAGGGGCTCGAGCGAGTCGGCGACCGAGTCGCCCCGAATCTGGCGGGGGCGGGCGCGGCGGGGCTGGCCGGCGAGGCCGACCAGGCGCCGCGCGCCGGGAAGCTCGGGCAAATCCTCGGCGCCGCGGGCGCGGGCGAGGCGGACGAGGTCGGCCGCCTGCGGCAGCGCCGCCGCTCGGCCGAGCAGATCGGTGAGCGGCCGAAGCTCGACTCTGGGCGAGCCCGGCATGGTGTAGAGCGTGGCGCGGGCGAGGTCGTGGAGCGGGCCTTCGCGCATGCCGTCGAGCCGGCCCGCCGCGCCGGCCCAGTCCTGAGCGCGCAGGGCGGCGAAGACGGCGCTGTAATTGTCGCGCTCGGCCTGGCTGAGCTGGGAGGGCGCGGCGATGGCGCGGCCTCGGCGATCGGCCTGGACGTCGTCCGCGGCCCGGGCCGGAGCGGCGGCGAGGACGAGCCCGGCGGCGGTCAGGAGACCGGTCAGCGTCTTCATGGCTTCAACTCCTCCATCAGCAACTGCAGATCGGCCCAGGCGTGCGCCTTCCATTTGGGCTGGGTCAGCAGATCATGGGGCCTCATCGTTGCCAAAGTCCTTATCGGCCCGGTCGGGGTTTCGAGCGCGTGCCAGCGCCCACGCGCCGCCGTCATCGGCATGCCGATGAGCGCCCGCGCGCAGGAATCGCCGAACAGCAGCAAAGCGCGGGGCCGGGCGAGCCCGACATGGTGGCGGGCGATCCTCACCAGCCTGGCGACGCCCTCGTCGTCGATCCGCCCCGCCGGCGGCCGAATCGGCGAGAAAGCGGCGAGATAGACGGTCTCGCGGCTCCGCCCGATCGCCGCCAGCATCTTGTCGAACAGAGCGCCGGCCTCGCCGGAAAAGAAGGTGCCGGCGGCGGCGTCCTCGGTCGAAGGCATGTCGGTCAGCATCATCAGGCCCGACGCGGGATCGCCGGCCGGTGCGAGGCGGGGCGCGGAGGGTCCCGCGAAGGGCAGGCTCCCGGTCTCGGCGAGCCAGGCGTGGAAGGCGTCCAGGCTGTCGGGAAAGGCATTGGTCGCCGCCGCGTCCGGCGCGGCCGCCGCGGCGGGCAGGGGAGCTGCCGCTTTCGCCTTGGCGTTGAGCCAGTCGCGCGGCTCCTCGCCGACGATCGTGTCGACGCCGGCTTCCTCCCACCAGGAAAGGGCGCTTGTCGCCCAGTTCAATGTCATTGCGTCCGTCCCCGCGAATCCGGCCCGATCTTGAGTCAGCCGAGCGCGGGCTGGTCAATCGTGGAACTGCTGTTTATCTGCCGGACGGTTGGCGGATTGCGACGACAGGAGTGCGTGAATGGCGGAACGCGAGTCCATGCCCTACGACGTGGTCGTCGTCGGCGGCGGCCCCGCCGGCCTCGCCGCCGCCATCCGCCTCAAGCAGCTCGCCGCCGAGGCGGGCCGCGAACTCTCCGTCTGCATCCTCGAAAAAGGGTCCGAGGTCGGCGCCCACATCCTTTCCGGCGCGGTGATCGATCCCAAGGCGCTCGACGAGCTGCTTCCGGACTGGAAGGGGCTCGACAGCCCTCTCACCGTCCCGGTCACCAGCAACGAGCATTGGGTGCTGACCAGGACGGGCAAATACGGCTTCCCGCACATCCTGATGCCGCCCTTCATGAACAACAAGGGCACCTATACGCTGAGCCTCGGCAATTTTTGCCGCTGGCTCGCCGGCCAGGCCGAGGCGCTCGGCGTCGAAATCTTCCCCGGCTTCGCGGCGGCCGAACTGCTGTTCAACGAAGACGGATCGGTGAAGGGAGTCGCCACCGGCGACATGGGCGTCGCCCGCGACGGCACGCACCGGCCCGATTACCAGCCCGGCATGGAGCTTCATGGCCGCTACACCTTCTTCGCGGAAGGCGCGCGCGGCCATCTCACCAAGGGATTGAAACGAATTTTCGAGCTGGAGACTGAGAGCCAGCCGCAGACCTATGGCATCGGCCTCAAGGAATTGTGGGACATCGACCCCGATCTGCACGAGCCGGGTCGAGTCATCCATACCCAGGGCTGGCCGCTGGACGACGCCTGGGGGGGCGGCTTTCTCTATCATCAGGACAATGGCCAGGTCGCCTTGGGCTTCGTCGTCGCGCTCAACTATCGCAACCCCTGGCTCTCCCCGTTCGAGGAGTTCCAGCGCTGGAAGCAGCATCCCGCGATCCGGCAATTCCTTGAGGGCGGCCGCCGAATCTCCTATGGCGCGCGCGCGATCAACGAGGGCGGCTGGCAGTCCGTGCCGAAGCTCGCTTTCCCGGGCGGCGCTTTGATCGGCTGCGCGGCCGGCTTCGTCAACGTGCCCCGGATCAAGGGCAGCCACACCGCGATGAAATCGGGCATGCTCGCCGCCGAATCGGCCTTCGCCGCCATCGCCGCCGACCGGGGGGGCGACACGCTCGACGATTACGAGCCGGCGCTTCGCGCCTCCTGGATCGCCAGGGAGCTGAAAAAGGTCCGCAACGTCGAGCCTCTGGTAGCCAGATATGGCGGAGCGTTGGGGACGTTGCTCGCCGGCGTCGACATGTGGATGCGGCAGCTGGGCCTCGGCCTGCCGTTCACGATGAAGCACCATGCCGACAATGAGCGGCTGTGGCGCAAGGACCTGGCGGCGCGGATCGACTATCCCAAACCCGACGGGGCGATCAGCTTCGACAAGCTGAGCTCGGTCTTCCTCTCCAACACCAATCACGAGGAGGATCAGCCGATCCACCTCACCTTGAAGAATCCGGATATTCCAGTCGCGGTGAATCTGGAATTCTATGCGGGCCCCGAGCAAAGATACTGCCCCGCGGGCGTCTACGAATTCGTCGAGGAGGCGGCGGGGCCGCGCCTCCAGATCAACGCGCAGAATTGCGTCCATTGCAAAACCTGCGACATCAAGGATCCGACCCAGAACATCAACTGGGTCGTCCCCGAAGGCGGAGGAGGCCCCAATTATCCGAACATGTAGGCTTGTGGCGGCGGGCATCGCGCTCGCCGGCCTGGGCGCGGCCGCCCAGGCCCGGGTCGAGCAGCGCTCGGCCGCCAGCATTTATGCCGAGGCGCGCGCCGCCGCGCTCGCCGGCGCGTTCGACCGGGCAAGCGCAAGCTATGGCGCCGCGCTGGCCGCCGCGCCGGAGAACGATCTGATCGCGGCCCAGGCCCTCGCCCACGCGGTCGTTGCCGGCGACTGGGAACTTGCGCTCGCCGCCGCGCGCGGGCTGGAGCGCCGGGGGAGGCTCCTTCCCGACGCCCGCTTCCTGCTGCTCGGCGAGGCCTTGCGGACTCGCGACTGGCGCACCGCGCGCGCTCAGATCGATGCGGTCGAGCGCGAGCAATTGTTCGCCTTCGCCGTTCCGGTGCTTCGCGCCTGGCTGGCGCTGGGCTCGAACGAGGGCGATCCGCTTGCCCACCTCGCCGCGGCCGGTACTCAGGGGGTGGGGGCGGGCTATGCGGCCGAACATCGCGCGCTCCTCCTCCTCGCCATGGGCCGCCCGGAAGGGCCGGACGAGATCGTGCGGGCGGCGCGCTCGGCCGGTCCGCGCGATTCGCGGCTTCGGATCGCGGGCGCGGCGCTGCTGGCGCGGCGCGGATCGCGCGAAGCCGCTTTGGCGCTGCTCGAAGGGCAGAGTCCGTCTATCGTGGCGACGCGCCGGCTCATTGAAGCGCGCCGGCCGGTTCCCGGCGCGATCGCGAGCGCCGACTCCGCTTTGGCCGAGCTTCTGGTCCGGCTCGCGCTCGATCTGCACGGCCAGGACCTGACGGCGCTCGGCGGCATGTTCGCGCGAGTCGCCACTCGCTTCGCGCCCGACAGCAGCGAGGCCTGGATGGTCTCGGCCGAGCTGCTCGCCCAGCAGGACAGGCACCGGCTCGCCCTCGCCTTGCTTGCCGATATCGGGCCCCACGACCCGTTCGCGGCGACGGTGCGCGACCAGCGCATCCGTCTTTTGGTCGGCAGCGGCGACGGCGAAGGCGCGCTCGCGGTGGCGCTCGGCGCCACCCGGAGGGAGTCGGCCGGGCGCGCCGACTGGATCAGGCTGGGCGAGGTCTATGCCGAGCTCGGCCGGCGGGCCGAATCGGCCGACGCCTTCGGCCGTGCGCTCACCGCCGAAAGCGGGAGCGAAGGCGCCCGTGCCGATTGGACCTTGTGGCTTCAGCGCGGCGGCGCGCTCGATCAGGCCGACAATTGGCCCGAGGCCCGCGACGCCCTCCGTCAGGCCTATCGGCTCGCGCCCGAACAGCCGTTCGTGCTCAACTATCTCGGCTACGCCCAGCTCGTCCGGCGCGAAAATGTCGACGAGGCTGAACGGCTGATCCGCGAGGCGCACCGGCTGGCGCCGGACAATGCGGCAATCACCGACTCGCTCGGCTGGGCGCTCTATTTGAGGGGTGAGTTCGCCGAAGCGATCGCGCTGCTCGAGCGCGCCGCCGAAGCCGCGCCGTCGGACGTCGAGATCAACGAGCATCTCGGCGACGCCTATTTCGCAGTCGGCAGGCGGGTCGAGGCCCGCTTCGCCTGGAAGGCGGCCATGGTCTATGCCGAAGGCGCGGCCGCGACCCGGCTCGGCGCCAAGATCGAGAGCGGCCTGACCCGGGAGCTCGCCGCGCGCTGATGGAAGAGACGGCCTACGCCAAGTTGAACCTCGCGCTTCACGTCCGGGCGCGGGAGCCGGACGGCTATCACCGGATCGAGACGGTCTTCGCCTTTTGCGAGAAGGGCGACATTCTCACCGCCACGCCGGGCGACCGTCTGTCATTGGCGGTGACCGGCCCGTTCGCCCACGCTCTCGCCGGCGAGCCCGACAATCTGGTTCTCAGGGCCGCGCGCGCGCTGGGGGCGGAAGCGGCGCTTACGCTCGAGAAGAGGCTGCCCGTCGCCGCCGGTCTCGGAGGCGGATCGGCCGACGCGGCGGCGGCGCTTCGCCTGCTCGGCCGCGGAGAGGATCTGACAGACATCGCGGCGACCCTCGGCGCCGACGTGCCGGCCTGCCTCGCCAGCCGGACTGCGCGCGGCGATGGGCGGGGCGACCGGATTGAGCCCCTTCAGGTCGATGGACTGTCCGGAACGCCCGTGCTTCTGGTCAATCCGGGTGTTCCGCTGGAGACCGGCGCAGTGTTCACGGCCTGGGACGGCATCGACCGCGGCCCGCTCGATGTTTGGGAAGCAGGCCGCAACGACCTCGAGGCCCCCGCCCGGCGGCTCGTACCCGAAATCGCCGCCGTGCTCGGCGCGCTCTGCGCCGCCCGCATCGCCCGGATGTCCGGCTCGGGGGCGACCTGCTTCGGCCTGTTCGATTCGGAAGCCGGGCGAGAGGCGGCGGCGGCCGAAATCGCCGCCCGCTATCCACGCTGGTGGGTGTCCCAAACCAGGCTCCGCTGACCCGTCCTTCCCGTTCCGGCACAGGGCCTAAGGCGCGTTAACCATCGTCAGGCGCAGGAATCCGTTCTGGCACGACCCTTGCTCTCATTGTCCCCGACGGGTCGAGGCACGGCTGTGCTTGTGCCGACATTCGCCCGCGGCCCCCCGCCTCCACCGGACGGGGCGCCGCGGAACAACATGGCCGGGCTGCCGCGTATCGGGCAGCCCGGCCTTTTTTTTCGCGACAGATGCGCGCGCCTCCGGCAATCAGCCGCAATGTTTCGCCTTTCCGATGACGGCGCCGTCGCCCGGCTGACGCTCGACCGCCCACAAACCCGCAACGCGATTCCAGCGGCGGGCTGGGCCGAGCTCGAACGGCTGATCGGCACGGTCGGTGATGGCGATGCGCGGCTTCTGATCGTCGCTGGCGAAGGCGGCGCTTTTTGCGCCGGCGCGGATCTTTCCGATTTCCCCGCCTTGCGTGACGACGAAGCGGCGCGGATCCGCTTCCGCGAGGGCATGCGCGCCGCGCTCGACGCCCTCGCGGCTTTGCCGATCCCTACCATCGCTCTGATCGAGGGCCCCTGCTACGGCGCCGGCGTGGCGCTTGCTTTGGCCTGCGACCTGCGGATCGCGGGGGCCGAAGCGCGGTTCGCGATCACGCCGGCGAAGATCGGCATCTCCTATCCGCAGGAGGACGTGCACCGCCTGGTTGGCGCCGTGGGGCCCGGCCAGGCGTCCCGCCTCCTCTTCACCGCTCGCTCGATCGACGCCGCCGAGGCGCTTCGGATCGGCCTTGCCGACCTCGCCGAACATGAAGGGCTGATCGAAGCGATCCTCGCCAATGATCGCGCCAGCCTGGCGTCCCTGAAGCGCGCCATCGCTCTTGCGGGCGAGGGCCGGCGCACGGATGCCGGGCAGGACCGGCGCTTCGACGCCCTGATCGCGGGCGAGGAGATGGCCCGCCGGCTCGAAGCGCTGGGGCGAAAATGATAAAGGGGCGAATGCGCACACTCTCGCTTGCCGCCGCCGCGTTGCTCGCCGCCTGCAACGGCGACCCGCCGGGCGAAATGACCAACGGCGCCGCCGCGCCCGCGCCGGGCCGGCCCGACAATCGAATCGACTGCCGAATCGGCGAAGCCGAGACGTTCGAGCGGGTCTGCTCGGTCGAATCCGCGGACGGCGAAAATGGGCGCGTGCTGACGCTCCGCAAGCCGGACGGCGGCTTTCGCCGGCTCCTCATCACCGGCGACGGACGCGGGGTGGTCGCCGCTGACGGTGCCGAGCGGGCGCGGGTAGCGATCCTCGAAGGCGGCGGGATCGAGGTCGAGATCGGCGGCGACCGTTTCCGCCTGCCCGCTTTGGTGCGGCGGCGGTGAGCGGCCGAGCGATCCTCACGGCCGCCGAGATGCGCGCCGCCGAGGAGGCCGCGATCGCGAGCGGGACTTCGGTCGAAGCACTCATGGAGCGCGCCGGCAAGGCGGCCGCCGAGGCGATCTGGCGCTATGCCGGCCCTTTGCCCGCCTTGATCCTGTGCGGCCCTGGCAACAATGGCGGCGATGGCCAGGTGATCGCCCGCGAGCTTCGAGCGCGCGGCGTCGAGGTGCGGGTCGCGACGCCCGGCGATCCGCGATGGGAAGCGGCGCCGCTTCTGATCGATGCCCTTTTCGGGACCGGCCTTTCCCGCCCGCTCGAAGCTCCGCTCGCGCAGCGGCTGCTCGACGTCGCGGCCCGGGCCAAAGTGCGGGTCGCGATCGACCTACCGAGCGGCGCCGCCACCGATGACGGGCGCCTGCTCTCCCCGGTCCCCGACTTCGACCTGACCGTCACCTTCCAGACTCTGAAGCCCTCGCACCTCCTCCAGCCGGCGGCGCGGCACATGGGCCGAATCGTCGTCGCCGATATCGGCATCGCGGCGGCGAGCAGGCTCGCCGAGATCGGCCCCGCGGCGCCGCTCGAGCCGGGTCCCGGCGACCATAAATATACGCGCGGCTACGTGGCCGTGCTTGCGGGAGAGATGCCGGGGGCAAGCGCGCTCGCCGCCGCCGCCGCGCTGCGGGCCGGGGCCGGCTATGTCAGGCTGATCGGGCTGCACGCCGCGGGGGTTCCGAGCGCAGTCGTCCAGGGTCCGGGCGACCCCGCGACTCTGCTCGCCGACCGGCGGGTCGGCGCCGTCATCCTCGGGCCGGGGCTCGGCGGCGGCGCCGCGGCCGGACGGCTGCTCGATCTCGCTTTGGCCTCGGGGCGCTTTCTGGTCCTGGACGCCGACGCTTTGGTTGAGAAATGCCTTGGCCCGAACGCCATCCTGACCCCGCACGAAGGCGAGTTCGCCCGCCTCTTCCCTTCGCTCGAGGGGAGCAAATTGGAGAAAGCGCGGGCCGCCGCGGCGCAAAGCGGGGCGGTGATCGTCTACAAGGGCGCCGACACCGTGGTCGCCGCGCCCGACGGCCGCGCCGCCATCGCGCCGCTGGCGCCGGCCTGGCTCGCTACGGCGGGAACGGGCGACGTCCTCACCGGCATCGTCGCGGCTCGGCTTGCCGCCCTCGGCGATCCGTTCGAAGCGGCCTGCGAAGCGGTCTGGCTGCACGGCCGAGCGGCGGAGCGGGCCGGGCCCGGCCTGATCGCCGACGACCTCGTCGCCGCGCTGTGAGCGCGGCTGAAACGGTCGTCCGCCTCGCCGCGCGCGGGGAGGGGGTGACAGAGAGCGGTCGCTTCGTGCCGCTGACCGCGCCGGGCGACCTGGTCGCGCCGGACGGGACGGTCGCGCCTGGGCCCCATCGCCAGCTTCCGCCCTGCCGCCACTTCCCCGAATGCGGCGGCTGCCAGCTCCAGCATGTCGACGATCGGGCCTATGCCGATTATCTGAAGGACCGAATCGCCGCCGCGCTCGGCGCGCAGGGCGTTGCCCTTCCCGACATAGCCGAGCCGCATCTTTCGCCGCCGCGAAGCCGCCGCCGCGCGACTCTGAAGGCCGCCGGAGGATCGATCGGCTTCAACGCGCAGGCCAGCCATCGCATCGTCGACATGCGCGAATGCCATATATTGAGTCCCGAATTGTTCGCCCTGGTCGCGCCTTTGCGGCGCCTGCTGACGGGGCGCGCCGGCGCGGGCATGACGCTCGCGGACCAGGGCGTCGATCTGCTGTTGGAGGGAGTCGGGGCGGACACGCTCGCTCAGGCCGAGGCGATGACCGAATTCGCCCGCGCTCACGGCCTCGCCCGCCTGTCGCTCGACGACGGTTACGGGCCGCAGACCGTCTGGGAGCCCGAGCCCGCCACGATCACGCTGAGCGGCGTGCCGGTGGCGCTGCCGCCCAATTCCTTCCTTCAGGCGACGGCGGAAGGGGAGGCGGCCCTGGTCTCGGCCGTCCGCGACATCGTGGGCGAGGCGCGCATCGTCGCCGACCTGTTCGCGGGGCTCGGCACCTTTGCATTGGCGCTGGAGGGCAAGGTCTATGCCGCCGAGGGCGCGCGCGACTCGGCGCTGGCGCTCAAGGGCGCCGGCAGGGGCCTCTTCGTCGACCATCGCGACCTCTTCCGCCGCCCGCTCGACGTCGCAGAGCTCGACCGCTTCGAGGCGGTCGTCCTCGATCCGCCTCGAGCCGGCGCGCGCGAGCAGATGCCTTTGCTCGCCGCCTCGTCCGTGCCGCGCATCGCCTATGTCTCGTGCAATCCCGCCACCTTCGCGCGCGACGCGAGGACTCTGATCGACGGCGGCTACCGGCTCGATCGGGTGAAGCCGGTCGGCCAGTTCCGCTGGTCGACCCATGTCGAGCTCGTCGGCGACTTTTCCCGCTAATGCGCGAGATTGTGGTGGAGGATAATCGCCCCGGCGTGAACGGTGAGGCCGAGCAGGCAGAATGAGGCGGCCGCATGCGCGAGGAACCGCCAGCGCACCACGTTGACGGTCGCCTGGATGAGGCTGTGGAGGATGCGAAGGGCGACATAGGCCCAGGCCAGCCAGACATTGACCCAGATGTCGCCGCCGCCCTCGAGCGCGAGCGCGAGCGCAATCGCGTAGAACAGGGTCGGCTGTTCCATCAGATGATTGTGGTTGTGGGCCTTCCACTGCACCTGCGGCTCGACGACGCCGTCGAGGTCGCCGCCCTTGCTGCCAACCCGCCCTTTCAGCGAAATTCCCTTGCGCGCCAGCGCCGGGAAACGGACGGCGTACATCCAGATCGTCATCACCAGCGTCCAGGCGACGAGCGCGACGATCGGGCCGAGGATCGGGCTGTGCATGAGTGTCTTCCGCTCAGGAATCGCTGTCGCTGGCGCCGCCCGATTCCTCGGTCTGGCGGGCGCTGTTATTGCCGGGCGCCTGCTCGTTGTCGCCGCAGGCCTGAAGGGCGAGCGCGCTGGTGCCGGTGACGATGGCCATGAACGAGCGGCGGACGAGTTTGCGGCGATTGCGTTTCATTGCGCTTCCCCTGCTGTCGGAGCGACAGGCTGCAGCAAGGCGCCCCGCCTGGCAAGCCTCAGTCGAACATCGTCGCGAAGGCGCGCTTGCCGCGGGTTTTCCAATGGCCGCGATGATAGGCGTCGGACGCCAGCAGCGGCAGCACGCTGGTCGCTTCGGCGAAGACCATCTGCTCCATCGCGGTCGAGACCTTGCCCCAGCTCGCCGCCTCCTGGAGGGTCGAGGAGGAGCAGGCCCCGTCGCGAACGTCGGCGACTGTGATCTGGACCGCATATTTGTGGACCTCGACGTCCTCGTGGCCGAGGATCTCGGCGCAGACGACCGTGTCCTGCGCGAAATTCTTGGGGACGCCGCCGCCGATCATGAGGAGGCCCGTCGTCCCCGCCTTGATCTTGATGTCGGTCAGTTCGCGGAAATCGGCGATCGCGTCGAGCACCATATAGGGCTCGCCGGCCTTCATCCGGTCGACCTGGTGCTTGACGAGGCCGAACCCGGCCGAGCTATCGACGAAGGCCGGGCAGAAGATCGGCACGTCATGCTCGAAAGCGAGCTTGACCAGGCTGTTCTCCTTCTTGCCGTGCTCGACCAGATATTTGCCCATCTCGCGGATGAACGCGCGCGAGGAATAGGCTTTCGGCTCCAGGCCGTCGGCGATGGCGCCGATCGTGTGGTCGCAATCCTGGAGCTGCTCCTCGTCGATATAGGTGTCGTAGATCCGGTCGATATAGAGCGAGCGCAAAGTATCGTCGTCGGGGATTTCAAGCGCCTGATAATGTTTGTGGCCGAGCCCTTCGAAGAAATCCATGTCGACGATGGTGGCGCCGGTGGCGACGATGGCGTCGACCATGTTGCTGGCGACGAGCTCGGCATAGAGGTCCATGCAGCCGCCGGCCGAGGTCGAGCCCGCGATCACCAGGATGATCGAGCAATCCGGATCGGCGAGCATCATGTTGTAGAGTTCCGCCGCGCGCCCCAGGTCGCGCGAGGTGAAGCTCATCTTCTTCATCGCATCGACGATCGGCCGCGCATCGAAGCTCTTGATGTCGATATGCTCGACCTGCGTGCCGAGCAGCTCCGCCTTGCGGGTGTCGTTGATAGGGGTAGTCATTCTTTCAGTCTCCATACCCGCGTCACCCCAGCGAAGGCTGGGGTCCAAGCGGACTCAGCATGGATGCCATTGGGAGGTCGCCCTGTCCCCCAGACAGGGCTACAAATGTCCGGGGGACATTTGTACCTCTCAATTTCGCTGGCATGACG
>Ga0190265_10002278_pt1 | contig 12854 bp, 11 predicted proteins | sample Popmic124T_FD_133135 | JGI IMG/M metagenome (GOLD analysis project Ga0190265, IMG submission 133135) | Populus adjacent soil microbial communities from riparian zone of Indian Creek, Utah, USA - 124 T | ecosystem: Environmental > Terrestrial > Soil > Riparian zone | place: USA: Utah | collected... | reverse complement strand
ATCCGTGTCCGCCTCGCGCGGATCAACTCCTTTCTCCAGGAGCGCCTCACGGGCATGCGCATTGTCCAGCTGTTCGGGCAGGAGAAGCGGGAATCCGATCGATTCGACGAGCTGAACCGGTCGCACCTGACGGCGCACCTGCGCTCCATCACTGTATACGCGCTCTACTTTCCAGCGATCGAGCTGCTCACATCCGTGGCGCTGGCGACGCTCATCGTCGCCGGGGCAGCGCGTGTCCAGGCCGGGGCGCTGACGGTCGGAACCGTTGCCGCTTTTCTCATGCTGGTGCGGCGCTTCTTCCAGCCGCTTCAGGACCTGTCGGAGAAATACAACATTCTGCAGACGGCTATGGCGAGCTCGGAGCGCATCTTCGTGCTTCTCGACACGCAGCCGAGCGTTCCCGATGTCGTCGCGTCAGGCACGCCCGTGCGGCGCGATGGGATCGAGGTCGTTTTCGAGGACGTGTGGTTCGCGTACGACGTCGCCCATCTGGCCAAGGCTGCCCCCGGCGCCGCCACGGATCATCCGCAGCCGGTGGAATGGGTGCTCAAGGGCGTCAGCTTCAAGGCACGTTCCGGCGAGACGCTCGCGCTGGTCGGACACACAGGCGGCGGCAAGACCACCATCGTCAACCTCCTGATGCGGTTCTATGACCCGCAGCGTGGCCGGATAACGGTGAATGGAATCGATATCCGCACGATCCCGCTGGCCGAGCTCCGCTCCCTGATCGGGTACGTGCAGCAGGACATCTTCCTCTTCGCGGGAGACATCGCCACCAACATCAGGCTGTCGAATCCGCTCACGGACGAAGAAGTGGCGCGAGCCGCGCTGGAGGTCGGCGCCGACAGGATAATTCGCGGGTTTCGCCACGGCTACGGTCAGGTACTCGGAGAGCGGGGGGCATCGATCAGCGTGGGAGAGAGGCAGCTGCTTTCGTTCGCGCGGGCGATCGCCGCCAATGCGCCGCTCTTGCTCCTCGACGAGGCGACGAGCGCGGTCGACAGCGAGATCGAGGCGGAGATTCAGGCCGCCCTCGCGGTTCTTGTGGCGGGGAGAACGACGATTGCCGTCGCGCACCGTCTCAGCACCATTGCCGGCGCGGACAACATCCTGGTGCTCCACCACGGCGAGATAGTCGAGCGAGGGACGCACGCCGAGCTGCTCGAGCGAGCCGGTCTCTACCGCACGCTCTGGCGGCTCCAGGCCGGCGACGCCGAGCCGCTCCTCCAGCGCGCGGGGTGATGCTTGCCGCTCTTTTTGCGGGCCCGTAGTTTGAGGCGTGGAGCCGGCTGCGCATCCACGCCTCCCCCGATCTCTCCCACTGGTTTCTCGACTACAATGAGCTCCCTCTAGTGCATCTAGCCGTTGCGGCTCGTACCGACGTGGGCCGGATTCGAAAGGGGAACGAGGATACGCTGCACGCTTCGGCCAACGCGCACCGGGGACTCTTCATCGTTGCCGACGGGATGGGCGGCCACGCTGCCGGGGAAGTGGCCAGCGAGATGGCGGTCGACATCGTCACCACCGAGCTGGCCGATCTCAACGATCTCGAGACGTCCGAAGCGCACGAGCGCGTGGGGCGCGCTCTTCGCGACGCGAATCGCGCGGTTTACGAGCGTACGCGTATCGAGCGCGACAAGCTCGGAATGGGAAGCACGGTATCGGCGCTGCTTCTCTCCGACACTCGCTACATCGTCGGGCACGTGGGTGATTCCCGGATCTACATCGCCCGCGATGGACACATGGACCAACTGACGAGAGATCACTCGCTCGTCCAGGAGCACGTCGATGCGGGGTTGCTGACCGCCGAACAGGCGCGGCACCACCCCCAGAGCAACGTCATCACCAGGTGCATCGGGATGGCCGACGAGATCGAGCCGGATGTGTTCGACGGTGTGGCGAGGATCGGCGACTCGTTCCTGCTCGCGAGTGACGGGCTCACCGGCATGGTCGAAGACCGCCGCATTCAGCAGCTGCTGATGTCGCGGGCGACACCCGCGCGCATTGTGGACGCGCTGATTCTCGAGGCGAATGACAACGGCGGAAACGACAACATCACGGCCGTGGTCGTCCGGATCCTGACGGGAGAGAGCGCCAACACCGACCGCGAGATCACGCCCATCCCCCCCGCGCGCACCCATGGATGACGCCGACCAGAGCGTCGCCGGGATAGCCCAGCTCTACCTCGGCAACATTCTGTACGCGCTCGAGCTCGCGGCGCTGAGTCTGGAACAGCAGCAGAAGATCACGGACGCGGCGTTCTATCGCGGAATCGCGCGCAAGCTCGCGGAAGCGAGAGGCAAGGAGGCGAAGCGTGGCTAAAAAGTGTTTGCTTCTCCTGGCGGCCGCGTTGTTCCCGGGCTGCGGGAAACCCGACGTCGCCCCGGCGGCGGGCTCCGCCTTCGCCGCTCTCCAGCAGCGTGGCCAGACCGCGATGGGCGTCGATCAATACGCATCCGCTCACGTCTTCGAGCCGCTGCCCGACGGCGGGAGAATTGTTCTGCAGATGAAGGAAACCAACGCGGGCGAGGAGAAGAAGATTCGGGACCACATGCGGACGATCGCCGCCGCGTTCGCGAGCGGAGACTTCTCGCTGCCGGGATTCGTCCACGCCGGCGAAGTGCCGGGCACGACCGGGATGACCCGGCTGCGCGAGACGATCTCATACACCGCGCGCGATCTGGAGCGCGGCGGGGAAGTGCGAGTCACGACGAATCATCCGGATGCCGTCAAGGCGATCCACGAGTTTCTGGCCTTTCAGGCGGCAGATCACCACGCCGGTCATTGATGTCGTCTCGCCTTTCTCGCCGGGCGCCGAAGGGCAAATCATTCTCAAACGGCGGCGCTTTCCGCGACTGGCTCAGTGCGAATCACGCATCCGAGACCGAGCTTCCGGTTCGCCTCTTCAAGGCGCACGCGCGGGACAAAGGCATGGGCTACTCCGCAGCGCTCGATGAAGCGCTCTGCTTCGGCTGGATAGACGGCGTTCGCCGCACCGGCGACGAAGACACGTTCACGGTACGGTTCACGCCCCGGAAGCCGAAAAGCACGTGGAGCGCCGTCAACATCAGGCGCGTGAAGGAGCTCGAGGCTGCCGGACGGATGCACGAGAGCGGGCTCGCCGCGTTCAGGCGCCGGAGCTCGGACCGGTCTGCGATCTACGCTTACGAGAACAGGCAGACCGAGCTCGATGCGAAGTACGAGAAGGTGTTCCGCTCGAATAAGGGCGCGTGGAAATTCTTTAAGGCGCAGGCCCCCTGGTACCGGCGCACGAGCATCTACTGGGTGATGAGCGCCAAGCGGGAAGAGACTCGCGACAAGCGGCTCGCGACCCTCGTCGAGCACTCGGCCAACGGGAAGCCAATACCCCAGCTGGATCGCACCAAGCGCTGAGCGGGGCCCCCGGACATTCACCCGTGCCGTCCCGGCGTCCAATTTGCTAACTTATGGAGTGCCAGCGGGTTTCCGCCCCGGAACGGCGGCTGAAGAGTACGTGTAAGAGCTCCTGCTAATCACTTCCGTCCCAACACGGAGAGGTCATGGGCACCGCTACACTCACGGCACCTGAGCAGGTTACCGACACGTTCCCGATCAACGGAACGGATTTCGTCGAGTTCTACGTCGGCAACGCCAAGCAGGCCGCGCACTTTTATCGAAGCGTCTTCGGGTACAAGATCCTTGCCTATCGCGGCCCGGAAACCGGCACCCGCGACCGTGCCAGCTACGTGCTCCAGCAGGACAAGATCAGGCTGGTGCTCACGACCGCGCTTCGGCCCGACAGCGAGATCGCGGCTCACGTCCACAAGCACGGAGATGGCGTCAAGGACATCGCGCTCTGGGTCGACGACGCGCGCAAGGCGTTCAGCCTCGCCGTCGAGCGGGGTGCGAAGCCCGCCGCCGAGCCCAGGGCACTCGTAGACGAGCACGGCGAAGTCGTAGTCGCGGCTATCTGCACCTACGGCGAAACGATTCATAGCCTGGTCGAACGCAGGAACTACAAGGGATTGTTCATGCCCGGCTTCGTTCCATTCGCCGGCCGCGGCGATTCTCCGGGCGTCGGACTCAAGTACATCGATCACTGCGTCGGCAACGTCGAGCTCGGCGCCATGAACAAGTGGGTCAAGTACTACGCTGACGTCCTCGGCTTCAGCCAGCTGATCTCGTTCGACGACAAGGCGATCTCCACCGAGTACTCGGCCCTCATGTCGAAGGTGATGGCCAACGGTAACGGCCGCATCAAGTTCCCGCTCAACGAGCCCGCGAAGGGAAAGAAGAAATCCCAGATCGACGAGTACCTCGAGTTCTATCAAGGGCCCGGCTGCCAGCACATTGCGCTCGCCACCGACGACATCATCGATACGGTGACGAAGCTGCGCGACCGCGGCGTCGAGTTCCTGCGCGTCCCGGCGACCTATTACGATACCGTGCTCGAGCGGGTCGGCAAGATCGAGGAAGACCTAAAGCCGATTAAGGAGCTTGGCATCCTCGTGGATCGCGACGAGGAAGGCTACCTGCTCCAGATTTTCTCCAAGCCGATGGAAGACCGGCCGACGCTCTTCTACGAGATCATTCAGCGGAAAGGCGCGAAGAGCTTCGGCGCCGGCAACTTCAAGGCTCTGTTCGAGGCGCTGGAGCGCGAGCAGGACCTGCGCGGGAATCTCTAGAACATGCCGATCTACCACACCCTCGGAAAGATCCCCCGCAAGCGGCATATCGCGTTCAAGAAGCCGAACGGCGGGATCTACGCGGAGGAGCTGGTGGGCCACGAGGGCTTCACCGGAACCTCGGCGCTGCTCTACCACATTCACCCGCCGACGACGGTGAAATCGGTGCGGCGGGTGCGCGAGATGAAATTCGAGGCCGATCCGAACCAGACGCTGCACCACCGGCATTTCCTGACGTCGCGCGCGAAGAAGGGAGGGAGCATCACGCTGGACCGAATCCCCCTTCTGTTCAACCAGGACATCGCGATGCTGTACTCGGAGCCCGACGAGAACGACGCGCACTTCTATCGGAACGCGCAGGCCGACGAGCTCGTGTACGTCAGCAAGGGGAAGGGAGTCCTGGAGACGTCGTATGGGAATCTTCCCTTCGGCGAGGGGGACTACCTCGTCATCCATCGCGGGATTCTGCACCGCTACCGCTTCGACCTGAAGGCCGAGATGCCGCGCATGCTGGTCTTCGAGAGCCGCGGCCACGTGCGCTGGCCCAAGCGATATCGAAACGAGTTCGGTCAGCTGATCGAGGGCGCGCCGTACTCCGAGCGCGACATCAGGCGGCCTACACACGTCGAGCCGGTCGACGAGATGGGAGACTTCCCGATTCTCGTCAAGCAATACGACGGCATCAACGAGATCATGCTCGACCATCATCCTCTCGACGTCGTTGGCTGGGACGGATATTTCTATCCCTGGGCGTTCAACATCAACGACTTCGAGCCGATCGTCGGGCGCGTGCACCAACCGCCGCCGGTCCATCAGACTTTTCAGGGTGACGGATTCGTCGTGTGCTCTTTCTGTCCGCGCCCCTATGACTTCCACCCCGAGGCGGTGCCGGCGCCGTACAATCACAGCAACGTCGACTCCGACGAAGTGCTTTATTACGCGTCGAGCGAGTTCATGAGCCGCAAGGGTATCGAGTTCGGCAGCATCACGCACCACCCCGACGGGATTCCACACGGGCCCCACCCCGGCCGGGCCGAGGCTAGCATCGGGGCCAAGTACACCGACGAGCTGGCGGTAATGATGGACAGCTTCCGCCCGCTCAAGGTCGCGAAGCAGGCGCTCGACATCGAGGATCCGGACTACCACAAGTCGTGGCTGCAGGGGCAGCACGCACAGTTCAATCCCCCCACGAGCTGAGGCTGAAGTCGAGATGAGCGAGGCGCTCTGGACTCCATCGCCCGAGCGCATCATCAGGGCCAACATGACCGAGTTTCTCCGCTACGTGGAGGAGCGCGGAGGCCCGCCCGTTGTCGATTATTCGCCCGACGCCTACTGGCAGCTCCACGAGTGGGCTCTCGCCAATCCGGAAAGATTCTGGTCGCTGACGTGGCGGTTTTGCGGGATCGTCGGCCACCGCGGAACGGGCGGCGGCGCGGAGCGTGTCGGCGTGGGTCTCGAGAACATGGAGCCGCCCGACCCGGAGAAGGGACCGCTCTGGTTTCCCGACGCGAGCCTCAACTTCGCCGAGAACCTCCTTCGCTTCACCGACGACGAGCCCGCGATCGCGTCGTGGAACGAGCAGGGGGCTCAGCGCTCTCTTACCTACCGTGAGCTCCGCGAGGAAGTCGAAACGCTGGCGTTGGCGCTGCGTACGGCCGGAGTGGTTTCCGGCGACCGTGTTGCCGCCCTCCTGCCCAACATCCCCGAAGCGGTGGTCGCGATGCTGGCCGCGACTTCGCTCGGCGCCATCTGGTCTTCGTGCTCACCGGATTTCGGCGCCCAGGGAGTGATGGACCGGTTCGGTCAGATAGAACCGAAGCTCCTGTTCGCCGCCAACGGCTATCTCTACAGCGGCAAGGAAATCGACCTGCTTCCGCGTCTCCGGCAGATCGCGTTTCGCATCCCTTCCCTCGAGCACGTGATCGTAACGCCGTACCGCAAGCGCACAATCGACCTCGACGGAGTTCGTCACGGTGTGCTCTGGCCAAATTTCGTCGCGGCACAGCTCGCCGCCGCGGAGGAGCGCAAGCAAGCGGCCGAGTCCGAGTCCGCGCGGCTCAAGACGCCGGCCCGCGGCACGAGCCGCAAAGCGACGCCCGAAGAGGGGAGCGGCGTCAAGACTCCTGAGCGCTCGCCGGCCGTCGAGCAGTTCGAGCGTTTTCCGTTCGCCCACCCGCTCTACATCATGTACTCGTCGGGGACGACCGGACTCCCCAAGTGCATGGTGCACAGCGCCGGGGGAACGCTGATCCAGCACCTCAAGGAGCTCATTCTCCACACCGATCTCAAGCGCGAGGACTGCATCTTCTACTACACGACCTGTGGCTGGATGATGTGGAACTGGCTGGTGAGCTCTCTGGCCGTCGGATCGAAGGTCGTGCTCTACGATGGCGCGCCGCTTTCGCCGGGCGCGGAGTCCCTCTGGGAGATGGCGGAGAAGGAGAAGGTCTCCGTGTTCGGCACGAGCGCGAAGTATCTCGCGATGCTCGAGAAATCCGGCGCGGAGCCCGGGAAGACACACGATCTCTCGGCGCTCAAGGCGATCCTCTCGACCGGTAGCCCGCTGGCTCACACCAGCTTCGATTACGTCTACTCGAAGATCAAGCGCGACGTCCATCTCGCCAGCATCTCGGGCGGCAGCGACATCATCTCGTGCTTCGTCCTGGGGAATCCCATTCTTCCGGTGTTCCGCGGCGAGATCCAGTCGCCGGGACTCGGGATGGCGGTGGATGTCCTCGATGCTCACGACGGCCGGCCGCTGCGGCTGGTGCCAGGAGAGCTGGTATGCACACGTCCTTTTCCGAGCATGCCGATCGGATTCTGGGATGATCCCGATGGCAGGAAGTACCGCGCCGCCTACTTCGAGCATTTCCCCGGAGTGTGGCGACACGGCGACTGGGCCGAGATAACGCGTCACCGCGGGTTCATCATCTACGGCCGCAGCGACGCAACGCTGAATCCGGGAGGCGTGCGCATCGGAACCGCCGAGATCTACCGGCAGGTGGAGCAGCTGCCCGAAGTACTGGAGAGCGTCGCCGTCGGACAGGAGCTGGATGGAGGCTCACGCGGGGACGTGAGGATCGTGCTCTTCGTCCGGCTTCAAGCGGGGGTGACACTCGACGACGCCCTGCGCGAGCGCATCATCGACAAGCTGCGGGAAAACACGACTCCGATGCACATCCCCAAGAAAATCGTTCAGGTCGACGACATCCCGCGGACCATCAGCGGGAAGATCAGCGAGCTGGCTGTGCGCGAAGTGATTCACGGGCGGCCGGTGAAGAACACCGAGGCGCTCGCCAATCCGCAGTCACTGAAGCTGTACGAGAAGCTGCCCGACCTGCGCAGCTAGCGGAGCTGGCTAGCGGGTCTGGGCGAGTGAGGACTCGCGCTTTGCCGTCGAGGCAAGCGCGTTCACCAGGTCCTGCATCTTCGGCCCGCGACCCGGCTGGGGCGTGCCGATCATGAGCGTGGTGTGGTAGTGCGAGACGCCGTACGTAAGTCCCGACCTGCGCTCGACCGTGATGCCCCAGTTCTCGGGCTCCGCTTCGTCGCCGCTCGCGGGTTGGGCGACGGGAGCACCGGACAGCGCGCGCGACTCGACCTCGGCCAGGAACGCCTTCCAGTCGGGTATGCCTTTCAGCTTCGCTTCGCAGACCGAGCTGATCCAGCGATCCTCGCCATACTCGGAATTGCGCTTGGAGATCGGGCCGCAGTCGTACTCGGCGCGCACGAAGTTGTCAACGCGCGTGTCGGCCTTGTCGGGGGTCGTCAGGTAGTACTGGTCCCACCAGAGCAGCAGGCGACCGGTCGTGCTCGTGCCCTTCTGCTTGATGATTACCAGGTACTGCGGGTTACCGAACCCCGAGTACCAGATCCGGATTTCTCGCTCGTTCTTCTTGATCGGCGACTTGGCCAGCGGGGACATGCCTGCCGTGACTACGGCGGCGTCCTTGGTCTCGAAGATGGCCGCATCACTGCCGGTTTCGGCGGTGGACGCGATCAGCCCCTGCGCGGAAGCGTAGGTCGGGACAGCAAGGAGAAATGCGGCGGAGACGACGCTGAGGCGGCTCATGTGTAATGGACTATTACGGGCACATCGGGGTCACGCGATTTTGACACCCATTAAGCCCGCCACGGCTGAGCTAACGGCTAAAGTATTGGATTTTAGCCACTTAAGGCACGCCAGTGACGGGGTGGAAAACCATCTTTGTGATTAAATCGAGGTTCTCTGACGGCCGAATACCTGGCAGAAATAGAGTCCCCCGGAGGATGAGCGGACGACGCCCGTGCCGATCTCCACCACATCGCGGCTTAGAATGTTGCGTCGGTGCCCGGGAGACTCCATCCAGCCCCGCACCACACCCTCGGCGTCCGGATATCCCAACGCGATGTTCTCGGCGATGCTTGCGTAGTAATACGCCACGTGCTGGGCACGGTGGGTGAGAGTCGGGAGCGGGGACTCGGGTATCACGTGCGCCATTCTCCTGTACTTCGCCATGTGCTGGGCATGGAGCTTGGCGGCCTGGTCGAGCCTTTCGTTGAGCATGAGCGCGGGCAACCCGCGGCTGCGGCGCTCGGCATTGACCAGGACGAGGATGCGAGACTCCATGGTCCTGAATCCCGTTTCCGCCGGGCGCGCCGAACGGGCCACGGCTGGTGGAACGGAGCGAGGCGCGGGAGCGGCGGGCGGCATCGAAACGGTGCACCCGAATGCGGCCGCGACAGCCGGCAGGAGGAAGAGTCTCGAGAATCGCATGGCTGTTATATAGACGATCAGCTACAACGTTCCGTAGCCTTTCGCGGTGCCTCGAGCTAGGCAGTCGCGGCGAAAGCCTTTAGCAACCGCAGGACCCTCTCCGGCTCGAGGTTGCTGGTGCCGGCGGTGAATACGCGGAGCCACCGCGCGCTCTTGTACAGCTGCTCCGACAGGGAGGGAAGGTTGATCGTTCCGATCCATCCCTCTCCTGTCAGCCGCTCGACCTGACCGCTGCGGCGCAGCACGGGAATGTCGAGACCGAGCATCTGAGTCTTCACGGGATAGTCCAGCAGCAGCTCACCGGGGGCGAGGCCGAGCTCGTGAGCGAGAGCATTTTCGGCCTCCGCCCCGCGCCTGCGATCGGTGGCGATCCACTCGAACATGTCGTCCTTCAGCTCCGCCGCCGGCCATTCGGCGGCGCGCTTGTACAGCTTCCGTTCCTTGAGCGCGACGAGAAGCGGCGTCGGCCACGCCGTCTCGAGCCTGTGCATCAATCCTTCGTCGGTGAAGCGCGCGAGCGACTGGACGTCGAGCACATCGGCATCGAGGGCGTCTTCCACGAGCCGTTTGTACATCGCGGTCGCACTGCGCACCGCATGGTGCCAGTACACGTTCCGGTACATCTGGTATTTGGCGAAGAGCAGCGACTCGAGAGCGGAGAGGGCCTTCTCCCGTACGCCGATGGATGCCCGTCCCGTCTGCGGATCGTCGACGAGCACCAGCGCGTTCGTGAGGCGGTCGACGTCGATCTCGCCGTAGGGGACGCCGCACATGAACGCATCCCGCTTCAGGTATTCGATCTTGTCGAGATCCAGGGAGCCCGAGATCAGGCCCTGGAGCGGACTCATGCTGCGGCCCGCGATGAGATCGAAAACGCGGTCCGGCGCCGTGGCGCCGAGCGCGTCGGTGAGCAGGGAAGCTACCGTGCCTTCGGTGATCAGCGGCCGTGCCACCTCCTCGTGGTGGAGCGCCCCGATCTCCTCGAGCGCGTGCGAGAAGGGATAGTGTCCGACATCGTGCAGGAGCGCGGCCGATCGCACGATCGCCTGTTCCTGCTCGTCGATGACCTTCGACTGCTCGCTCTCCGAGAGCAAAGCCAGCGCTCTGCGCGAGAGATGGTGCGTACCGAGGGCGTGCTCGAAGCGGGTGTGGGTCGCGCCGGGATAGACGAGATACGTCCACCCGAGCTGCCGGACATAGCGAAGGCGCTGAAAGACGTCGGTGTCGAGCAGCGCCAGCGTGAGCTCGTCGACTCTAATGTTGTTCCAGACGGGGTCGCGCAGAATCTCGAAGCGCACCGTCCCCGCCCGACGGGGTCCCCCGGTGGCGCGCGTCAGCCCTTCGGACCGGCGTTCTTTACGCCCGGGTCGACGTCGCCGAACTTCTCGAAGTTCTTGCGGAACATGTCGGAGAGCTTTTTCGCCTGGGTGTCGTAGGCCGCACCGTCCGGCCACGTCCGGCGCGGGCTCAGCACTTCCGCCGGAACTCCCTTCACTTCACTCGGAATCGCCAGGCCGAAAACCGGATCGGTCTCGGTCTTCACGTTGCCGAGCTCGCCGGCCAGCGCGGCGTTGATCATCGCTCTTGTGTACGCGAGCTTGATGCGCTTGCCGGTTCCGTAGGCGCCGCCGCTCCAGCCGGTGTTGATGAGCCACACGGTCGATTTGTGCTGGTCGAGCAATTTTCCGAGCATCGTGGCGTACTTCGTAGGGTGCCAGACGAGGAAGACCGCGCCGAAGCACGCGCTGAACGTCGCCTGCGGCTCGGTGACGCCGCGCTCGGTGCCCGCGACTTTCGCGGTGTATCCCGAGAGGAAATAGTACATCGCCTGCTGCGGGGTGAGCCTGGCGATGGGAGGAAGGACGCCGAAAGCGTCGGCGGTGAGGAACACGACGTTCTTCGGATGTCCGGCCCGACCGCCCGTTACATGGTTGCGGATGTAGTGCAGCGGGTACGACGCGCGCGTGTTCTCAGTGATGGACTGATCGGCGAATTTCACCTTCTTCGTCGCCGGATCGAGCACGACGTTCTCGAGCACCGTTCCGAACATCTGCGTCGTGGCGTAGATGTCGGGCTCGTTCTCGGGCGACAGGTTGATCACCTTTGCGTAGCAGCCCCCTTCGAAGTTGAAGATCCCGTCCTTGGACCAGCCGTGCTCGTCGTCGCCGACGAGTCCGCGCTGCGGGTCGGCGGAGAGCGTCGTCTTGCCGGTGCCGGACAGGCCGAAAAAGAGCGCGGTGTCACCCGCCTTGCCGACGTTCGCCGAACAATGCATCGACAGGACTCCCTGCTCGGGCAGCAGGTAGTTCATGACCGTGAACATCGACTTCTTGAGCTCGCCCGCGTAGCGCGTCCCCCCAATGAGGATCGTGCGCGCCGCGAGATTGAGCACTATGAAGGTCCCGCTGCGCGTCCCGTGCTTGAGCGGAAGGGCCTGAAACTCCGGCGCATGGAGGACGGTGAAGTTGGGGTCGAACGTCGGCAGGTCGCTCGGCTCGGGCCGAATGAACATGTTTCGCACGAACGCCATGTGCCACGCGTTCGGCGAGATGTAGCGGACTGAAAGCCTGTACGCCGGATCGGCGCCGCAGTATAGGTCTTCCACGAAAAGCTCGCGCGCCTCGTTGAGGTGTCGTCGCACGTCCGCGAGCAGCAGCTCGTACTTGTCCTCGCCCAGCGACTGGTTGACCTTGCCCCAGTCGACGTCGTTCTCGGTGGAGCTCTCTCTCACCACGAACTTGTCGTTCGGCGACCGGCCCGTGTGCGGCGTCGTGATGGCGACGAAGGGACCCATGTCGGCAAATTCACCTTCCGTGCGCCGCGCCGCGGCGCCGAAAAGCTCGGGCGCAATCAGATTCCAGTGGACCTGACCCCGCGGGGCGAGGCCCTGCCTGCTCAGCCCGACACTGCCCTCGCGCGCGGCGGATGCGCGCTGCGGCCTCACCTCAGTCGTCATTGCGTCCCTTCCTCTCGTTGATCCGCTGCTGTGCATCCATCACCGCGACAGCCGCCATGTTAACGATGTCCTGGACATCAGCGCCCTGTTCCAGCACGTGTACGGGAAGATTCATACCTACCAGAATCGGCCCGATCCGCGTAGCGCCTCCCAGGTGGTGCAGCAGCTTGTAGGCGATGTTGCCCGCGCTCAGGTTGGGAAAGATAAGCACGTTCGCGCGCTCCTTGAGCACGCTGAACGGGTAGGAGGCCTTGAGGATGTTCTCGTCCATCGCCGTGTCGGCCTGCATCTCCCCGTCCACGATGAGCGCGGGGTCCCGCTTTCGCAGGATGTCCACCGCGCGCGCGACCTTCTCGGCCTCCGGGTGGCGCACCGAGCCGAAGTTGGAAAACGAGAGCATTGCGATCCGCGGCGTGATGCCGAAGGTTCGCACGATGCGCCCGGCCGAGTAGGCGATCTGCGCCAGCTGCTCGGAGGT
>Ga0190265_10002277_pt1 | contig 12860 bp, 12 predicted proteins | sample Popmic124T_FD_133135 | JGI IMG/M metagenome (GOLD analysis project Ga0190265, IMG submission 133135) | Populus adjacent soil microbial communities from riparian zone of Indian Creek, Utah, USA - 124 T | ecosystem: Environmental > Terrestrial > Soil > Riparian zone | place: USA: Utah | collected... | reverse complement strand
GAGCTGGGCCGACGGTCGACGCACGACGGGAACGCCGAAGAAGGCGGCGGGCTGCGGATCGAACGCCTGGTAGTGGTCGAAGAGTCCGGGGACCAGCAGACCGGACCCGGCGGCGATCTCCGTGACCGCCGGGTCGGTGGTGGTGCTGTCGATGGAACCGGAACCGCCGGCGTTCCAGAACTCCAGGTCGGCGAGGTCGCGGATGGCGGCCCGGATCTCTGTGCGGCGCCCCTCGAGCTGGTTCTGGGAGGCCGCCTTGAGGCGCCGGATCACGAGCGAGCGGGCGCGTTGTGAGGGAACCGCGTCGGGAAGGCCGGCGACCTGTCCCTCGTAGGTCATCACCCCCACGAGGCTGAGGCCGGGACGAGCAGAGATCCCTCGCACCAAGTCGACCACCGCGTCCGTGTCATAGAGCGGCGAGCGCTTGGGGCCGACGTGCTGTCCGCCGATCCGCAATCCGGCGTCGATGTCAACGGCGACCCGCACGGGTGAGGACGCGGTGCGGGCGTGGTCGATCCGGTCCAGGTGCGCCGGGTCGTCGACCATGAGCGTGATCGCCTGAAGCGCGTCGGGTGACTCCGTCAGCTCGGCCAGGGCGACCCGGTCGACCGTCGGGTAGGCCACCACGATGTCATCGGAGAACCCCTCACGGTGCAGCCACAGGGCCTCGCGCAGTGTGTAGGAGAGGATCCCGTGGAAGCCGTCGTGGCGCAGCGCCCGGCGCAGCAGCTCAGGCACCCGGACCGACTTGGACGCGACCCGGATCGGCTTGCCAGCCGCGCGGCGCACCAAGTCGTCGGCGTTGGCGTCGAACGCGTCGAGGTCCACGACCACGACCGGCGTGGATGGCGGGGCGGGGAGACCGGCGAGGGCCTGGTCGAGGCGCGAGGCAAGGGCGTCGCGCCCGACGTCGGGGCGGGTCATCACGCCGCCTAGGTGATGCCACGCTTGCGGAGGATCGCCTCGATGTCGGCCATGTCGTCGTCGAGCAGGGGCTCGCCCTTCGTCTTCGAGGGCGGGAGCTCGCCCTTCGAGTCCGCCTTGCCCGCGGCCTTGGTCTCGGCCGGGCCGCCTCGGCCACGCTCGCGCAGGGCGCCGGATACCCCGAAGAGCACCACGGAGATGCCGGCCAGCACGATGCCGAGCCAGACCACCAGGCTGAACACCAGGCTGGTGGCCCAGTCGGCGACCGAGCCGCCGATCTCGGTGAACATCTCGAGCGTCCCGGTCATCAGCGCGGCCAGCGGCAGCAGGGTGAACCCGGCTCCTCGCAGCCCCGACGCCAGCCCGCGCCGGCGGAAGGCGAACCAGGTCCACGCCGCCCCCAGCCCGGTGAGGGCCAGGGTCAGGGCACCCCAGGTCACGTCGTCCACAAAGTTAAGGGTGGCACATCGACCCACACGGTGGTGCTGCCCGGCCTGGTGGCAGGATCGCCGCATGAACTGACGGCCGACCGGGACTGCTCGCGTTTACTGGTCTGGACCAGTTCCGGGCGTGGAATGCGGAGGCGCGGCCGGTGCCCGTCTGGCCGCCCGTTCGGCGTCCAGGAAGCCGCAGAGGCGCTGGTCGTGGACGTCGCGGGGCCGACGACGCTGGTGGCCGAGGGGGACGATCTCAGGGCCCTGGCCGCCGGCTGGACCCTCGCCCGCGTCGCGGAGCGAGCCGCCTGGATTCGGCCACGGGCGGAATGATCCGGTAACATCCGTCGTTGACCGATCAGTTCCGTTCGCACGCGAGGCGGAGCCGATCCTCAAGCGGAGGCTCAGCACGCTGCGTCTCCCACCCGCACCGACCGCCGCCAGCACGTTCGGCACAGGTCGTCGGGTCCGGTCCCGAAGGCCACGGCCGCACGGCGTACGCCGCCCGTGCGGCCCGGCACTCGGTGATGCGTCTGGGAGACGCGTCGCGACTGGCTTCCGCTTGGGACAGCGGAAGCTTTCTTCGATTTAGCAGCGAATTCATACTCGACTCGCTGCGTCGACTCGTCGAGGCTCTCCACATAAAGGACCGTCAACACTGGAGGACACATCAGCACTGAGCTGCGTATCAACGAGCGGATCCGGGTTTCCGAGGTCCGGCTCGTGGGACCCAACGGCGAGACCGTCGGAATCGTTCCCACCGACCAGGCACTCAAGCTCGCCCAGGAAGCCGACCTCGATCTCGTCGAGGTCGCGCCGACTGCCCGACCGCCGGTCTGCAAGCTCATGGACTACGGGAAGTTCAAATACGAGAACGCCCAGAAGGCCCGTGAGGCGCGTCGGAACCAGACGAACGTGATCATCAAGGAGATGAAGCTTCGTCCCAAGATCGACCAGCACGACTACGAGACCAAGAAGGGCCACGTCGTGCGGTTCCTCAGGGCCGGCGACAAGGTCAAGATCACGATCATGTTCCGCGGGCGCGAGCAGCACCGACCCGAGCTCGGGTTCCGGTTGTTGCAGCGTCTCGCCGAGGACGTCGAGGAGCTGGGCTTCGTCGAGTCCTCACCGAAGCAGGACGGCCGCAACATGATCATGGTGCTGGGGCCGCACCGGAAGAAGGCCGAGGCCAAGGTCGAGCGCGAGGCCGAGAAGGCGTCCCGCGCGGCCGAGCGGGCAGCCGCTGAGGCCGAGGAGCGCGCCGAGCGCACCGCCGCCAACGCCGGACACGTCGGCTCGAAGAAGAAGGAGCGCGGACGCTCCGAGAACCTCGATCCCGAGATCGAGGCCTGAGAACCGCCCGGGCGGTCGAGGCGAAGCCCTCGAGGCCGCGGAAGCACGAGCAGCAACCAAGGAGAGAACCAAGAATGCCGAAGAACAAGACGCACTCCGGGGCGAGCAAGCGCTTCCGCGTGACCGGGTCCGGCAAGATCCTGCGCGAGAAGACCGGAAAGCGCCACAACCTGGAGAAGAAGCCCTCCAAGGTCACCCGCCGCATGTCCGGCACGACGGAGGTCGCCAAGGCCGACGTGAAGCGCGCCAAGAAGATGCTGGGTATCTGACCCAGCCCCACCCCGCCGGCGGTCGTCTCGACGGGCTCGATCCACGGAGCCTCGGCCGGGACGACCGCAGCAGACTGTGAAACAAGGAGTAACACCATGGCACGCGTCAAGCGGGCAGTGAACGCCCACAAGAAGCGTCGGGTCGCCCTGGAGCGGGCAAGTGGCTACCGCGGTCAGCGCTCGCGCCTGTACCGGAAGGCCAAGGAGCAGGTCACCCACTCGCTGGTCTACAGCTACAACGACCGCCGCAAGAACAAGGGCAACTTCCGCAAGCTCTGGATCCAGCGCATCAACGCCGCGGCCCGCGCCCAAGGGATCACCTACAACCGGTTCATCCAGGGCCTGAACCTCGCTGGTGTCGAGGTCGACCGCAAGATCCTGGCCGACCTCGCGGTCAACGACGTCACCGCGTTCAACGCGCTCGTCGAGACCGCGAAGGCGGCCCTGCCCGAGGACGTCAACGCGCCCAAGGTGTCGGCCTGACCGTTCCACCCCTGACCCCGGGCAACTCCCGGCTCAAGGACGCCCGGAAGCTCAGCCGTCGCTCGGTCCGCACCGAGCGGCGGCTCTTCCTTGCCGACGGCCCGAAGGCGGTCGCGGGCGCACTGTCGGTGGACGACTGCGTCGTCGAGGTCTTTGCGACGTCGGCCGCCACGAAGCAGTACGGCGACCTGGTGGCCGCAGCGCCCGCGTGGACGCTGGTCGACGATCCCGCCCTGACCTCGCTCAGTGACAGCGTCACGCCGGCCGGGGTGGTCGCGGTCTGCCGCTTCCTGGACGTCCCAGTCTCGTCGCTGGTGGGGCCGGGCGCGGCCGGCCGTCCGCAGCTGGTCGTCATCTGTGCCGACGTCCGCGACCCCGGCAACGCCGGGACCGTGCTCCGGACCGCGGACGCCGCGGGCGCCGAGGGCGTCATCCTCGCCGGACACTCGGTGGACGCCTACAACCCGAAGACCGTGCGGGCCAGCGTGGGCAGCCTCTTCCACCTCCCGGTGGCGGTCGAGGCCGACGCCGGGGCCGCCGTGCGCGCCGCCCGCGCGGCGGGCCTGGCCGTGCTCGCCGCGGACGGCTCCGGTGAGGTCGACCTGGACGACGCCGACGAGCTCCTGCGTGCGCCGACCGCGTGGCTCTTCGGCAACGAAGCCTGGGGGCTACCGGAGGAGCTCGCAGCCACCGCCGACCATCGGATCCGGATCCCGATCCACGGCCGGGCGGAGAGCCTCAACCTGTCGACCGCAGCAGCCCTGTGCCTCTACGCCTCGGCCCGGGCCCAGCGATCCTGACCAGACGCGGAGGATCGGCAGCGCCTTTCTCCTCGCTGGGGGTCGGGCGACGACTATCGTGACCCGCGTGGAGGACCCGTGGACCGCCGACGCGCACGCCGTGGCCGACGCGCTGCCCGACGGCGTCGTCCTGGCGGATGCCGAGGGGATGGTCACCCTGGTGAGCGCCGTGGCGGCGTCCATGCTGTCGATCCCGCCGGGTGCGGGAGTCGGGCAACCGCTGTCGGAGGTGCTCGCCCTGCGGAACCAGGACGGCGACCAGTGGTTCGACTGGAACCGCCCGTACGACGGTCTGCGCACCCGGGTGGCGATCCCTGAGCAGTCCTGGATCCTGTCCAGCGGCACCGAGGTGCTCGTGACCACGCGGCTGGTCCGCCCGGGCGTGAGCCAGCCCGTGAGCCAGGTGGCGGTCGTGGTGCGTTCCGGACGCGGCCGCGAGCGACTCGACCGGGAACGCTCGGACCTCGTCGCCACCGTCGCGCACGAGCTGCGCTCCCCGCTCACCGGCGTCAAGGGGTTCGTTCAGGCGCTGCTCAACCGCTGGGACCGGCTCAACGACGAGCAGCGGAAGCTGATGTTGACCACTGTCTACGCCGACTCCGAACGGCTGAGCCGCCTGATCGGCGAGCTGCTGGACGTGGCCCGGATCGACACCGGGCGCCTGTCGCTCCACCCCCGTGCCTCCGACGCCGATGCACTGGTGGGCCGGGTGGTCGCCTCGGTGCAGGCCGGCACCGCGCGACCGATCGAGTACACCGCGGGCGCGGACCTGCCCGAGATCAGCGTCGACCCCGACAAGTTCACCCAGGTGGTCACCAACCTGGTCGAGAACGGCGTCCGGCACGGCGAGGGCACGGTCACCGTGGCCCTGGAGGCCGTGGCGGCCGAGGACGGAGCTCCCGGCGTGGCCGGTGTCCGGATCATCGTCGAGGACGAGGGCGAGGGCATCCCGATCGAGATGCGGCGCCGGGTGTTCACCAAGTTCTGGAAGAGCGGGGTGCGAGGCGGATCCGGCCTCGGCATGTATCTCGCGAACGGGCTGGTCCGGGCGCACGGCGGCACCGTCACCATCGGGGACGCGGCCGCCGGCGGGGCCCGGGTCGATGTGATGTGGCCGGCCGAGGATCACCGCCCGGACCGGCCCGGGGCCAGGTGATGGGGCCGGCCGGGGACCACCGCCCGGACCGACCGCACTAACCCGGTCGCCGAGCGACCGCCCCGCTTCCTACACTTGGCCCGCACGACCACCGCACGGCCACCGATCCCGGAAAGGCAGTCATGTCGGGACCGAACACCGATTACGACCCCGTCGAGGTCACGCCGCTCAAGGCGGAGCAGGTCACGGCCATGCGGGACGATGCGTTGGCGGCCATCGCGTCGGCGACGGACCTCGCCGAGCTCAAGCAGGCTCGGCTGCACCATGCCGGTGACCGCTCGCCGCTCGCGCTGGCCAACCGGGAGATCGGTGCCCTGCCCCCGCAGGCGCGCAAGGAGGCCGGCCAGCGGGTCGGTCGCGCGCGCGGAGAGGTCGCGCAGGCCGTGGCCGAGCGGCAGGCCGTACTGGAGGTCGAGCACGAGGAGCGGATGCTGGCCGAGGAGACGGTCGACGTCACCTTGCCGGTGGACCGCGCCCCGCGCGGCTCGCGGCACCCGATCACGACGGGATCGGAGCTCATCGGCGACGTGTTCGTCGCCATGGGCTGGGAGATCGCCGAGGGGCCGGTGGTCGAGGCGGAGTGGCTGAACTTCGACGCCCTCAACCTCGGACCGGACCACCCGGCCCGCACCATGCAGGACACGTTCTGGGCCGAGCCTGCCGACCACGCCCTTGTCCTGCGCACCCACACCTCGCCCGTCCAGGCCCGCACCATGCTCACCCGGAAGCCACCGATCTACGTCGTGTGTCCGGGCCGCGTCTTCCGCACCGACGAGTTCGACGCCACGCACAGCCCGATGTTCCATCAGGTCGAGGGCCTGGTCATCGACGAGGGCATCACGCTGGCCCACCTCAAGGGGACCCTCGACCACTTCGCCACCTCGATGTTCGGTGAGGGGATCACGACCCGGTTCCGGCCGTCGTACTTCCCGTTCACCGAGCCCAGCGCCGAGGTCGACCTGGTCTGCTTCGTCTGTCGAGGCGTCGGCTCCGAGACCTGCCGCACCTGCCGTGGGGAACGCTGGATCGAGTGGGGAGGCTGTGGCGTGGTCAACCCTCGGGTGCTGGTCGCATGCGGCATCGACACCGAGCGCTACACCGGCTTCGCCTTCGGCATGGGCATCGATCGCACGCTGATGTTCCGGCACGGCGTGGAGGACCTGCGCGACCTGTTCCAGGGCGATGTCCGGTTCTCCGCCGCCTTCGGCACGGAGATCTGAGGCCATGCGCGCGCCTGTCTCCTGGATCCGGGAGTACGTCGACCTGCCTGCTGACCTCGCCGTCGAGGACCTGGCGGCCAGGCTCACCGCCCTCGGGCTCAAGCTCGAGGCGATCACCAAGCCCGGTGCGGACATCACCGGTCCGCTGGTCGTCGGTCGGGTCCTGTCGTTCGAGGACGAGCCCCAGAAGAACGGCAAGGTGATCCGCTGGTGCTCCGTCGACGTCGGTGACGCCAACGGCACCGGCGAGCCCCAGGGCATCGTCTGCGGGGCCCACAACTTCTCGGTCGGCGACCTGGTCCCGGTGATCCTGCCGGGTGGCGTGCTGTCTGGCAGCTCCGAGATCTCGGCCCGGAAGACCTACGGCCACGTCTCGGCCGGGATGATCTGCTCGGCCAAGGAGCTCGGTCTGGGCGAGGACCACGACGGCATCATCGTGCTGCCGCGCGATGCCGGGCAGCCGGGCGACAACGTGTTCGACGTCCTGCCGCTGCGCGACGAGGTCATCGAGTTCGAGATCAACCCCGACCGCGCCTACGCCCTGTCGCTGCGCGGCATCGCCCGCGAGGCGGCGCTCGGGTTCGACACGACGTTCACCGACCCCGCCGAGCGCGACGTACCCGACGCACGCGACGGCGGCTACCCGGTCGTCCTCGACGATCCGGCTGGCTGTCCGGTCTTCATCACCCGCACGGTCACCGGCTTCGACCCGTCGGCGCCGACGCCGGCCTGGCTGGCCCGCAGGGTGCAGCTGGCCGGCATGCGCTCGATCTCGCTGGCGGTCGACGTGACCAACTACGTGATGCTCGAGATGGGGAACCCGATCCACGGGTACGACCGAGATCTGCTGGCCGGGGCGATCCGGGTCCGGAGAGCCGCCGACGGGGAGCGGCTCACGACCCTGGACGGTGTCGACCGGGCCCTGTCGACGGAGGACCTCCTGATCACCGACGACTCGGGCCCGATCGGGCTTGCCGGCGTGATGGGCGGCCAGACGACCGAGCTGTCGGATGCCACCACCAACATCGTCATCGAGGCGGCCCACTTCGACGCCGTGACCATCTTCCGCGCGGCCCGCCGGCACAAGCTGCCCACCGAGGGCGCCAAGAGGTGGGAACGCGGCGTGGACCCCACGCTGCCGGCTTCGGCGGCGGACCGCGTGGTCGACCTGTTGGTCCGCTTCGGTGGTGGCACGGCGGATGCGGGGGTGACGGTCGCCGGGCAGGCGCCGGGCCGGCAGCCGATCCGGATTGCAGACGACCTGCCCGCCAGGCTCACCGGGATGCCCATCCCGCCCGGGGTCGTGGTCGACCATCTCCGCGCCGTGGGCTGCGACGCGAGCCTGGACGAGGCGCAGTCGACGGTCACCGCGACGCCGCCACCGTGGCGCCCGGACCTGACCGATCCCTTCGACCTCGTCGAGGAGGTCGCGCGGGTCGAGGGCTACGACAAGGTGCCGTCCGTGCTTCCGCAGGCCCCGTCCGGTCGTGGCCTGACCCGCGGCCAGAAGTTGCGTCGCCGGGTCGGGCGCACTCTCGCCGGAGCCGGGTACGTCGAGGTGGTCAGCTTTCCGTTCGTCGGCGAGACCGACCTGGACGACCTGGGGCTGGCGGCGGACGACGAGCGGCGCGCCGTCCTCCGGCTGGCCAACCCGATCTCGTCGGAGGAGCCCGCGATGACGACCACGCTGCTGCCCGGACTGCTCAAGGCGGCGGCCCGCAACGCCGGGCACGGCCACCCGGATGTGGCGCTGTTCGAGGCCGCCAGCGTGACCCTTCCGCGCGGCTCGGTCCCGGCGCCGATCCTGCCGGTGGACCGGCGGCCAACGGAGGGCGAGCTCGACGAGCTCAACAAGGCCCTGCCCGAGCAGCCACTCCACCTCGCGCTGACCGCCTCCGGTGAACGCGAGCGCTCCGGCTGGTGGGGTCCCGGGCGGCGCGCCGAGTGGACCGACGCCGTGGCCGCGGTCCGGCAGGTCGCGGAAGCACTGGCCGTGGACCTGACCGTGCACACTGCGGCCCGAGCACCGTGGCACCCCGGCCGCTGTGCCGAGTTCCGCGTCGGCGAGGCGGTCTTGGGCTACGCCGGCGAGCTGCACCCCCGGGTCTGCCAGGCCTACGGCGTCCCGTCGCGCACGGCTGCCGCCGAGGTGAACCTGGATCGGCTGCTCGAGCTGGCGGTCCAGGTCGTCCCGGGACCGGTGTTCTCGTCGTACCCCGTTGCGAAGGAGGACGTCGCACTGGTCGTCGATGCCGACCTCCCCGCCGCCGAGGTCGAGACCGCCCTGCGCGAGGGAGCCGGCGCGCTGCTGGAGTCGGTCCGGCTGTTCGACCTCTACACCGGTGACCAGGTCGGCCCGGGCAAGAAGTCGCTGGCGTTCGCGCTCCGGTTCCGGGCACCCGACCGGACCCTCACCGAGGCAGAGGCCGCCGAGGCTCGCGATGCCGCCGTCGCGCTCGCCGCCGAGCGGACCGGCGCGGTCCAGCGCGTCTGAGGACTCAGTCCAGCGGGTGGTGGATCGCCGCGCGGAAGTGGTCCACGATCGCCATGTCGCCGGCAAGGTGGATCTCAGCCCCGTCGCCGCGCCGCCAGAGGCGGGTGAGCACGGTGGATGCCTTGCCACTGATCACGGCGTCCGGCTCGACGCCCGGGTCGCCGACCACGTTGATGTCGTCCTCGTCGTAGTGCACGTCGTCTCGAGGGTCGGTGCCCACGAAGCGACCAATCTGCACCCACACCGAGTCTCCGGTGTCGGTGCAGTCGACGCGGACGTGGTGCGGGAGCGGGTGGAACTCGCCCCACGGGGGGCAGCCGCCGTACATCACGTCGAGGCACTCCTCAACGCCGTCGGCGGACAGGGCCCGATCGAGCGGGGTGACGTCGCCGGCGGTCTGCTCGGCGTCCAGCCTGTGGATCAGCGCCTCGTGTGCCTGGCGGCGGAATGTGAACCCGACCGTCTGCTCGGTCGACCAGGTCCAGGCAGGCTCGGCAGGGTCGGCCTGCTCGAGCGCCGCGACCAGGGCCGAGGAGCACTCGTCGAACGACTTCAGCAACGCGTCGTACGACGCGGGGCGCTCGGGCGCGACATAGCCGCCTTCTGCCTGCGAGGCTGGTCGATGCTCCACCACCCACGCCCATCCATGCTGCACCTGGGTGAGATGGTCGAGCAGGTCAGCGGCGTTCCAGTCGGGACAAGCAGGCACCCGGGCGCGGGGGTCGCAGGAGGCCAGGACGTCGCGGAACCGCTGTGACTCGGTGTTGATGTGTTCGAGATAGTCAGGGAAGTCGAGGCGCGCCATCCGCCGAATCTAGCCGGAGCCATCGACGGACGCACCCGGTGAACCCCTTGCACATGAAGATACGGGCAATTGTATAGTCATGCACATGACGACGAAGCGGATCGCGGTCGCCGGCGCCAGCGGGTACGCAGGAGGAGAAGTACTGCGCCTGCTCCTGGGCCACCCGGGAGTCGAGATCGGGGTGCTCACCGGCCACTCGAACGCGGGGGAGTCGCTGGCCACACTGCAGCCACACCTGGTCCCCCTGGCCGAGCGGGTCCTCGAGCCGACCAGTCTCGAGACCCTCGCCGGCCACGACGTCGTGTTCCTGGCCCTGCCCCACGGCCAGTCCGGAGCTCTCGCCACAGGGCTGGGCGACGACGTGGTCGTCATCGACTGCGGCGCCGACTACCGGCTCACCGACCCCGCCGCCTGGACGGAGTTCTACGGCGGCGAGCACTTCGGCTCCTGGCCCTACGGCCTGCCCGAGCTGCCCGGGCAGCGTGCGCTGCTCACCGGAGCGAGTCGGATCGCGGTCCCCGGCTGCTACCCGACCGTGTCGACCCTGGCCATGGTGCCGGCCGTGGCAGCGGGCGTGGTCGAACCGGACGTGGTCGTCGTCGCGGCATCGGGCACGAGCGGCGCCGGCAAGGCCGCGAAGCCACACCTCCTCGGCAGCGAGGTGATGGGCAACGTCAGCGCCTACGGCGTGGGCGGCGGCCACCGGCACACCCCCGAGATCGTCCAGAACCTCTCAGGCCTGACCGACGCGACGGTCCGGGTCAGCTTCACGCCGATCCTGGTGCCGATGCCGCGTGGAATCCTGGCGACGGCCTCGGCACGCCTGGCGACCGACCTGAGCGCGGAGGAGGCATACGACGTGTACGCCAAGGCCTACGCCGACGAGCCGTTCGTGCACCTGCTGCCACCGGGCCAGTGGCCCCAGACCAAGGCCGTGCACGGCTCCAACGCGGTCCACCTCCAGGTCACCGTGGACAAGTCGGCCGGGCGACTGGTCGCGGTCGCTGCGGTCGACAACCTGGCCAAGGGCACCGGCGGCGCCGCCGTCCAGTGCATGAACCTCGCCCTCGGCCTCGACGAGACCCTCGGCCTGACCACCGTTGGGATCGCGCCGTGAAGCTCAGTCGCCACCCCGAGGCCCTGGCCGTCGTCCGGCTGAGCCCCGGCGCCGATGTGCCGCCCTGGGCGGTGTCGGCCTCGATCTTCTCGGTGACGGCCACCGCTCGCGAGACCTCGGTCGTGTGCGCCGCGGACAGCGTGCCGACGAAGGTCCGGCACCAGAAGTCGTTCGCCGCCTTCGAGGTCGAGGGGCCACTCGACTTCGCCCTGACCGGCGTCCTCAGCGACCTGCTGGGGCCCCTGGCCGAGGCGGGGATCAGCGTCTTCACGCTGTCGACATTCGACACCGATTGGATCCTCGTGCCCGCGGACGAAGCAGACCGGGCTGCCGAGGAGTGGCGACGACGAGAGCACGACGTCGTGCCTGCCGTTCCCGCCGCCCCCACCAGGAGCAAGACATGAGCATCACCGGCCCGCAGGGTTTCCGCGCCGCGGGTGTCGCCGCCGGCCTCAAGTCCACGGGCGCGAAGGATCTCGCGCTCGTCGTGAACGACGGCCCCACCTTTGACTCGGCCAGCGTCTTCACCGGAAACCGGTGCAAGGCCAACCCGATCCTGTGGAGCGAGCAGGTCGTCAAGGACGGCACCGTCCGGGCGGTCGTGCTCAACTCGGGCGGCGCCAACTGCTACACCGGGCCGGACGGCTTCCAGACCACCCACGCCGTCGCCGAGGCGGTCGCCGCCCCGCTCGGAGTGGGGGCCATCGACGTCGTCGTGTGCTCGACGGGGCTGATCGGTCTGGCCAACCCGCGGCAGGACCTCCTCGACGGAGTGGCGGCCGCCCATGCAGCGCTCACGGACGACGGGGGAGCCGACGCCGCAGCCGCGATCATGACCACCGACTCGGTCAGCAAGCAGGTCGTGATCGAGGGCGACGGCTGGTCGATCGGCGGCATGGCCAAGGGCGCGGGCATGCTCGCCCCGCAGCTGGCCACCATGCTCGTCGTACTCACCACCGATGCAGTGGTCCCCGCCGGGGACCTCGATCGCGGCCTGCGGGCCGCGACCCGGGTCAGCTTCGACCGCCTGGACTCCGACGGCTGCATGTCGACCAACGACACCGTCACCGTGCTCGCCAGCGGTGCCAGCGGAGCCACCCCGACCGTCGAGGCGTTCACCGAGGCCCTGACCCGGGCGTGCATCGACCTCGCCGGGCAGCTGCTCAGGGACGCCGAAGGGGCCGACCACGAGATCGCGATCACGACCGTGAACGCCGCCACCGAGGACGACGCCGTCGCGGTCGCGCGCAGCGTGGCCCGCAGCAACCTCTTCAAGGCGGCCGTCTTCGGGAACGACCCGAACTGGGGCCGGGTCCTGGCCAGCATCGGCACCACCGATGCGGCGTTCGACCCGGCCGACCTCGACGTCGCCATGAACGACATCTGGGTCTGTCGGAAGTCGACCCCCGCCGAGGATCCCGGGTCGGTCGACCTGACCGGCCGGGAGGTCACCGTCACCATCGATCTCAAGGCGGGATCCGAGCGAGCCACTGTGTGGACCAACGACCTCACGCACGCCTACGTCCACGAGAACAGCTCCTACTCGTCATGACAAAACCCGACCCCGCCAAGGCCCGCACGCTGGCCGCCGCCCTGCCCTGGCTGATGACCTACCACGGCAAGGTCGTGGTGGTGAAGTACGGCGGCAACGCCATGACCGACGACGTGTTGAAGCAGGCCTTCGCCGAGGACATCGCCTTCATGCGGTTCGCCGGGTTCAAGCCGGTCGTGGTGCACGGCGGCGGACCCCAGATCTCCGAGATGCTGGACAAGCTCAACATCGAGTCCGAGTTCCGGGGCGGCCT
>Ga0190265_10002276_pt1 | contig 12864 bp, 16 predicted proteins | sample Popmic124T_FD_133135 | JGI IMG/M metagenome (GOLD analysis project Ga0190265, IMG submission 133135) | Populus adjacent soil microbial communities from riparian zone of Indian Creek, Utah, USA - 124 T | ecosystem: Environmental > Terrestrial > Soil > Riparian zone | place: USA: Utah | collected... | reverse complement strand
TCGAGCATGACGAGGACGCGATCCGCTCGGCCGATTATTTGATCGACATGGGCCCCGGCGCCGGCATGCACGGCGGCGAAGTGGTCTGCGCGGGAACGCTCGCCGACCTCCTCGCCTGCGAGGACAGCCTGACCGCCGACTATCTCACCGGCCGCAAGCAGATCCCGCTCCGCGCCACCCGCCGCAAAGGCAGCGGCAAGAAGGTCACCGTCCACGGCGCCACCGCCAACAACCTCGCCGACGTCACCGCCTCATTCCCGCTCGGCACCTTCACCTGCGTTACCGGGGTGTCGGGCTCGGGCAAGTCGAGCCTGACCATCGACACGCTCTACGCCGCCGCCGCCCGCGCGCTCAACGGCGCGCGCATCCTCGCCGGCCGCCACGACAAGATCACCGGGCTCGAGCATCTCGACAAGGTCATCGACATCGACCAGTCGCCGATCGGCCGCACCCCGCGCTCCAACCCGGCGACCTACACCGGCGCCTTCACCCAGATCCGCGACTGGTTCGCCGGCCTGCCCGAAAGCGCCGCGCGCGGCTACAAGCCCGGCCGCTTCAGCTTCAACGTCAAGGGCGGCCGCTGCGAGGCGTGCAAGGGCGACGGCCTGATCAAGATCGAGATGCACTTCCTCCCCGACGTCTACGTCACCTGCGACGTCTGCCACGGCCAACGCTACAATCGCGAGACGCTGGAGGTGAAGTTCAAGGGCCACAGCATCGCCGAGATCCTCGACATGACGGTGGAAGCCGCCGCCGAGCTCTTCAAGGCCGTCCCCCCGATCCGCGACAAGATGCGCATGCTGGAGGAAGTGGGCTTGGGCTATATCAAGGTCGGCCAGCAGGCGACGACGCTCAGCGGCGGCGAGGCCCAGCGGGTGAAACTGGCGAAAGAGCTGAGCCGAAGGGCGACCGGGCAGACGCTGTACATCTTGGACGAGCCCACCACCGGGCTTCATTTCGAGGATGTGCGGAAATTGCTCGAGGTGCTCCACGCGCTGGTGGAGCAGGGCAATACCGTCGTCGTCATTGAGCACAACCTCGAGGTGATCAAGACCGCGGATTGGGTTTTGGACTTGGGGCCGGAGGGTGGCGACAAAGGTGGCGAAATCGTCGCCGAAGGCACGCCGGAGCAAGTCGCCGACGAACCGCGCTCCTACACCGGCGGTTACCTCAAACCACTGCTCCAGGGACCACGTGCGGAGATTGTTACAGCACCGAAGAAGAAAGCGCGCTCGTCGACCTCGATGCGCGAGCGAGAGCCCGCTGAATAAAGCTGGGTGATCAAGCCTGTCCTGACCTTGTTGAAGGAACTGCGGACTGGGTGACCGACCTTGGCCCGGAAGGCGGCGACAAGGGTGGCGAGATCGTTGCCGAAGGGACGCCCGAGCAGGTCGCGGACGAACCGCGCTCTTACACTGGCGGTTATCTCAAGCCGCTGCTTCAGGACCACGCATCGAAACCATCGCTGCACCGAGGAAGAAAGCGCGGTCGTCCGCCTCAATGCGTAGATGCTGCCGTGGACGGTGCCGTGAGACTACATAGCCTAGCCGCCTCCGCACTCAGTTCCTGTGCCCGCGCCTCCAAGAACTCAAGCAGCTTGTCATCAAATAAAGCTATCGGTATCAAACCACGTCTCAGCGTTCTAGCCACATCGCCTTGCATCTTAGACTTATATTTTGAAGGCGCCTCTCCACCAATTTCTCTGTTATCGGCACGAGATAAGAAGGCAAAATTTGCTAGGACGCTAACGAAAGCATCTTCCTGCTCGCTGTCCTTGACGAACTTTCTCGGCATCAAATGGTGGAACTCGGTCCTATTCGCATCTTTCAATTTCTCATAAAGATCGACAGGGGCCCCGGAAATAAACGACATCGGATTTTGTTGGGCAAGTATTAGAATAAAAGTCTTTGTATTCACACTCGTGATACCGAACGTGTTGAAAAGGAAGAAGTTATTGTCGAAGGACACATCGAAGTGGCCGAGACTTGAATCTTCACCGCTCCTAAGTTTTACCATCTCCTGTATGTCGGCGTTTAGATTTCTAATAACACCGGAGCTATAGCGTCTCGACATACACGAACGCCAAAACCATTGATTTATCTTATCCCGTTGGGCATCGGTGTAGGAGGCCTCTTGGTTTCCGGGAACGGCAAAAAATACTGCCAGCGGGACTAGCTGCGTAGCAAACGGCAGATTCGCTAGTTTTGCGACCTTAAAGTGCGTTTTGACATAATCTAGCATATTTAATGCCATTCGTGATCCTGTCAAAGTTATTTCTAACTTCTTCTCCGCTCATTGTCATCAATGCTTCTGGGGAAGCGTCGCCCGTCAACACTGCGGAGCAGCAACGTAAAAGCAGATTCGTGTCCGCGCCGATTTCCTCGAAGCCAAAGCCCGCTATCTCGTCAGCAAGCTGCGAAAATTCCTTTTGTAGTTGAAAGTCCTCAGACCATGTCCATGCAGTTAGTAGCTGAAATGTATTGAGCTCTACCCCCTGTCTGTTGACCCGTTCAAAAATGATGGCGACTGTAGCTTTATCCTCTGTTTTAGTTATCTGAGCAGGAATAAGAACAGTCTGAAATCGCTCTCTCATCTTATCTATGCGCTCTGCGGTTGCGTCATCACTAATAGCACGAACCAATTTTCCATATTGCGCAGTATTGAATAATGAACGCAGCGGAAAATAACGATCAGGCTGTTGCTTCAGTTCTGCATCAGTTACCGCGGCAAATTGATTCTCCTGAGGCGAATCATTGGCTTCCAAATCGAAATAAATGTCGAGCCAACCCTCATTGCGGGATGGCTTGAGCTCAGATTGGAACACTCCGAATATGAACGTTAGGCGCTGTTGGCCATCCAACACATAAAATACGGGATAGTCGTCAGGCGCTTCCGGAAGTTTGAACGGGCCCAGGTCGTTCTCGGTTTTTAGAACTTCCTTTGTTTGCCACAGCAGCAATGACCCGAAGGGAAATCCCTTGTATATTGAATCCATCAGATAGGTGACGCGGTCAGAGTCCCAGACAAACCCCCGCTGGAACGAGGGTATCCTAATTTGTCCTTTGAGGATTTGTGCCAGCAGTTCGGATATAGGCTGCGCGCTCATCAGCATTCCCCTGATCTGCCAGTGCTATCTCATAGGGCTTCGCATTTGTGAAGGCACCGCTAGGCTGGGGATTCTGGCCGCCCTCAGGGGGTATAACGGGACAGGAATTCCGCGGGCACAACTCTGCCCGCAAATAGGGTTTGCAAAAAAAGGGGTCGGTTCACGCGGAGGCGCGGAGGAGAAGGGAGGCGCGGAGAGGTTGAGTGCTGGCCGGGTGCGGAGCGCCCCTTCTGACTCCTCAGGCCCACTCGCGATGTGATCGGGAATGACCTTCGGTCGGGGACCGCACAGACCCTCCGCGCCTCCCTCTCTTCGCGCCTCCGCGCCTCCGCGTGAACCAAAACCTTTCCCCTCGAATCCCGGGCCGTTCCGTGGCAGCTCAGCCGATCGGCGACCTGGGCTTGAGAACGTATAGCGAACAAGATGCTTGCAATGTAGGATTCGATCTGTCCCAATCGAATCATGAGCCCGCTTCGCCATCCCAGGCCCGCCCCGGCCGCTCGCCATGGCCAGTGCGAACATTGGGACCTTTCGGGGTTTTCCGGCCCGCGCGGTGCCGTGCGGCCCCGGCCTGAAATCCGGGGACACATACTCAAACGCGACGCCCATCGCCTCGCCCGGCGGGCCAGTCAGGATTGCTCACGCGGAGGTGCGAAGGAGAGGCGGGGGCGCGGAGAGGTGAGCGCTGGCCGGGTGCGGAGCGCCCCTTCCGACTCCCCGGACCCACTCGCGGTGCAACCGGGAATGACATTCGACCACGACGAGTTCGTGGCAAAGGCCCCGGCCAACTTGCCGCCGCGCCGCTTCGCGCCCCGGGCCACTGCGCCCGCCGCGTCCCGGGCACCTTTGAGCGCGGAGGAGCGAACCCTCGCCAGGATCGGGCGTTTTTCCAGATAGCGTTCAACATCTTGCCCAAAAAGGAGCCCGCGACATGCAAGATACCATGGCCACTTCCGCCAACGCCCGCGGCGGCACCGGTAGCGGAACCGACTCGCCCAACCGCCTGATCGCCTCCAACCGGGTCGAGGGCACCGCCGTCTACAACCGCCAGGGCGAGAAGCTCGGGCGGATCGAAAGCTTCATGGTCGACAAGGTTTCGGGGCGCGCCGAATATGCGGTGATGTCGTTCGGCGGTCTGTTCGGCTTCGGCGACGACCATTATCCGCTGCCCTGGGACGTGCTCACCTACGACATCGACAAGGGCGGCTATGTCGTCGCGCTCGACAAGGAGAAGTTGAAGGAAGGCCCGCGCTTCCGCGCCGACGAGGAGCCCGCCTTCGACCGCGACTACGGCCGGACCGTCTACGATTATTACGGCGTCATCTACACCTATTGAACCGCCCCGCCGCGCGCCTCGCGCAGCCCAAGGCGCGCGGCGGCCTAATCCGGAGCCCCAGGATAAGGCGCCCCCTTCAGCAGCCCCGCCAGATGCGCCGCGCTCGCCGCCGCCATCTTCACCGTCTGGGCCACCTTCTCCGGCACCGCCTTCAGATCCTTGAAGTCCACCTTCCCCATCGCTTCGCCCACCCAATAGCAGGTCGGCGACGGCGGCAGGGTCCAGCCCACGTCGACCAAAGCCTGGCCGAGCTGCGCGGTGATGTTGTGGGCGCCGTCCTCATTGCCGACGACCGCGATCAAAGCGACCTTGCCGAAGCTCGGCATCCGCCCCTCGTCGTCCGTCTGGGAGAGGAAGGCGTCCATCCGCTCGCACACGCGCTTGGCGAGGCTCGACATCTGGCCCATCCAGACCGGGGTTCCGAAGATCAAGATGTCGGCCGCCAGGATCCGCTTGCGCAAGGCGGGCCATTCGTCGCCCTCGCCCTCGTCCGAGGTGACGCCCGGCTTCACCTCATGATCGGCGATCCGGATCGTCCCGTCGAAGGCCACCCCCTTTTCCTTCAGCGCCTCGGCGATCAGGCCGATCATCCGGTCGGTCGAGCTGGCCTCGTCGCCCTTCTCGCTCTTCAGGCTGCAATTGAGCGCGATCGCGCGAAGGGCCATGGCCGTGTCTCCCGATGTCGGCCTCCCGACGCCCCAGAGTCGCGCGGGTTCCGCTGGCTCACGCCGCCTCCGCCTCCGCCGCCCCGATTCGCGTCCGCAGCCCGAGCGCCTTCAACACCTTCAGCACCGTGTACCAGCACGGGGTTGCCGTCCTCGCGCAGCGCCTTGTGCAGCGCCTGGCGGTTCATGCCCGCCTCGCCGCCAGCTTGGCGATGCCGCCGCGGGCGCGGGCGACGGCGTCCAGGGGAAGTGCTGGTGACAGGTACGTACCTGTCACCGCCGCGCTAGGGTGCACCCACACCCCACAATGCCCCAATTAGCATCAATATCCCAATTATGACCGCACAACCAATGAGATGAGGCACGGCCGCGATCAAGGCGCCACCGATAGAGAAAAGTAGCATTCCGTCAATAGCGCCGATAGCGGCGCCCAAAAGTCCCCCCAGGATCAGTCCACCTAGGCCGGCGCCAGCAAAGCCAATAACGGCGCAAATGGACGCACCCGCTATCGCGCCAAATTTAAGCACGTCACCGGCATGCTTTTCCAAAAACTTAGTGGCCTTGTAGTCCCAGTCGTCCATGATCTCCTCCCGGCGCAACTCAGCTATACGCGATTTACGCTCCAAGGAAGATGACTGCTCTCCGGCGGCATCGCCGCCTCCGCGTCGGAAGTGGCGCGACGGTAATTCCGCGGCACAATAGTTCCGGGACACAGTACCTAATTCGCTGCGCCGTTAAAACGGCTGCCCGATCCCGAGCATGTTCCCCTCGCAGTCGCGGAACCAGGCGGCGAACTCGCCTTTGCCTTTGCTCGGATAATTGCCGTCGATGGTGGCGATGCCGTCCTCGGTGTGCAGTCCCTGTCCTGAGCCTGCCTGCCCCGGACTCCGATCCGGGGTCGAAGGAGGGCCTTCGCCATAATCCTCGAACACGACGCCGCGCCGGCGCAATTCGGCGACGGTGGTCTGCAAGTCCGCGACTTCGAATCCCAGTTGCGTGAACGATCCGTCCGACGCGCCGGCCGAGGCGAACAAGGCGAATTCGCAGCCTCCGATCACGTAGCGCAAGCCCCCCGGGCGCTCCTCGGCCGGGTGCAGGCCCAGCTTTTCGGCATACCAGGCCCGGGCCCGCTCCAGATCCTTCGCCGGCAATCGCGCCGCCAACTTCCGCGCGTCCAACATCCTCTCCTCCGTCATTGCCGGGCGGCATCCCCGGGGCATCGTCGACCATCGCGCTCGCCGGCCTGAGCCTGATCATCGCCCTTCTCCCTATTCAAGGGAACCCCCGCGGCCCGCTTGCCGCCGTCAACCAAAAGCGACATGCGAACCGCCTTCGGGGTAAAGCCCCATCATGGAAAGCCGGGAGACGGGAGGCCTTCGGCCTAAAGGTCGGTTCGCCCGGAGACGCAGAGGCGCGGAGAGGCCGAATTCTGATCCGGCGCGGAGCGTCCTTCTCTCCTCAGCGCCATCCTCAGGGCAATCGAGAATGACCTTCGGTCGGAAGCCGCACAGAACCTCGGCGCCTCGGCGCCTCCGCGTCTCCGCGTTTCCGCGTTTCCGCGCGAACCAAAATTCCTTCCCTTGGAAATCCCGGATTTTTCGAGGACCCAAAACCGCGTTCGGCCTCTACCCCTATATACCTGATCTTTACCGAATTTCCCGATCACGCGCCTGTCCGCCACGGGGAGAGTCGATGAAGAGCTGGTTGTTTGCGATGGTGTTCGCCGGGGTCGGCGTCCCGTTCATTCTCGCCGATTCGGCATCGACGGCCCGCGATCTGGAATCGCTCGATCGGCGGGCGGATGCGGCGCGCGAGGCGCGGTGCATTGGCCTGGCCGGGCAATACGGGCTTGCGCGGGAGGCCGGGCGGAGCCTGTGCCGTTGCGTCGTGGGCGAGGCCGGGCGTCGCGGCATCGAGCGGCCGCATGGGGCCTATGACGAAGCCGGGCTTCCCGAAGTGCTCGGCCATTGCGAGCGCGCCACCGGCATCGCTATTTCATAGATTGGCGCCGGGTCGCGATCTCCCGCCGGCTTGATCCTCCTGACCCGGCGCGTCGACCGCCGCCCGACCGGTTCACGCAAAGGCGCGAAGGCGCGAAGCTCTTCCGGGCCGGAGGCCTGTCGGCTCCCCAGGATTCCAGGCCTCCCATGACACCTGAAAAGAGATGAGGCGCTTCCGCGCCCCGGCCTCTTCGCGCCTTCGCGCCTTCGCGTGAGCCAGATCTTCTTCCCTGGCAGCGCCGCTGGGTCACGGAGACAGCGCCCTTCGGTCCCCCCTCGCGACCCTCCATCCACCTGCTCGCCCGCTCTGGAACAGACCGCGAACAAGCCTCTTGAAATGTAGGATTTCGCCTGATCTATACTGGTCGATGAGCACAGGTCCCCTCCGGCCCCCGCCGCAGGCCCCCGGGAAGCGACCATGCCGGCGAGGCGCTTTCGTACGCGCGCTTGCGCCGGCTGCGCCCGCTCTCCCGCCAGGCGTCTCGACCCATGGAGGGTGTAATCTTTGTAATCTTCCGGCCAGGTCGCCCGGGCGCCTACAGCAAAGCCTCCAGCACCGCCGAACCGACCAGCAGCGCGACCAGCAGCGCCAATATGGCGAAATTCGCCCGCCGGCCCTTCACGAAGATGAGGGCGATCAGCAGCACCAATATGGCGAGCCCCGCAAAGGCATCGACCAGGTCGTCGGGCGTTATCGGCATCTCCGGCGTGGGCGCGACCGTCTCGAGCGCGATCAGGCCGATCCAGCTGCCGACGTTCGCCGCCAGCAGGCCGAGGATCACGGCCCGGTTCTGGCGATCGTAATGGTCGTCGAAATCGGGCCATTCCTCCGGATCGTCGGGGAAGATCAGGGAGGCGGCGAGATAATAGATGCCGACGATCGCGAGCACCGCGATCAGGGTGAGGTAGTCGACGCTGAGCTGGTCGCGCGCGCCATAAGCGACGATCCAGAAGCTGGTCAGGTCGAGGATCACCACGAGGCCGAGCAAGGGCGTCAGCCAGCCGACCCGCACCTCTCTGGCCGATCTGCGCAGCTTCACCGCTCGGGAGAAGCCGCCCAGCACCTCGGCGATGGCGAGGCCGAGCAGCAGCCCGAACAAGGCGAAGACCAGCTCGAACGGACTCATTCACAGTCTCCCCACGCCGGCGCCGGCGCCGGGCCTGCCGGCCGCGAAACCTGTCCATGTCGATATTTCCGCGGACACGTTACCCGATCCGGGCTTTCCTTCAATCGCTCCCGGAGGCGCACCGGCGCGCCCCACTTTGTCCCGATCCCGTCGGCTGGGGAAGGCGGTTTCGGTCTGAATTCCTCGGCCGTTGGTGTATAGGGCGTTGTTTTCCATGGGGTTCATGGCGATGGCAATGGCGGATCGGAAGCGCGCGCAGGAACAGGCCAGGGCCGTCTTCGGCGCCGCCCTTGTCCATGCGCTGCTCGCCTCGGCCCTGCTCATGGGATTGCGTGCGGGCGTTCCGGCCGCGCTCGATCGCCCGCTTGCGCTGTTCCGCATCCTGCCGCCGCCTGAGGCGGATACGCGTCCGCCTCCGCCGCGCCGCCGAGCGACCGATGCCGACCGTGCCCGTCCGGGCCGCGAGGGCGCCGCCTCGCCGCTTGGTCTGCGCAGCCAGGCCAGCGAGATCGTCGCGCCGCGGCCGGCCATCCCGCTGCCGCCGATGTCGCCGATGGTCGCTGCCCCCAGCCCCGGGACCGGCAGCGATCCCTCCTCCGGCGCCGCTTCGGTGCGCGGGCCCGGCGAGGGTGACGGCGGCGAGGGTGACGGCGGCGGCAGCGGCTGGGGCGGCGATGGCGATGGCGGCGGCGGTTACGGGCCGGAGACTCCGCCGCGCCATGTACGCGGCCGGCTGCGCAATTCGGACTATCCCGTCGCCGCCGGCGAGGCAGGGGCCGGCGGCACGGTTTCGGTCCGCTTCACGGTCGCGCTGGACGGGCGCGCGGTCGATTGCCGGATCACCGGATCCAGCGGCAGCCGCCTGCTCGATGCGACCACCTGCCGGCTCATCGAGCAGCGCTACCGTTTCGATCCGTCGCGCGACGGGCGGGGCCGCCCGGTCCGCGCCGACGTGGTCGAAGATCATCACTGGATGGTCCGCGACGAAGCCCCCGCCCGCCGCCGCCGCGACTAGCGTCGCTGGTCGCGCGCCCGGGCTGCGGCTTGACATGGCGGCGCTCTCGGGACAGCGTCGCCGGGCTGGATTCACCGAGGGCGAGCCGATGACTCTCCTGCTTCCGTTCGCGCTGCTGGCCTCGTCGGCGACCCTCGTCCTGCAGGCGCCGAGCTCAGCGGCCCAGGAAGACCATGTCGACGGCGCCACCGAATCGACGATCAACACCCGCGTCACCTGCCGTCAGATCGGCGAAACCGGATCGCGGCTGATGCGCCGCCGCATCTGCATGACCCATGCCGCCTGGGCCGATCAGGAGCGCACCACCCGCGGCGACCTGCAACGGTGGCAACGCGGCGGATCGGACAACGGGATGACACCTGGCCAGGCCAACGCGGCCTTGCGCCAATGCCCGCGCTGCTGAGCGGCCGGCGCCCAGCCTGATGGGATCGGGAAGTGCGGCCGCCGGCCGCGACCCGGGCGGGCGAAGCCGAGCGTGGCGGGCTTTGCTCCACCGCATCCGACGCACGGCCGGGCCGCTTTGGGGCGTTCTTCCTTGCGTTTCGGGGCCGTTTCGCCCACTGAGGTCCCGCTTCGGTCGCAAAGACGGTCTTCGGCGCTTTGCGGCTCCTTCTTCCTTCTCCCGCTTCCCGGCAAAACGGCCGCGCTCATTCCGGCGCGCCCATAGACAAGGAAGAAGCAAAATGCCCATCGGCAAGGTCAAGTTTTTCAACGCCGCCAAAGGCTATGGTTTCATCGCGCCCGAGGATGGCGGCAACGACGCTTTCGTGCACATCAGCGCGGTCGAGAAGGCCGGAATGAGCACCCTGAACCAGGATCAGCGCGTCTCCTACGAGCTCGAGACCGACCAGCGCGGCAAGACCAGCGCCGTCCAACTGCAGAGCGCCTGACGTGCTTCCCCTCCCGGCGGTTCGCCGCCGGGAGGGATCGATGCCCCGCCGCTTGGGCCGCCGTTCGCTTTCGATCATGGCGGGCCGGGCCGGCGGGAAATTTGGCGGAGGACGGGGCTTCCCCCGTCGCTCGTCGGCGATCGACTCGAAAGAGAGGCCTGCCATGTCCGCCGCCCATGATTTCTATACCGAGCGCGCCGCCCAGGCCCGCCGCGACGCCGACACCGCTTTGCTCGCCAACGTCCGCGAACGCTGGCTGTGCGCCGCCGCCGCCTGGGAGGTGATGGCCGCCCGCGCCGCCCGCACCGGCCGGCTGCGCGCCGAAACCGAAGCGCGCAAGACCGCCGAAGCCGAAGCCGGCCTCGCCATCCTCTGCCCCTGAGGCCGGATCGCGCCCCCGGCCCGCGCTTCGACTCGCGCGCGACTTCTGCTATTCTCGCCGCGCTTCATACGGGGAGAAGCGCCATGGCTACCCATCGCAATCCCAACGTCGCCGCACTCGAACAGGCCTATCGGCGCTGGAGCGAAACCAAGGGCGGCAGCGCCGGCGAGGTCCTCGCCTTGTTCGACGAGCGGGTGGAGATGCGCACCGTGCTCAGCGCCGAGCTGCCCAGCGAGATCGCCGGCGCGCATCTCAGCCGCAATCGCGCCGCCGATTATTTCGCGGCGCTCACCCGCGACTGGGAGATGCTCTATTTCGACGTCTATCAGTTCGTCGCGGATGGGGACGACGTGGTCATGATCGGCCGCTGCGCCTGGCGCAGCCGGGAGAGCGGCGCGGAGGTCGACACGCCCAAGGTCGACATCTGGCATTTCGAGAACGGCCGGGTGACGCGCTTCATGGAGATGTTCGACAGCCTCGCCTTCGCCCGCGCCGTCGGCGGGCTCTGACGCGGACCGGCAACCCGGCGCGCTCCCATCCGTTATCCGGGCTCCACGCTTCGAGGAGCCGGTTCATGAGCATATTGTCGATGATCAACGAGGCCGTCGTGCGGGCGGCGGGCCAGGCGCAGGCCGCAGGCGCGCAGGCAGTGCAGGATGCACAGCCGGTTGACGCCGGGGCCGCCCTCGCCGAACTCGCGCAGCGCAAGGGCAATCCCGCGCTCAATTGGAAAAGCTCGATCGTCGATCTCATGAAATTGCTCGATCTCGATTCAAGCCTCGACAATCGCAACGCGTTGGCCGCCGAGCTCGGCTATACGGGCGCCAAGGACGGCAGCGCCGAGATGAATATGTGGCTGCACCGCCGCGTGATGGAGGAATTGGCAAAGAATGGCGGCCGGGTTCCGGCGGCCCTCGCCGGCTGACGCCCCAGCCGCGATTGTCGCGCGCGCCCTCCCCGCTTAAGGTCCGTGCCCGAAGTTCCACGGAGCTGCGGGGAGGGAGTGGCGCATGGAGACGGGCTCGTCTGCGGTCAGGATCGGAACCGCCGGCTGCATCGTGCTTCCGGCCGCCTCGTTCATCGGCCTGATGGTCGCGACGGCCGGAATGGCCATCTATCCGCCAGTGACGGCCGTCGCCAATCCGCTGATCTGCGCCGGCGAGGTGGTCTACGAATCGCAGAGCTACTCCTACCGGCCGGGGCAAAGTGGCGTCCAGCGCACCATCTATTGCCAGTCCGGCAGCGGCAAGGGCAGTCGCGAGGACGTCACGTTCAAGGCGATCGGAGTCAGCTTCCTGGTCTATTCGGCCGCCTTCTTCCTGCTCCTCAACTTCCTGGTCCGTCCGCTGCTGCGCCGCCGCTACCGATCGCTGCTCGATGCGGCAAAGGCGCGGCGCGGCCAGGGCGGCGGGCCCTCGGCGCGCGCGCCGGGCGGGATGGTCGACCTGGGCGACATCCTCGCCCGCGTCTCGGACGCGATGGAACAGGGCGGGGCGAATCCGGCGATGCCGCCCGACGGCGACGGCGGCAGGGACGACCTCGCAGCGCGACTCGGCCAGTTGCGGGATCTGCGCGACCGCGGTCTGATCACCGACGCCGATTACGCCTCCAAGAAGGCCGAGCTTCTATCCCGGCTCTAGGGCCGCGTCGCCGGCCGCGTATCTTCAGTGTGGCATTTGTCACAGACCGGGCCATCGCCCCTGCCTAGATTGACCTGGTCAGAGGAGGCCGGCCGCCGCAACGATCTCGATCCGTCGAGGCTCGTCGCGGCGGTCGGTTACTTTCCGGCCGGACGGATCCGGAAAGCCGCCACTTATCCACGATATCCCCGTTATCCACAGGCCGGACCCGCCAAATTCCGTTTGGCGCGACTCGGGACGGCGAGTCATGATGGCATTTCGCGATGAGGAGCGGACTTCCGGCAACGGAAGAAAGTTCCGAAACGCGGCCACCGCGGAAGCGGGCGGCTTCCTTCGGGAAGCAAGCCATTGAAGCGATGGATGGGTGCTCGAAAAAGAAGCGTGAGGCGCAAGCCGATCCCACTTTTTTCAAGCGTCCAGTGGAACCGGAGGCTTCGGCCGAAGGAACCGCGAACGGGAACCGACCGGGGTCGTCAGACCCCGGCCGGAACCCAACCGGGCCTTCATCGGAGCTTGCTTCGATGGAACGTTCGGAGGGCCCTCTTCGGAGCTTGCTTCGGAGGGACAAGCCCGACCCGCCCAGGAAAGACGCCAAGCCCTCACCGGCGCGGCAGTTCGGACCCGGGACAAGTGGGGGCTGGTGGCAACACCAGCTCCCATTTTGATTCTGGCCCCATTAGATCTGGCCCCATCTCGATTCCGG
>Ga0190265_10002275_pt1 | contig 12864 bp, 10 predicted proteins | sample Popmic124T_FD_133135 | JGI IMG/M metagenome (GOLD analysis project Ga0190265, IMG submission 133135) | Populus adjacent soil microbial communities from riparian zone of Indian Creek, Utah, USA - 124 T | ecosystem: Environmental > Terrestrial > Soil > Riparian zone | place: USA: Utah | collected... | reverse complement strand
GGCTCCTCGTCGAGCAGGTCGAAGATCTTGTCGAGCGCCGCCATTCCGGCCTGGTAGGTCGTGTAGAGCTGCGAGAGCTGCTGGATCGGGTCGAAGAAGCTCTGCAGGTAGAAGACGAACGACGCCAGCACGCCGATCATCACGGCGCCCTCGAGCACCTGGTTGCCGCCGTAGATCAGGATCGCCGCGGTCGCCACCGCCGACAGCAGCTCGACCGACGGGAAGTAGGCGGCGTTGAGGTAGACGGTCTTCATGTTCGCCTCGCGGTTCTCGTCGTTGAGCTCCGAGAACTGACGCTCGTGGCGCGGCTCCTGGCCGAAGGCGCGCACGATCCGCACGCCGGACAGCGTCTCCTGGAGGTAGGCGGTGACGAGCGCGATCTTCTCGCGCGTCAGCCGGTAGGCGTCCGCGGAGGCGATGCGGAAGGCGATGCTGCCCGCGAACAGGATCGGGAAAACGAGGAACGTGATCAGCGCGAGGCCGGGGTCCAGCAAGAAGAGGATCACGGCGGTGCCGATCAGTGTCAGCGAGGCCGCGAATAGCGTCACGATCCCGTCGGTGACGAGCGAGTCGAGCGCCTGGACGTCGTTGGTCAGCCTCGATATCAGCACGCCCGAGCGGTTGCGCGAGTAGAAGCCGATTGAGAGCGTCTGGAGGTGGGCGAAGATCCGCCGGCGCAGGTCGGCGAGCGCGCGCTGGCCGACCCAACCAGTGAGGTAGGTCTGGGCGTAGGTGCCGGCGAAGTTGACCGCGGCGGCGCCGACGAACGCGATCGTGATCCAAGTCAGCGCGTCGACGTCACCGGCGATGATTCCCTTGTCGATTGCTCGGCCAGCCAGGAACGGCGGGGCGAGCGACGCGGCGGTCGCCAGGAAGAGCGCGACGAACATCAGGATCACGCGGGTCCGGTAGGGACGCAGCAGCGCGAGCAGCTTGCGCAGCTTCGCCGTCCGCCCACGCTCGCCGCGCAACACCGTCCATGTCCCACGCAGCCGGGTCACAGGCCCGCCACCTCGCGCTCCTCGTCCTCGCGGGTGAGGAAGACCTGGTCCGGCAGACCACGCTCGGCGATCTCGGCGTAGAGCGGCGAGGCCTCGCGCAGCTCCTCGTGACTGCCATACGCCACGATCCGACCGCCATCGAGCACCACGATCTCGTCGGCGAGCGCGATCGTCGATAGGCGGTGGGCGATGATGAAGGTCGTCCGGCCCTTCATGACCTCGGCCAACGCATCCTTGATCCGGCTCTCTGTGGTGGCGTCGACGCTCGACGTCGCATCGTCGAGGATCAGGATGCGCGGCTGGGCGAGCAGCGCGCGAGCGATCGCGACCCGTTGGCGCTGACCCCCGGAGAGAGTCAGCCCACGCTCGCCGATCAGCGTGTCGTAGCCATCGGGCATCTCGGCGACTACCTCGGTGAGACCGGCACGGTGCGCCGCGTCCTCGACCTCGGCATCGGTCGCGTCGGGACGGGCGTACGCGACGTTGTCGCGCAGTGTCGCCGAGAACAGGAAGGCATCGTCGGAGACCAGCGCGATCTCGTGGCGCAGTGACGGCAGATCGATGCCGCGCACGTCGGCGCCGTCCACGAGGACCCGCCCCCGCCGCGGGTCGTAGAGGCGTGGGATCAGGTTGACGAGCGTGGTCTTGCCCGAGCCGGTCGCGCCGACGAGGGCGACCGTGGTGCCTGCCGCCACATCGAGGTCGATGTCGTGCAACACCGGTGCCGCGCCCTCGTAGGCGAAGGTCACACCGCGCAGCTCGACGTGTCCGCCGCCCGCCGGCAATGGCGGCGCATCCGGCGGAGATGTCAGCTTCGGTTCGCGGTCGAGGATCTCGAAGATGCGGTCGCCTGACGCGACGGCGCGCTGCGCCATGCCGAGCGACACGCCGAGCATCCGCATCGGTCCCGTGAGCATCAGGACATAGCCGTAGAAGGCGACGAAGTCGCCGACGGTGATCGTTCCGTTGATCGCCTGCCGGCCGCCGATCAGCACGACCGCGGCAAGGCCGAGCTGCGGCAGGAAGCCGATGTAGGGGTTGTAGAAGGCACGCAAGCGCGTGGAGACCATCGACTGGTCGAAGACGCGCCGCACCGTGTGGTGGAAGCGCCGCATCTGGCGGTGCTCCTGCGCGAAACCCTTGACAACGCGCACGCCCGAGACGTTCTCCTCGGCCGCGGCCGTCAGCTCCGCGATCCGCTGCTGGACCTCCTGCGAGGCAGGTCGGTTGAGGCGCCCGTAGCGCGAGGCGACCCAGACGACCCACGGCATTGGCGCCAGCGCCACCAGCGCGAGCAGCGGGTTGACGACGATCATCACCGCCGCGGCGATCAGGATCGTCAGCGCCGCCTGACCCATGAAGATCAGGCCGTAGCCGAGAAAGAAGCGAACCGCCTGCAGGTCGACCGTCGCGCGTGACATCAGCTGTCCGGTCTGCTGCCCGTCGAAGAACCCGAGCTCGAGCGATTGGAGATGCTTGTACATCAGGTTGCGCAGGTCGAACTCGACGCCGAGCGACACCCGCCCCGCGACGAGCCGTCGCACAACGCTGAAGGCGAGCCGCAGCAGCCCCGCCGCCACGATCGCTCCCGCCAGCGGCCACAGCGAGTCACCGCCCTTGTCGATGTCGTCGATCGTCGTGCCAATCAGCTTCGGGATCAGCACGCCAGCGCCCATAGCGACAGCGGCGAGGAGGAAGGAGACGATGACGCCCTTGCGATACGGGCGCAGGAAGCCGAGCAGACGGCGGAAGACAGGCATCGATCCCTAACTTTACTTAGTGAAGCTTTGTGCTGGGGCTCTACCCGAGATACTCGTCTGAGGCGGGCGGCTTGCGGCGATCGAGCAGCATCTCCAGTGGGATGACCAGCAGCCAGCAGAGGACGGCCAGTCCGGTGTCGAGGAAAGCGACCGGGATCGAGCCGAGGAAGACGGCTACAGGAGCGAGCGACATCAATACGCCCCAGCGGTAGACGTCGTCGGGAATAGGCCGCTCGACCAGGCCCCGATCGTGAGCGTGCCGGAACATCACGACCTCGAGGCCGCTGACGAGCGCGACCGTCGCGGCGTACATCGCTACCGAAACCGGGTTCTCGAAGTAGGCCCCGAGCAGCGCCGTCGGGAACGGCAGGAACGCGACGAAAGCGAGATAGATCAGGTTGAGCCAGACCAGGCCGTAGTCGAGCTCTCGCAGCAGGCGAAAGAACTGGTGATGAGCCACCCAGTAGCGCCCGATCACTACGAAGCTGATGAAGAAGCTGACGAAGGCCGAGTCGAGGTCACGTAGTGCATCGAACAGCTCACGCTCGTCCCCGGGGACGCTCAGCGTCGGCACCGCGATGCTGACAACCAGCAGCGTCATCGCGATCGCGAACAGTCCGTCGCTGAAAGCGAGCACGCGTGAGAACTCGTCGCTGCCGCGGATCAGCGGGCGGCGGCCTGGGGCGCCAGAAGTTCGCTCTGAAGCCACGGTCACGATCCTCCCATGCCGTGAGTAGCTCCGGGTGGACTCGAACCACCGACCTCACGATTATGAGTCGTGCGCTCTAACCAGCTGAGCTACGGAGCCGCGAAGGTCGATTCTAGAGCGGACTGCGCGGCGGGTCTGGCTCGGTCAAGATCCCCGCATGGCAGGCGAGCCGATGTTGATCGCGGTCCCGAACGTGAGCGAGGGGCGGGACGAGGGACTGCTGGAGCGCGTGGAGCGGGCGTTTGCCCCGGCGCGGTTCCTCGATCTGCACGCCGATCCCGACCACAACCGGTCGGTCTACACACTGGCCGCGCCTCAGGGCGAGCTGGCGGAAGGGCTGGTGTCGGGGGCGAGGGCCGTGATCGACGGCGTCGATCTGGCACGCCATGGCGGCGTCCATCCCTACGTCGGTGCGCTGGACGTCATGCCGGTCGTCTACCGCTCCCAAGACGAGCGAGGGTCGGCCTGTGCCGAGGTCCTGACCGCTGCGGCGCGGATCGGCGCCGAGATCGAGGTCCCGGTGATCCTCTACGGCGAGCTCGCGACCAAGCCAGAGCACCGCGAGCGCGCCTGGCTGCGTGAGGGTGGGCCGGAGAAGCTCGCGCAGCGGATCGCGGCGGGGGAGATCAGGCCGGACTTCGGACCCTCGCGGGCACACCCGACTGCCAGCGTGGTCCTGGCCGCCGCGCGCCCGCCACTCGTCGCCTTCAACGTCGATCTGGAGACGGACGACGTCAACGTCGCGCGCGAGATCGCGGCGGAGATCCGGGAGGCGAACGGCGGCCTCCAGGGCGTGCGCGCCATAGGCCTCTACCTGGCTCACCGCGGGCGCGCCCAGGTCTCCACCAACGTCCACGACCACCTCGCCACGCCGCTGCGCGTGATCGTCGAAGCGGTCCGCACGCGGGCTCCGATCGTCGAGGCCGAGCTGGTCGGTCTTGCGCCGGAAGCGGCCTTCGAGGACTTCCCAGGAGATGTGCCCGTGCGCGGCTTCACGCCGGGCCGGCACCTGCTCGAGAACGCGTTACGCTCACTCGCCTAATGGCTCAAACGAAGCGCAAGCGCCGCCGCAAGCACCGCGGCACCCCCGCGGGAACGATCGACCGCGCTGGCCGAACCGGACAGCCCAAGACCCGCGAGGAGGCGAAGCGGATCACGCGCGAGCGTCGCGCCGAGCGGCTCGACAAGCCGCCGAATTGGCGCAGCTCGATCAACCGCGCGGCGATCGCGGCGGTTGTGTTCGCGGTGCTGGTAGTTGCGCTGTTCGGGCGACCGATCGCCGCCGGCCTCAGCCTCGGCCTGGTCATGTTCCTCATCTACGTTCCGCTCGGCTACGCGACCGATTCGGCGATCTACCGCTTCCGCCAGCGGCGCAACCAGGCAGCCGCGACAGACCGCGCCAATCGCCAGAAGTAGGCTCAGTACATGGACGTGCGCATGTTCACGGTCGGGCCAGTTCAGGAGAACACGTTCCTGTTCCGTCGCGAGGGATCCGACCGTGCGCTGATCGTCGATCCGGGCGAGGAGGCGGACAGGCTGCTCGCCGCGATCGAGGAGATGGGCGTGCAACTCGACGGCATTCTGTTGACGCACACCCACTTCGATCACGTCGGCGCGGTGGCTCCGGTCGCGAAGGCCACCGGCGCCGAGGTCTGGGTGCCCGAGATTGAGAAAGGCGTCCTCGCCGACATCAACAGCTTCGTGCCGTGGGCAGAGTTCGGTCCGTTCGAGAGCTGGAATGCCGAGCACACCCTCAAAGGCAGCGAGAAGCTCGAGTTGGCCGGCTTTGAGATCGACGTTCTCTTCACACCTGGCCACAGCCCGGGGCACGTCACCTTTTACATCCCGGACGAGGCGGCGATCTTCTCCGGCGACGTGCTGTTCCAAGGCTCCGTCGGACGCACGGACCTCCCAGGAGGCGACCCGCGGGTGCTGATGCAGACACTTCGCACGCTTGCCGAGACCCTCCCCGACGAGACCGTCGTCCACCCCGGCCACATGGGTCTTACGACGATCGGCGCCGAGCGCGCTACCAACCCGTTCCTCAGCGCACTGGCTAGGTAGCGTGGCCGGCCAGAAGCTCCAGGCCCCGCGGGGCACCTTCGACGTGCTGCCAGAGGATGGCCAGCGCCGCCGCGAGCTCTACCGGCGCGCTGGGTCGGTGCTGGGCCGCTACGGCTACCGGCCGTTCGAGACGCCCGTCATCGAGGACACCGAGCTGTTCGCACGCGGGGTGGGGGAGTCGACCGACATCGTCCGCAAGGAGATGTTCACCTTCGAGGACCGCGGCGGGCGCTCGTTGACGCTGCGGCCGGAGGGCACCGCCGGTGTCTGCCGCGCCTACGTCGAGCACGGCATGCACAAGCTCCCGCAGCCGGTGAAGGTCTGGTACTGGGGGCCGTTCTTCCGTCACGAGCGTGCCCAGGCCGGGCGCTACCGGCAGTTCGCCCAGGTCGGCACCGAGGCGCTCGGCTCGGACGACCCATCGCTCGACGCCGAGTCGATTCTGCTGCTCGCGGAGCTGCTCGAGGCCGCGAGCGTGCACGAGGTGCGACTGCGGCTGTCGAGCCTCGGCTCCGTCGAGGCGCGCGCCGCCTACCTCGAAAAGCTGCGTGGCTATCTGCGCGAGCACGAGGACAGGCTCTCCGACGACGTTCGCGGCCGAATCGACGGCAATCCGCTGCGTGCCTTCGACGCCGACCACGAGGGCACGCGTGCGGTCATGGAGGGCGCTCCGCGGCTGCTCGACAACCTCTCGTCCGACGACGCCGAGCACTTTGCGGAGGTCCGTGCGCTGCTCGACGACGCCGGCGTCTCCTACGACGTCGATCCGACACTCGTGCGCGGCCTCGACTACTACACCCGCACCGTCTTCGAGTTCGAGAGCTCCAAGCTCGGCGCGCAGAGCGGCGTCGGTGGCGGTGGACGCTACGACGGGCTCGTCGAGCAGCTCGGCGGCCCGCCAACCCCCGGCGTCGGCTGGGCCGCCGGGATCGAGCGGATCCTGCTCGCTTCGGAGGATGCCCTCGGAGGCTTTCCGTCGCCGGTGTTCGTCGCGCTCGCGGACGGCGGTAGTCGGCGCGAGGCGTTTCGCCTCGTCACCGCCCTGCGCGAGGCCGGTGTGCGTACGGAGATGGAGCAGGCTGGGCGCTCGCTGAAGGGCCAGATCAAGCACGCCGACCGCCTTGGCGCGAAGGCCGTGGCGATCGTCGGCGAGGGATTGGATTGGAAGGACATGACGACGGGGGAGCAACGATCGGTGACCAACGTGCAGGAGGCAGTGCGGATCGCGGTAGGGCTGGACGCGTGAGCGCCGAGACGTTCGACAACAGCTTCCGCAACGCTTGGGGTGGGCTTGCGCGTCGCGAGCAGGTGGGGCAGGAGCTCCGGGTCGCCGGCTGGGTCCACCGCCGCCGCGATCACGGCGGGCTGATCTTCATCGACCTGCGCGACCGCGAAGGGCTACTGCAGCTCGTCTTCCATCCAGACACCGCTCCCGAGGCGCATGCTGCCGCCCACAAGCTGCGCTCCGAGGACGTCATCAGCGCGACCGGCAAGCTCGTCGAGCGCGAGGAGGGAACGGTCAACCCAGACCTGCCGACCGGTGAGGTCGAGCTGGAGGTCACGTCGTTCGACCTGCTGGCGGATGCCGAGACGCCGCCTTTCCAGATCGACGAGGAGGACCCGGTCGGCGAGGAGCTGCGGCTGCGCTACCGCTATCTCGATCTGCGTCGGCAGCGGATGGCAGGGGCGATCAAGCTGCGCCACCAGGTCGTCGCGGCGATCCGCCGCCACCTCGACGAGCGGGGATTCCTCGACGTCGAGACGCCAATCCTCACGCGCTCGACGCCTGAGGGCGCGCGCGACCACCTCGTGCCGAGCCGCAACCAGCCCGGATCGTTCTTCGCGCTCCCACAGTCGCCGCAGCTGTTCAAGCAGCTGCTGATGATCTCCGGCTTCGAGCGCTACTACCAGATCGCTCGCTGCTTCCGGGACGAGGACACGCGCGCCGACCGCCAGCCCGAGTTCACCCAGCTCGACGTCGAGCTGTCGTTCGTCGAGGAGGACGACGTCATCGCGGTCGTCGACGCGCTGATTCCCGAGTTGCTCGCGCTCGGCGGGATCGACGTGCCGGCGCCGATTGAGCGCCTGCCCTACGACGAGGCAATGCTGCGTTACGGCAGCGACCGTCCCGACCGGCGGATCCCGATCGAGATCGCCGATCTCGGCGAGGTCTTCGCGTCGTCGGAGTTCAAGGTCTTCAGCGGCGCTCTGGCTTCCGGCGGGACGATTCGCGGCTTCAGCGCGCCGGGCGAGTTTCCGCGGCGGCGCTTCGACGAGCTCACCGAGAAGGCGCGGTCGCTCGGCGCCAAGGGCCTCGTCTGGGGCGTGGTGGAGGGCGGCGGTTGGCGGTCGCCCGTCGCCAAGTTCCTCTCCGAGGAGGAGGTCGCCGGGTTGATCGCCGCGACGGGAGCGGGGGAGGGCGACGCGATCCTGGCCGTCGCCGACGATCCGGCGGTCGCAGCACGGGTGCTCGGCGAGCTGCGCCTCGAAGTCGGGGTACCGGAGGACCGCCACGACCTTGTCTGGATCGTCGACTTCCCGATGTTCGGCTGGAACGAGGAGGAGCGCCGCTGGGACGCGCTGCACCATCCCTTTACGGCGCCGAGCGGCGACCTAGACGCCGATCCCGGCAGCTGGCGCAGCCGTGCCTACGACCTCGTCTGGAACGGCACCGAGATCGGCGGAGGATCGATCCGTATCAACACGCCTGAGGTCCAGACGCGCGTGTTCGACGCGCTCGGGCTCGACGAGGCGGAGGCGCGCGAGCGGTTTGGGTTCCTGCTCGACGCCCTGACCTATGGCGCCCCGCCACACGGTGGGATCGCCTTTGGGATCGACCGAATCGTCGCCCTGCTCGGCGGCCGTGAATCGATCCGTGAGGTGATCGCCTTCCCGAAGACGGCGAGCGGTCTGGACCCGCTGACCGGTGCGCCAGCGCCGGTCGATCAGCGTCAGCTGAATGAGCTCGGGCTGCAGCTCAAGCCAGGAACTGGCTCCGCGGCCGGCTGATCGCGCGGGACGCCCGCCCGACACTAGGCGCGCGTCCGATCCGGTGCTAGCGTGGGAGCTAGCCCGAACTTGTTCGCCAGCAGGTCCACACGTTGAGCCAACACCAACGGGATGGGAGTCTGGCTCGGGCCGTGACAGGCGTCTCACCGCCAGTCACGGTTCGGAGGACACCCACGGTGCCATACACGGCCCAACCCGGACACCGGCAGCGGCAAGTTGGGGCTAACCAATCTCGTAGAGTGGGCGCATGTCCCTTGCGGCCGCCACCGAGCCTTGGCTTCTCGAGCAGCACCTGACTGATCCCCGCGGCCGGGGAAGGTTGGCCGGTGCACCGCATACCGGCGCGGCGGGCGGGGCTATCTGTGGGGATCTGATTCGCGTCTCGCTGCGCGTTGAGGGCGATCGGATCGCCGATGCCGGCTTCGAGGCCTCCGGCTGCGCCGCCGCGCGCGCGGCCGGCAGCGCCGTAGTCGAGCTGGCCGAAGGGCGGCCTGTCCTCGACGGCGCACGCATATCCGCGGCGGCGGTCTCTGAGGAGGTCGGCGGTCTCGCGCCTACCCATCTGCATGCAGCGGAGCTGGCTGCAGATGCGTTTCACCGTGCACTCGGCTTGGCCGCGCGCGACGGAGAAGCGCGACTGGCGCCGTCGGCGACGCGCACGCTGGTCGCAATGAGTGGTGGGGTAGATAGCGCGGCGGCCGCGCAGCTCGCGCTCGACCGCGGCGATGAAGTCATCGCCGTGACGCTCGAGCTCTGGTCCGATCCGGCGAACGACGGCGAGAAGAGCTGCTGCTCGCCACAGGCGGTGCGTGGCGCACGAACGCTCGCGCAAGGGATGGGGCTGCCGCACTTCACGCTTGACCTGCGTGACCGCTTCCGCGGCGATGTCGTCGACGACTTTCTCAGTGGCTATGCCGCCGGCACAACGCCGAACCCGTGTGTGCGCTGCAACGGGCTAGTCCGCTTCGATGCGATGCTCGAGCTTGCTGAGCGTCTCGGCTCGCCGCGGCTCGCAACCGGGCACTACGCGCGTATCGAGCGCGACCCAGCCGGCCCGGTGGTACGCATGGCGGTTGATCCTCAGAAGGATCAGAGCTACGTGTTGGCGCGCATCCGGTCCGATGTGCTGGAGCGGATCGACTTTCCGCTCGGGCGCTACGCCAAGCCTGATGTACGGGCACTCGCGCGCCGCGCGGGACTCCCTGTTGCGGACAAGCCGGAGAGCCAAGACCTCTGCTTTCTTGCCGGCACGCAGCGACATGAGTTCGTGCGCCGTCACGGCAGCGAGCGGATACGTGCCCTCGATCGCGCAGGCGAGATCGTCGATCGCGACGGCCATGTGCTCGGCAGCCACGACGGCCACCAGAACTTCACCGTCGGCCAACGCCGCGGAATTCGTGTGGCCGCCGATCAACCGCTCTACGTGCTGGCGAAGGATGCCCGCCGCAACCGTGTCATCGTCGGGCCGCGCGAGCAGCTCGTGGCGACGAGCGTGTCGCTCGGGCCCGGACGGCTGCACCGACCAGCGGCCGAGATCGACGCCGTCCGTCTCCGCTACCAGGGAGCCCTTGTGGGGTGCACGGCGGGTTCCGACCTATCAGCCGGGGACCATGACGGCCTTGTGCTCGAGCTCGACCGTGAGGTCCCGACCCCTGCGCCCGGGCAGGTCGCCTGTCTCATGCGCGGTGAGCAAGTGATCGGTTGGGCCCTGATCACCGAGCCGGAGATGACCGGTGGCAACTGAGCGTGTAGAGCTCGAGGCGCCGCTGGACTTCGCCTTCCAAGGGGTTGTGCGGCTGATCGTCGGCGGCATCGCCGAGCAGGCGTCATTCGGGTTCGAGGCGATGGACGACCTCCAGCTCGCGATCGAGCGCCTGCTTGCCGAGACCGGCGGGGACGGGCGTGTGAAGATCTCATTCGAGGTCACTGACGGCGGCGTGCGCACCCGTGTCGGGCCGCTGCGCGAGGGGCAGTTGGCAGACGCGTTGCAGGAGCCGGATGGCGATATGGGCACCCTGACCCTGCGCCGCATCCTCTCGACAGTCGTCGACTCGTTTGGCGTCGAGGAGGCCGGAGACGGTCAGATCGTCGTTCGGTTGGAGAAGCTGGGAACTCCGCTGTCGTGACGATGGAGGGGCGCGCAGGGCGGGCCGCGCAGCAGCGTGAGGATCGTGAGCTGCTGCGCCGCTACCACGAGACTGGCGACACGTTGGCGCGCGAGAAGCTGATCGCGCGCCACCTGCCGCTCGTGCGCTCACTTGCACGCCGTTACGCCGGGCGCGGCGAGCCGCTCGAGGACATCGAGCAAGTGGGCGCGATCGGCCTAATCAAGGCAATCGACCGCTTCGATCTCGATCGGGAGGTCTCGCTCGCCACCTACGCGACGCCGAACGTCGTCGGTGAGATCAAGCGCCACTTCCGGGACAAGGGTTGGGCGATCCGCGTGCCGCGCTCGCTCCAGGAGCTGAACGCGAAGATGTCGAGCACGATCGACGATCTAACCGCTCGACTCGGGCACTCGCCGAGCGTCATGGAGATCGCCGAGTCGCTAGGGACGACGACGGAGGAGGTGCTGGAGGCGCTCGAGGTCGGCTCGGCGTACAGCACGTTGTCGCTCGACACAGGACCGGGCGGGGACGATGAGGGCGATCCGATGGAGACGATCGGGAGCGAGGACGAGGAGTTCGATCGCAGCGAGGACCGTGCGACGCTCGGCCCGGCCTTGGCTCGTCTGCCTGAGCGTGAGCGTGAGATTCTCCGCATGCGTTTCGAGGAAGGCCTGCCGCAGACGCAGATCGCCGAGCGTGTCGGGCTATCGCAGATGCACGTGTCGCGACTGATTCGCAGGTCACTCGTGGCCATGCGTGAAGAGTTGGGGTGACCTTGGTGCTACGGGCGATGTGCTTCGCGCTCGTCGTCGGATTGACCGCGACCGGTTGCGGTGACGACGCCCAGCCGCGTGGCGGCGCGAATGAGGGCGGATCGATCATCGTGGCGGAGGCCAAGTCCCCTAACTCGCTTGATCCGGCGCTTGCCGCAACCCCGGCTGCCCGACGCGCGGCGTGGCTCGTGTACACACCTCCGGTGACCTATAAGCGGGTGGAGGGGAAGGCGGGAACGGAGATCGTGCCGGCCCTCGCGGAGGAGCTCCCGGAGCCCTCTGACGACGGGCGCACCTACAGCTTTACCTTCCAACGCGAGCTGCGCTACCCGGGCGGGAAGCCGCTGCGAGCAAGCGACTTCGAGCGGGCGGTCGCTCGTTCGCTACGCCTTAGCTCGGATGCGCGAGCGGCCTTAGCCGGCGTAGTTGGTGCCCGTGCGTACGCTCGACAGAGCGGAGCCGGCGCGGACATCCCGGGCATCGTGACCAACGACCGAACGCGACGGGTGCGGATCGAACTCAACAGTCCCGACCGCCTGTTCCTCTACGCGTTGGCCACTACGTGGGCGGCACCAGTCCCGGCGGACACCTCGATGCGTGATCTCACCGAGCGGCCTCCACTGGGCATCGGCCCATATCGCGTGACTCAGGTCCGTCGCAACGGCGATGTCGTTCTCGAGCGCCGTCGGTCCTGGCGGCTCGCGGGCATCTCAGCCGGCTTTCCCCATGAAATCGTCACGCGCACGATGGCTGACCCAGCGGAGCGCATGCGCGCGGTGCTCGACGGACGTGCGGATCTCGTAGAGGGTGAGGCGCCGGTGCGGCTGTTGCCTGACATCCGCTCCACATACAAGGACCGCTATGAGGAGCACCGGACGCTCGGCTCGCACTTCGTCGCCATCGATGCGAGCCGTGCGCCGTTCCGAGACGACGACGTCAGGCGAGCGCTCAGCTTTGCGCTCGACGCAGGTGTCTTGAGGCGCATTTACGACGGCTTCCTGCAGCCGAGCTGCAACGTCCTGCCGCCTGACGTCACGGGCTACCACCAGCTCGACCCATGCCCGTACGGCGAGCGGTTGGGCAACGCCGATCTGGTCGAGGCAAGCCGGCTGGTGGAGGAGGCGGGTGCGACGAATGCGCTGGTTCGGGTTGCTCGGGGCTCGGGTGCGCGAGCTCACAAGTTGTCCCGCTATCTCGTCGCGACTCTCAGGAAGATTGGCCTTTCGGCTCGGTTAGTGCCCGGTTTACGTGCCCACGTGGCCTTCAAGACCGTCCACCCAGCCGCCCCGCATCCGGCTGGTTACCTGCGCGGCATCGACGATCCCGTGCTGCGAGCGCGTGTCCGACTGCTCGAACAGGAAGCTGAGCCGGGCGATGCCGAGGAGGACTGGGCCAAGGTCGACGAGGACATCGTGGACCGGGCCTATCGAGCGCCGTATG
>Ga0190265_10002274_pt1 | contig 12866 bp, 14 predicted proteins | sample Popmic124T_FD_133135 | JGI IMG/M metagenome (GOLD analysis project Ga0190265, IMG submission 133135) | Populus adjacent soil microbial communities from riparian zone of Indian Creek, Utah, USA - 124 T | ecosystem: Environmental > Terrestrial > Soil > Riparian zone | place: USA: Utah | collected... | reverse complement strand
CTCGCCGGGGGCCTCACGGCGAGACGGTTGCGCCAACTCGCGGCGCGGGTCATCGCCGTTCACCAGATGACCGACGGGTCGTCGTTCGTGGACGTGCACGGGCAACTCGTCGCCAACGGGGTCGGCCGGGTCGAGGCGTTCACGATCACGATGCGTGCCTTCCGATCCGGCGGGCTGACCAAGGACGCGGTGTACCTGCGGGGCCTCCGCAACGTCGTCACGCACGTCGGTGCCGGCGGGACGCTCGACGCGCTGTGGCTCGGGAAGATGGCGCTCAGCGACGTCCCTCACATCGAGGAGCTGCGAGATCGCGGCGCCCTCCACGAACCGCTGTTGACGCCGCGCTACCTCGCCGATCCCGACGCGCAGACACGGCTCGCCAGCATTACCACCTCGACAACACCCGTCGATCTGATCGGAGTCGCAGCATGAGGATCGGCTTCGTCGTCAACGATGTCCAGACCGAGAAGGCCGAGTACACCACGACCCGCCTGGCGATGTCGGCGACGCGCATGGGTCACGAGGCATGGATGATGGGCGTCGGCGACTTCGCCCACCGGGCCGACGGCACGGTCGGCGCGAGGGCGAGGTCGACGACCGGCAAGAAGTTCAAGTCGCTCGAGACCTATCTCGGCAACCTCCAGGGCGACGACGCGGAGGAGGGGCAGATCTCGGTCGACGAGCTCGACGTGTTGATGTTGCGCAACGATCCCGCCGAGGACGTCACCGACCGGCCGTGGGCCGTCACGTCCGGCATCCTGTTCGCCCAGTTGAGCGTCGCCAACGGGGTGCTCGTCGTGAACGATCCGGCGAGCCTCGCCAACGCCGTCAACAAGACCTACTTCCAGCACTTTCCAGAGATCGTGCGGCCGCGCACGCTGATCTCGCGCGACCCGACGGAACTCGTCGAGTTCGTCCACCAGGTAGGTGATTCCGCAGTCCTCAAACCGCTCCAGGGCTCCGGTGGGAGCAGCGTTTTCAGGGTCTCGAGCGACGAGTCGCCCAACCTCAACCAGATGATCGAAGCCATTACCCGCGATGGGTACGTCGTCGCCCAGGAATACCTCACCGAGGCCGAGCAGGGCGATGTGCGCCTGTTCGTGATGAACGGGCAGCCACTCCGTGAAGGCGACGCCTACGCCGCCTTCCGCCGCGTCAGCACGGGAGACGATTTCCGGTCGAACATGCACGTCGGCGGTAAGCCCGAGCCGGTCCACGTCACCGATGACATGCTCAGCGTCATCGAAGCGGTGCGGCCCAAGCTCGTCGAGGACGGCATGTTCCTCGTCGGGCTCGACATCGTCGGCGCCAAGTTGATGGAGATCAACGTGTTCAGCCCGGGGGGACTCGGCACCTGCCAGACACTCTACGACGTGAACTTCGCCGAAGCCGTCATCACCGCGCTGGAACGCAAAGTCGCCCTCCGCCCGCACTACCCGACCAACCTGGACAACGCCCGCCTCGCAACTCTGTGACCCGCCAACCCCGATCCGCGGTGCCGCTGTTTACGAGCTCGCCGCGGCGGGCATATCCGGGCTCATCGACCCAAGCAAGGGAGAGTCAGCGATGCCGTCGAAGTCAGCAAATGTCAAGAACGAGAAGCAGTACGAGGCACTCAAGGACAAGGGAATGTCGAAGGAGCGGGCCGCGAAGATTGCCAACTCGCCGAACGCCTCGAAGCACGGCGGCGAGAAATCGCACTCTGGTTCCGGCAAGAGCAATCAGGGCGGCACGACTGCGCAACACAAGGCGGCAGGCCGCAAGGGCGGGAAGGCCACTGCGGCCAAGAAGCGCTGATCGCGATGGTCAGCGAGGTCAAAATCCCCAGTCGGCTGGGGCGCGAGGGTCGGGGACGTAGGCGCAATACGTACCGGTGCGAATGGTTCGGCTGAGGTGCTCGCCGAGTTCGGGATGGTTCCCGTTGATCCGAGCGATCGCTTGGCGGACGGCGCGGGTCACAGCGGCGCGAGCGCGCTCGGACGCGGATGCGGCTCGTCGATCGCGACCACCTACGCCAACGGCGCGCGAGAGCTCTCGGACGAGGAAGTCGCGTTCGGCGTCGGCTTGTGCCGCGCGTTCGGTGTCGCCGGTGGCGCGCGCTTGATCGATGTCGTCGTCGATCTCGGCGAGGCGTCGGCGGTAGGCGTCCTTGGCTCGCGTGTCGAGCATCGCACCTGCGTCTCCCAGAGCCGAGCGCGGAATGAGGGCCGCGACGCTGCTGTCTGACTGCGCGCTGGCACTCTCGGCGGCGACGAGGTCGAGCACGTGGTACTCCCGACCCGGATCGGCGAGGAGCCGGGCGAGGTATCGCATGCCCTTGAGGTCGCGCACGTGGACCGAACGTCCATCGAAGTTCACCGACCAGTAGTCACCCTCCCGACGGAAAGCGTTGGTGCTCGCGACCGGCTGCTCGTCGCGTGTCTCGTCGAGCTGATCCGTCACGGCGGGGGTCACCGTCGGCGCGGCTTGGATCCCTGCGAGGATCGTGCGAGCTGCTTGGCTCTCCAACACGGCGCGTTGTTCGCTGCCGTTCGCGCGATGCGCTGCGGCGAGATCCAGGCGAGCGATCGCGGCCTCGTACGGGGCGCCGACCTCGTTCCAGAGTCGCACTCCTTCGAACAACGACTGTTCGGCGCCAGCCGAGTCGCCATCGGCGAGCCGCACCCTTCCGCGAGCGACGGCGGCGCTGGCCACGAGCGCCTTGCTCTCGAACCGGGCGGCGATGACCTCCAGCTCATCGGTGGCCGAGCGGGCCCGTTCGATGCCCTCGGCTGCGATCTCGATCTCGACCTGCGCCTCGAGCAGCGGTGCGCGTTGCAAGTCGGTGTTCGGTGGGCGCTCTTTGGAAGGCACCCGCGAGGGGTGGTCGAGCGCGTCTCGTATCGAGGCAGCCGCGGCGGCCACGTCGCCGCGGGCCAACTGCACCAGCGCGAGGCCCGGTTGGGGATCCCAACCCGCGTGATGAGCCGCCAGAAAAGCTTCTTCCGCGCCCGCGATGTCGGCTTTGTGCAGGCGGATCCGTCCGAGCTCGTTCAATGGCCACCCCAGCTCGCGCCGCATGTAGGGGCGCAGCTCGTCGCACGCCACGAGCGCTTGAGTCTCGGCCTCGTTGCACGAACCACGCAACCTGAGGATCTCGGCGCGGTGGACCCGGCAACGGCCGTGGAGACTCCCGATCGCGTTGGTCTCGCACCACCGTTCCATCGCCTCGGTCCACTCCTCGGCCACGTCGTACTGGGCGAGACCCTGCAGGGCGCACACCAGCTCGCAGTACACGACCCCTGTCGAGAGTGCATCGAGCTCCCCGGAGACCGTCGCGACCCCGACTTCGTCGAGCAGCGCCAATCCCTGTTGGACGTCGCCGCTCATGATGAGCAACCGTGCTTCGGCGACCCGACCGATGGCGCACGCCGCCGGGTCATGTGTCGATCCCACCTCGATGGCACGCCGCGCCCACTGCCGAGCACCGGGCATGTCGCCCGTCAACATCCGCTCATAGGTGCGCACGACCGCCAACCACGCGTGCGCCGGCGCTTCATCCCGACCTTCGAGATACCTCTCCGCGCGTGCCAGCCAGCCGCGCACTGGTGCCATCAACGCGGTGTCGAAGAGCAGGTGCATCGCAACGCGAACCGCGGCTCCCGCGGCCGCAACATCGTCACCTTCCTGCACCCACGCCGCGTAGGCACGCTCCCACGCCTCGATGGTCACATCGAGATGGCCCGCCGCGTAGGCGACCTCGCCGAGCACCGCCAGTCCAGCCGGTTCCAACAGGCCGTCCTCGTCCGCCTCCACGAGGAGGTCGAACGCCTGCTGCCAATCGCGCTGGGCGACCGCGGAATGTGCGCGCTCGACGACGCCGAGACCAGCGTCATCATCCATCGCACGCCTCCCGAATCCGTGGCTGATCGGCACCCGGGTCAATCGGCGCCGAACGTAACCGTGAGAGTTACCGCCGTAACAGTCTTGCTCACGCATCTCTTGCAACGGACGAACAGTCCTCACCAAACGAAGCAGATCCCGAGGAGGGACCAATGGAGATCGCAAAGGTCAACGGCGTCGAACTCGAATTCGAGGTGGTCGGTTCGGGCGAACCCGTGCTGCTCATCAGCCCCGTCCTCGCCGACGGGTTCGTGCCGCTGCTCTCAGAACCGGCGCTCGCCGATCACTATCAGCTGATCCGATACCACAAGCGAGGCTGGGTCGAGAGCACACACAGCCCACCGCCAGTGAGCATCGCCGATCACGCGGCCGATGCCGCCGCGCTCCTTCACCATCTCGGGCTGTCTCGCGGCCACATCGCCGGCCACTCCAGCGGCGCAGCAGTCGCCGCCCAACTGGCACTCGACGAACCCCACACGGTCCAAACACTGGTCTTGCTCGAGCTCTCGCTGCTCTCGGTGCCCAGCGGCGAAGCCTTCTTCCAGCAAGCCGGACCCGCGTTCGACGCATACGGCAACGGCGACCACGAGGGCGCGCTGGCCATCTTCATGGGTGCCGTCAGCGGCGTCGACTGGCAAACATGCCGAGCCGAGCTCGACGCGCGACTCCCGGGCTCGGTGTCCCAGGCGATCAAGGACGCCGACACCTTCTTCGGCGTCGAGCTTCCTGCCCTCACCCAATGGCAGTTCGGTCCCGAACAGGCGGCAAGCATCCATTGCCCCGTGCTGTCCGTGCTCGGCGCTCAGACCCAGCCCCTCTGGGTCGACGTCGCCGACTTTCTGCGCACTTCGCTGCCGCATGTCGACGAATGCACCATCGATGGCGTCGGGCATCTCCTGCACATCCAGCGCCCCGAGCCTGTGGCACGAGCGATGGCCGACTTCCTGGCGAGAAACTCCATGGCCGGCACGTGAATCGGGCTCGGGGCCGTCACATGGCGCCGACTGCGGCGATGGCGTCAATCTCACCAATGCACGGGCACAGCAAGACTGACGTGTGACCTTCGTACCGGCAACTCCTATTTCGGTGAGCTGCGTACGTTCGCTTCGAGCAACTTCAAGAGCTTGGTGGAGATGCGCCGTGGTCGTGGAAAACTCGTGGTTCGTGTCGAATCCGGCTTGGACCGTTCGTTGTAAGGAGTGAGGAGCGTCCTCGCACCAGAAAGGGAGAAAGACCGATGCGTACCCTGATCGTGACCGCGTTCGTCTCAGCCGACGGCGTCATGGAGGCGCCGGGCGGCGGTGACCACCGCAGCGCCGGCTGGACATTCCAAGCCGTCGAGTTCGACCCCGCCGCCTACGAGCTCAAGGGCAGTGAACAGGAGGAGACCACGGCGCTGCTGTTCGGGCGGCGAACCTATGAGGAGTTCGCCCCGGTCTGGCCGACGATGGAGGAGTTCGCCGAGTACAACGCGATGCCGAAATACGTCGTGTCCACCACCCTTGCCGCCGACGACTCGAGGTGGCCGGCCACGGTGTTGCGCTCTGTCGATGATGTCGCCGCACTGAAGGAGGGCGAAGGGGGACTGATCGCCGTCCACGGCAGCGCCACGTTGGGCGCCAACCTCGCCGATGCCGGATTGGTCGACCGCTACCACCTGCTGGTCTTTCCCGTGCTGCTCGGTGCCGGCAAGCGCCTGTTCAGCGAGGCGGACAAGGACCTCACCAAGCTCAACCTCGTCGACCATGAGGTCTATTCGAACGGCATCCAGAAGCAGGTCTTCGACGTCGTGCGGTGACCACCGTGCCACCGGATCGCCGGTCCATCGACGACGCGGCATCGTCTGTGAGACCGTTGGATGTGGACCGAGAGGCCGACGCACGCGCCGGCCTCAGGTGGTTGTGGCCGGCGTTCGCCGTGCTGTTGGCGATCGGGCTGGGCCTCCTGGTGGTCGCGCATCCGGGGCCGTTGCCCGGTGAGCTCGGCGTTGTTCGCTGGCTGCAGGATCGCAGCGAACCAGTGCCGACTCTCGCCGATGCCGTGTGGACGGTCACGGGGACCGAGGCCGCGCTGGTCGGGGCTGCTCTGCCGGCAGGCTGGCTGCTGGCGCGACGACAACGACAGGGCGCGCTCGTCGTTGCCATCGCGGCGGTGACGATGCTCGTCGTCCAGCCGCTCGTGAAAGAGCTCGTCGACCGGCCGCGCCCGTCGGCACAGGTGGTCACTTTGCGGGCGGAAGCCGAAAGCATGAGCTTTCCCTCCGGTCACTCGATGAGCACGACGACTGTGTGGGGCGCCGTTGCCGGTGTGGCGTGGGCTCACCGTCGACGCGCCGTCGCCGCGGCCGCCGCAGTACCGATCGTGCTCACCTTGGTCGCGAGTGGAGTGCAGGGTGTTCATTGGCCGACGGACGCGATCGCGGGAACGTTGCTCGGCGCGACGGCTGCGTGGCTGATCGTGCCACGCGTGCCCTCGCAGGCAAGAGGCGTGTGAGGTCGAAGGCGACATGTCCGATTCCGACAAGACGTCGGGCGGCGAGCTTCGTACGGTGAGGGCATGACCGTCGTTCCTTCAGCCATCGGGTTGGTCGCGTCCGACCTGCCGCGAACACTCGCCTTCTACCGCACCATCGGTCTCGACATCCCCGCCGACGCGGACAACGCGCCGCACGTCGAGGTGGCGTTGCCCGGTGGGTTTCGGATTCTGATCGACCCCGAATCGACGATCAAGTCGTTCGACCCGCAATGGACCCCGGCGCCCGCCGGCTCACCGCGCACGGCGCTGGCCTTCGAGTGCGCTGACCCCGCCGAGGTCGACGCCACCTATGCGGCGATGATCGCCGCCGGGTTCGACGGCCACCTCGAACCGTGGGACGCGTTCTGGGGGCAGCGCTACGCGACGTTGCGCGACCCGGATGGCAACGGCGTCGACCTGTTCGCCGCGCTGCCGACGAGCTGAGATGCCGACTGCCCGGTGAGCGCGCGCACCTCGTGGGCGAAGTGGGCCTGGTCGCCGTAGCCGGCGGCGAGCGCGGCCTGAACCAGTGACATCCCGTCCCGGGCCAAGCCCAGGGCGCGCTGCAGGCGCAGCACGCGCGCCAGCATCTTCGGTCCATACCCGAACGAGGCGAGCGAGCGACGGTTGAGCTGACGCTCGCTGAAGCCCACCCGGGCCGCGACCTCCGCCACGGTTCGTCCATCGCCGATGAGTGCAGCGACGCGAGTCATGGTGCGATCCCGCCCACCGGCGTGCGCGAGGCGTCGTCCCGCCCAACGCTCGAGCTCCTTCGACGGGTTGTCGGTTGCGAGCAGCGACCCGGTGAGCCGGTCGGTGTCGTCCACCCCGATCACGTCGGCGAGGGCCGGCCGCTGGTCGCGAAGACCATCAGCGGCGACACTTAGGACTATCGGTGCCACGCCAGAGGCGAAACGCAACGCCGCGAACGTCGTGCCGATCGGTGCCGTCGCGCGATGCGCGGTCGTGTCCGGCCCGGCGACCGTCAGCTCACACCCGTTCCACAACACATCGATGCAACCGTCTGGCAGGATCCACGAGGCCGAACCGTCGGCGACACGCGTCCACACCGTGACGCCGGCAACGGCTGACGTGCGTTCGCGGTACAAGGACCGATCGGGCATCACGCTCATGCTGGTCAGGATGAGCCCGCCACGCAACCCGGACGTGCTGTCGCGCCCGTCACAGTGCCGTCACTGATGCGTCCGGGACCGGCCGGCCGGCAGCGCGCAGCCCCCACGCGAACACCGCCGCAAGCACAAGGCCGTTGGCGAGCGTCACGACGTTGACAGCGTCCTCGACGCCGGTGAGCGCCTCGGACGGGCTGGTCGCGTGATACACGACGTGCGGCAACGTGAACGCGGCGAATCCGATGAGGGCGATGGCCATCGCCGCTCGGTTCGCCCAGATCGCGGCCACGAGCAGGACAACGCCAGTCGCGACGAACCCGGCGCCCACGTCGGTGGCCAAGTGCTCGTTGTAGGGCGGTTCGGCGGCCACCAGCCGGGGGTCGAAGCCCGGGAACGACTCGAACCAGCTCTTCGGCGCGACCACCGCCCAGACGCCGACGATCAGCTGCGGCACGGCCAACGTCACGGCGACGCCGAGGCGAACCCAACGCTTGACCTCTTGTTCCATGCGAGTACGGTAACGACCAAGTGGTCTAGTTCTCCAGACCAATCAGATGTCCGAAAGGCAGACCACATGGACGTCTTGCTGGAAGTCGGGCCGGGCCGGGCACGAGCCGTTGCCATCGAGCAGGCAGTGCGTCGGTCGATTCTGAACGGCCAGCTCCTGCCGGGAACCCGGCTGCCGTCCTCGCGAGAGCTCGCGCTCGAGCTGGGATGCGCTCGGGCGACGGTCGTCGCGGCCTACGAGCAACTCGTGGCCGAGGGCTACCTCCGGGCCGAAACCGGATCAGGCACGACCGTTGCCGGCGTTCGACCGGCGCTGCCGAGCCGTGAAGCCGTGTCGCGGAAGTCATTCTTCACCGATCTCCTCCCCGGCGAGCCCGACCCGAGCTCGTTCCCGCGCCAGGCTTGGGCCGCGGCGCTGCGCAAGGTGTTGCACACCCACCCCGACAGCCTTCTCGGCTACGGCGATCGACAGGGCTTGGCCGAGCTGCGGGTCGCGCTGGCCTCGTACCTGGCTCGCTCACGGTCAGTGGTGGCCGATCCGTCGCGCATCGTGATCTTCGGCAGTTTCGCGTCGGCGCTGTCGGTGCTGGCGTCGGCCCTCCACCACCTCGGTGTCAGCCACATCGCCGTCGAGGATCCGGGCCTGCCCCCACATAGGAAGGTGATCGCAGCCGGCGGGCCCACGATCGTTCCGGTTCCCGTCGACGACGACGGATTGTGCGTCGACGAGCTGAACCTGCCGAGCGCCATCCTGTGCACGCCGGCCCACCAGTACCCGATCGGCGGCGTGCTCTCGGCCGCCCGCCGCTTCGCGCTGATCGACTGGGCCCGGCGCTCTGACGGCTGGATCATCGAGGACGATTACGACGGCGAGTTCCGCTATGACCGTCGGCCGATCGGAGCGCTGCAAGGTCTCGCCCCCGACCGCGTCATCTATGGCGGCACCGCGAGCAAGTCGCTCGCACCCGGCCTCGGACTCGCGTGGCTCGTGCTCCCGCCGCAGCTGCTCGAGCCCGTTCTCGACGCCATGCGACTCAGGCGCGACACCGTGTCGTCGATCGAACAAGCCGCGCTCGCCGAGTTCATCGTGTCCGGTCGGCTGGACCGGCACGTGCGGGCACAGCGCCTCGCCTATCGACGTCGACGTGACGCGATGATGCGCGTCCTGGCGCAGAGCGCACCGTGGCTGCACGTGACCGGTGTGTCGGCTGGGCTCCACGTCACCGCGTACCTCGATGATCGCGACGAACGTGAGATGATCGAACTCGCCAGCCGGCGATCGGTCGCGTTGTTCGGAATCGCCGACCACAGCATGGCGGCACCGTCACGCCAGGGACTCGTGATCGGGTACAGCCGATCGCCTGCCCATGCCTTTCCGCAGGCACTCGACACTCTGGCCGGCACACTCGACGCCAGCTGACGTCGATCGCGCGCGCGATCAGCTCCTGATGCGAGTGCATCGTCGACTCGTAGCCTCCATCGCCCGGATAGACCCACTTGCCGGTCATCGTGTCGCCGTCGTCGCTGAACGTGCCTTCGAAGTAGGCGGGGGAGCCAGATCCGCGCAGTTGGTCGAGGCGCGGTTGGCCGACCGCGGATTGCCGATCGGCCTGCAGATCGCGACCCGGGCCGGCCACGACGGGTGGCGCACTGGGTCGCCCGCCCGTTCGAGCACGCGACATGCCCATCAGGTCCGAGAGTTCCCGATCTCGGATAGATTTTTCTGTCCCCCATGGAGCGGTAGCACACACATGGAACGACGCGAGACCCCCATCGAAGACAGCACCGTCGAACAGATCTTGACGTTCATTCGAGACGGCATCATCAGCGGCCACTTTCCTCCCCAAGCCAAGCTGCTGCCCAAGCAGATCGCCCAGAGCTGTGGCACGAGCTTCATCCCGGTGCGCGAGGCGCTGCGAGTGCTCGAGTCAGAAGGCTTCGTCAATTTCGTGCACAACCGCGGGGCATGGGTCACGCCCCTGTCGTTGGCCGACCTCGAAGACATCTACGCGATCCGGATCGAGCTCGAGTGCGAGGCGGTCCGGCGGGCGGAACCCTTCTCGAAGGCCGAGATCGCTCACCTCGACGACCTCCTCGCCCGCTCCCGCGAGAGCCACAAACACCGCGACAACACCGCGCTCGTCGCGCTCAACCGCGAGCTTCATTTCTCGATCTACGAGAAGGCCAACTCGCCGCGCCGGTTGAAGCTGATCGCCCAGCTGTGGCTGCACTCGGCCCGGTACCAACGCTTGTCGCTCAACTACCGCCACGACGCGTCCGATGCCGAGCACCGGCGGGTGGTCACCAAGCTCCGGCGCGGCGACCACGATGGTGCCGCGATCGCGTTGAAGGCGCACCTCGAGACCACCGTCAGTCTGATCCGCGAGGAGATCGCGGACGTCTGGTTGGACGGCGAGTCGAACGTGGCGGGTCTCATCACTGTCTGACGAGTACACGCGGGAACTGTTCACCACCGCAGAAACGAGCGCGTCGTTGGCCACAGCGACGCCTCGCCGGCTGGTGTGTCGAAATCGCGCCAAAGGCCGTCGCGCCCCTGATTCGCCAGGAGGAACTGAACGCCCCGCTCGAGCGCGTCCGGCACGATCACCCAGCGCTGGTCGCCTCGGTCGCGAGGCGCGTTCATGGGCATCGACAGTAGTCGAGCTCCAAATCGCGACACCTGCCAGCGCACAGGGCGTCCTGGCGGTCACCACCGGGTAGGGATACGAGGGGCACACCATCGTCGATGACGGAGGAAGAAGCAGGGACGCGGTCCACCGTCCTGTCAGCTCGGCTTGCGTGGAACGACCAGTCCGGACTCGTAAGCCATCACGACGGCTTGCGTGCGATCGCGCAGGCCCAGCTTGCTCAGCACGCGACTGACGTGGGTCTTGACCGTCTCGCCGGTGATCACCAGGCGGGCCGCGATCTCCGGATTGGACAAACCTGCCGCGACGAGCCGGAGGACCTCTGTCTCGCGGGGGGTGAGGGCGGCGAGCCCGACGGTCGCCGGAGCCGCATCGGGAGGGTTGAACTGGGCGAACTCGCTGATCAGGCGGCGGGTGACCGCCGGTGCGAGCAGCGCGTCGCCGGCGGCGATGACGCGGACGGCCTCGAACAGCCCCTCGGCGGTGACGTCTTTGAGAAGGAAGCCGCTGGCACCCGCGCGCAGCGCGTCGTAGACGTACTCGTCGAGGTCGAACGTCGTCAGGATGAGGACACGCGGCCCGGCACCGGCGTGGCCCGTCAGCTGGCCGGTGGCTTCGATTCCGTCCATGCCCGGCATGCGGACGTCCATGAGGACGACGTCTGGCTCGAGTGCACGACAGATCCGCACCGCCTCGGCCCCGTCGGACGCCGTCCCGACGACCGTGAAGTCCGGTTGTGTCTCGAGCATTCCGGCGAAGCCGTCGCGCACCACCTGATGGTCGTCGGCCACGACGATCCGCACGGTGGACGACTCAGTGGTCACCGGCGCACCTCGGCTGGGCCGGCAGTGTGGCTTCCACGAGAAAGCCCCCACCGGGAGCCGGGCCGGTGTGCAACTCGCCGGCGACGGCCACCGCCCGCTCTCGCATGCCGGTCACGCCGTGACCACCCGCGAGAACGACGGAAGGTGGGCCGGGGCCGTTGTCGCGGATGCGCAACCTCAGCGCGTCGTCGGTGTAGTGCACCTCCACGTCGACGGCCGCGCCGGGAGCGTGGCGGCGAGCGTTGGTGAGTGCTTCTTGAGCGATGCGGTACGCCGCCAGCTCGACACCGGGGTCGAGTGTGATGGGCGGACCGCTGAGGATCAGGCGGGTCCCCGCCCCGGACGCGTCTCGCGCCTCGTCGAGCAGATCGTTGAGCTGCCTGAGGCCCGGCTGTGGTTGGCGTACTGCGGCGTCCGTTCCGGCGTCTTCGCGTAGCACGCCGAGCAGCCGCCGCATCTCGGTGAGCGCGGCCCGCGCGGTGTCGCCGATCGCCGACAACCGTTGCGCCCCGGCCGCCGGCATCCCCGGCGTCGTCAGCCGGGCCGACTCCGCCTGCACGGCCACCATCGAGATGTGGTGGGCGACGACATCGTGCAGCTCGCGGGCGATGCGCGCCCGCTCACCACGCGCCGAGTGCTCGCTCAGGGTGCCGGCGATGATCTGGCTGGCTCTGCTCTGCACCTGCGCCTGGTGGCGCGCGTGGTGCGCGATGCCGGCCCACGCCGCCGCCGGCGCCAGCGACGCCAGGAGCACCGTGAGGGCCGCGGCCTCAGTCCCGGTGGGATCGGGACCGGCGAGTGCCAGTGCCAGGAACGGCACGGGGAGGGCGGCGACCCAGAGCCGTGCGCCGCGACAGCCGAGCCGGTACAGGGCGATCAGTTGGACGGCGACGCCGGAGATCGTCATCGACTGGAAGAGCGATAGCGACAGCACGCTCGCGGCGGACACTGCGACGGCGGCCCCGGCCGGTCGCAGGAGCGCCAACGGCAACGTGGTGGTCAGCGCCAACAGACACAGCACGAGCGCAAACTGGACGGTCACACCGTTGACCGCCGCCCGCGCCAACGACTCGATCACCGCCGACAACCCCAGTACGACACCGGCGACGGCAGTCGCGTGCCGGGCCGCGGCGAAGCGCCGTCCGTGATCGACCCATCCGTCGCGCGAGCTCACCGACAGCATTGTCGCCGCTGGGCGGCGTGTCGGTCGTCCCCTTCGCCAGTGACGTGGGCGTCCCCCTGGCGGGGGATGCTCCGTGCCGCCGTCCCTCGCACCAGCGATGGCGAAGATGACCCGCCGGCGTGACGACCTGCCCGCCAGTGCTCCGTACCGTTCCATGGCATGGAAGCGACCATCGAGG
>Ga0190265_10002273_pt1 | contig 12866 bp, 15 predicted proteins | sample Popmic124T_FD_133135 | JGI IMG/M metagenome (GOLD analysis project Ga0190265, IMG submission 133135) | Populus adjacent soil microbial communities from riparian zone of Indian Creek, Utah, USA - 124 T | ecosystem: Environmental > Terrestrial > Soil > Riparian zone | place: USA: Utah | collected... | reverse complement strand
GCGATGCGCGGCACCGGGTCGGGGAAGCCCAGGGCCCGTTGCAGGTCCATGTTGGCCTCGCAGAACCACAGGTAGCGGTTGGCCAGCGGCACGAGGCCCACGTCGTCCGGCCACTCCCACGTGCGCGCGGCGAGCGCCGCCATCGAGTCGAGGTACCCGAGGTGCTCCTCCAGGGAGATCGGGTCGTCGCCGGCAGGCACGAGCTCGTCGGACAGGTCCCGCATCAGCAGCGCCGCGCCCCAGCCGTTGCGACCCAGACCGGCCGCCGCGCCGACCATGCCGTGGTCGATCCGCTCGGGCAGCACGTCCATCAGACCACTGGCCCAGACCTGCAACGGCTTGCAGCCCACGTCGCCGCACAGGCGCATCGTCCAGTCGTGGTCGATGTGGACGTACTTGACGATGTGCGGTTCCCCGTCGATGCGCACGCGCTCGAAGCCCGACCCCGACTTCGAGTCGCTGTGCAGGAAGGGCTCGCGGTCGGTGGCGCCCGCCAGCAGCTCCTCGATCGAGGAGGCGACGGGCCGCGGGGTCAGGCGGTCGTTCAGCGAGGCTCGCAGATGACGACCGGGATGTCGCGGTCGGTCTTGCGCTGGTAGCCGGCGTAGCCCTTGTAGGCCTTCGTCACCAGCGGCCACATCTCCGCCTTCTCCTCCGGCGTCGCGGTGCGAGCGCGGTAGGGAGCGGTGACGCCGTCCTTGGTGATCTCGACGTCGGGCTGGGCGACGAGGTTCGTGTACCAGTCGGGGTGGCGATCGTCGCCGCCCTTGGAGGCGATGACGACGATGCGCGAGTCGTCGTGGATCGGTGTCGTGAGGATCACGGTCCGCCGTTGCCCGGACTTCCGCCCGGTCGTGTGAAGCTCGACCGCCGGCATCCCGAACGGGTTGCGCAGGAGCCGGTTGCCGCTCAGCTTCCAGATGAGCCGGTGGGCGCGGTTCATCGACTTCGTGAGCATGTCCATGCCTGATGCCATGGCCTCACGGTAGGCGAGCGAGGACCGCGACGACCTTGCGGGATCGCCGCGGCTTGGGGTGCTCGACCCGCACGTCCGTGAGGCCGAGTGACCGGCAGAGCTCCGCGAAGGCCTCGGCCTGGTCGTCGGTCCAGCCGTGGCTGGCCAGGCCGCTCGCGCCGGGGGTGCTGTTGCGCTCGATGGCCACCAACCGCCCACCCGGACGCAGGACTCGCCGGACCTCTCCCAGCGCCGCGTCGAGATCGACCCAGTGGTGGACCGTGGCCAGCGCCAGGACCACCGTCATGCTGTCGTCCGGGACGGGCAGCGCCTCGGCCGTGCCGTCCAGGAAGCGCACGCGACCCGACCGGCCGAGGCGGCGGGCCGTCCGCCGCATCACCTCCGCCGGATCGACGCCCGTGGCCTGGGCGCCGGTCCGGGCGGCGGCCCGCACCGCGTTGCCGGGGCCGCAGCCGATGTCGAGCACGTGGTCGGTGGCCCGCACCTCGGCCAGGCGGACGGCGAGCCGCGCGTCGGCGCCGCCGGTCAGGGCGAACGCCAGGCCGAGGAGGACGCCGCTCGGGCCGGCGAACCCGGGGTGGTGGGCGTGGTGGTTGGGGCTGGGGGAAGCCTCGGTGGGGGTCGTCATCCTTCCGACCTTGACGGTTGAACCATGGTTGAAGTCAAGTGTCGGGATGGACGAGCTGCTGACCATCGGGGAGGTCGCGAGCCGGGCCGGGGTGGCGACCTCGACGGTGCGGTACTACGAGCGGCGCGGCCTGCTCATCGCTGATGCCCGCGAGTCCAGGCAGCGTCGCTACCGGCCGGAGAGCCTCCGCCGGCTCGTGTTCATCGGCATGCTCCAGGACGCCGGGCTCTCGCTCGAGGACATCGCCGGGGTGCTGGGCGCGAGCGACGTCGGGGAGTGGAAGGCCATCGCCACCCGCCGGCTCGCCGCGCTGGAGGACGACCTCCGCCGCCTCGAGGAGGCCCGGAGCTACCTCAACGGCGCGCTGCTCTGCCGGTTCGACCACCCGGCCACCGATTGCCAGATCATGGGCGCCGAGATCGATCGGCGCCTGGCCGGCCGAGCTCCGCGCGCTAGCTCCTAGGTCAGCGCGGCGAGTCGCTCGCGGACCTCGGCACAGGCGGCGACCTCGGCTTCGACCCCCGAGCCGTTCATCATCAGGTTGAAGATGGAGCAGCCCGCCTCGACGTAGGGCATGAGGAACTCGGCGATCTGCTGCGGTGTGCCGGCCGGGCTGTAGCGCTCGAACTTCTCGTAGGGCAGCTGGTAGAAGGTCTCCATCGCCGGCCCGACGTAGGACCGGGCCTCGTCGGCATCGCGGCCCACGCCACACCAGATGTTGAGACCGTTCTGCCAGGGTGGTGCCTCGCGGTCGGCCGCCTCTGCCGCGTCGTGCATCTGCTGGATCGCCTCCGCGTAGCGCCGGGGCGACGCGAACACGCTGATCCAACCGTCGCCCAGCCGCCCGGCCCGCGCGATCGCGGCGTCGGATCGTCCGCCGACGATCATCGGGATCGGCTCGACCGGCGGGGGAGCGATCTGCGCGCCGTCCAGCACGAAGAACTCGCTCTCGTGGTCCACCGGCTTGCCGGTGAGCAGCGCCTGGACGAGGAGCATGCACTCGTCCATCCGGCGGCCGCGGGTCTTCGGGTTCACACCGCACACGAGGACCTCGTGCGGATCCTCCCCGCCGAGCCCGACGCCGAAGGTCAGCCGGCCGGGCGCGAAGAGCGCGAGGTCGGCGAGCTGGCGGGCGACGAGGACAGGGTGGCGCAGCGGCAGGAGGTAGACGCCCGTGTTCGTGTGGAGTCGCTCGGACACGGCGAGGATCGTTCCCGCCGCCAGCAACCCGTCGAACCCGGCGCCCACGTGGAAGCTGACGTGGTCGCACACGCCCATGTGGTCGAGCCCCGCATCCTCCGACAAGCGGACCGCGGTGCGGAGGCTCTCGGCGGTGGAGCTGCGGAGGAGCGGCTCTACGTAGCCGATGCTGAGGGCAGACACGGCGTGCATCTTCGCGTATTCCCGCTGGTGGCACCCGATCGGCCGCGCAGAGCGGTCTCGGGGGATCGTGGATCGGCTCAGCCGCCGGGCCGGTCGACCTGGGCCTGGAGCTTCTTCGGGGCCATCACGCAGTAGCTCTCGGTGAGCAGCTCGGCGACCTCGGTCCAGTCCGTGTAGGGGCCGAGCACCATCGCGATGACGTCCCGACCCCACCCGGCGTAGAAGAACGGTGGGCCCGCGTTGCGCAGGGCCACGAGCTCGGGCCCGGCCGAGCGGAACACGAGCATCGTCCCCGGACCGATGGCGCGCGCGACCTTGGCGATCGACGGTGGCGATCCCTCGTCGACCGCGAACACGTGGGCGAACGTCTTCTTGCGGACGCACCACCTCGTGCCGACCCAGGCCGGTTCCTCGTAGGTCTCCGGCAGCCCGAGGCACACCGACCGGAGCTCGGCCAACACCTCGGCGGGCACCTCCGGGTCCACGTCCGCGTCGTCCACGGGCACAGCGTAGGAACGGGTCGCTGCCAGCGCGTGTCAGCGATTCGCTACCCGCCGTCGACGTCGAGGGGGGCGCGGTAGGGGACCAGCATGGCGGAGAAGTCGGCGACCGCGATCACGCGGTCCTCCGGGTCCTTCACCTCGCCCTGGACGACGATCAGGGTGCGACCGGCCTTCACCACGTGGGCCTCCGCTCGCACGCGGTCGCCCTTGGGGAGACCGAGGTAGCGGACGTGGAGGTCGGCCGTCACCAAGGCGACCTTGGTGTGGTCGTAGGTCGACGCGCTGCTGGCCGCCGCGGCGCACGTCACGTCGCACAGCAGTGCCACGACGCCGCCGTGGAGGTTGCCCGTGCGGCCGAGGGCGTTGCCCGACACGGGGATCTCCATCACGGCCGGGCCGTCGCCACCCGCCGCGATGACCTTCAGGCCGACGAGCTTGTGCACGGGCACGTCCTCGAACGCCTCCCGCAGCTGCTCCCACAGCTCCGGGTCCATCCCTGCCTGCGGTTCCGTCATGAGCCGGGAACCTATCGGGGTGCTAGGCATCGCGGGGATGGGGGCAGCCGCGATGACGGGGGTCGACCTCACCGACCTGGACAACTTCGCCGACGGGTTCCCCCACGACGTCTTCGAGCGGCACCGCCGGGAGGCACCCGTGTACTGGCACGAGCCGACCGCCCACACCCCGGGCGGCGAGGGCTTCTGGTCCATCGCGACCTACGCCGAGACCGTGACCGTCCAGCTCGACCCCGGCACCTACTCGTCGGAGCGGGGCGGCGACCGCCTCCACGGGGGCACGATGCTCCAGGACCTCGAGGTCGCCGGGATGGTGCTGGCGATGATGGACGATCCTCGTCACGCGCGGATCCGGCGCTTGGTGAGCGCCGGGCTGACGCCCCGCACGGTGGCCCGCCTCGAGGAGGAGCTGCGCCGTCGGGCCGTCGTCCTGCTCGACGCGGTGGAGGACGGCGCGGCGTTCGACTTCGTCACCGAGGTGGCGCGGGAGCTGCCCCTGCAGGCCATCTGCATCCTCCTCGGCGTCCCGGAGGCGGACCGCCACCAGCTGGGAGCGTTCTTCGACGCCGGGTTCGACGTGCGGGAGGGCGACACGGGGTTCAGCGACACGGGACTGACCACCGGCGGGGCGGCCATGCTCGACTACTGCATCGAGCTGGTCGCGGCGAAGCGGGCCGCACCGACCGACGACATGCTCTCGGTCGTCGTCCACGCGTCGCTGCCGGACCTCGAGCCGGCCCAGCTCACCGACGTCGAGCTCTACGCGTTCTTCTCCCTGCTGTTCGCGGCGGGTTCGGAGACCACTCGCCACGCCATCTCCGGCGGCGTGCTCGCCCTGCTCGAGCGACCGGACCAGCTGGCCGACCTCCGCGCCGACCCCGGCCTCCTCGACTCCACGATCGAGGAGGTGCTGCGGTGGACGACGCCCTCGCCGGCGAAGCGGCGCACCGTGACCACCGCCACGACCCTCGGCGGCCACGCGATGGAACCGGGCGACAAGGTGCTGTTCTGGGAGGCCTCGGCCAACCGCGACGAGCTCGTCTTCGACCGCCCGATGGAGTTCGACCTCCGCCGCGATCCCAACCCCCACCTCGCCCTCGGTCGCGGGATCCACTACTGCCTCGGGGCCCACCTCGCCCGCCTCGAGATGCGGGTGGTGTTCGAAGAGCTGCTCAACCGGTTCGCCGGCATCGAACAGGTCGACGACGTCGAGTGGACCCGCAGCAACCGCCACTCCGGCATCCGCCACCTCCAGCTCCGCCTCCACCGCTCGCTCTGATCCTTCGGGGGTGGTGGCAGCCCCACCATGGGATGCCTGGTGGCCTGCTGGCCGGGCCCGTGACGTGGCGCGATCGTCAGGTCATGCGACCTGACGAGATGGACGCGCTCTTCCGAGTGCACCGGGAGGCAGAGGCCAGGCGTGACTACGACGCCGTCCTCGACACCTTCACCGACGACTGCTACCTGAGGACGATGGCGCTGGGCCTTCACAGCAACGGCCGCGAGGCCTGCCGTGCCTCCTACGTCGCCTACTTCACGGCGTTCCCCGATCTCACTCCTGACGACGAGGCGACCGCGTTCAGCGACGACGCTCTGGTCAGCTGGGGCCACCTCCAGGGGACGAGCGGCGGGGATTGGCTCGGCGTCCCGCCCAGCGGCGGAACCTTCCGGGTGCCGTTCACCAACGTCACGACGTTCAAGGACGGTCGGATGGCGGGCGAGAGCATCTACTTCGACCTGGCCACCCTGTGCGAGCAGGCCGGCCTCCCGATCGACGCCATCCGAGCGGCGGCCAAGGCCAAGGCGGCCGCGACCGGCGGTTGACGCCCGCGGCCGCCTGGCTCGCGGTCACTCGATCTCCGACAGCACCTCGCCGATGATCTTGGTGGCCTCATGGGCCGGCAGCGGCTCGCCGCCCTCGGCCTCGGCCACCTCCTTGGCGAAGTCCTCCACGGAGTGCACGCCACCGACGAGCACGTGGCGCAGCGCCTCGGCGCTGGCCGCCGGATCGTCGATCGACTCGAGGGCGGTTGCGATCGCGTGGTCGGAGGACTCGGCGACCTCGTGGATCAGGTGCATGGCCTCCTCTCGGCCGCTGGCGGTCGACACCGCGGGCTCTCGGTCGGGATCCTGCTGGAGGTCCCACTCGGCCAGCGCCTCGTCGTAGCCACCTTCGCCCGGGCGGAGGACGCGGGTGGTGGGACCCGCCGGCTCCTGCTCACCGTCCACGGCATCCTCGTCCGGCTCTCGAGCGCGTCCCGGCTCGACGGGGATCACGAGCGTGCCATCGGGGTTGCGAACGATGTCCATGGGAGCCCTCTACCCCGATGCCGCCCTCCGGAGCCTCCGCCTGTGGGCGCGGCGCTGTCCGACGCGCTCCTGATCGACAGCGGGATCTCCATCGACCCGCTCGAGTGACCTAGGGCCGGGCGGCGTCCGGCTGGATCCGTAGGGCGGCGATGGCGGTGGCGAGCATCTCGTAGTGGCCGACCAGGAGGACCAGCTCGATCCGCTGCCGCTCGTCGAGGTGGTCGGAGAGCGCGCCCCACGTCGCGTCGGTGAGGTCGCCGTCGGTGTGCAGCTCGTCGACCGCCTCGAGCAGCGCCCGCTCCCGCTCGGTCCAGCCCGCCGCGCCAGGGCCGTCACCGACCCGTGCCACCGCAGCGTCGTCGATGCCGGCCCGGGCCGCGAGGCGCGTGTGGTGGTCGAGCTCGTAGGCGCAGGCGGACAGGTGGGCGACGCGCAGGATCACGAGCTCGGTGTCGCGGCGGGAGAGGCGTCCGCCCGGCATGAGCCGTCCCGCGAAGTGGGCCCAGCCCAGGAACAGCCGGCGATGCCGGCCGAGCGTGAGGAAGAGGTTGGGCGGACCGGTGCCCGCCACCCGCCCACTGATCCGGCTGACGAGCCACGCCAGCGGACCGATCTGGCGCAGGGTGCCGGGGGCGATCCGCGGCGCCGTCCCCGCGTCCGCCGCGGTCACGGCGCAGGGCGCTCGGGCTGCGGCGTCGTGAGCTCGACGCGCTCGGCCCGGGCCGTGTCCAGCGCGGCCGCGAGGTCGCGGCGCACGACGAGCTCGACGACGGGCTGGATCAGCATGCGGGTGGACAGCGCGGGCCGCACCCACCACGGCGCCACGATGATCCTGCCGCGGCGGGCGATGCCGCGCTCGAGGGCGCGGATCCCGGATTCCAGGGGGGTGACCGTGGTGATGCTCCTGCCGCCCAGCAGCTGGCTGGCGGCCTTCGTGCTGAACCCGCGGGTGGTCATGTCCGTGTCGAGCTCGGCGAAGTAGGCGACGCCGACGCGGCCGCCGCTCGGGCGCAGCTCCTGGCGCAGCGTGTTGCCGAGGGCTTCCACCGCCGCCTTCGACGCGCTGTAGGCGCCCATGAGCGGCACGTGCACGGCGCCGCCGAGGGAGGAGATCGCCACCGCGTAGCCCTGCGGGTGGCTGATGTGGGGGCCGGCGGCCCGCAGCGTGTTGTAGGTGCCGCCGAGGTTCACGGCCATGGTCTGGTCGAAGATCGCCGGATCGCCGCCGACCATGGGGAGCTGGGCGGCGACGCCGGCGTTTGCGACGACGACGTCGAGACCTCCGAGCTCCTCCACAGCGGCGGCGATCACGGCGTCCACCTGCGCGCGGTCGGACACGTCGCAGGTCCAGTGCGGGCCGTCGATGGCGGCTGCCACCTCGGCCAGCAGGTCGGGTTCGAGCCCGGCGACCGCCACGCGGGCGCCGCGCTCGTGGAGCCGGCGGGCCAGCGCGGCGCCGATGCCGCGCGCGGCACCCGTGATCAGGACGCGGCGACCCCGCAGGCGTTCCGAGAGGTCACCGGGCATCCCTACAGCCGCACCGCCGACACGTCGTCGATCTGCAGCCAGGTGTCACCGTTGGCCCACAGGCCGGCGAAGAGCACCAGGGTCGTGTTCGACCCCGTGGCCACGTTGACCGTGCGCTGCGTGTAGCCGTCGAGCCGGCCGAACCGCTGCTCGCCGACCACCTGACCGCCGAGGGTGCGGAGCCCGAAGTAACCGGCCGTGTTGTTGGCCGACGTCCGGATCCACACCGTGACGGCGTAGGTGCGGTTGGGACTGACGGCGATCGTCTGGTGGAGGTCGTTGAAGCCGGTGTTGTTCCGCACCCAGCCGTTGCCGGTCCCCGTGCGGGCGAGTCCGGCTCCATGGTCGGCGCCGCAGTTGCCGAGGCACGCCCACGGGCCGAGGCCCGGGTCTTCGAACCCGCCGTCGACCACCGGGTTCGCGGGCGGGGGCGGCGGAGGCGGGGTGCCCGGTCCCTGGAGCACGGCGAGCATGCGGGGCAGGGCGTCGTTGAGGGCGAAGTTCCAGCAGCCGAAGTTGTGGCCGCCGTCGCAGCCGAAGCCAGGCCGGCCGTACATCCAGTAGCGGTGGGGCACGCCCGCCGCGTTCAGTGAGCCGTGGAAGCGGTCCGCCGAGGCGCGCATCGTCCCCTCGAGGACGTCCTGGTCGTTGATGCCGCCGCCGGCGTAGAGGTCGACGGCGACGCCGTGGAGCCGGGCGGCGCGGTTGAGCGGGTTGAGTGCGTTCCAGGTGGCGTCGAAGGGCCAGAACGGGTTGCCGAACACTGCGGTGCCGGAGTAGCCGTTCTGGATCGCCTGCTCGGTGATGACCGTCCTCGTCCCGGAGTCGCCGAGGTCGACGGCGCCGGAGAAGCTGGCGACGTAGGCGAACAGGTCGGGACGATCCTGTGCGTAGCGAACGGCTCCGAAGCCGCCCATCGACAGGCCGGCGATGGCGCGTCCGGCCTTGCTGGCGATCGTGCGCAGGTTGCCGTCGATCCAGGGGATCAGCTGGTCGACGTGGAAGTCGCGCCACGCCTGCGCGCCGCCCGACTGGCTGACCCAGTTCGTGTACCAGCCGACCTTGCCGCCGTCGGGCATGACCGTGATGAGCGGCCGGCCGGCGGTCTGCGCCTCCACGATGCCGCCGCCGGTGGTCCACTGCGCGCTGTTGCCGCCGGCGCCGCCGTGGAGCAGGTAGAGCACGGGGTACCGCGTGGCGCCGGACTGGAAGTAGTCGCTCGGCAGCGTGATCCGCACCCGGTGGGGGCCGTTGACCGCGCTGGCCGCCACCTTCGCGGTGCTGACGTCGACCTCGAGGGTGCGGCCGGTGATCCAGCGCCAGCCCGTCACGGTGATGCCCGACCCCGACGTCATGTTGGGCGCGTCGGCGGCCGCAGGCGGCGCCGCCGCCAGCGGCACGACGGTGGCTGCCAGCGCAGCCAGGACCAACCAGATCCACCGAACGGATCGCCGCATCGGAGCCTCCCCCACGCAAAGCGGTGCGCATCGGCGCGCCGCGGTCGTCACGAGCGACCCTACAAGAGAGAAACATTCATGTCTATGACTTTCGGGTGATCTCCCGGGCGAGGCGCATGAGGGGCTCGTGGAGCTCCAGCAGCAGGTCAGCGTCGCCCGCGCCGACGGCGTTGGTGACGAGCGAGCTGACGGCGCCGACGATCACCTGCGCGGCGAACCGCTGGTCCGGCTCGGTGCCCAGGAGGCCGGTCTCGCCCCGGTGGGTCTCGGCGACGATGTCGACGAACTGCTCCAGGGACTCGCGCCGCTGGTCGATCGCCGCCGGTCCCGCCGCGTAGACCTCGACGAGGAACACGCGCGCGAGCGTCGGCGCGTCGTGGAGGGAGCGCAGGTAGACGTGGAGCAGTCGGTCGAGCCGCGCCAGCGGGTCGCGCTCGCCGCTGGTGCGCATGCGCTCGAGCTCGGCAGCGAGGACCTCGGCCACGAGCTCTGCGTTGGCCCGGTAGGCGGCGTGGAAGCACGCCTCCCGGTCGGCGAAGAGCTCGTAGAACGTCGCTCGGGAGACCCCGGCCCGGGCGATGATGTGCGCGACCGTCGTCTTGACGTACCCGCGCTCCGCCACGACGTCGGTCGTCGCCTCGAGCAGGCGCTGGCGCTGCGAGCGCGCGACCTGCTCGCGCGAGAGCTGGTGCGGTCCGCGAGGCAGGGCCCGGTTGGCCTCAGAGGCAGTCATCGCGGTTGGGGAGCGTACCGGCCAGGCGATCGCGTGGAGCGAAGCGCATATGACCGATGGGTCATTCTAGGATCGGGTCATGCCCAAGGACACCTGGTGGAACCTGCCCGAGGCCAAGCGGCAGTCCGTGACCCGGGCCGCGATGGCGGAGTTCGGGGCTCGCGGGTTCTCGGCCGGGAGCCTGAACGTCATCGCCCGTGAGGCAGGCATCGCCAAGGGCTCGCTGTTCCAGTACTTCGACGACAAGCTCGACTTCTTCACCACCGTCGCCGAGGCGGGGAGCAGTGCGGTCGAGGCGGCCGTGCTCGTCGGCGTCGACCTCGACGACGGGGCGTACTTCGACTGCATCCGCGTCCTGGTCCAGAACTGGCTGCGGTTCTTCCGGGCCCATCCGCTCGAGCAGGGCATGGCCCACGCCGCGGCCAGCGAGATCGACGAGGAAGCCCGAGCGGCCGTGCAGGGCGTGCCGAACCGGCACTACGTCAGCGTGCTCCGGCCGCTGGCCGAGCGGGCCCAGGCCCGCGGCGAGCTCCGGGACGGCACCGACCTCGACCAGCTGGTCGCCATGACGGTGCTCGTGCTGCGCCACCTCGACTCGGCCCCGTTCCAGCCCCACCTGGATCCGGTGCTCGGCCTGCACGGCAAGCCGGCCAAGCAGGTCGATCGGATAGCGTCCGAGCTGGTCGGCGCTCTCGAACGGGCCTACGCCCCGGCTCGCTGATCACCCCTTGACAGCACATGACCGGGTGGTCATTATGACCGAGCAGGTTGATGACCACCCGGTCATAACCAAGGGGAGCAGCACACCATGACCGTCACCGACGTCAACGACCTCGAGGCGATCCTCGCGGTCACGAACTCCGACGTGGACGAGCTCGTCCATGCCGTCAAGGACAACGCCGAGGCGCTGTTCACCTGGGACTACGAGAAGGGCGCTCGGCCGGCGCTCAACAAGCTGTACGAGAAGGCCAAGGTCTCCCAGTGGAACGGCGAGACCGACCTCGACTGGTCCATCGACGTCGACGCCGACAAGGTCTGCGCCGAGATGGCTCGCAGCGACCACCGGTCGCTGTACGTGCGCCGCCTGAGCGAGACGCCTGGATCCCCGGTGGCCGGCTGGGGCGAGAAGGACTGGGCCGGCTACTCGAAGGAGACGGTCAACCACCGGGTGAGCCAGTTCCTCCACGGCGAGCAGGGCGCCCTGATCTGCACCGCCAAGATCGTCGAGACGGTCCCGTGGATCGACGCCAAGTACTACGCCGCCACGCAGGTGATGGACGAGGCCCGCCACGTCGAGGTGTTCGCCAAGTACCTCGACACCAAGCTCGATGGGCACTACCCGATCAACGCCCACCTCCAATTGCTCCTCGACGACATCATCAACGACAGCCGGTGGGACATGACCTACCTGGGCATGCAGGTGATGGTGGAGGGCCTGGCCCTGGCCGCCTTCGGGTCGATGCACCAGATGACCACCGAGCCGCTCCTCAAGCAGCTGCTCCGCTACGTCATGAGCGACGAGGCCCGCCACGTCGCCTTCGGCGTGCTGTCGCTCAAGGAGCACTACGAGGAGCTGTCCCTCCCGGAGATCGAGGAGCGCCAGGACTTCGCCTTCGAGTGCGCCATCCGGATGCGCGACCGGTTCCTCCAGCAGGAGGTGTGGGAGCGCCTCGGCGTCGATCCCCGTCAGATGATCCCCCTGCTGCTCGCCCAGGCCCCCGAGGAGAACGAGTTCCAGAAGAAGCTCTTCTCCAAGATCGTCCCCAACTGCCGGAAGCTCGGGCTGCTCGACGCCGGCGAGGGCAAGCTCCGCCGGCAGTTCACCGAGATCGGCGTCATCGAGTACGAGCACTTCGTCGACACCGGCGAGGAGTACGAGGCCCTCGACGAGCTCGCCCGCGACCGCGCCGCGGCGAAGGCAGGGTGACGGCGGTGGAGCGCTTCCCGCGAACCTCCGACGACATCACCCCCGAGTGGCTGACCGCGGCGCTGCGGTCCACCAGGGCCGCGACCGGGACCGTCGAGCGGCTCGACATCGCGCCGATCGGCGTGGGAGTCGGCCTCGTCGGTGCCCTCGCTCGACTCACCCCGACGTGGGTCGACGGCACGGGCCCGGCGACGATCATCGCCAAGCTCCCGTCGCCGGCGGAGAGCAGCCGGTTCGTCGCCGCTGTCCTCGGGATGTACCGCAAGGAGGTCGGCTTCTACAGGGAGCTGGCCGATCGGTGCGCCGTGCCGCACGCGGAGTGCTACTACGCCGACCACGACGAGGCGACCGACGACTTCGTCCTCCTGCTCGCCGACCTCGCGGGCGGTCGCACCGTCGACCAGCTCGACGGTTGCGGGCGGGGCGACGCGGAGGTGGCCGTCGATCGACTCGCCGACCTCCATGCGAGGTTCTGGAACGACCCGGGGCTCGTCGACAACGGGTGGCTCGGGAGGCTGGCCGACCCGCCGTTCCCCGAGTCGATCGCCGTTGCCTTCGAGCAGGCCTGGGGTCCGGTGCAGGAGCTGTTCGGCGACCGCATGCCGGAGGAGATCGTGGTGCTCGGCGATCGCTTCCCGACGCTGCTCCCGGACCTGACCGCTCGTCTGTCGGAGGCGCCGTTCACCCTGAGCCACGGGGACTACCGGTTGGACAACATCTTCTTCTCAGAGGACGGCGACATCGCGCTGTGCGACTGGCAGCTCGTCGACCGTTCGCGCGGCGCCCGGGACCTCGCCTACTTCCTGACGCAGAACCTGACGCCGACGGCGCGGGCCGAGCTCGAGAAGCCGCTCGTCGAGCGGTATGTCGCGCGGCTCGAGTCGCATGGCGTCGAGGGCTACGGCCT